>Ga0134127_10000058_pt1 | contig 157784 bp, 150 predicted proteins | sample KB31753_FD_96459 | JGI IMG/M metagenome (GOLD analysis project Ga0134127, IMG submission 96459) | Terrestrial soil microbial communities with excess Nitrogen fertilizer from Kellogg Biological Station, Michigan, USA - KB3-175-3 | ecosystem: Environmental > Terrestrial > Soil > Unclassified ...
GCGAAGGACCACGCGCACCTGCTGGACTCCGCCATGCAACAACGTCTGTAACTCCTTCGTGTCCTGCGACTTCAGTCGGAACGACGCGGGAGGACGTGGCATGGTCAAAGTATAGATTGGACCCTGCCGGCCTCACAAGCAATATTACGAATCTTTTCAGGCGGTCAGAGATCTAGGCCCTGGAACGATGCCTCGGCATCCGTGTCGAATTCGTACAGAATGACGGTGGTCTTCCGCATCGTATCGGTGATGAACGCGGTAACCGTCGCCGTGACTGCCACCACCCCGACCAACAGTTGCCCGATCACGAGTAGCTGCAGCGAGGCAAATGCGAACGCCAACACTGCGAGGACGAGAACCAGCGGCCCGAACCGAGCAAGCGACCGCTTCGCGATGAGCTCTGCCAGGAGTCCCTCGGCCGATTCATCCCGCATCTCGACGACAGGTCCGCTCTCGATCTCGACGTCTGGGCCGAGCGTGGGCCGTCCGAGCGATGGCTGCAATGTGGCACGCGGCGATTGCGTGAACGACGGACCAGGTGCCGGTCTCGCTGTCCGGTGCGAGGGAAGCGTCGCTCGATAGTAGAACCCGCCGCGGCCCGCATGAACGTAGTTGCCGCGAGGGCCCATGCCGACGCGAAACCCTGGAACGCCGGCGGATACCCCAACACCGGATTTTGAAAGATTGAATCGCAGGGGACCGACCCGAACGCTTTGCCGAATGGAGAAGCCCATGCTTAGATATGCCGAATCGGGCGCCCAAGCGCCAGACGGACGACTATGAGTGTTCTATTACGTCTGTTCGCGACCGAGCGCCTCAGCTACCCGCAGAGGAACCATACGAGTTTGCTGCGCAGCAGCAAATACGAATTCAATAAATTCTCTGTCAGGATCAGGGTTGGTTAGGCCTCTGCTACCCATCATCACGGCTGTTCAGCCGGGGCGCGGCGACGGGTGACGGCTGGACGAGCACGTCCATGTGCAGCACGACCCGACCAACGGCGATGAGTACGAGGGCTTCAACAAACCAAAACGGACTCCGAAGTAGCGCGATGCCGACCGGACCCGAGAGAGCCCCGGAAGCGCGCGCCCGAGAGCAATCGCGAACTCGCCACGCGTTTCGATCGAGGCAGCAACGTACCCGAGGCTATCCATGAACAAATCGGCCGCAGCCAAGGCGACAGTCACGCGGAGCGCGGTGAGCCAGATAGCATACTGACGACGTCGAACGGCAAACCACCAGAGGACTGCTGCGCCGGTCCAATTGAGCACCGCGAGGCCGGTGATCGCGGCGACCTCGACGAAGCGTGCGCTCGCAAGATTGAGCCGGCCGATATGTAGAAACATCGGAATCGCTTGAACTGTGCCGGCGATCGCAGCGACCAATAGAATGAACGGCGTCACCGCGAGGCTTTCAATCTGCGCGAGGGAGCGCGGCATTGGTCGTACCTTGTGGCTAGATGGTCACCTGACGCCTTACCTAAGCTGCGGGTGAGCCATATAAGAGTGCGGCGCGCAGCGTCGCGCAACTCCAAGAATCACCCGTCAGCTTGAGCGTTCGTCAGGGTGCCGCGTTATCGATAGCAATCGGGGCGCACTGTCAACGCGTCAGTGACTTCATCGGCGCGTCAGCTCGTTGCGCCATGGCGAGCGTCGCCATCGCCGATCCTGCGCCGACAATCGCGAACAAAGCACCTCCAACAACAAGGAGCGGCCATGCAACGATGCCCGTTAACGCAACCGCGGCGATGGAAGCCGCCCCCGCGGTCGCTCCCCACCGCGCCGCATAACCAGGCGACAGATCATCGAGCGTCCGCGCGCCGACCGTCTTGCGAACCGTCAGCGCGAACACTACCCCGGCGACGAATCCGAAGACCCCGAGCGTCAACGCGCTGGTCGTGGCCATGCGCGGCCAGTAACTCCACGGGAACGCGAGGCGCGGAGAGCCGAGAAACACGCGCCACGTAATGAAGGCGATGCCTGCGAGCGCCCGCGGGACTGCCCAGGTAAGGCCGAGTATGACGGCAGCGCGCACACGACGAATCATCAACGTGTTCACCTCGCGATGCGGGTGGCAACCTAACGCCCTAGCTAAGCTGCAAAGCGATCAAATAAGAGTTGCGGCGCAGCCGCAACAATTCAATAGCGTTCCTTGTCAGCTTCAACGTTCGTTCAAGGCTCCGGGACCTCCAAATCGCGGCAGATCTTTCGTGCGAAGAACTCTTTGATCTTCCGATGGCGCGGAACCGTCGAAATCTTCAGACCTCCGGATTCAGGAAAACTGAATGGCTGCCGCCTTCCCGAAGAAGTCGACAGCCATGCGATTCTGAGTACCGAATGAGATCACTGCGCTTCAATGCACTTCAATGCACTTCACTAGGCGGTGAGGCGCAGCGGCTCACGAATAACCTCGGCGCCCCTGAGCTGCTCTTCGGCGAGCGCCCGATTGGCCTCGATGACAAGTTCCGCGGCTTCCCGCAGGTTGGCGCGCGCTTCCTCGAGCGTCTCACCCTGCGTGTTGGCTCCCGGCAGTTCCTCGACGAACGCGATGTATCCACCCTCGTCGGCCGGCTTAAAGACGGCTGTCAGCTCCAGCTGCATCGATGTCTCCGTGTGGTCCTGAAATGTACGCCGATGCGTACTTGATGCCGAACGCCTTAGCTAGGCTGCAAAGGAGCCATATAAGAGTTTGCGGCGCAGCCGCAAACAAATCAACAGATCCTTTGTCTGCTTCAGCGTTCGTTAGGATGCCGGCGGGCCGGACTTGAATACGTCGGCGGATGTTCGCTCCGCACTATCACACCGATCAGCGCGCCGAGAGCCGCTCCAGTCGCCGCGCCCACGGCGCCGAGTCCCAGGACTGCCGTGAGTCGCGCATTCCGTTTATGACAGCCGCCGACCTCGCAGCCGACCGGGACGGTGGCGCCGGCGAATAGACCAACTACAGCGCCGATGATAGCTCCGGCTACGGCGGCTGTCTCAGCTTGGCGCGCGCGACACGGCGACGGCACCGCTGACAATCAAAGGTGCCTTGTCGGTTGCCATAGTACGACTCCGCGCGGCCGCTTGGACAGGCGGCTGAAACCGAGGTACTTGGCTGAACAGTGCATGCGCGGTCACACATAGGGCGACCATGGCAGTCTTGATGAGCATAGGAGTTGATGGCTTCTAGCGCCCCAGCTAAGCTGCGAGCCCGACGGGCGCGCATACCAAAAGACTAAAGCGCGATGCCGAGGGGCGCCACACTGCCGAGATGCAGAACTCGTCAGCTTCAGCGTTCGTTAGGTGGCACGGAACGAGCACGTTGATCTGAGCGCACTATCGTCGCAGCATCGCGTTGGCGAGCGCGCCAAAGGCCACGCTTGCAGCGAGGAGACAAATACCGGCTGCCTGCCACTGCCCGGATAGAAACGCAACGAGACCCACAACCAGTGCGAACGCGCCAGTAATCGCAGCGCCGAGAGACGCCAGGCCAATGAGCCAACTTGTCCGGCGCGTCGGCTGTGTATCGCCGACACCCGATGGGTCAGGCATGCTCTCCCTCCGAGACGCGTGTGGGTGCCAGCTAACGCCTGAGCTAACCTGCAGAGGATTCATATAAGAGTTTGCCGCGCAGCGGCAAACAATTCAATAGCTCCTCTGCCAGGTTCAGCGTTCGTTAGGTAGCGGGACCGCGATGCTTGCGCTTTTGCGTCGACGATGTCAGCACTCCTGCGCGAGTTGCTTCCTCGTACGCCGCTCGTTGGCTCTTCGCCCGCCCTTCGGCTCGCGTGGTGAGCGCGGCGACCCAGCGATTGCCCGGCCGCCGAAGCACCTGCTTCCCATGGGCGAGCCATCGGAGGCGCTCGGTCCGCGTCAATTTCGCCGCACCGGCGGCCTCGACATGGGTCAAGAGTTCCATCGCCTGCTCATGGCAATGAGGCCACATACGAGGCGTCGGAGGCGCCGAGATCCAGATGCGCGCCTCCCGCCGCCGAATGCTGCCACAGTGACGACAAATAAATGTGCGAGGAGACATGCCGGTTGTGGACGATGTCGCTACCTAACGCCTCAGCTAAGCTGCAAAGCGATCGGATAAGAGTTGCGGCGAAGCCGCAACAATTCAATAACCGCTTTGGCAGCTTCAGCGTTCGTTAGATTGCCCGATCAGAGATCTTCAGGCCTCAAGCCAGTGTGGCGCGCGATGCGCGCGAGCATTCGCGGGCCAATCTCTTCGGAGTCGTGAAAAGCGAACACATAATCCGGAAAGCCGTCGCGGCTGAGCATTTTGTGCGAGGAGCGCTCCCGCTTGATCTGCCAGCCAATTCGAAGGAGCGCGGCGAGAACGCGCTTTGCCTTCGCGGCCGGCCACGTGCTCACGAGCTATGCTGCCCGAAACGTGACGCTGAAGAGATCCGGGCCCACTTCGGCGTGCTCGAGTCGGTCCGCAAGCACACGGAGCGCTAGCGCTTCGGCACGTGCGACGGCCTCGTCGCGTGAACCGCCGTACGCGAGCACCCCGGCGAGGTCAGGGACCTCGGCGATCCAGCGGCCATCTTCTTCGCGTTCAACTTCCAATGTGAGCTGCATGGACATCTAACGGTCCTCTTCGGGATGCCTGTGGCAATCTAACGCCCTAGCTAAGCTGCAAGCGAGTCAGATAAGAGTGCGGGCGAAGCCCGCACAACTCAATAGATCGCTTGTCAGCTTCAGCGTTCGTTAGGCGACGCGGTGCCTAAGCGGTAGTCATGACGGAAACTGGACCGGCAGAGACATCGCCGTCGCGCGCTCGATGTCGGTCAGGAACGGTGATGAGTTAACCGCGCTATCAAGTGTCGCCTGTTGCAATTGTCCAACCGACGACACCAATACGCCCGTGACATACAGCGTCACTCCGGCTACCACACCCCCGATCACCGCGGCAGCAACAACGCCACCCTGCCCCGTCAATAATCCAGCAACCGCGATAAGGATACCCAGGACGACACCAATGATCTTTACCGTCGTGCCAACGGCGACGATCGTGCGCGCGACTAGATACGCGTCACTGTAGCGACGCAACGCAGGGTTCGGTCGACCCCCAGGGGTGCTTGCCGAAGGTGAATACGCTTGTCCTCCGACGACACTCTTGTTGCCCCCTGGCTTGTCGAGCGCGCCTTTTACTCGGAGAATCTCGACGGTATCCGGGGATAGCGACGTGCCACACGCACTACAGTTGCGAAGCGAGTAATCCGACATAACGCGCGCACCGCAGTTCTCGCATCGGCCGACGGGATAGACGTCCACTTTTGGCATGCGGTCTCCAGGACAATGATTTGTCGGTCTGCGTCGATGCCGTCTGGCGTCGCCTAACGCCCGAGCTAAGCTGCGGGCGAACAGAATAAGAGCGAATGCGAAGCATTCGCAATCCCTAAATCGCCCGTCAGCTTCAGCGTTCGTTAGGCAGCATCGCGCCGGAGCTTTGCTTATGGCAGCTTCAGGTAAAGCGCCGGCGGACGACGTCGGATTACAGTCGCGGTAAAGCTCAGCGGCTGCTCGCTCAGTGCGTTGACTGGCCTGTTCGCAACGAGGGCCGGGGTGAATCGGAGGTCGCCGGCGACGAGGCACGCCCATGCGCTCAACGTCGGATCGGTGGATGCTGTAACTGATACTGTCCCGGCCATCACTCGCCCCGAGGTGTCAATTACCATGCCCAACACGACCTTGCCTTTGTAGCCGTCTCGATGAACCGACATGGGAAATTGCGGACGGGGCTCCGGTAACAAGTGCGCTGGCTGATCCGGAGTTGTGACGACTTGGTCCCACTTCACGGAGTCCGCGGACCGCGTCGGGCAGGTGCCCGTCAAGAATGTCGAGGCAGTGTCCCTGCCCTGGCCTCGCACGACTCGAGACGACAACATCAACGGCGCAACAAGTAGGATCGAGGTGGCGCGACGCATATCTGGTCCAGTCTGAATCAACAAGAACGTTCAAATGGCTGCCTAACACCCTAGCTAAGCTGCAAAGGGATCAAACAAGAGTGCATGCGCAGCATGCACAATTCAATAAACCCTTTGTCAGTTTCAGCGTTCGTTATATGGCCGCCACGCGATCTCAGCGTGGCAGATGGGCGATGAGGTCTTGGCGACCGTGAACGACGGCGACCACCTCGACGGTGTCACCATGTACGCGGTAGATGAGGCGATATGGAAAGTCGATGAGCTCGCGAACGCCGAGGGTTGCGGCCTCGGGAACGCGGCGGCCCGATTCCGGAAAGGCCTGAGCCTGGCGAAGGCGCTGGACAATTCGGTCGAGGAGCTGCTCGGCATACACCGGGGAGACGAGACTAATATGCTCGGCGATCGCCCCGAGCTGCCCTACGGCGTGCTCCGTCCAGCGGAGCGCGAAGGTCACGACGCGCGACGAATGCGGCTGCGGACGCGGGCCATGGCATCCTCGTGCGATACGGTGCGGCCGGTGTCGGCATCAGCAAGGCCAGTTTCCACGGCTTGGCGCACGTACACTTCGTAGGCCAAGTCGTCCCACGTCGCCGTCTCGGGGAGCGCCTCGACGAGTTGCCGGGCGTCCGCTTTGATATTCGGGGTGTCAGCCATGTCTGAAAAGTGCCGCGCCGCGCGAATTGGAGCAAGCGCGGGCGTGCGGTCCGCGAAAGGTCGTGGCCATATAACGCCCTAGCTAAGCTGCAAGCGATTCAAATAAGAAGCGCCGGCGCAGCCGGCGCAATTCACTAGATCGCTTGTCAGCTTCAGCGTTCGTTAGGTGGCTTGCGCGAGAAGCTTCCGGTCGCGATCCGTAACCTCGCGCTGATGTCGCGGCGCTTCGTGCCACTTCGTCTCTCCGAGCTCCGCCGGCCCGTCTCCGGAGTGCGAGGAGTTCTGACGGTTCAGCATCTTCATGCGATGAATCGTCCAGCTGGTCGCGGCAGCCATTAGGACCGGAGGCGACGCTAGCCACACCATGGCCCACCACGGTGTCCATGGCAGATATTTCGGAAATGCCACCGCAGTGATGCCTGCGGTGATCGCCGTGGTGAGCGCGAGCGCAGCGAACTCGACGACGGTTCGCCGGCGCAGACGATGGGCACACGGCGCGCAAATCCGCACGCCATGAACCTGATGCTCGTGGGCGGCGACACCGATATCGGTCCAGGGAGTTCCACAGACGCCACATGCGTTGGCAGCGTTCCGCCGGAGAGCGCGCTTCCGCATGACGCGCCAACTGAGCGCGGCGGCAGGTGCGATGATGATGCTGATGATCGCTGCGACTGCTGGAATGGCATCGCCGTGCATGCTGGGCCTCCGGCCGTGAAGCGATGTGTATAGCCACCTAACGCCCTAGCTAAGCTGCGGGCTTTCAAGGGGGAAACTTGCCCATCACAGTACGCTAACGACGGGCGCGACGCCAGATTGCAGTCGGCACCCGTCAGCTTCAGCGTTCGTTATACCGCCGCGTCGCACGAGGGGCGGCGCCGAAGGCCCGCGTTACGCGGCCGAGCTCCGGAATTCACCGCGCCTCGATCCGGCGAGCGAAACTCGCCGGCGCAAGCGCGTGGCGCGAGACCTGATGCCCGACCGCGATCTCTTTGCCGTCTGGGCGCGCGGCCCTCGCGCAGGCGCGTGGCGCAGCTACCCAACGACTTCACCGCGATCGGTGGGCCGTCCACGCGCGGGGACGGCGCACATGGGCCGGAGCGACGGGGCGGCTGTTCCCCTCAGCATTTGACAGAAGCAATAGTGCTCTCTGGCGGTATAACGCCCGAGCTAAGCTGCGGGCCTTCAAAGAGGAAACCAGTCCGATCACAATACGCTAACGACGGACGACGCCAGATTGCAGTCGGCACCCGTCAGCTTCAGCGTTCGTTATACCGCCGCGTCGCACGAGAGGCCGCCCCGAAGCCTCGTTCACGCGCAGAAGCAACGGGAAAGCATGTCGCCTCGACCCGGCGAGAGTAACTCGCCGGCGCAGGCGCGTGGCGCGATACCGAACGATTCGATCGAGATGGTTGGGCCGTCCAGGCGCGGGCCGCGGCGCAGGCGCGTGGCGCAGCGACCCAACGACTTGTCCGAATTCTGTGGGCCGTCCAGGCGCGGGGCCGGCGCACATGGGCCGGAGCGACGGGGCGGCTCTTCCCCTCAGCATTTGACAGCAGCAGTAGTGCTCTCTGGCGGTATAACGCCCTAGCTAAGCTGCAAGGAAGTCTAATAAGAGCGCCGGGCGCAGCCCGGCGCAATCCGTAGATTCCTTGTCAGCTTCAGCGTTCGTTAGGTAGCTGGCGCATCCCTGTCAGACGCAAAGACGATGAAGGCGGTCCAGATGACGCCCTCGACAATGGCCTCCGCAGGCGCCTCCCGACGGACTTCATCCTCGTGCTGCGGCTCAAATCGACTTTCTTGAAGTGTGATTTGGAGCGGAAGGTACACCTTGCCCGCCGTATCTCGAACCGTGAGCTGCTCCGCGGCCGGAACTCCGACCGCCTCCTCCGGCGACGCGGGGTGAAGGGCGCCTGAAGAGGTGGGCTCGGACTGCGCCGCGCGATGGCTGCGCTCGGCCACGATATCTCGCTCAACCGGGTACTGCTGCACGCCGATGCCGGGAACCCGCGCGGCAACTTGCCACACTCCTTCACACCACGGAGCATCAGGTGCGCGAACGAGAAAAGCCGAAAATGCCGGCGGTCTGCCCGCTCGCCGATCCAGCGCGTCACGCGGCGTTGTGCGTGGCCAAAGTTCGCCAATCGGATGCTCGCCACGCCACAGCGTAAGCGTCATACCCGGCACCACAGAGAAGTCATGTAGCTACCTAACGCCCTAGCTAAGCTGCAAGGAAGTCTAATAGGAGCGCCGGGCGCAGCCCGGCGCAATCCGCAGATTCCTTGTCAGCTTCAGCGTTCGTTAGAGCGCGGGTGGGCGATACCGACGACTGGTCAGAGTCGCGTCCAGGTCGCCCCCCTTGAGAGTCGCGCGCGTTCGGCCTCGCCAGCGAACAGACGGACGAGACCACAATCCTCGCACACGACAACCTCCAGCTGGGCGGGCCGAAACATTCTCGCGAGTCCTGGGAGGAGCGCCGGGCCGTAGGCACTGTTCGCCGTCGTCGGCGACCGGTAGAGATTCGTGCCCGTACAGTTTGGACACGGACTGACGGGTGATTCGGTCATCGATGCCTAGGTGGTTGAATCGCGATAAGTGCGTGTCGTCGCTCTAACGCCCGAGCTAAGCTGCGAGCCTTCAAGGGGCAATACCGAAAGACTAAATCGAGATGCCGGCGGGCGCCAACCTGCCGAGATGCAGAACTCGTCAGCTTCAGCGTTCGTTATACCGCCGCGCCGCACAAGGGGCCGCGCCGAAGGCTCGCGTCACGCAAAAGAGTTCCGGGAATCACCCCGCCTCGCTCCGGCGCGAGGAACTCGCCGGCGCAAGCGCGTGGCGCGATACCGAACGATTCGATCGAGATGGTTGGGCCGTCCAGGCGCGGGCCGCGGCGCAGGCGCGTGGCGCAGCGACCCAACGACTTGTCCAAATTCTGTGGGCCGTCCAGGCGCGGGGCCGGCGCACATGGGCCGGAGCGACGGGGCGGCTCTTCCCCTCAGCATTTGACACAAGCAGTAGTGCTCTCTGGCGGTATAACGCCAATTGGACTGCGGTGTTTAATAGCGGCGTTTAATAGCGGGGTTTGATGGCGCGCCTCAATAGCGGCGTTTAACGGTAAAGTCTAACATCGCCCTTTGCCACCAAGCCTTGCGCCCCCGCCATCCCCGCGCACTCCGATTCCGACCCCACCTCCCGCCGCGCCCCCCTCTACAACCCATCCCCAGGACTCCTCACCCAACACCCCCGTCGCACTCACATGCGTATAGATCATCGTCGTCCGGAGATCCGTGTGCCCCAGCAGCTCCTGCACCGTCCGAATATCCGATCCGCTCTCCAACAAGGGCGTCGCGAACGAATGACGGAGCGAATGGCACGTGGCCCGCTTCGCGATGCCCGACCGCCGCACCGCCGTCGCGAAGGCCCGCTGCACAACCGACTCGTGCAAGTGATGACGGCGACGTCGGCCGCCGCGATCGATCAGCGTCCGCGACGCCGGAAAGACATACTGCCACCCCCATGCGGTCTCCAGCGCCGGATACTTGCGCAATAGGCTCGCCGAGATTGCCGTCGGGACGATCCTCAGCCTCGTATCCGCCTCGAACTCCGTTCTCCGTGCCGCCAGCCAGGCGTCGAGCGGCGTTACACACGATATCGCCATCGGCGTCCGGCGGTCCTTGTCGCCTTTCCCGCCGACTACCGTGATCTCGCGGCGCGTCGTATCAATATCCTTCACGCGAAGCGACAGACACTCGCTCACGCGGAGTCCAGATCCGTACATCAGCATCCCGCACAATCGGACCGGGAGTTCGAGCTTCTCGAAAACGGCACGAACTTCCGCGGGTGTCAGCACCACCGGTAGCCGTCTCGGGCGACGCGCCGGGGTGAGCGCACTCAAGTCACCAATCGGCAATTCGAGCACACGGTCATAGAGGAATTTGAGCGCCGCGAGCGCCTGATTCTGCGTGGAGGCGGCGACGCCGGCATCAACCGCAAGCGACGATAGAAATCGGCGCACGTCCGCCGTCGTCAGCTCGGACGGATGCCGCGTGTCGTTCGCCAGCACGAATCGGCGAATCCAATAGACGTACGCGTCTTCCGTCCGTCGGCTGAACCGACGCTCGCGCGCGCAACGCCGAACGCTCGCGAGCAAGCGAGGCGAGGCAGTCATCTCGCAACCCGCCGTCACTTCGCCCCCCCGAACATATCCCCTCGCCGCATGATCCAGAGCCTATAATCGCGTAGCCGTTGGCCGAGGGGCACACCAAAACGCCGCGCGCCGAATCAAAACGTCGTTACCGATACACCAGATCCATCCGACGCACGCCGATCCGTCTCACCACCGAGCTGCCCCACCAGCCACCCATTCACCACCGCATCGATCACCAGATGCACCCGCGCCGCCGCCCCATCATTCCTCACCGCATGCGGATCCGCCAACCGCAAATACCAACACTCGCCCTCCGCCATCACCACGCGCCGCCCATTCAACAGAAACGTCACGTTCGGATTCGTCATCACCGGGATGTGAATTCTCGCATGTCCCTGCTCGATCGACAGATCATGGTCCCGATGCTCGTGAATCACCGAACCCGACGCCAGCTGCATCAGCCGCACTGCCTGCAACTCGCACGCGAACGAGGCGAGCACCTCGCGAAAGTAGGCACACCGCTCGAGCACTGGCGTGTCGCGGAATGCCGCGCAGGTCGGATCCGAATAAATCATCTGCACGGGATGCGTCGCGTTCGCCGGACCACGCAACGCGATCGCCGACCACGAGCCGTCGAAGTTGCGCTGGACGAAATGCTCGGTCCAGCCGTCGGCGCCCGCGACGGCAAGATCGGCACGCAAACGCTCGGGATCGAACGAGAAGGGAAAGCGAATCGCGTCGGACAGCTCGGTCATGAGACGCCTCTCCAGACTGGCGATAATCCGCCCATCACACCAAAAAACGCCCGCCGAGCAGTGAACCTCGGCGGGCGTCTTGACGGGCTTTAGCAAATGCTATTCAGCAAATGCTCTTTACCAAACGCTTACGGCACGACCGGCTGCGTGTTCTGCGTCGGCGCATAGATCCCGTTCAACAAGAACTTGAACGATCCATGCGGCTGCCCGCGGAACGTGATCTCCGGTCCAAACAAGTACACCTTCCCACGGCCCATCGAGGCCTCGATCGCCGCCGCACCACCCTCGAGATAGTTCTCGCCCCACGCCCACCCGCTGCGCAGCGGCGTCTTGCTGTCGAACCACGCGATCGGCCGCACGCCCTTCGCCATCGCGTCGGGCTTGAGACGGAACACCGGGTCGTTGTCGAAGAACACGTCGGCCTGCGCCGGCATCCCCTCGCCGATCGGCAGCGTGTTGTCCACCGCGACGCGCAACACCGAACCCGGCACGTAATACTCCTCGCCCGAGAGCGCGCGGTCCGGCTCGCCCGGGCTCCGCACCACGAGGTGATTCTCGACGGGCAACCCAAGCTGATACGCCAGGTTCGTCGCGCCGCCGCTCGCCACGATCACGCCGCCCTCCTCCACGAACTTCTTGAGCTGCGGAAGGCTGGTCGCCGCCGTGAGGTTGCCGAGCATTTTCTGATATTCCGCGGGGATGTTGGCGTTGTTGCCGCCGCCGAATCCACCGCCGCCGCCGCGACGGCCGCCGCCCACGCCCTGCACGCCACCCTGAATGGTCATGTCGCTCGGGAAGATGATCACGTCGTACTTCGACTTGAGATCGCCCGCGTCGATGTCCTTCGGGTACACGACCGTATAAGGAACCTCGAAATTCTCAAACTCTAAACGCGTCCACCCGCTGGGCATCGAGCCGCCGAAACGATCGAGCAACGCGACACGTTTCGCCGAAAGTTTCTGAGCGTCCGCGCCGGGGCGCTGGGTGGTGGCGTCGAAGCTGACACCCAGCTCCTGCGCCGCCTTGTCGACGACGGCTTTGCCGTTCGCGCCGATGTAATACGTGCCCGCGGGATACGTCTTGCCGTTCGCGGTCATCGGCGACTTGAGCCAGTACACGTCGGCGCCCGCCTTGAACGCGCGGTTGATCACCGTCACCGCGTCGTTGTAGCTGTGCGAGAGCAAGTACCCTTGCGCGCCCTGTTCAGCATTGACCTTGCCCGGCAGCGGCTTCGCGAGCTCGTGCCCCTGAATCTTCGTCGTGTTCGGCACGTCGAAGCCGTCCAGGATGCGATCGAACTGCACGCCCATCGTGTAGGCGAGCGTCCAGCCGGCGTTGTCGTACGGACGCTTCGGCGGGCCGCCCGGATAGGCGAAGTCGTTCGGGTGATCCTGCGGCTCCATCATGTCCAGGATCTGCGCGCGCGGCGCCTGCGCGGTCTTGATGACGTACGAGCCGGCGGGATACTGCTTGCCGTTCACGCTGAACGCCGCGGTTGCCTGCTCGATCGTCACGCCGACGTGCCGCAGCGTGTTGACGAACTTCGTCGCCGTCGGGAAATCGGGCTGGTCGCTGGGGATGATGTAGCCCCGCGCATCCCGCGTCGCCGGATTGTGCACGACGTCATTCCAAACCTTTAAACCCGCCGCATCGTTGCCGCGGCCGCCGCGATCCGGCGCGCCACCGACCACGACATCCGCGCCGCCGTTCGCCCCAGCCGCACCACGACCCCCGCGAGCGCCACGCCCTGCGCCGTTCGCAGGCGCGCCCGCCTGTTCCGCGTTGCCATTCAACGCCTGCTCGGCCGCGGCGATCACCTTGCCGCTCACCGTCCAGTTGTCGTGGCTGCCCTTCTCGATGGCGTGCTTCGCCATGAGATATTTGTCATAGAGCAGCGTCTCGCGATACCGGCTCGCGTAATCGAAGATCGCGTAGTTGGCCGAGACGGAGTAGTCGATCGACTGGCGGAAGTGCCAGACCTGCGGCGCGACCGGGGCCGGCAGGTCGCCGCGCGGCAACTGCTGTTCGGGAATGAACGGAATGCGCGTCGGCGTCGGGTTGCCGATGATCTCGGTGAGAATGCCGACGATGCCCTGGAAGTAGCCGATCGTCCGCAGGCCGCCGTTCCACCACGTCGAGTAGCTCGAGCCCGAGCGCATGGTGAAGCCGGGCTTGTTCTCCTCGAGGAAGCGCTGATGGATCGCGAAGCCGACGGCGTCGAGCCCCATGACGATCATCGGATCGATGTTGTAGTTGAACGGATCGCGGAACGGCGGCGTGAAGATCACCGTGCCCGCGGGGCCCGTCTGGTGGTGATTGTACATGATCACCGGATGCCAGTCCCAGAACATGAAATGATTGATGTTCTTGGTCTCGGCCAGGTTCGACATGAACGAGTCGCGATTGTCGTCGTGTCCCGCGTAGTGATTGTAGAGCAGCGGGATGTTCATGTTGCGGGCGAGCGTGTCCTTGTCCTTCATGTACCAGTTCGCGACGAGCTGCATGCCGTCGGGATTGACGTGCACCGCCAGGATGATGTCGTCCCGGAGAATGCGCTTCGTCTCGTCGTCGTTGCGCGAGATGAGCTGGTACGTGGTCTCGATCAGCTGGTTGGCCCCCACGACTTCCGTGGCGTGCAGCCCGCCGTCGAACCACACCACCGCCTTGCCTTCCTTCGCCAGCTGGTGCGCCTGCTCGTCGGTGAGGTTCTCACCCTTGGCGAGCTTGAGAGAAATATCTTGATATTTTTTTAATAGCTTGAAGTTCGCCGGATCGGTGATGATGGCGGCGAGCTGCGGGCGGCCTTCGCTCGTCTTGCCGATCTCCACCGCCTGCATGCGGTCGGATTCCTGATCCATCTTGTGCCAGTACGCCGCGAACTGGTCGTAGTTGGGCAGGAACCAGTCGTCGCCGATGTTGTGGCCGAAGAACTCCTTCGGCGTCGTGATATGACCCTGGGCGCTGAGGGAACCGGCCGTGATCGCCGCGAAGATCAGCGGCAGGGCAACGGCGGAGCGCCAGGTGCGGTATGACCGCATCGACATCCAGAACCTCCGGAAGGTGGGGCTTTCTTGGGGCTTTCTTGGGGCTTGCCTGGGAATTTCTTGGTGGGGATCAAGGGAGTTTACCCCATGGAACTACGCGCCAGAAGGCCCGGATGCTGCCGTTCGGGCCCGGGCGCCGGACGCAACTTTTCCCCGCGAACGTCCGTTCTGCTGGGTAATCCCGTCCATTCCGGAGCCTCCATGCGCCGCGTCGCTCTCGCCGTGCTGTTCCCCGCCGCCCTGCTCGCCCAGCAAACAGGACAACCGGCGCAACACGGCCAGGCGTCGCTCGCCGACAGCGTGATGATGCTGAACCGCGCGGGTCAGTTCGCGGACGCCGCTCGCACCGCCAAGCGCGGGCTCGACGCGGCGAAAACGATTGAAGAGAAGTGCGGTTTCCTGATCGGCGGCGGCTACGCGCTCGGCCGGATGGGCGAGTCCGAGACCGCGGGCGTGCTGCAGGCCATCGACACGCAGTGCCGCGAGACCCAAGCGGTCCGGACGCACGCCACGGACATCGCCGCCATTCGAGCCGCGCTCGCCTCGTCTCGCGCGTCCGCGGCGCCGAACGACATCGATCCAGGCAAATGGCCGCCGCTGCCCGCGACGGGAGTCGACATGACGGCGATCGACGCGTTCTATCGCATCGCCGACATCCTGCGGAGCGATCGCGACCCCTCACCAGTTGAGTGGAACGCCATGCTCGCGACGCCGGGTTATCAACTCGTCTGGAAGCAGAACCGGTCGATCCGCGTCTCCATGGCCACCGCGTTCAAGCCATCGATGAAGCCAAAGCGCGACAGCCTGCTCGCCGTCGAGTCGGACCAGAGCCTCGCGATTCGGCACCTGCTGCGCGCGTACGACCAGCGCGACGCCGTCATGCGCGCCCGCGACGCGCTCAGTCGCTCGATCGCCGACAGCATCGCACTCGGCGTGCGGGCGGCCGCCCGCTATCTGCCCGCCGGAACGACCGAGAAGACTCCAGCGCCGTTCATCGCGTTCGCGGTCTTCGCCGACGACGGCTACGCGCTCGACGGCGGCGTGCTGCTCGATCCGTTGTTCGTGATCGAGAATGGCCTCGTGCCGTTGATCTCGCACGAGTTTCATCACGCGTATGTCGCGACGGTGGATCGGTCGGTGCGCACGGCCAACATGCAGTACGATGCCGCGCTGTACGGCGCCATCCGCTCGTTGCGCAACGAGGGCATCGCCGATCAGATCGACAAGCCGCATCCGCTGCCGGCGACGTCCGGCGCGCTCGCGTGGTATCCGCCGCGCTACAACGCCGCGTACGACAAGACTCCCGCGCTGTTGAAGACGTTCGACTCGCTCGTGGTCGTCGCCGCGGACGATTCCACCAAGGCCGCCGTCGTCGGCCAGCGTGCACGCGCACTGTTCTGGTCGAACGGCCATCCGAACGGCGCGTACATCGCGCGCGAGATCGCCGAGACGTTTGGGGTCGACTCGCTTCTGCCGGCGGTGTATGACCCGTTCGCGTTGCTGCGCATCTACGCGGCGGCCGAACGGAAGCACGGGCGCCCGTCGCCATTCTCAGTGAAGGCGCAGGCGAAGCTCGATGAGATGGAGAAGCGGTACGTGAGACCGTAGCGCGCGCCGCTGGAGGCGCGCCGCTACGCGCGAGTCAGCACGAGCGGCCCGTTTTCCGTAATCGCGACCGTATGCTCAAAATGAGCAGAGAGGCTGCCGTCGAGCGTAACGATCGTCCAGCGGTCGGACAGTGTCTTCGTCGCCGGGCCGCCGATGTTCACCATCGGTTCGATCGCGATCGTGAGCCCCGGCACGAGCTTCTCCTTTCTCTTCGGCTTTCCGTAGTTGGGCACCTGCGGCTCTTCGTGAAACTCCACGCCGATGCCGTGGCCCACCAGGTCGCGCACGACGCTGAAGCCCGACGCTTCGACGACGTTCTGCACCGCGAAGCCGATGTCGCCGATATGATTGCCGATCACCGCCGCGGCAATCCCCGCCTCGAGCGAAGCCACCGTCACGTCGAGCAGCTTCTGCGTTTCCGGCGCGATCGCGCCGACGCCGACGGTGCTCGCGCTGTCGGTGAAGTACCCCTTGTAGCCGACGCCCACGTCGAGCGAGATGATGTCGCCGTCCTTCAGCACGCGCTTGCGGCTGGGAATGCCGTGCACGATCTCGTTGTTCACGCTCGCGCAGATGCTGCCCGGAAAGCCGTACAATCCCTTGAACGCGGGTGTCGCGCCGTCGTGTGCACGAATGAACTCTTCGGCGATCGCATCGAGCTCGCCGGTCGAGATGCCGGGCTTCACCGCGGCGCGGAGATGCTCGACGGTCGCGGCGAGAATTTTTCCGCCCTGCGCCATGAGATCGATCTCACGCGCCGACTTCAACTGAATCACTTGCGCGTTGCTCCTTCCGCCCCCAGCGCGCCGAGTGCGCGCCGTTTTACGTCGTCGACCGCGCCGACCGCGTTCACGACGACGACTTTGTCGCCGTGGCTCCGATACCAGTCGAGCACCGGCGCGGTCTGCTCCCCGTACGCCTTGAGGCGCGTGCGAATGGCGTCGGGATCGTCGTCCTTGCGGCGAATGAGCGCGCCGCCGCACTTGTCGCAGATGTCGCCAACCTTGCGGCCGCTGTACGGCGTCTGGCACTTCTCGCACACCGTGCGATCGCTCAGGCGCCGCACGATCTCGTCATTCTCGATGTCGAAGGCCAGCACCGCGTCGACCTTCCGGCCGATCTTCTTCAGCATCGCATCGAGTCCTTCCGCCTGCGGCACGGTGCGCACGGCGCCGTCGAGAATGACGCCCTTCGCGTACTGCGGCTGGGCGAGCTCCTCGGCGATGATGCCAAGGATGACGGAGTCCGGCACCAGCTCGCCGCGCTCCATGCACGCCTTGGCCTCGAGGCCGAGCTTCGTGCCGGCGCGCAGGGCGGCCCGCAGCACATCCCCGGTGGCGAGCGTCGGCACGACGAGCGACTCGGCGAGAAGCGGGGCCTGTGTTCCCTTGCCGGCGCCGGGCTTCCCGAAAAGGACGATGATCATGTATTAAAGGTAGTGCGTTCCGGCGCGCAGCCCCAAGGCGTCCAGCGCGAGCGGAAACCACGCGGTGAACTCCCGCGGGTGCGACGACAGGCGCTGCGCGAGCGCCGCGGTATCCACCCACTCGTACTCCGCCACCTCGGCGGCGTTGGGCTCGGGGAGCGCCGACGTCCAACCGACGAAGACGTGATCGATCTCGTTCTCGACCAGGTCGCCCACCGCGGCGCGATACGAGAACACGCACCGCTCCTCGAGCGCGCAGTCGAGACCCATCTCCTCGCGAAGACGGCGTTGCGCGGCGGCGATGCTGGTTTCGTCGGGCCGCGGGTGGCCGCAACACGTGTTCGTCCAGAGCCCGGGCGAGTGATACTTCGCGTGGGCGCGCCGCTGCAGCAGCAGCCGCGCGCCGTCCGGTGAGAACACGAACACTGACACCGCGCGGTGCCGCTGCCCGTCGCGATGCGCGGCGAGCTTTTCGGCGACGCCGATCTCGGCGTCCGCCGCGTCGACGAGAATGACCTGCTCGTGAGTCACGACCATGCTCGAGAAGGAATGGCGAAAAAAAGCCCGGCTGAAAGAGCCGGGCTTTTCTCGTGGAGCGCGACGAGACTCAGAATCCGCCCGGCGCGCCTTGACGACCGCGCATCTTGATGCGGCCTTTCTTCATGAAACCGTCATACTTTCTGAGCAGCAGGTGCTGGTTCATCTGCTGAATCGTGTCGAGCGCGACGCCGACGACGATGAGCAGCGACGTGCCGCCGAAGTTGAACGAGGCGATGTGCAGCATGTTCGCGATCCAGATCGGCAGCAGCGCGACGAACGTGAGGAAGATCGCGCCCGGCAGGGTGATCTTCGACACGACGTCGTCGATGTACTCCGCCGTGCGGGCGCCGGGCTTCACGCCCGGAATGAAGCCGCCCTGCTTCTTCAGGTTCTCCGCCAGGTCGACCGGATTGAAGATGATCGACGTGTAGAAGTACGTGAAGAAGAGGATGAGGATCGCCATCAGGATGTTGTACAACGTGTTGCCCGGCGCGAGATAGTCCGCGAAATCGCGCATGCGCTGGTTGCCCATGAACTGCGCGACCGCGCCCGGCACCACGATCACCGACTGGGCGAAGACGATCGGCATGACGCCCGACGAATTGATGCGGAGCGGAATGAAGCTCCGGCTCGCCTCGCGCATGCGTCCGCGCGCCATGGTGCGTTGCGGGATCTGAATCAACACCCGCCGCGCCGCCATCGTGACCGCGACGACCGCCGCCACGATGAGCACCATCACGACCACCAGCACGAGGAGCGAGAAGGCGCCGATCGCGCCCGTGCTCACGAACTGGAACGCCGAGATGATGCCCGGCCAGATGCGCTCGACGATCGCGAAGAAGATCATGAGCGACGCGCCGTTGCCGATGCCGCGCTCGGTGATCTGCTCACCGAGCCACATCACGAAGATCGCGCCGACGGTGAGGAAGAACGTCATCGACACGCGGAAGCCGAACCCAGGATTCGTCACCGCCGCGGTGATCGACTCGGCGAAGATCGCGAAGCCCCAGCCCTGCACCGCGGCCAGCACGATCGTCGCGTAGCGCGACCACTGGTTGATCTTCTTTCGGCCTTCTTCGTCCTTCGACATCTTGTCGATCGACGGCACCACCGCCTGCGCGATCTGCTGGAAGATCGACGCGGAGATGTACGGCATGATGCCCAGCGCGAACACCGTGGCGCGCGCGAGCGAGCCGCCGGTGAACAGGTTGTAGAGGCCGAGCAGGCCGCCGCCGCGCTGCTGCGTGTTGATGTAATCCTGAATCGCGATCGGATTCACGCCCGGCGCCGTGATGGCCGACCCGATGCGGTACACGAGCAGGCAGAGCAGCGTGAAAAGGATCTTGTCCTTCAGCTCGGGCGTGCGGAACAGATTCTGAACCGCCGCCGCCGCATTGTTCTGTGCCATGAGAATTACCCCTTAGTCCTCGACGCGGCCTCCGGCCGCGACGATCTTCTCGCGCGCGCCGGCGCTGACCTTGAGGCCCTTCACCGTGATCGCCTGCGAGATCTCGCCGTTCGCGAGCACTTTGACCTGCCCCTTGTTGCTGTTGATCAGCCCCGCTTCAGCGAGCGAGTCGCGCGTGATCTCCGCACCGCTGGCCGAGAGCGTCGCCAGATCGTCGAGCCGCACGATCTGATTTTCCTCGCGGAATGGATTCGTGAAGCCGCGCTTCGGCAACCGGCGCGTGATCGGCATCTGGCCGCCCTCGAAGTGCGGCTTGCCGCCGCCCGGACCGTGGTGGCCCGCGCGCGCCTTGATACCCTTGTGACCCTTACCCGAGGTCTTGCCGGTGCCCGACCCCGGACCGCGGCCGAGACGCTTGCGATTCTTCGTCGCGCCGGGAACGACGGCGAGGTTGTGCAAGCCGATCTTCTCGCTCGCCGCCGTCTCGCCCGCCGCCTTCTTTGTGGTCGCCATTTACTTGTCTCCTTCCACCGGCGTCACCTCGACGAGGTGGCGCACTTGCTTCAGCTGACCTTTGAGCCCGGGCGTGATCTCCTTCACCACTTCATCCTGGTGATGCTTGAGACCGATCGCTTCGAGCGTCGCGCGCATCCGCCACGAGTGGCCGATGCCGGAGCGAACCTGCTTGATCCGTACGCTTCCCGATTCGGGAAGATTCTGCTTCGCCGTCTTGCGCGGCCCCTTGCTCGGGTGCCATACGAACGTGCGCGGCATTAGACCGTCTCCCCATGCGCCGCATGGCGCACGACTTCACGAGACTTGGCGCGCGACCGGTACTGCAGGCTCGACGTCTCGATGCCGCGCTCGCGCGCGATCTGCTCGACGGTCGTGAGATGCTGCAGGCCGTCCATCGCCGCGCGCACCATGTTGTGCGGGTTGGTCGAGCCCAGGCTCTTCGTCAGGATGTCCGAGATGCCGGCGCATTCCATGATGGCGCGCACCGCACCGCCGGCGATCACACCGGCGCCCGGCGCCGCGGGCTTCATGAGGACTTTGCCCGCGCCGTGCTGGCCGACGATCTCGTGCGGAATGGTGCCGCCCGTGAGCGGAATGTTCACCATCTTGCGACGCGCCGCGTCGACGGCCTTGCGGACCGCTTCCGAGACTTCGTTCGCCTTGCCCGACGCGAAGCCGACCTTGCCCTGACCGTCGCCCACCGCGACGAGCGCGTTGAACGAGAAGCGCCGGCCGCCCTTCACGACCTTCGCGACGCGGTTGATGGCGATCACGTTCTCGACGAGCTCGGAACCACCTTCTCCGCGCTCGCCGCCACGTCCGTCGCCGCCGCCACGGCCTTCACGGCCGCCGCGACCACCACGATCGCCGCCGCCTTCGCCGCCACGGCCACCACCACCGCCGCCCGGACCGCCGCGTCCGCGGCCGCCGCCAGGGCCGCCGCGACCACCACCGCCGCCGCCGCCGCGACCGCCACGGCCGCCGCCCGGACCGCCGCGGCCACCGCCGCTACGGCCACCGCCGGAGCGCGCGCTGCCGCCGCCGAATCCGCCGGGACGACCGGCGCCGCCACCCGGGCGATCGCCGCCGCCGGAAGTCGAGCCGCCGGACGCAGGAGCGCCGCTCGCCGGCGCGTTGTTCGATGTGTCTTCTGCCATATTAGAACTCCAACCCGCCTTCGCGGGCTCCGTCGGCCACCGCTTTCACGCGGCCGTGGTATCTGTAGCCCGCGCGATCGAACACGACTTTCGTGATCCCCGCGGCCTTGGCCTTTTCAGCGATGCGCTTGCCGACTTCCGTCGACTTGTCCGTCTTCTTGCCGCTCAGGAGATCGGTCGACGTCGCGGTCGCCAGCGTGCGGCGCGCGACGTCATCCACCAGCTGCGCGGTGATGTGCTTGAGTGAACGGAACACCACGAGACGCGGACGCTCCGCGGTGCCCGTGACCTTCTTGCGTACGCGGAGATGGCGGCGATACCGCTGCTCAACACGCGTCTTCGGAATTGCTGGCATGGGTTACTTGCCTCCCGCCTTACCGGCCTTGCGCCGAATGACTTCGCCGGCGTAACGAATGCCCTTGCCCTTGTACGGCTCGGGCGGACGCAGACCGCGGATTTCCGCCGCGACCTGTCCGACGAGTGCCTTGTCCGACCCTTCGATGGTGACGGCCGTCGGCTGCGGCGCGGTGAGCTTGATGCCCGCGGGCGCCTTGAACTCGATCGTGTGCGAGAAGCCAAGCGAGAGCTGGAGGCCGTACGGACGCACCTCGGCCTTGTAGCCGACGCCCGTGATCTCGAGCTGCTTCGCATAGCCCTTGGTCACGCCCTCGACCATGTTCGCGATGAGCGAACGCGTGAGGCCGTGCAGCGACTTGTGATTGGTCTCGTCCGAGGCGCGCGCGACGTTGAGCGTGTTGTCGCTCTTGTCGACGGTGACGCCCTCGGGCAGACGATGCGTGAGCTCGCCCTTGGGACCTTTGACCTTGACCGTGTTGCCGTCGATCGTCACGGTGACGCCGGCGGGAACGGTGATGGGAAGTTTGCCGATTCGCGACATATTCTGATCTCCTACCAGACGACGGCGACGAGCTCGCCGCCGGTGCGCGACTGGCGCGCTTCACGGTCGGACATCAAGCCCTTGTTCGTGCTCAGGATGGCGAGCCCGAGTCCGTTGCGGACGCGCGGAATTTCGCCGGCGCCGACGTATTTCCGGAGCCCGGGGGTGGAGACGCGCTGCAGCTCGCGAATGACGGGCTGGCCGCCGGCGTACTTCAAGCGCACGCGCAGGACCTTCTTGCCGTCATCCGTCTCGAGCGTCGAATAATCCTGAATGTAGTTGTTCTCCTTCAGGATGCGCGCGATCTCGGTTTTCATCTTCGACACCGGCATGTCGACGCGGCGGTGCTTCGATCCGCAGGCGTTGCGGATCCGCGTCAGCATGTCGGCGATCGGGTCGGTCATACTCATGAGTGAACCTCTGCTCCTCTCGTTTCCGTGGACGTGGAGGACTGTGATGGGTGATGGGCGGCGGGCGGTGCGCAGATCGATGGACTCACGCCCATCACCCAACGCCCAGCGCCCAACGCGATTACCAACTCGCCTTACGCACGCCGGGGATCATCCCCTGCAGGCTCAGCTCGCGGAAGCAAATGCGGCACAGACCGAAGCGGCGCAGGAACGCGCGCGAACGGCCGCAGCGGCCGCAGCGATTGTGCACCCGCACCTGGAACTTCGGCTTCCGCTTGCTCTTTTCGATCATGGCTTTACGGGCCATTTCAGTACTCTCAACTAAAAGTTGTTAATCGATCGGCGAATGGCGACGGGCACCACGCCCATCGCCCAGCGCCCACCGCCCAACGCGAAGCCCAGCGCTCACGCGGCCGCGCCGCGTCCTTTCTTCTCGTCCGTCCGGAACGGCATGCCGAGCTCCTTCAGGAGCGCGAACGCCTGATCGTCGCGGTTCGTGCTCGTGACGAACGTGATGTCCATTCCGTGAATCGATTCGATCGAGTCGTAGTTGATCTCGGGGAAGATCATCTGCTCCTTGACGCCGAGCGAATAGTTGCCGCGCCCGTCGAACGACCGGGTGCCAAGACCGCGAAAGTCGCGGATGCGCGGAATCGCGACCGTGATGAAGCGATCGAGGAACTCCCACATCCGCGCGCCGCGCAGCGTGACCGCGGCGCCGATCTCCTGGCCCTGGCGCAGGCCGAAGTTGGCGATGGACTTCTTCGCCTTCTTGCGGACCGGCTGCTGCCCGGTGATGATCGCCAGCTCGTCGACGACCGAGTCGAGCGCCTTGGGCTGTTTGATCGCCTCGCCCACACCGACGTTGATCACGATCTTCTCGAGCAGCGGCACCTGATGCGGGTTGGTGAACCCGAACTGCTGCATCAAGCGCTGGCGCACGGTGTTCTGATAGAAATCCTTGAGCCGCGGCGCGGGCACGGGCAGGCCGGCGCCGGCGTGTGGTCCACGCGCCTTCGCATCGCCGCCGCCCTTCTTGCCGGAGCCCTTGCCGCCGGAACCGCCCTTCTTTTCCTTGGTCGCCATTAGCGTGTCCTCGGGATCGCTTCACCGCTCTTCACGGCGATCCGTTCCTTGGTGCCGTCGTCGTCGATCTGCCGGCGCGTGCGCGTCGGGTCGCCCGACTTGGGATCCAGCAGCATGACGTTCGACGCGTGAATCGGCGCCGGCATCTCCATGATGCCCGACTGCTCGTCGGCGTTGCGCGCGCGGCGGTGCTTCTTGACGATGTTGACGCCCTCGACGGTCACGCGCCCCGTCTTGGTGTAGACGCGGAGGATCTTCCCCTCCTTGCCCTTGTCGTCGCCGCGCACCACGCGGACCGTGTCCCCCTTCGTGACGTGGACCTTGACGCGCGCCGCGTTGTCGGTGTGCCGCTTCTTGTTGACCGGGCGCGGCCGATCGGTCTTGCGATACTTGAGAATTCTCATATTAGAATACCTTAAATCACTTCGGGCGCCAGCGACACGATCTTCATGTAGCGCTTCTCGCGGAGCTCGCGCGCCACGGGACCGAAGATGCGCGTCGCGCGGGGCTCGCCTTGCTCGTTGATGATGACGACCGCGTTCTCGTCGAACCGGATGTAGGAGCCGTCCTTCCGGCGCGTCTCCTTCGCCGTGCGCACCACCACCGCGCGCGCCACGTCGGACTTCTTCACCGTGCCGTTCGGCAGGGCGTTCTTCACGGCCACGATCACGACGTCCCCGAGCCCGGCATACCGCCGGCGGGTACCGCCCAGCACGCGAATGACCTGTGCGGTCTTCGCGCCCGAGTTGTCGGCGACCTTGACCATCGACTCTTGCTGAATCATTGAGAGTTCTCCTTACTCCGTGACACCGCTACCGCGCGCGCTCGACGATCTCGACGACACGCCACCGCTTGTCCTTCGACAGCGGCCGCGTCTCGGCGATGCGCACGGTATCACCCGTCTTCGCCGAATTCTCCTCGTCGTGCGCCTTCACGCGCTTGGTACGCGTGACCATCTTGCCGTAGACCGGGTGCGGCACGCGACGTTCGATCGCCACCACCACCGTCTTCTGCATCTTGTCGCTCACCACGAGACCCGTGCGCGTCTTGCGCGAGCCGCGCTCCGTCAGTGCGTTCGTCTGTGTCGTATCAGCCATTGGTCTGTCCCTGGGCAGCGGCGCGCTGCTCCACTTGCTGCTCGCGCAGCACGGTCTTGAGGCGCGCGATGTCGCGGCGAATCAGTCGCAGGCGAAGCGGATCCTCGGGTGGTTCCGTCGCGGCGCGAAACTTCAGCCGAAACTGTTCCTCTTCCAGCTCGTGGATGCGCGACGCGATGTCGGCGACGCTCATCTCGCGGATTTCTTCAGCTCTCATTGGTGTGCGCCTCCTCACGCATCACGAACTTCGTGCGCACGGGCATCTTGGCGGCGGCCAGGGCCATCGCTTTCTGGGCGATGTCCTTCGTCACACCCTCGAGCTCGAACATCACGCGGCCCGGCTTCACCACGGCCACCCACATCTCCGGAGAACCCTTGCCCTTGCCCATGCGGGTTTCGGCCGGCTTCTTCGTGATCGGCTTGTCGGGGAATACGCGGATCCACACCTTGCCGCCGCGCTTGATGTGACGCGTGAGCGCCACACGGGCGGCCTCGATCTGACGAGCCGTGATCCAACCCGGCTCCAACGTCTGCAGGCCATAGGTGCCGAACGAGATCTCCGATCCACGATGGGAGAGACCGGTCGTCCGACCCTTGAACCGCTTCCGGAATTTGACGCGCTTGGGTGACAGCATTGTTCGTGATCCCCCTTACATGCCGGAGGAGTAAGTGGTGCCGCGGCGATCCTCGACCTTCTCGCCCTTGAAGATCCAGACCTTCACGCCGATGGCGCCGAAGGTGGTCTTCGCGGTCGACGTCGCATAGTCGATGTCCGCACGCAGCGTGTGCAGGGGCACACGACCCTCGTGGTAGCCCTCGACGCGCGCGATCTCCGCGCCGCCCAACCGGCCACCCGCCTTGACCTTGATGCCCTGCGCGCCCATGCGCATGGCGCTCTGCACCGCGCGCTTCATCGCGCGGCGGAACGAGATGCGCTGCGCGAGCTGGCTCGCGATGTTGTCCGCGACCAACTGCGCGTCGAGCTCGGGACGCTTGATCTCTTCGACGTTGATGCCGACTTCCTTGCCGGTGAGATGCGCGAGCTCGTCGCGCAGCTTGTCGACTTCCGCGCCCTTCTTGCCGATCACGACACCCGGACGGCCGGTGTGCAGCGTGACGACGACCTTGCCGGGCTTGCGGTCGATGACGATGTCCGCGATCGCGGCATGTCCTAAACGCGCCTTGAGATACTTGCGCAGGAGCTCGTCCTCACGGAGAAGCGCCGGCAGATCGCGGCCCGCATAGTAGCGCGACTTCCAATCCTTCGAGATGCCGAGTCGGAAACCGACCGGATGTGTCTTCTGTCCCATTAGCTCTCTCTCCGAGTGCTTTTCTTCGCCGCGCGCTTTCCGGCGGCCTTCTTCGCCACGGGCTGGGGCTTCGGCTTCCGAACTTCGCGCGCGTTGAGCTCGATCTCGACGTGGCTGGTGCGCTTCTGCACGGGCGTCGCGCGGCCCATCGCGGCCGGCGTGAACCGCTTGAGCTTCGGCCCCTCGTTGATCACGGCGCGCGAGATGTACAGCTCGTCGACGTCCACCGACGGGCCACCCTCACGCGCGGCATGCTCGGCGTTCGCGACCGCGGACCGCAACGTCTTCTCGATCTGCTTCGCGGCGTGCTTTTTCGAGAACTGTAAATAGGCGAGGGCGTCGTTCACGCTCTTGCCGCGAATCTCGTCGATGACGAGCCGCATCTTGTACGGCGACTGGCGCGTCGAGCGCTGGAACGCGGTGGCCAACGCCGTCTTCGTATTCTGCGGCATCGGTTACTTGCCTCCGCGCGCGGCCGGAGCGCCGCCGGCGGCCGGCGCCGGCGCCTTCTTGTCCGCCGCCTTCTGGCCGGTGTGGCCTCGGAACAGACGCGTCGGCGCGAACTCGCCGAGCTTGTGGCCGACCATGTTCTCCGTCACGTACACCGGGATGAACTTGTTCCCGTTGTGCACGGCGAAGGTGTGCCCCACGAACTCGGGCAGCACGGTCGACGCCCGCGACCAGGTCTTGATCACGCGCTTCTCGTTCTTGGCGTTGAGCGCGTCGACCTTTTTGGTCAGCGCCTCCTGAACGAACGGTCCCTTCTTTACGCTACGTCCCATAGGATCGATACCTTATTGAGTCGCTTTGCCGCGCTTGCGGCCGCGGACGATGAGGCGCTCGGACGACTTCTTCTTGTTGCGCGTCTTGACGCCTTCCTTCTTGCCCCACGGGCTGACGACGTTTCGTCCGCCGCGCGTCCGGCCACCGTGCGGGTGATCGACCGGATTCATGACTTCACCGCGCACCTTCGGGCGCCGGCCCTTCCAGCGCGTCTTGCCGGCCTTGCCCCACGAGATCAGCTCGTGCTCCTCGTTGCCCACGACGCCGATCGTCGCGTAGCAGCGGCCGTGCACGAGACGCATTTCGGTCGACGGCATGCGGAGCGTCACGTACTCGCCCTCTTTCGCCACGACCTGCGCCGACATGCCCGCCGAGCGGCAGAGCTGCGCGCCTTTCCCGATCTTTAATTCAATGTTGTGAACGGCCGTCCCCAGCGGCATCTCGGCGAGCGGCAACGCGTTGCCGTTGCGGATGTCCGAGCCCGGACCGGCCATCACCGTGTCGCCCACCGCCAGCCCCTTCGGGTGGATGATGTAGCGCTTCTCGCCGTCGGCGTACGTGATCAACGCAATACGCGCCGAGCGGTTCGGATCGTACTCGATGGTCGAGACGGTACCGGCCACGCCGTGCTTGTTGCGCTTGAAATCGATGATGCGATACTGCCGCTTGTGGCCACCGCCGCGGCGGCGCATCGAGATGTGACCGTGATTGTCGCGCCCGCCCGACTTCTTGATCGGCTCGAGCAGCGACTTCTCGGGCGTCGTCGTCGTGATCTCGGAAAAATCCGAGACCGAACGGAAGCGCGAGCTCTTGGTCACCGGCTTGAATTGACGAATTCCCATGATCTATGCCTCAGCCTTCGAAGATCTCGATCGTGTCACCCTCGCGGAGCGTCACGATCGCCTTCTTCCAGTTGGGGCGGCGGCCGATGCTGCGTCCCATGCGCTTTTCCTTGCCGCGCACGTTCATCGTCCAAACGCCGGTGACTTTCACGCCGAAGAGCTGCTCGATCGCCGAACGGATCTGCGTCTTCGTCGCATCCGGATGCACCTCGAACACGTACTCGCCGCGCGCCTGATACGCGGACGACGTCTTCTCGGTGATCAACGGACGCACAATGGTGCGGTGCAGGGTGGGCATTGGCTACTTCCTCTTCTTCGCGTTGGGCGATGGGCGTTGGGCGTTGGGCGACTTCTTCTTCGCCGCTGCCTTCTTCGCTGGCGCCTTCTTCGCCGACGCTTTCTTCGCTGGCGCCTTCTTCGCGGCCGCCTTCGCGCCCTGCTTCGCTGGTGTCGACTTCTTCGCGGCGGACGCCTTCTTGGCCGGAGCCTTCGCCGGCGCGCGCTTCGGCGCCACCGCTTCAGCCTTCTCGTTCGCCAGCGGCTGCATGCCGTCGCCGATCGCCGACGACTCGATCAACACCACGTCCGACCACAGGATGTGATACGTCGACACGTCGGCGTACGGCATCACGTGCACGGTCGGCAGATTGCGGCCCGACAGGAAGACGTTCGTCTTCACGCCGTCGGTGAGAATGAGCACTTTCTTATCAGCGACGCCCAGCCGCTCGACGAGCCCCTTCAGGCGCGCGGTCTTCGGCGCGTCGTAGTTGAACTGGTCGATCACGATGATCGCGTTCTCGCGCGCGCGCGCATTGAAGGCCGACTTGCGAGCGAGGGCTCTCACCTGGCGCGGCACGTACTGCGCGTAGCTGCGCGGAATCGGACCGAACACCGTGCCGCCGCCGACCCAGTGCGGCGCGCGCGTCGAGCCCTGGCGGGCGCGACCCGTGCCCTTCTGCTTCCACGGCTTCTGATTGCCGCCGGTGACGTACTTGCGAATCTTCGTCGCCGCGTTGCCCTGGCGCTGATTGGCGAGAAACGCCTTCACCGCCTGGTGCATGACCGGCATGTTGACGGTTCCGTCGAACAACGTCTCGGGGAGCGCGACGGCATCGCGCGACGTCCCCTGCGACGAGTACGCGGCCGCCTGGAATGTGGTAGTCGAGTTCTCAGCCATAGGATGTACCGTTAGCCCTGCTTCCGCACGACGACGATGCCACCGGCTTTGCCGGCGACCGAGCCGCGGATGTAGATCAGATTGCGATCCGTATCGATCTTCTCGACGCGGAGATGAGTCTGCGTGTGACGCTCGTCGCCATAGTGGCCCGGCATGGCCTTGCCCTTGATGACGCGCGACGGATCTGTGCCAGGTCCGATCGAGCCGGGACGACGGTGCTTCGTGTTGCCGTGCGTGTTCGGACCACCGCCCGCCTTGTGGCGCTTGACGATGCCCTGAAATCCGCGGCCCTTCGACGTGCCCGTGACCTTGACCGTGTCGCCGACCGCGAACACGTCGACCTTCACGACGTCGCCGACGTTGTACGCCGGCACTTCGATCTTCGCGTTCCCCGGCTCGTCGAGACGCACCGACCGCAGCACGCGCGGCACGGTCTCGAGATTCGCCTTCTTCGCGTGGCCGACCGCGGCCTTCGACGCGCGGTGACCCTTGGGGGTCCGCTCGCCCTTGGCGTTGTCGCGGCGCAGACGCGCGCTGCCCAGCCCGAGCTGGATCGACGCGTGCCCCGCCTTGGCCTTGTCGGTCACGGCGAGCACCGGATTCGGCTCGGCTTCGATCACCGTGACGGGGATCTGCTGCCCTTGTTCGTTGAAGATCTGGGTCATGCCCAGCTTCTTGCCAATGATGCCTATCATGAATTCCTCTGCAGAGTCACTGTCGACATTGACAGTTGGACTGTGATCGTCATCCCGAGGAGCAAAGCGACGAGGGATCTACCGTCTCCCCGGATTGGCCGGCCTCGCGACCGTGATGCCGGATTCCTCGCGTCGCTCGGAATGACAACCCGCTTGTGGTGCTACTTGTGGTGCTACTTGTGGTGCTACTTGTGGTGCTACTTGTGGTGCTACTTGTGGTGCTACTCGACCTTGATCTCGACGTCCACGCCCGCCGGCAAATCCAGCTTGGTGAGCGCGTCCACCGTCTGCGCGCGGGAATCGAGAATGTCGATCACCCGCTTGTGTGTCTTGAGCTCGAACTGCTCGCGCGACTTCTTGTCGACGTGCGGCGACCGGAGCACCGTCCACCGCTGCGTCTTGGTGGGCAGCGGAATCGGACCGGACACCTGCGCGCCCGTCTTCTCCGCCGTCCGCACGATGTCCGCCGACGCCTGATCGATCACCGCGTGATCGAAGGCCTTGAGACGGATACGAATTCTGCCTGCCATGAGAGTTCTCTGTGTGCGTTGGGCGTTGGGCGATGGGCGATGGGCATGTACGCCCATCGCCCAACGCCCATTGCGTTAGGCCAGAATCTTCGTGACGACGCCCGCGCCCACCGTGCGACCGCCTTCGCGAATCGCGAAGCGCACCTGCTCTTCCATCGCGATCGGCGTGATCAGCTCGATCGTCATCTGGATGTTGTCGCCCGGCATCACCATCTCCGTGCCGGCCGGCAACTCGATCGAGCCCGTCACGTCCGTCGTGCGGAAATAGAACTGCGGACGATAACCCTTGAAGAACGGCGTGTGGCGGCCGCCCTCGTCCTTGTTCAGCACGTAGACTTCGGCCTCGAACTTCGTGTGCGGCTTGATCGAACCCGGCTTGGCGAGCACCATGCCGCGCTCGATCGCGTCCTTTTCGATGCCGCGCAGGAGCAGACCGACGTTGTCGCCCGCCTGGCCCTGATCCAAGAGCTTGCGGAACATCTCGACGCCGGTCACCACCGACTTCTTGTCCGAGCCGAAGCCGACGAGCGCCACTTCCTCACCGACCTTGATGATGCCGCGCTCGATACGACCCGTCGCGACGGTGCCGCGGCCCGTGATCGAGAACACGTCTTCGACCGGCAGCGCGAACGGCTTGTCGATCTCGCGGACCGGTTCCTTGATGTACGTATCCAGCGCCGAGTAGAGCTCCTCGAGCTTGTCGACCCACTGCTTCTCGCCGTTGATCGCGCCGATCGCCGAGCCGCGGATGACCGGGGTCTCGTCGCCGGGGTAATCGTACTTGGAGAGCAGCTCGCGCACCTCGAGATCGACGAGATCGAGCAGCTCGGCGTCGTCGACCAGGTCGCACTTGTTGAGGAAGACGACGATCGCGGGCACGTTCACCTGACGGGCGAGCAGGATGTGCTCGCGCGTCTGCGGCATCGGACCGTCCACGGCCGACACCACGAGGATCGCGCCGTCCATCTGCGCGGCGCCCGTGATCATGTTCTTGACGTAATCAGCGTGGCCCGGGCAGTCGACGTGCGCGTAGTGACGGTTCGGCGTCTCGTATTCGACATGCGACGTCGCGATCGTCAGGATCTTCGTCGCGTCGCGGCGGCCCTGCGACGCGGACGCCTTCGCGACCTCGTCGTAGGCGATGTACTTCGTGCCGTAGCCCTTGTCGGACGACACCTTCGTGAGCGCCGCGGTGAGCGTCGTCTTGCCGTGATCGACGTGGCCGATGGTGCCGACGTTCACGTGCGGCTTGTTCCGCTCGAACTTTGCCTTTGCCATTGTACGAATCCTGGTTGGTTAAGTCGTTACTGCCCGTTTCTGCCTTACGCCTTCACTTTGGCGACGATCTCTTCAGCCTTCGACTTCGGCACTTCTTCATAGTGCGCGAATTCCATCGAGTACACGGCGCGGCCCTGGCTCATCGAGCGCAGCTTCGTCGAATACCCGAACATCTCGGCGAGCGGCACGGTCGCGGCGATCACCTGCGCTTCGCCACGCTGCGTCATTCCGCCGATCTTGCCGCGACGCGCCGACAAATCGCCGAGCACGTCGCCCATGAACGCGTCAGGAGTGACCACTTCCACGTTCATCATGGGCTCGAGGATCACGGGATGCGCGCGCTTCGCCGCCTCCTTGAACGCCATCGAGCCGGCGATCTTGAACGCCATTTCGCTGGAGTCGACTTCGTGATAGGAGCCGTATACCAGCTCGACCTTGACGTCCACCATCGGATAGCCCGCCAAGACGCCGTTCTCGAGCGCTTCCTTGATGCCCTGCTCGACCGGCGCGATGTACTCGCGCGGGATCACACCGCCCACGACCTTGTCCTCGAAGATGAAGCCCGCGCCCGTGTCGCTCGGCTCCATGTTGATGACGACGTGGCCGTACTGGCCCTTACCACCCGACTGGCGGATGAACTTGCCTTCGACCTTCTCGACGCGCTTGCGGATGGTTTCTCTGTAGGCGACCTGGGGCCGACCAATATTGGCGTCGACCTTGAACTCTCTCATCATGCGGTCGACGATGATCTCGAGATGCAGCTCGCCCATCCCCGAGATGATCGTCTGCGACGTCTCTTCATCGGTGTGCACGCGGAACGTCGGATCTTCTTCCGACAGCTTCGCGAGCGCGATGCCGAGCTTGTCCTGGTCCGCCTTCGTCTTCGGCTCGATCGCGACGTCGATGACGGGGTTCGGGAACTTCATCGCCTCGAGGATGATCGGATGCTCGTCGTCGCACATCGTGTCGCCCGTGCGGGTGTCCTTCAACCCGATGGCGGCCGCGATGTCGCCGGCGCGCACCTCTTCGATCTCTTCGCGCTTGTTCGCGTGCATCTGCAGCACGCGGCTCACGCGCTCGCGCTTGTCCTTCGTCGAATTGTACACGTACGAGCCCGACTTGAGCACGCCTGAGTACACTCTAAAGAACGTCAGCTTTCCGACGAACGGGTCCGTCGCGATCTTGAACGCCAGCGCCGCGAACGGCGCGTCGTCGGTCACCGGACGCTCGGCGAAATGCTCGTCGTGGTGCGGCAGGTGGCCCTTGATCGCCGGCACGTCGACCGGCGCCGGGAGATAATCGATCACGGCGTCGAGCAGCGCCTGCACGCCCTTGTTCTTGAACGACGCGCCGCAGAGCACGGGAATCATCTTGCCCGTGACCGTCGCGGTGCGAATCGCTTTCCGAATCTCGTCGAGCGACAGCTCCTCGCCACCCAGATACTTCTCCATCAGCGCGTCGTCCTGCGCCACCGCCACCGCGTGATCGATCACGTCGTGGCGCGCCTGCTCGACCGCGGCCTTGTACTGCTCCGGCACGTCGACGACGGTGAACGTCTTGCCCAGCGTCGCTTCGTCGAAGATGTACTGCTTGCGCTCGAGGACGTCGATGTGGCCGGTGAACAGCTCGCCCGAGCCGACCGGCAGCTGCAGGGGATACGCATCCTTGGACAGCCGGTCGCGGATCATCGACAGGCAGCGGTCGAAGTCGGCGCCGGTGCGGTCCATCTTGTTCGAGAAGATGATGCGCGGCACGCCGTAGCGATCGGCCTGCCGCCACACCGTCTCCGTCTGCGGCTCGACGCCGGCGACGGAATCGAGCAGCGTGACGGCGCCGTCGAGCACGCGGAGCGAGCGCTCCACCTCGACGGTGAAGTCCACGTGCCCCGGCGTATCGATGATGTTGATGCGGTACTCGACGTTGTTGCGCGTCCAGAAGGCCGTGGTCGCGGCCGACGTGATCGTGATGCCGCGCTCCTGCTCCTGTTCCATCCAATCCATCGTCGCGGTGCCTTCGTGCACCTCGCCGATTTTGTGCGCCTTGCCGGTATAGTAGAGAATACGCTCGGTCGTGGTCGTCTTACCGGCATCGATGTGGGCCATGATGCCGATATTGCGATAGTGATCGAGCGACGTTGTGCGGGCCATATGAAATCAGCGTTGGGCTATGGGACTTCGTTATTCAAGTTCTGCAATCAGGCGTGTATTCATCGTTCCTCACGTCGGCGCGTTGCGCCTCCGCTCTTTCAAGCTTTTACCAGCAAAAACGCGGGTGGACCGGGCCGCTCCAGAGGAGCGCGGTATCCATCCGCCATCGCCGGGTGCACTCGCCACTGCCGCGCGAGGGGGACCCAAGGCGCACCGAGTTCGCCATCGTCCTTCGCGCCGAAGCGCGGAGGACCTGCCGTCATCGGTGTTCGATTGTCCTGCGTTACTTGTCGGGAGCCGTTGCACTCACCCGAGTGCGTCAGCCGGAGCAGGCCCTTGCGTTATTGCAAGCCCATAAGGGTCGGCGCGCAGTTCGCCGGTTTTTCGATCACCACGACGATGCCGACGCGAGCCGGAAATGCCGTAGCCCCTTGAATTTATTGAGGATTGGGCGCGGGTCAAGGGGGCCGGCACAGCGCGCGAAAGCAAAGGGCGACGGAGAATCCTCCGTCGCCCTTTGCAGTTTCGCCCAACACCCAACACCCAACGCCCAACGCTACTCCCCTCGCCGCGTCCACACCGCCACCGCCCCACACCGAAGATCCGGCTCGGCGAACTCGGACGGCATCTCGCTCAGGCCCCGGAACACCTCGACCGCTTCAACCACATCCATCGACAGCGAGCCCAACCCGTCCGTCACCGGATCGCTCCGGCCCGGAATGTCCATGCGATGACCGTCCACGAACCAGCCCACGTGACACGCCTGAATGCCCGCCGGCGTGCCTACCATCGTGCCAACACTCGTGCGCGACATGTTCATGCTCGACGTCGAACCCGGATCGAGCACTCGAAGGCCCGGCACGCTCTGCAGGAATTCGCCGAGGGTGTGCACGCCCGACTTCTCGAGCGCCACGCGATCGTAGTGAAGACCAGGACCCGTGGCGCGACGCGACTCGAAGCCCGTGAGCAGCGCGCTCCGCGCATTCATCCTCGGCGCCGCCGACTGTTCCGGACGAACGTGTTCGAGCACACCGATGCGATGCTGCGGATCACCCGACTGGGCGATTGGTACCTTGATCACGAGCCGCTCGCCATCGAGCAGCGGAATCGGCGACGACAACACCGAGGTGTAGCCCGCGCGCACCGCGGCGATCCGATAGGTGCCGTGGCCCACGTTCAGCGAGAACTGGCCCGCCGAGTCCGCGACGACGTGCACGACAGGCGCATCGCTCGCCGGATCCACGAGCATCACCGTGCCGCGCACCGGCGTGCCCGTCGCATCGTCGTACAGCACACCCTTCACCGTAGCCTGCGCGAAGAGGCCCGTTGCCGCGAACGTGCAGAAAGTCAGTGCGGTCGCGGCCGCACGGTTCAGCGATTGGAAGCTCATGGTGCCACCTCAATTCGGACGAGAGTCGCCGGGCCCATTTCGGATTGCTCCCTGCAATCCATCGTGCTTTGGTCCGACTGCGCCCGAGCTTCCAACCGACTGCTCGTCCACCCCGGCCCCACCCCACACGCCCACCCGGCACTTTTCCTATAGACCAGGATCGTGCCAGGACACGACCGCCTCTCGAACTTCCCGATAAAAAATGTGACCGACTCAGCGGTGCGGCTCGCCGCGGGATATTCCCTGTGAGAAACGACAACGGCGGCGAGTGATGTCTCTCACTCGCCGCCGTCGATGAATTGCCGAGCCTCCTACTTGTCGTGATGTCTGCCGTGTCCCTCGATCTTCTTTTCAGGCTGATTGAGGTTGCGCTCGCGCGGACTCTGCGCCTGTCCCTTTCGCGCATGCTGATCCCGCCGCAGATCGATGCTCGGCGGCAAATCGCCGGCGAGCTGATCGCCGCGCTGGTTGCTCGCGGTCTCCCCCAACGGATGCCCGGTCTGCGTCTCGAACTGCTCCGCAATGTTGTTCTCGGCGCGGCGACCGCGGCCACCGTGCGGATTGCCCCGCTCATTCAATTGCTGCCTGAACTTGTCGCTGCGGTCCTGCCGGAAGTCGCTCATGAAGTCCTCCTGTACGCTGGTCAAGCGGCAGACGGTGTGCCCCGCGCCTTGCGGACCGCGGTGAACTCCTCCCTGATTAACCACCCGTTAACCGGTGGCTAACGCCGAGCCCGTAGCTTCGATTCGATAGCACTGCCTGACGCGACTCCTGGAGATGAAGAACCTGATGCAGCGCCCCGCCAAAGCACACGTCATTCTCGCCGCCGTGTTCGGACTCATCGCTTGCGGCCTCACGGCGTGCGGCGGCGGCGAATCCGTCCCGTCGACGCAACCGACCACGTCAACGCCTCCGCCCCCGCCACCGCCGGTCCCGGTCGTGGCTACGGTCACCGTGACCGGTTCAGCCGCGCTCGACGTCGGCAAGACGGCGCAGTTCAGCGCCGTCGCGAAGGACTCCACGGGCACCGCCATTTCCGGAAAGACCTTCACGTGGTCGAGCGCGAACGACGCCATCGCGAGCGTTGCATCGGATGGCACGGTGACCGGAAAGACCGCCGGATCAACGACGATCAGCGCGTCCGTCGACGGCAAGTCCGGATCGGCGGCCGTTACGGTCAACGCTCCGGCACCGGTGGTCGCATCGATCTCGATTTCCGGCACCTCCTCGCTGCAGGCCGGCACGACGACACAGCTCACGGCAACGGTCAAGGACGCAAGCGGCGCCGCGATCACGAGCGTTCCCGTCACGTGGTCGAGCTCCGATGCAACGCTCATCACCGTCTCGAACACCGGGCTCGTGAACGCCGGACACATCGCGAACGTCACCATCACCGCGACGGCCGGTGGAAAGTCCGCGACGCTCGCCGTCACGAGCTCACTCACGCCATACACCTTCAGCTTCGATCCGGCCACGAGCGCGTCGGATCAGCAGTTGATCAAGGACGCCGTGCAATTCGCCGCCGGCTTCTATCAAACGACGTTCGGGCGAACCATCACGACGGCGTCGACCATCTCGACCTCGACGACGTCGGACGGCTGCTCGCGCGGCGGCTCGGCGGCCTTCACGGGCGCCGGCGCTGTGACGTTCTGTACTTCGAATGCGGGATGGGTGCTGAACGGTCCGATCTCGCGACAGAAGATCACGGTGCACGAGGTCTTCCATCTCTGGCAGTTCCAGTACAAGTGGCTCGGGAATCCGAACACCGCGGGGGCTGACTGGCTGATCGAAGGCTCGGCCGAGTTCATGGGGTATGACGGCATGGACGCGGAGAAGCTGATTCCGATCGCCACTACGCGCGGCTGCATGGCGAAACAGGTCGCCGACTTCGCGAAGCAGCAGCCGCCGGGTTTGCCGTCGCTGCCAACGCTCGAGCCGGCGACGGTGCTTCAAACCACGGTCGGTCCGGTGTACCCGTATTCCTGGATCGCGGTCGACGAGCTCATTGCGTCGGCGGGAATCGGCTCGCTCAAGGTGTACGCGGACGCGATCGCGTCGGGCACGCCGTGGCAAACGGCGTTTCAGACCGCGTTCGGTACGTCGATCTCGGCGTTCTACGCGCAATTCCCGGGATATCTCGCGAGCCAGCCGGTGCCGGCGAACTTCCTCTGCGGCGTGTAAGGAATTCCCGCGGCCGACGACGCAAAACGCCCCGTCGATATTCGACGGGGCGTTTCGTCATCGAGTCTTCGTGAACTACTCGAGTGATTACCAGCGATAGTGCGCGAACGCCTTGTTCGCGTCCGCCATGCGGTGCGTGTCTTCCTTCTTCTTCACCGCGTTGCCTTCACCCTTGCTCGCCGCGATCACCTCGGCCGCGAGCTTCTCCGGCATCGACTTCTCGTTGCGGTCGCGCGAGTAGTTGATCAGCCAGCGCATCGCCAGCGCCGTGCGGCGCTCAGGGCGCACTTCCACCGGCACCTGGTACGTGGCGCCGCCGACACGGCGGCTCTTCACTTCCACGACCGGCTTCAGATTCGCCAGGGCCTGCTTGAACACGTTCACGCCCGGCTGATTCGTGCGGCTTTCGACCAGGTCCATCGCGCCGTAGAAGATGCGCTCGGCCGTCGACTTCTTGCCCTGCAGCATCATGGCGTTGATGAACTTTGAAACGGTCTGGCTGTCGTAGCGCGCGTCGGCGAGAATCGGACGCTTCACGCTTCCTTTGCGGCGGCTCATTACTTCTTACCTCCGGCCTTCGGCTTCTTGGTGCCGTATTTCGAGCGGCTCTGATTGCGGCCGTTCACGCCGCTGGCGTCGAGCGAGCCGCGCACAATATGGTAGCGAACACCCGGGAGATCCTTCACGCGGCCGCCGCGCACGAGCACGATCGAGTGCTCCTGCAGATTGTGGCCTTCACCGGGAATGTAGGCGATGACTTCGAAGCCGTTCGTCAAACGAACCTTGGCGACTTTGCGGAGCGCCGAGTTGGGCTTCTTGGGGGTCGTGGTGTACACGCGCGTGCACACGCCACGACGGAACGGATTGGACTTGAGCGCCGGCGACTTCTCTTTCTTGACGACGTCGGAGCGGCTACGACGAACGAGCTGATTGATCGTTGGCATGTAGAACGGAAGGAATTCGAACGGGATAGCCCCGTGGATGCACTTCCCGCCTGACCAGAGTGGTCCGGGGGAGACTGGAAAAGGTATCCAATCGCGAGCGGTGCGTCAAGCTGGCGAGGTCGTAATCCCAGACACGACACCGGGTTGCGATGCCTTGTGCTATTGGGACGACTGGCCGGACGTCAAAAAGTTGGCGTGCACGGCGTCCACGAGCGAGGCGAGCGTATCCGTCGCGGTCGTGCTCGCCACCGTCGCGAATCGGTCGATCAGCGAACCCATCACACCGGCGACGGCGCCACCCGTGTGCAACTGAGACGCGGTCACCGACCCGCCGGCGTCCAGACTGCTCGCGAGGAGGTTCGCGTCGACGGTCAAGCGAGGGGTCAAACTCGATGCATCGAACTCGATACCTCGCGCGCCCGACGCGTGGATCATCGACAGCACGTCGCCGAGCATGCGTCGCGCGTTGCTCCCGCTCACGGCCCAGCGCTCGAGCATGGCGTCGAAATTCCCAACCGCCTGCTCGACCCCCACTGCCGCCGCGGAGGAGTTGCTCGCCGGACCCGCGGGCGGCGCGGCCGAGCCCATCACTCGCGGCATGAGCGCATAGTCCGGAATACCGAGCGCGCCGAGGAGTCCGCTCGAATCGCTCAGCTTGAGCGCGGGCGAACCCGGAGCGGCGTTGATCTTCACCGCGCCGGTGTCGCTGTCGACCGTCGCCTGGACGCCGCCGATCTGATTCAGCGCACTCACGACGCCGTCGACCGTCGTGCTCGACGGATCGATCGCGATGTCGACGCCGTTCACGGTCAACTTCCCCGCGTGCACCTTCGCATATTCCGACATGAGGCCAACGGCCACCGCACTCGGCGACGTCGGATCGATGCCCACGACGCTCAGCGGGCTCGCATCCATCTTCGCCGCGGCCACAAAGCCGGATGTGTCCGCGCCGATCGTGATCGGCGACGACGATTTCACTTTCGCGGTGAGTGAAACAGTTTGCGTCGTTGGGTCGAAGTGTGCCGTCACACCGGCACGCGAGCTCGAGATGCGCGACAGCACGCTGGTCATGCTGTCGTTGTTTGCGACGGCGATCTGAACGCCATTGACCGTGAACGAACCGGCGTGCACCGATTGGCCGGGGTCGAACATTGGTGCACTGAGCTCCGCGCCGTTGAACACCGCGTTCGGGTTGACGTGCGTGCCTGCCGAACCCTGCGCGACATGCAGCGCCGAGAGCAATCCGCTCGTGTCATCGACGATCGACAGCGGCGCGCCGGCGATGGTGGGCGTGAATGACAGCGTGTCGGTCAACGCGTTGTAGCTCGCCGTCACACCCGCATTCGCGGCAGTGATGCGATTGACGACGTCCTGGAGACTGTCGGTCGCCGCCGACACGGCGATCTGCTGTCCGTTGAGCGTGAACGCGCCGTCCGTCACGCCGCTGAACTCGGGCGTGCGCGCCAACACCTCGGCGAGGTCGCTGAGTTTTCCGGCCGCACCGTTCGCGGTCGCGAGACCGGTCGTAGCGAGGAATCCGGTGGTGTCGTTGCCAACGTCGATGAGATCCTGGCCCGGCGTACTCCGCACGAGCGTGAGGCGATTGGTGTTTGCGTCGAACGCGGCGGTCACATCGGCACCCGCCGCGTTGAGCCGGCTGACGACCGTCGAGAATGAATCGGCGTTGGCGTCGACGTTGATCGCGACGCCGTTCACCGTGAACGATCCGCTGGTCACGGACGCGAACTGCGACGTCTTGGCGAGCACTTGTTCGTCGTCGCGCAGGTTCCCGCGCGCAGTGTTCGCGGCGTCGAGATGGGCATCGGCGAGAAAGCCGGTCGTGTCGTTGCCGACGGCGATCGGATCTTCGCTGTCGCCGGTCGTCGTCAGCTCGAGGGCGTTGGCCTGCGCGTCGAAGACGGCGCTCACGCCCGCGCCGGCTGCGTTGATTCGTGACACGACGTCGGTAAGTGAATCATTGGCGGGATCGACGCCGATCGACACGCCATTGATCGTAAACGAGCCGCTCGTGACGTCTCCGAATTGCGTCGTCTTCGCCAGCACCTGCAGGTCGTCGCGGATGTTGCCCATGACCGTGTTCGCGGCGTCGACATGCGCGGCCGCGAGGAAGCCGGAGGTATCGCCGCAGATCGGCACGGCGTCCTCGCTGTCGTACGTCGCGTCGAGACGAAGGCCGTCCGTGACGGGATCGTACGTCGCCGTCACGCGTGCGCCGGAATTGTTGACTTTGTCAACTATCGTCTGAATGGTATCGGTGGCGGCGTCCACGGTGATCGTTTTTCCATCGACGACGAACGAGCCGTCCACGACCGACGCGAACACCGATACATCCTGGAGCGCCACGCCATCCTCGGCGACATGGCCGCGCACCGTGTTCGACGTATCGAGGTATGCGGCGCCCAGGAATCCCGTGGCGTCGGCGCCAACCTGAACCAGTTGTTCGCCATTCAACGTCGCCGTCAGCCGCAGGCGATCACTCATCGTGTCGTATTCGGCGGTGACGCCCGCGCCGGCGCCGTTGATCCGCGTGATGACGGACGCCAGCGAGTCGGAGCTCGCATCGACCGCGATCGCGACGCCGTTGATGGTAAACGAGCCCGTCGACACGGCACCGAACTGCGAGGTTTTCGCGAGCACCTGCTGATCGTCGCGCAGGTTGCCCTGCACCGTGTTGCTCGAGCTGATCCCCGCGGCAGCGAGAAATCCGGAGGTGTCGCCGCCGATCGCGACGTCGTCTTCGGTCTTGTACGTCGTCGTGATGACGATCTTGTTCGTGTTCGTGTCGAACGTCGCCGTCGCGCGGGCTCCGGAGGAATTGATTCGTCCGACGATGTCGTTGACTGAATCCGTCGTCGCGACCGAGATCGTCCGCCCGTCGATGACGAACGCGCCGTCCACGACCGATGAAAACTGGCTGAGATCGGCGAGCGGCACTCCATCTTCCGACAGATGTCCGGGCACCGCGTTGTTCGTGGAGAGATGCAACGCGCTCGAGAGGCCCGTCGAATCACTGACCGCGATCGGATCTTCGGTGTCGTACTTCGTCGTGAGATGCACGACGTCGTTCGCCGCATCGTAGGACGCCGCGACGCCGGCCGACGACGACGTGATGCGCGAGAGAATCGAGCTGATCGTATCCGTCGTCGTGTCGAATGCGATCGCGGTGCCGTTAATGGTGAACGATCCACTCGTCACACCGGCGAACTGCGGCATCTTCGCGAGGACCTGCTCGTCGTCGCGGATATTGCCGAGCACCGAGTTGGCCGTGTCCATCTTGGCCGCGGTGAGAAAGCCCGAGGTGTCACCGCCGACGACGATCGGGTCCTCGCTGGTCGTGTTGCCGACGAGATGCAGCGTGTTCGCGGTCGAGTCGAAACTCGCGGCCACGCCCGCGGCCGACGCATTGATCTTCGCGATCAGCGTGCTGAGTGTGTCGGCGCTCGTATCGACGGCGACGGTCGCGCCGTTGATCGTGAACGAGCCGCTCACCACCGCGGCGAACTGTGTGGTTTTGTCCAACACCTGCTGGTCGTCGCGAATGTTGCCTTTCACGGTGTTCGCGGTCGAGAGCTTCGCCGCCGTGACGAAGCCCGACGTGTCGCCGGAGACCGTGATCAGATCTTCGCTGTTCCCGTTGGTCGTCAGAACGATCTTATCCTGGCCCGAATCGTACGTCGCGGTCACGCCCGCGGCCGACGCGTTGATGCGGCTCACGATCGACGACACGCTGTCGGTATCCGTGTCGACCGAGATCGCCGCGCCGTTGATGCTGAACGATCCGTTCGTCACTCTCGAGAATTGCGTCGTCTTCGACAACACCTGCAGGTCGTCGCGCACGTTGCCGATCACGGTGACCGACGTCGTGAGCTTCGTCGCCGCGAGAAAGCCGGAGGTGTCGTTTCCGATCACCACCGGATTCGATCCGCTGTTGTTGACGATGGTGATCTTGTCGTTGGCGAGCGTGGCGGTCACGCCGGCGGACGACGTATTGATATTGTGCAGCACCGACGTGATCGTGTCGCTGGCCGCGACGTTGATCGTGACGCCGTTGACCGTGAATGCGCCCGCGCCGACGGTGTATCCCGGATCCCAGCGCGGCGCTGCGTTGCCGGTAGCATTGAACGCGGCGTTGGCGTTGACGTCGGTGCCGATCGTCTTACTGACGGTCGTCGACGCCGTGTCGTTCTGACTGACCGTACCGGCCGAAAACGAGATCGACAGCCCGCTGTCGTTGCCGATCGAGATCTTCTGGCCCGCGACGTACGACCCGCTGAAGGAGAACAGCGAGTGCCCTGACTGATCGAGGACCGAGAACTTGAGCGTTTGCGGCGTGCCGCTCAGCCCACCGGCGACCGCGCTTTGAAATTTAACGGTGAGCGATGTTGCGCTCGCGAACGAATCCGTGCCGGTGTAGGTGCCGGTCAGGCTGGCGACGGTCGTGGAGGATCCGAAGGTCAACGTGTTCGACGCATACGACGTCGTCGCCGTGTTGATCTCCTGGCTCTGCGACGTGAGCTTCATGGCCGCCAGAAAGCCTGACGTGTCGTTCCCGAGATAAATGCTGTCTTCCGAGGGGTCGTTCGATGCCAGCGTCAGCTTCTTCGTCGTCGCGTCGAACGACGCGCTGACGCCGGCGGCCGAGTTGTCGATCGCCGAGATGACGGAGGCGATCGTGTCGTTGGCCGCGACGGCGATCGTCGTCCCGTTGATCGTGAACGAGCCGGCGGTCACCTGCGCGGCGTTGTCGAAGCGCGGACGCAGATTGGGATCGGGGTCGTTGAATTTCGCCGCCGTGTCGATGACAGGCGCGCTGTGACTGACCGCCGACGTACCCGTTTGGCCGTTCGCGAGCGTTCCCGCCGAGAACGAGATGGACAGACCGATGTCGTCGCCCAGATAGACGCGATCGCCTGCCTTGATGCTGCCCGAATAGTCGAGAAGCTTCGTGGCGCCGTCGAGAATCTGGAAATGCACCGTCGACGCGGTGGCGCCGACCGTGGCGGCCGCCATCACCTTCACGGTGAGCGTCGACGTCGTCGCCGCGGTGCCGACGCCGGTGTACACACCACTCAACGTCGCCACGCTCGTGCTGGTGCCGAGCGCGACATTCGGAGCATAACTCGTCGTCGCGGTGTTGACGGCGGCGTACGACGTAATGGCGGACACACGCTGCGGCGTCGTCACGTCGAGACCGAGCGTTCCGCTCGATACGAGCACGGACGACGCTTCCGGCGACGTGATGTCGAGACCAAGGCTCGACGAGGAATCGAGCGTGGACGCGCGCTCTGGTGATGTGACATCGAGTCCGACACCGCTCGACGACTGCAACTCGGACGGCGCGTCAGGCGACGTGAGATCGAGGCCGAGCGCGGACGACGAGAGCTGTGACGCGGTTTCCGGCGACGTGACGTCGAGAAGGAGCGGCTGCGATGACTCGAGCACCGACGCGCGGTCGGGCGACGCGAGATCCAGACCGATCGGCGATGATGACGCGAGCGAGGAGGCCGCCGCCGGCGAGGTCGTGTCGAGCGCGAGCGACGCGGACGACGTCAGCGTTGATGCCGACGTTGGCGACGTGACGTCGAGCCCGAGCGCAGCCGAGTCGAGCGACGAATACGCCGTGGTCAGATCGAGTCCGAGCGGCGACGAGGAGGCGCGATCGGTCGACGTCTGCGTGTTTACCGCCTGCGTCGTCTGAAACGTCGAGTAGGCGCCGCCGACGCCGTCGCGCCGCGCGAGGATGCCGCTCAGCGAGGTGACTGGAATCGTGAACGCACGCGATGTCGCGGCGCCTGTCGCGGGGGCGGCGCCGTTGAACGTGCCGAGCGCGTCGACGACGCCCTGCGCCGCCTGCTTGAGCGCATCGCGCGCCGCCGCTGAGCCAGTTGCCGCGCTCGCCGGGCGCAAGTGCAACGACCCCCTCAGGAATTGCGATCTGAAGGGGTTTCCGGAAGATCCCCATGGATTCCACGAATAGCTCATAGCCGTTCCTCTTCCTTAGAGAACGGCAGTGAGGCGGCGTGAATTCACACACCGTTAAACTTTGCTCACATCCCTGTAATGAAGTGTTACAGCGGCTAAGGTTCCGAAAAACAGCTGCCGCGGACGAACGTCGGACGACCACCGACAGGCACGGAGACGGCGGAACTGCCGTCAACGGCAGTTCAATGATTGTTTAAAAAAGCACCCTCGGAATGCTCCGATTCGCGAAGCATCCCGAGGGTGTTGAACAAGTCACGCACCAGCGGTCAACCGCCGTTGACGCCGTCTCCGTGCCGTTCCGTGAACGTCCGACGTCGGTCCGTGGTCAGCGTTGTTCGTTCTACCTGTTCGCCGTGCTCGTCAGCCCCGGCTTGTTCGCCGTGACGGTGGATTGATAGTCACCACGCGCCGCGACGGAGTACACATGCCCGCCGACGAACGAGACCGCCGTCAGCGACGGCACCGCGACCGTACCCTGCGTTGCGGACAGATCGTACACACCCGCCGGAACCGCCACGAAGGTGCCGGCCGACTTGTACGCGACGGGACCACCGATCGTCACCGGCGCGCCCGTTGTCTCGTTGTTGCCGATCAGCACCATCGGCGTTGATCCGGGCAGCGCGTTCACGAGCCGCACGTACGCCAGCGAGTAATCCGAGATGGTCGGAATCGGATCTTCGACGATGAACGCGTCCGCCTTCTTGGTCGACGTGTTGTACACGCCGGTTTGATAGTACGAGTAGAACTTCGCATCGTCGAGCGTCGCACTCGCCGTCGAGACGGCGACGCCATGGTCCGTCGTCGCCGCGATCTGGCCGGCGAACGTGTACTGGCCCGGCGCAAGCTCGCTGTACAACGCGCCGTTCGCGGCCGCGTTGTAGCCGGTGCCTGACGTCGACTCGATGCCCGTCGTCGTGCACAGACGGATCGTCGCCGTGTCGGTCGGCAACGCGGCCTGGCAGACGCCGTTGCTGATCGCCGTGATCTTCTGCGAGTTCGCATAGAAGTTCACACCCGGCGACGTGACGCCAAAATTGAAGAACCTGATATACGCGCCGGACGTCGGCGACGAGATGTCCTGCACCCCGTTCTTGTCGCACGCGGCGAGTGCCGCCAGCGAACCAACGCCCAGCAACAGCGCAATGAATCGAGATCTATGCATGATGAGTGAGGCCCGGATTACGGTTGAGTGATCCACAGCGGCGTCGTGTGATAGTCGAGCGCGAGCGCGCCGATCTTGGACAGACCCGGAACGTTCCAGATGTATTCCGAGTTGAAGCGCGGACGAATGCGCTGCGCGACCTTGCCGGCGTTGTCAGGATAGAGAATGGTGGTGTTCGGCGGCGTGAAGCCCGGGAACACCTGCGTGCCGCTGGCCGGATCGATGTCCGTGTAGTGGTAGCGGCGCATGTCCATCCACAGCTCGTTGTGTCCCCATGCCCATTGCGCGATGTACTTCTGCGACATGATCAGCGTGAGCGTGAGCTTGTTCGGATCCGTCGGCACGATACGCGTGTCGCCGAGGAATGCCGCCTTCTCGGCGCTCGAAATCGGCGTCGCCGACTGCGAGCTGATTTCGGCGTTGCGCGCGTTCACGAAGTCGATGTGCGCCGAGATGCCGTTCCGATACGCGGTGAGCGCCGTGGCCTTGTCGCCCATGCGATACGCCGCCTCCGCCTTGACGAACTGCAGCTGCGCGTACGTCATGAACGGAAACTTGTTCTTGTCGTCGAAGATGTAGCGGCTCGACAAACCAGAGCCGGCGGTTCCCGCATAGCCGAAGAAGTTGAACGGCTGCTGCGCGGTGGGTATGGCGCCATAGCCCGCGACGGTCGGATCGACGCCGCGGAACCTGCCGTCGCTCGACGGCGCGAGCATGCGGCTCATGCGCGGATCCACGGCGCCGAAATCGGTGCCGTCCATCAGCTTCACGACGAATTGCGTCTGGCGATAGCTGTTGACGTTTCCGCGATGCGTGCCCAGGAAGTTGCAGTCCGCGAACGCGGGGTCCTGGCACGGGTACTGGTACACCGCTTCTTCGGCATTGCTCTGGAACGATTGGTCGACGGCCGCGATCACGTCCTTCGGGCTGTACGACGCCTTGTTCGAGAAATGGTTGAGCGAGATGGCCTTGAGCCCGTACGCCATCTTCAACCACCGCGTGCGATCGCCATTGAACAGGTGGTCGGTCTTGCCGAAGTAGATCGGATCGACCGCACCGTCGGTGCGTTGCAGATCCTTGATCGACAGGTCGATGAGACGCGCGACTTCGCTGTACGCGTACTCCTGCGTGTCGTAGTCGAACGTCGAGCGCGTCGGGTCCATCGCTTCCTTGATGATGATGTCACCGTGCAGATCGGTGAGCACCAACCAGCCCCACGCCTTCATGAAGTAGCCCGCGCCGGCGATGTCCCAGCGCTGCTCGGCTTCAGCCTTGTTGATCATGTCGACGAGATTCTGGCCGAGCGACCAGTACACGTCGCGCCACTGCTCGGCGCCGTTGTCGGAGCTCGGGTCGTAGCCCATGCGGTCCCACGTGCTGATGGCCGTCTGGCCATTGGCGAGAAACCACTGCTGCGTATAGCGGCCGACGAATCGTCCGTCGAATTCGGGCGCCGTCACCATCCAGTGTTCCATCGGCGACAAGTACAAGTTCGCGCCGACGGCCTGCGGTGCGTTCGGATTGGTGTTGACGTCCAGAAAATCCTTGCAGCTCGCGGTCACGGCAACGGCGGCCAGTGCGAGCGCGATACCAAGTCGTTTCATCGACTTCTCGGTCAGCGATGTGATGGAGTGTGTTTTCGTATGCATGATCAGAAGCCCACGCGAAGGCCGACGTTGATCGCGCGCGGAATCGGGAAGTTGGCGTAGTCGATACCGACGCCGCCCGAGCCGCCGGACGCCGCGTCGGTCCCGTTGGCGATCGGGTCGAGCCCCTTGTAGTTCGTGAACATGAGGAGATCGGTGGCCGTCATGAACACGCTCGCGCTGCGCGCATACTTGGTCTGCGGGAGATCGTAGGTGAGCGACACGTCGCGCAGGCGGAGCCAATTGATGTTGCGCTCGATGAAGAGCTCCTCACTCATGCCGGTGTAGTAGTTCGTGTTGAGCGAGGGCACGACGACGATCGTGTTCTGCGTCGGAGTGGCCGTGTTCTCCTTGCCGTCGCGGATCACGCCCTTGATGATGCGCGGCGTGTTGCGGTCGAGCGTTTCCGTCGACAGACCGCGGGTCGTGAGATAATGCTCGGTGGCGTTGAAGACGTCGCCGCCGCGGCGGATGTCGAACAGGAACTCCAGTCCCCACTGCTTGTAGTGGACGTTGTTCTGGAGACCGATCGTGAAGTTCGGCTGGCGATCGTAGCCCTGCACGACGGTGTTGCCATGCGAATCGACGCACTTCGCGTCGGCGAACACGCTCGTCTTGATCGGCAGGCCGCTCGTCGGATCGATGAGGAGCTGACAATCCTTGTTGCGCGCGTAGAACAAGCCGGTGAACGACATCGTGGACAGGCCGGGCTCTGTACCCGCGCGCACGTTGCCGTACAGCCACGTATCGGAGTTGTACGATTCCGGCAGTGAGTTCGGCAGCGAGACCGTCTTGCCGCGCGCGAGCGTGAAGTTGGTGGTGAAGTCCCACGAGAAGTGGCTCTTCAACACCGGCGTAGCGCGCAACGTCGCCTCGACGCCGTGATTCTGGGTCGTGGCGCCATTCAGGTTGAACAGGATGAAGCCCGTGGCATAGCTCTCACGGATGTTCTGAACGATCTGATTCTCGGTGCGCTTGCGGTACGTCGTGATATCGAGGCCGAGGCGATCGTTGAGCCAGCCGAACTCGCCGCCGATCTCGTACGACTTCGCGAACTCCGGCTTGAGGGCCGGGTTTGGACCGTAGAAGCCGTAGCCGTAGCCGCCGAACGACGTCGTCTTCGATTCGAGCGTGGTCGCGTACGAATACGGCGCGGCATCACGGCCCACCTCGGCGAACGCCGCGCGGAGCTTGCCCGAACCGAAGAAGCGCTTCGTCGCCGGAAACGCGTCGGTGAACACGAAGCTCGACGAGACAGAAGGATAGAAGAACGAGTTCGCGTTCTTCGGCATCGTCGACGTCCAGTCGTTGCGGCCGCTGGCCGTCAGATAGAAGTAGTCGCGGAAGCCGAGTGACGCCTGGCCGAACCCGCTGACGACACGACGCTGCGTGATGATCGTCCGGCTGTACTTCGTTCCCGTGTTGTTGATCGAGACGAAGTTCGGATCGAGGAACTGGGTGCCCTCCGAGCCGTCGACCGTCGACTTCTGGTCCTGAATTTCATTGCCGACGAGGCCGTGGATCGTGAACCCCTTGCCGAGCGAGATGTCGTTCACGTTGAACAACGTCTGTCCCGTGAGATTGCGCGTGACGTTGTCGTTGATGTCCAGAATGCCGTTCTGCGTGAACGCCATGGCGCTTTCCGGATTGCGCAATTCCTGGTTCTGCGTCGTGAACGCATCGACGCCGATGTTGCTCTTGAGATAGCCCCACGAGAACGGCGTGATCGTGAACGCCGCGTTGGTGAACAGGCGATTCGTGCGATCGTTCTTCTTGTTCTTGTTGGCGCTGAAGTACGGATTATCGAGCTCGGAGCCGGCGCCGACCGTCGTGATGCGCTGGCGGAGGCCCGCGGGCGTCAGCCAGTTCTGCGCGTTATTTGTATCGGGCCATGCCAAAAGACCGATGAGTGGACCGTCATCGCCCTTGTAGGGCTGATCGTTGTTCTCGTACGCGTACATCATCGAGATGTCACTCGAGAGCCACGACGTCGCCTGACCCTGGCCAGCCGCCGTAACGTTGACCTTGTTGAGCATCGAATTCGGCACGACGCCGCGCGCCCGCGTGAACGCCGACGACAAGCGATAGTTGAGCCGATTCTCCGCCGCACCGCCGCTGAACGACAGGTTGTGCTTCTGCGTCACGCCCGTCTGGAAGAAGTTCGAGACGTTGTTGTAGAACGTCGTGCCCGAGGGGTACGGGGCGCCGAAGTAGCAGAGCGTGGCCAACGCCGTCGAGATCGGGTTGCAGGTGCTGTTCGGGCCGTAGACGTCCTGTACATCCGGTTTCGCACGTACCTGGTCGAAGCGAAGCGAGTTGTTGTAATCGAACTGGCCGCCGTTCGAGCCGCGCTTCGTCGTGATGACGATGGCACCGTTCGCCGCGTCGATGCCGTACAGCGCCGCCGCCTCGGGACCCTTCAACACCGTGATCGACTCGATGTCTTCCGGGTTGATGTCGGCCGCGCGATTCGTGAAGTCGACGTTGCGATTATTGAATGCCAGCGCCGACGTCGGCGCGTCGGACGCCAGGTTCGCGGTGTTCGTCGTCGAGTTGTCCAGCGGCAGCCCGTCGACGATCATCAGCGGCTGGTTCGAGCTCGAGATCGAGCTGATGCCGCGAATGGTGATGACGCTCGACGCGCCGGGAATGCCCGAAGTGCTCGTGACGTCCACCCCGGCGACTCGGCCCTGCAGCGCGTTCACGAAATTCTCGCGCTGCGTCTGGGCGATCGGCGCACCGGAGACGGTCTGCTGCGCGGTGCCCAGCGCGCGCTGCGATGCCGTCTGGCCGAACGCCGTCACGACGATGGCGTCCAGGTTCGTCGCGACCTTGCGCAGCTGCACGTTGACGACGTCCGCACTGCCCACGGTGCGCTCTTCCGGCGCGGTACCGATGAGACGGTATTGCAGCACCTGCCCGACGGCGGCGCGAATGGAATAGTTGCCTTGATCGTTGGTGGTGGTGCCGCTCGTCGTTCCCTTGATGACGACGGATACACTGGAGAGTGGCGTACCAACCTCACTCGTCACCTTGCCGGTCACCGTTTTCTGCTGCGCGAACGCGGCCGCAGGAAACAGGAATAGTCCGAGCAAGACCGTGAGTACTCGTTTCTTCATGATGAGTTGTACCAGGTGGTGGTGGACCGCGAGCCGAGCTCCGCGCGCCCGATCGCGTTCGATCGGACCGAGGGCGCGCCAATGAGCAAATCCTCACTAGCAAACGCTCATGGGCGCACCGGAGTAGGCTCGGTGCGCCGCATGGATTCTCAACGCCTTCCGCTGGGAATGTCCGCCTCGTCGCGGTTCGTTATGATGGCGTATCGAGGCGGTACAAGCTAGGTCACGATTATAGTTGACTCATCAACAAAGAAAGCGTCAGCAAAGGATTCGTCAGCGAATTCCCGCGACCGACGGCGCCGGCAGCGCATCGCGCACACGCACCGCGTGCTCGAACGGACCGAGCAAATGCGCGATGCTGTTCGCGTAGTAGCTCACCAGCTCCCGGCTTCGCGGCAACACCGCGTAGCCGTCCCCTGATTGCGCCAACACGCGCCGCATGCGCAGCATCCGCCACGCGCGATCGAACGTCGCCGCGATTCCCTCATCGTACCGCACCACCCGCCCATTCAATTCGCGAAGCGCATCGCTCATCTCGGCCATCCGTTCGAGCAGCGCATCGCGGGGAATGAAGTCGCGATCGAAGCTCTGAATCGCCGCGCACGCCAGCGGCACGGGCGTGACCGGCACGAGCAGACCGATGCGTGACATGACGTCGTCGCACAACGACTGCACGCGTGCCAGCCGTTCTGGTTTCGCCAACTCGAAGAGGTCGGGATTGGAGGCGAGCCACGGCGCGACGCCGATCGGCGCGCCAACCGTTACCGCCGCACGGCCGTATCGCTTCCATCGCCGCGCAATGAGCCGTGCGAGATTCCACCAGACATAGCGCGCGACTTCGCCGAGCTGAGCAGCGCGCGACGGACGCGCCCTGCCCTCGCGCGACGCCAGCTCGCGCAAGAGCGAGCGATCCTCGAGGACGCGATCGTAGTTGACCGCGACCGGCACAATGAAGATGCGCGACCGGTATCCTGGATCGCGCGCGATGCCGAGCACGTAGTCGAGCAACCCGATCTTGGGCGGCTTGAGCATGCCGTCGCGCGTCAGGCCGCCTTCGAGGAAGATCCCCTGTGTTACGCCTTCGCGCGTGATGAGCTGGACGTATCGTTCGAGGACGGCGTGGTACAGCGGCTCGCGATATCGCCGCCGCACGAAATACGAACCAAACGCCTTGAAGATGTGCTCCAGCGGAAACGCGCGCGCCCATTCGCCGACCGCGTACGAGATCGCCACCTGCCCGGCGAGCGCGTAACTCACGAGGACGTAGTCGGCGTTGCTGCGGTGGTTCATCAGGTAGACGATCACGGAATCACGCGGCAGCCGCCCGATCGCGCCGCGGTCCTCGTGCTCGACCGTCACCTTGTAGAAGAGGTTCAGAATCTTTTCGGCGACGCGATATCCTATATGGTAGTAGGCGACGACGTTGAAGAACGGCACGATCTCGTGCACGTACTGGTCGACGCGCCGCCACGCGGCGGTTTCAGAGACGTCGTTGGCCGCGGCATAGGCACGCACCGCGTCGCCGATCGAAGCGTCGGCAAGCAGCCGGTCTCGGACGGATTTGCGGCTGGCGAGCTTGAATCGGTCGACGCGCGCGCGAAATCGGAGCAGCGCCTTTCGGCCCGCTCGGCGGGCGTACCAGGTGCCGAAGATGGCGGCTGCGAACAGCGCGCCGAGGAGGACGATCCAGGTTCGCACGGAGCGAGCATTGCCCAGTCACGGACCGCCGTCAAGGCCGGATCGGTCAATCGAACTCGTGGATCGGACCGAAGTCCTCGCGCAGGAAAACTTGGATCGTGTACTGCATCGTCTCCCAGCGAAGGTCAGGTTCTTCGTAGCCCCGCTTCCACGCGTCGGCTTTGCGCTCTTCTTCGAGCTCGTCGACCCACGCGTTGAAATCCGCCTCAAACTCCTCGAGCCGTTCGCGCTCTTCGGGGTCGAGATCCGGATCGTCGAGCGGATCGTAATCGTCCGCCGTCTCCGGCCACTCGAGGAAGCCGTCGTAAATGCGCATGAACGCACAGGGAAACAGATCGCCGTTCTCGTCGCGCAGCTCGAGGTTGAGGGCCTCGCGGCGAACACGCGCGTCCTCGAATTCGGCGCCATGCTCATCGTCGGGATCCGGATCGCGGAAGGGACGACTTGGCCGGCGCGCGCACACCGCGTGCACTCCTGTCGCGTCGAGGAGCGCCTGTCGGCCCTCTTCGGCCGGCTCGACGAAGCCCATCCGCAAGTTTTCGTTGATGCATTCGACGTCGAGCTCCGTGTGCCCGACGAGCGTGCCGTTGCTCCAAATGCTGTAGCGCATCGTCTGATCTCCGTGGTGGTGCTCGAGACTATGCGCGGGGCGGGTCGGGGGTCCCATCAAATCGTTGCGGGAGTTGTCGGAAGAGCGCAACAGCGTTGGACGCGGACACCACGGACAGTGCACGGGCACGGCACGGACGCGATGATTCACGGCGCCGCGATATTGAATCGCCCAACGAGCCCGGACGAATTCTTTATGAACGACGTCGGGACATCACCGGACGCATCCCGAGTAGCTCCCAGGAAAATCACGGCTCGTTGGGCGTTTGAGCGCGGAATGCGTAGCCTCTCTCGCCTCCGTGCCGTGCCCGTGCCGTGTCCGTTTCGTCCGCGTCCATGCCGTTGCTGCTGTTGCGCTCTTCCGATCTTCCACGCATGGTTTCGGTACGCCACACGGTCGACCCGCGACTTATCGTAACGGCATGCCAACACCCCTGCTCGCGGCCGCGACGACCAGCCGCATCATCAACGCGTTCTACCGGGTCTACGACGAACTGGGCTACGGTTTTCTCGAGAGCGTGTACAGCGGCGCTTTTGAGATCGAGCTGAAACGCCACGAACTGATTTTCGTTCGCGAAGCTCCCATTGACGTCGTGTACCATGGACAACGGATCGGCCATTACCGCGCCGACTTCCTGGCCAACGAAGAAGTGGTCGTCGAGACAAAGGCCGGGCGAGCACTCAACGACGCGGACTCCAGGCAGTTGTTGAACATGCTTCGCGCAACGCGCATCGAAGTCGGCATGCTGCTGCATTTCGGCCCAAAAGCCACCTTCAAGCGCATGATTTTCGAGAACGGCCGCAAGCAAGTGCTCGAAGAAGTCCATTGACAAAAAGAGAGGCGAGCCGAAGCTCGCCTCTCTTTCCATTCACTCATCAAACGCCGATCAACCTTCCTCTCTCGCCCCCGCGCCACGCGGCGCCTGGATCGGGAAGTCATCGTCGTCCGCCATCGAGAACACATTCGGCAACGTTTCGGCCATCGTTGGCAATGGCTCGAAACCTTCCGGCTGCGCGATGTCGATGTCGACCTCGTTGTACCGGTACATACCCGTACCGGCCGGAATGAGGTGACCGATGATGATGTTCTCCTTGAGACCAAGGAGATCGTCCTTCGCGCCGCGGATCGACGCATCGGTGAGCACGCGCGTGGTCTCCTGGAACGAGGCCGCCGAAATGAACGACTGCGTCGTGAGACTCGCCTTCGTGATACCAAGGAGCAGCGGCTCCGCCTTCGCCGGCGCTTCCTTCTTCTTCTTGGCCCGATCGTTCTCCTCGCGGAACACCTGGCGATCCACATGCTCCCCTTCGAGGAACTCGGTCTCGCCCGGATCCATGATGCGAACCTTCTGCAGCATCTGCTTGACGATCACGCCGATGTGCTTGTCGTTGATCTTCACACCCTGCAGGCGGTAGACCTCCTGCACTTCGTTCAAGAGATACTCCTGCACCGCGCGCGGTCCCTTGATGCGCAGGATGTCGTGCGGATTGACCGGACCTTCCGACAGACGATCGCCGGCGCGCACGCGGTCGCCTTCGTGCACGCGCAAGTGCTTGCCCGCGGGCACTTCATACAACTGTGATTCCCGCGTCTCGTCCAGTGAGCCGTCCGGATTGATCGGCGCCACGAAGATCTCGCGCTTGCCGCGCTTGATCTCGCCGAACCGAACCACGCCGTCGATTTCCGAAATCGTCGCCGGATCCTTCGGACGACGCGCCTCGAACAATTCGGCGACTCGCGGCAGACCGCCCGTGATGTCGCGCGTCTTGTACGCTTCGCGGCCGACCTTGGCGATGATCGTTCCGGGGAAGATGCGCTGTCCGTCTTCCACGGTGAGCTGCGCGCCCGCCGGGATGATGAAGTCGCGCACGCGCTTCTCCTTGCCCGCCTTCTCCTGAATGATCTCGATGTGCGGGTGCAGCTTCTTCTCACGGTCTTCGATGATCACGCGCTGACGCAAACCCGTGAGCTCGTCGAGCTCCTCGGATACCGTTTCGTCCTCGACGATATCGACGAACCGCACCGCGCCTTCGACGTCGGCGAGAATCGGGTTGGTGTACGGGTCCCAGGTGAAGATCACCTGGTCGCGCTTCACCTCGTTCCCGTCTTCCACCATCATGATGGCGCCGAGCGGGACCTGCAGTCGCGCCGCGACGTTCGCGTTCTTGTCGCCGCTCGACTTGATCGAGAGCTCGCCCTCGTACGACGTCACGATCTTCTGGCCTTCCGGATTCGTGACGACGACCATGCGATCCGAGTACTCGATCACACCCGCCACCTTCGACTTGCGCGCCGTCTGTTCGGCGATACGCGCCGCCGTTCCACCGATGTGGAACGTACGCAGCGTCAGCTGCGTGCCCGGCTCGCCGATGGACTGCGCCGCGATGATACCGACGGCTTCGCCCAGATCCACGACGTTCATCGTGGCCAGGTTGCGGCCGTAGCACATGCGGCACAGCCCGCGTTTCGCTTCGCAGGTAAGCACCGAACGGATCTTCACCGTCTCGATGCCTGCTTCCTCGATCGCGGACGCCTTCTCCTCGTCGATCAACTGACCAGCTTCGACGAGCAGCGTACGACGACCCGCCTGATCCAACTCGTGCGGATCCTCGACGTCCTCGGCCGCGAAGTTACCGACGATTCGCTCCGAGAGCGGCTCGATCACGTCCTCGCCTTCCTTCAGCGCGGCGATTTCGAGACCCTGGATCGTACCGCAATCCTCTTCGGCGATCGTGACGTCCTGCGCCACGTCCACCAGACGACGCGTGAGGTATCCGGCGTCCGCGGTCTTCAGTGCCGTGTCGGCCAGACCCTTGCGCGCGCCGTGCGTCGACGTGAAGTACTCGAGTGGCGACAGCCCTTCGCGGAAGTTCGACTTGATCGGGCTTTCGATGATCTCGCCGATACCGCCGGTCAGCTTCTTCTGCGGCTTCGCCATGAGGCCGCGCATACCCGCCAGCTGGCGGATCTGATCGCGGCTACCACGTGAGCCCGAATCGAACATCATGAAAACAGGGTTGAACCCCTGCTTCGACTCGCGCATCGCGCGCACCATCTCGTCAGCGATGTCCGAGTTGGCGTGCGTCCAGGTGTCGATGACCTTGTTGTAGCGTTCGCCGTTCGTGATGTTGCCCGTCTGATAGGCGCGCTGGAAGCGCTCGACGCGCTCCGTCGCTTCCTCGAGCAGCTTCGCCTTGGCGTTCGGAATTTCCAGATCTTCAATACCGATCGAGACGCCGCCGCGCGTGGCGTTCGCGAAGCCGAACTCCTTCAAGCGATCGAGGAACTGCACGGTCGCGGCCAGTCCCGCCTTGCGGTAGGACTCGAACACGAGCTCGGACAGAGCCTTCTTCTTCATGTCGTGGTTCTTGTAGCCCAGCTCCTTCGGGATGATCGCGTTGAACAACACGCGGCCCGCGGTGGTCTTCTCCCAGCGCGCGCCCCCCTCGTCGTCGTGCACGAAGTACAGCACCGCGCTGTGCCGCGTGAGACGATTGAGCGCGAGCTCCATCTCGATCTCCGCCACTTCGGTGAAGCGGCGCAGTTCCTTGTCCTGCACGGTGTTGAAGTTCACCGGCGCTTTCGTCGCGAAGTAGCAGCCGAGCACGATGTCCTGGCTGGGCTCCGCGACCGGGCGGCCGTCCGACGGCTTGAGGATGTTGTTGCTCGACAGCATGAGCAACCGCGCCTCGAGCTGCGCTTCAAACGACAGCGGCACGTGCACGGCCATCTGGTCGCCGTCGAAGTCGGCATTGAACGCCGCGCAGACGAGCGGGTGAATACGAATGGCCTTGCCTTCGACGAGCACCGGCTCGAACGCCTGGATACCCAGACGATGCAGCGTCGGCGCACGGTTCAGGAGCACCGGGTGATCGCGAATGATCTCTTCGAGAATCTCGTACACCTCGGGGGATTCGCGCTCCACGATCTTCTTGGCGCGCTTCACCGTCTCGGCGATGCCCTTCTCGACGAGCTTGTGAATGATGAACGGCTTGAACAGCTCGAGCGCCATGAGCTTGGGCAAACCGCACTGGTGCAGCTGCAGCTCGGGGCCCACCACGATGACCGAACGGCCCGAGTAGTCCACGCGCTTGCCGAGCAGGTTCTGACGGAACCGGCCCTGCTTGCCCTTGAGCATGTCGGACAGCGACTTGAGCGGACGCTTGCCGCGACCGCGGATCGCCTTCGAGCGGCGGCCGTTGTCGAACAGCGCGTCCACCGCCTCCTGTAGCATTCTCTTCTCGTTCCGGAGAATGACTTCAGGAGCGCGATGCATAATCAACTTTTGGAGTCGATTATTTCGGTTGATGACGCGGCGATAGAGATCGTTAAGATCAGAAGTGGCAAACCGGCCGCCGTCGAGCGGCACGAGCGGACGCAGATCCGGCGGAATCACCGGGATCACGTCCAGGATCATCCACTCCGGACGGTTGCGCGTATCGCCCGACTCGCCGGAGTTGCGGAACGCGTCGACGATCTTGAGCCGCTTGAGCAGCATCTTCTTCCGATGCTGCGACGTCTCCGTGACGACGTCGGCACGCAGCGTCTCGGCGAGCGTGTCCACGTCGAGACGACGCAGCAGCTCGCGCACCGCCGGCGCGCCGATGTCGGCCATGAACGCCGCATCGTTCTCTTCCTTCGCCTTCGTGCGAAGATTGAGATACTCGTCTTCGTCGAGCAGCTGATTGACCTGCACGTCCTGCTCGCCCGGCTCGATGACGACGTAATTCGAGTAATAGATCACCTTCTCGAGATCACGCAGCGTGATGTCGAGGAGATTGCCCATCGGGCTGGGCAGCGTCTTGAAGAACCAGATGTGCGCGACGGGCACGGCGAGCTCGATGTGACCCATGCGCTCGCGACGCACCTTGCTCAGGGTCACTTCGACGCCGCAACGATCGCAGATCACACCGCGATAACGAATGCGCTTGTACTTCCCGCAATGGCACTCCCAGTCCTTGACCGGACCGAAGATGCGCTCGCAGAACAAGCCGTCTTTCTCAGGCTTGAATGAGCGGTAGTTGATCGTCTCGGGCTTGGTGACCTCGCCCCACGACCACCAGTTGCGGAGGCCCTGAAGCTCGAGACGCTCGCGCTCTTTGGGATCCTTCGGGCCCCGGATCTCCTCCGGGGACGCGATGCGGACCTGAATGAAGTCGAACGAGCTCGCACGCTGTTCGCGCGCGCTACGGAAGTCAATCATCGATTACTCCTCGCTCCCATTGCCGTTGGACGTGGTGCCGGTGTCGATGCCGGTTCCCCAGAACCCGTCGACGCTCTGCCCCATCGTGACCTTGATGCCGAGAGCCTGCAGTTCCTTCACGAGCACGTTGAACGACTCCGGAATACCCGGCTCCGGAAGGTTCTGACCCTTCACGATCGCCTCGTACACACGGCTTCTGCCGTTCACGTCGTCCGACTTCACCGTCAGAATCTCCTGCAACACGTGCGCGGCGCCGTAGGCCTCCAGCGCCCACACTTCCATCTCTCCGAAACGCTGGCCGCCGAACTGCGCCTTGCCGGCGAGCGGCTGCTGCGTGACGAGCGAGTACGGTCCGATCGACCGCGCGTGAATCTTGTCGTCCACGAGGTGTGAGAGTTTCAGCATGTAGATCTCACCCACCGTCACCGGCGACACGAACAATTCGCCGGAACGACCGTCGCGCAGACGGACCTTGCCGAACGGCGTCAACCCGGCAAGGCGCATGAGCTCCACCGCCGCCGCGTCGACGTCCGCCTCGGACTTCTTGCCGAGCATGCCGGCCAGCGCCGGCAGCTCGAGATCGTTCAACTGATCGGCCGGCTCCATGGCGCCGTGCTTCTCCAGCTGCTTGAGCGCCGCCTTGTACTCGGCCTTCTTGTTCGCCGGCGTCGCGTCGTCCTCGACCCACGCGTTGTGGAACTCGCTCTGATTCGAGACCGCCGTCGACTCGCGCTCGGCCAGCTCCTTCGCCGCGTCGGCGATGAAGTCGCGGATCGAGTGGAAGATGTCGCGCGTCTCCTGCGACATCACGCGGCCACCGAGCTCGTTGATCGACGTTTCCTGCAGCTTCACGAACACTTCCTCGCCCTTCGAGAGATCCGGCTTCACGTCGGCGAGAATCGTTCGAACTTCCTTGTCGGTGATCTTGGGCGCCGGCGTGCGGAGGCTCAGCGCCTGCTGTGCCCACACCACACCCGCGATCTTGAGCAGCAAGCCGATCTCGCGCTCGTTCGCGCCCTGGAACACCGGCGTCTTGGCGTAGAAGCCAAGCCGCTTGGCGACCCACCCCAGGTGCGTCTCGAGAATCTGTCCGACGTTCATTCGCGACGGCACGCCGAGCGGGTTGAGCACGATGTCGACCGGCCGGCCATCCGGCAGGAACGGCATGTCTTCTTCAGGCACGACGCGAGCAACGATACCCTTGTTGCCGTGGCGGCCCGCCATCTTGTCACCCACCGAGACCTTCCGCTTCTCGGCGAGATAGACCTTCACGAGCTGGATGACGCCCGGAGGCAGCTCATCCGGCTGCAGAATGCGGTCGATGCGCTCTTCCGCCTTCTCTTCGATCTTGGCTTTCTCTTCATTCGAAGCGTCGATGATCTGACGCACGCGCTCGTTGATGCGCTTGTTCTCGACGCGAAGCGTCTTGAGATCGATCGACGTCAGGCGCATCTCCCGCAGCTGCGCGCCCGTCACCTTCGTGCCGGCCGGAATCGCTTCCTCGACCGTGCCCGCCTTGAGGGCCAGCGCGATCGTCTGCCCGTCGAGCAGCTCGAGCAGCTCGCCGTCGCGGACTTCGTTGACGCGAATCTTCTCATCGGCCTCGAGGCGGCGCACTTCACCAATGCGTTCACCGCGATCCTTCTCGACGACCTGATCCTCGATCCTCGAGAAGATCTTGACGTCGATGACCACGCCTTCCATGCCCGGCGGAACCTTGAGCGAAGAATCCTTCACGTCCTTCGCCTTCTCGCCGAAGATCGCCGTCAGCAGCTTCTCTTCAGGGGACAATTCCGTCTCGCCCTTCGGCGTGATCTTGCCAACCAGAATGTCACCGGGTTTGACGTGGGCACCAATACGGACGATGCCGCGCTCGTCCAGGTCGAGCAGCGCCTCTTCCGACACGTTCGGAATTTCGCGCGTGATCTCTTCCTGGCCGCGCTTGGTATCGCGGACGTGCAATTCCAGTTCTTGAATATGAATTGACGAATAGACGTCGTCCTTCACCAGTCGCTCGGAGAGAACGATCGCGTCTTCGAAGTTGTGGCCGTACCACGGCATGAACGCCACCGTCACGTTCGAGCCCAGCGCCAGCTGGCCCATCTCGGTCGCCGCGCCGTCCGCCAGCACGTCGCCCGTCTTCACCTTCTGGCCCTGCCGAACCAGCGGACGCTGGTTGATCGCCGTGTCCTGGTTCGTGCGCCAGTACTTCTTCAGGCGATAGCGATCGTGCTGCGTCAGACGCGCCAACGGACGATCGCCGTCGTTTCCTCCCGTCTGCGCGTCTTTCTTCGCCGCCACCGGACCGGCGTCGACGATGATCTCATCCGCCGTCACGCGCGACACCACACCAGCGCGCTTCGCGATCACGACGGCGCCCGAGTCGATCGCCACCTTCTCCTCGAGACCCGTGCCCACCAGCGGCGTGCGCGGATTCAAGAGCGGCACCGCCTGGCGCTGCATGTTCGAGCCCATCAACGCACGGTTGGCGTCGTCGTGCTCGAGGAACGGAATCAGCGCCGCCGCGATCGACACGAGCTGCTCCGGCGCCACGTCCATATAATCGATGCGATCGCGCGGCGTGAGCGGCACGTCGCCCTGCTGCCGCGCCAACACCAACTCGTCCAGGAAGTTGCCGTTCTCGTCGAGCGGCGAGCTTGCCTGCGCGATCAACGCGTCCTCTTCACGGTTCGCGTCGAGCCACGTGATCTCGCCCGTGACGCGACCGTTCTTCACCACGCGATACGGCGTCTCGACGAAGCCCAGGTCGTTCACGCGCGCATAGCACGCGAGCGACGTGATCAGTCCGATGTTCGGACCTTCAGGCGTTTCGATCGGGCACATGCGGCCGTACTGCGAATAGTGCACGTCGCGCACTTCGAAGCCGGCGCGCTCGCGCGTCAGACCACCCGGTCCGAGCGCCGAGAGACGACGCTTGTGCGTCAACTCGGCCAGCGGATTCGTCTGATCCATGAACTGCGACAGCTGCGACGATCCGAAGAACGCCTGAATCACCGCCGAAACGGTACGCGCGTTCACGAGATCGTCGAGCGAGATCTTTTCGGGATCGGTGTTGATCGACATGCGCTCCTTCACCAGGCGCGCCATGCGGCTCAAGCCGACGGAGAACTGGTTGGCGATCAACTCGCCCACCGAACGAATTCTACGATTGCCGAGATGGTCGATGTCGTCGACGTGGCCGCGCCCTTCGTGCAACTCCACGAGGTAGCGGATGATCTCGACGAAATCTTCCTTCGACAACACCGTGTAATCGGCCGGCATGGTCATGCCGAGCCGCTGATTGATCTTGTATCGGCCGACGCGGCCCAGGTCGTACCGCTTCGGCGAGAAGAAGAGACGCTCGAGCGCCTGCTTCGCCGTCGTCGCGTCGGGCGCGTCGCCCGGACGGAGCAGCGCGTAGATCTGCGACAGCGACTCCTTCTCGCTGTGCGTCGGATCCTTCGCCAGCGTGTTCTTGATCAGCGTCGATTCCGCGCGGCCCGAAGCGACGAACGCGGAGACCTTCGTGATGTCGGCCTTGCGAATCTTCTTGATGATCGCGTCGGTCAGCATCTGGCCCGCTTCGGCGATCACTTCGCCGTCCGAATCGACCACGTCGAGCGCGAGCTGGCGGCGGACCGGACGCTCGCCGCGCTCGATCGCGTCCTGCTCGTCGCGCAGATCGATCTTCGTGTGCGACGCGAAGACCTTGATCGTGTCGATGTTCTGGCGGCGAAGGCGATTGAACACCTCTTCCGTCAGCTCGTCGCCTTCCTTGACCAACAGCACGTTCTCGGCACGTTCGCGCTCGGCCTTCGCCTTCTTGGTGCGCGCCTTGGGTGCGTCCTCGGCGGTGGCTTCACCGGGCAGCGCAATGTCTTCGGCGATGATCGCGCCGTAGACTTCGCGCACGTCGGTGCGGCTCTCACGCTTCTTGGTGAGATCGAGATCGCGCGTCGCGAAGAAGAGCCGGAGGATGTCCGAGTTGGTTCCGTAGCCGAACGCGCGCAGGAGCGCCGTGGCCGGGAACTTCTTCTTCTTGTCGATGTGCACGTACACGACGTCGTGGATATCGACCGTGAACTCGACCCACGAGCCGCGGAACGGAATGATGCGCGCCGAGATGAGGCGCTGTCCGTTCGGGTGCGTGGATTCCTCGAACACGACGCCCGGGGACCGATGGAGCTGCGAGACGATCACGCGCTCCGCGCCGTTGATCACGAACGTCCCGAGCGGCGTGAGCAGCGGCAACTCGCCGAGATAGACTTCCTTCTCGATGATGTTGCGCGGCCGCTTCTGCTCGTTGACGACCTCGTTGATGACCAGCTGCAGCGTCGCCTTGAGCGGCGCCGAGTAGGTCATGTCGCGTTCGATGCACTCCTCGACGGTGTACTTCGGCTCGCCGAGCGAGTAGCGAACGAACTCGAGGGAAAAGTTTTCGTGAACGTCGGTAATCGGGAACAGGTCCTTGAAGACCCGCTCGAGACCGATGTCCTCGCGGTCGTGCGAAGCCGCATCCAGCTGAAGCAGCGCCTCGAAGGCGCGCGTCTGGATGTCGAGGAGATGGGGCATTTCCATCCCCTGCTCGAGCTTCGCGAAAGAAATCTGCTTGATCGTGTTGATCGTGTCAGCCATGGATCACCCGGTTTCGCATACGCTTCAGGCGACGAAAAGGCCCTCGCAGGGGCGCGTTGCAGCGCGTCCCTGCGAGAAGGGCCTCAAGACAGCTCTGATTTGAAGGAACTCTAAAGATCGTGTCACTTATGCGCGGTTGGCTGAAGTGAAGTTGCCCAAGCCTCGTCATCCTGAGGGGCGAAGCCCCGAAGGACCCCTGTCCCGGCGGAGGACCAAGAGGTCCTTCGCTTCGCTCAGGATGACAATTTTTCGGCGTTACTTCACTTCCACCGTCGCGCCCTGCTCTTCCAGCTTGGTCTTGACGCTCGCCGCCTCGTCCTTCGACACGCCCGTCTTCACCGTCTGCGGCGCGCCGTCGACCAGGTCCTTGGCTTCCTTCAGGCCCAGGCCGGTCAGCTCGCGCACGACCTTGATGACCTGGATCTTCTTGCCACCCGCATCCTTCAGCACCACGTCGAACTCGGTCTTCTCTTCGACCGCCGCCGGCGCAGCCGCGCCGCCGCCGCCCGCCGCCGCGCCGCCCACCGGGGCCGCCGCGATCGTGACGTTGAACTTGCTCTTGAACGCTTCGATCAGCTCGGCGAGCTCGAAGACGGACATGTTGCCGATCGCGTCGAGAATCTCGTCCTTGCTCATGGTCGTAGCCATTGTGTCAATCTCCTCAAGTTTTTTAAAAGTCGGTCAAACGATGGATCGGTCAGGTACTGCTACTGTCGGTCGCTGACCGACTTTCACGCCGCGGATTCACCCGCAACGCTGCCGCCTCCGGCGGAATCTTGTTTTGAAACGCGGAGCGCTTCGACCACCCCCGCGAAGTTCGACAACACGCTGTTCATATAGGTCGCGAACATCGCCATCGGCGCCTGCATGCTCGCCCCCAGCTCGCTGAGCATCTGCTCGCGCGACGGCATGGACGCGAGCTTCGTCACCTGGGCCTTGTCGATCTGCTTGCCCTCGAACACGCCGCCCTTCACCTCGGGCTTCGCGTCGTTCGCCTTGGCGAAATCCGTGATGATCTTCGCCGCGGCCACGGGATCATTCGTGACGACCAGACCCGTGGGCCCGCGCAGCTTCTGCCCGACGAGACCGCTCTCGTTCACGGCGCGCAGCGCGAGGGTGTTCTTGATGACCACGTACTCCACCTTCGCCTTCCGGAGCGTGCGACGAAGTTCCGTCATGCGCTTCACGTTCAGCCCGGTGAAATCCGTGTAATAGAGCGCCGTGGCGCCCTGAATCTTCTCTTTCAGCTCCGTGACGAGCTGCTCTTTTTCGTTGCGCTTCATTGATTAGACCCGGTAGAGGGTGCTGTCGACGGCGACGCCAGGACCCATGGTCGAGGACACCGAGACGTTTCTGACGTAGACACCCTTGGCCGCGGCCGGCTTCGCGCGGACGATCTGATCCATGAACGCGGTGAAGTTGGTCTCGAGCGCCTCGACCCCGAACGACACCTTGCCGATCGGCGCGTGGACGTTCCCCGCCTTGTCGACGCGGAACTCGATCTTGCCCGCCTTCGTTTCACGCACCGCGTTGCCCACGTTGAACGTCACCGTGCCCGCCTTCGGGTTGGGCATGAGACCGCGTGGACCGAGCACCCGTCCCAGCTGGCCCAACTGGCCCATCTGATCCGGGGTCGCGATGAGGACGTCGAAATCCAGCCAGCCGTCCTTGATCTTCTGAATGAACTCGGCCCCGACGTAGTCAGCGCCGGCATCCTGCGCTTCTTTCGCCTTGTCGCCGACCGCGATGACGAGCACGCGAACGGACTTCCCTGTACCCGCGGGCAATACGACGGTGCCACGCACGACCTGATCGGCGTGGCGCGGATCGACACCCAGGCGTACGGCGACTTCCACCGTCTCGTCGAACTTGGCGTACGCCGCTTTCTTCACGATCTCCAGCGCCTGACGGGGCTGGTACGTGGAAGCGATGTCGCGGTTCTTCGCGGCGTTGACGTACTGCTTGCCATGGTCGCGCATCAGTCCACGACCTCCATGCCCATCGAGCGCGCGGCGCCGGCGATCATCGCCATGGCCGACTCGATGCTGTCGCAATTGAGGTCCGGCATCTTGAGCTCCGCGATCTTGCGGACCTGCGCGCGCGTGACCTTCCCGATCTTGTTGCGGTTCGGTTGTCCCGATCCCTTCTCGATGCCCGCTTCCTTCTTCAGGAGAATGGCCGCGGGCGGCGTCTTCGTGATGAAGGTGAAGGACTTGTCGGAGTAGATCGTGATCTCGACCGGGAGGATCGTATCCTGGCCCTGCGTCCGAGAATTGAACTCTTTGCAGAACGCCATGATGTTGATGCCCTGCGGACCGAGCGCCGTACCGACCGGAGGGGCCGGGTTGGCCTTGCCCGCGGGGATCTGGAGCTTCACGAACCCCGTGACTTTCTTCGCCATAGAACTCCTTGTGAACTATCCGGTTCAGAGAACCGGTCGATCTCCCACTGAACCTTTTACGTCAGAGTGGTCGCTGACGGCCCTCTGTCATTCCGAGCCGAAGGCGAGGAATCTTGCGTCCTGGTCTGAGGGATGTCCCTCTACCGTGATGCCAGATCCCTCGCTGCGCTCGGGATGACTAATACGCCTTCAACTGCAGGTAATCCAACTCCACGCTCGTCGGCCGCCCGAACAGCGACACCGACACGCGCACCTTGCCTTTGTCCGCCATCACTTCTTCCACCGTTCCATTGAAATCCGTGAACGGCCCTTCCGTGATCGCGACTGCCTGACCGACGAGGAACGGAATCTCCTCCTTCGGCGCTTCCTCTTCCCGCTCGTCGGCAATGCCCAAGAGACGGTTGACTTCATCCGGCCGGAGCGGCTGCGGGAATCGCTGGTCGTGTCCGACGAACTTGATGACGCCCTGAATGCCGTTCACGACGTGCGCGGTTTCCTGATTCATGTCCATCTCGACCAACACGTAGCCGGGATAGAGCTTCCGCTCGACCGTGACCTTCTTGCCGTTCTTGATCTCGACCACTTCCTGCGTCGGCACGAGCGCCTGTCGAATCGGACGCTCTTCCGCCGCGCGAGCGTCCGCCTCGATCTTCCGCTGCAAGAGCGAGCGAACCTTGTTCTCGTGCCCGGCCGTCGTTTGGATGGCGTACCAGCGGTGTTCCGCCATGCGCTACCGGCCCGCGAAGAGCGACGGAATCATCTTGACCAGAAGGCCGGTGAGCACGAAGTCCAGAATCGTGATCAGGAGGCCCAACAGCAGCACGAAGATGATGATGGCGATGGTCGCCGACCGCACCTGCGCCATGTCCGGCCACGTCACCTTCCGCATCTCGGCCATGACGCCGTGATAGAACGCGACCATTCTGCCGATGAACCCCGGCTCGTTCGCCGAGCCCGTACCGCGGCCGCCGGAACCGCCGGCGCTGCCGCCCGTGCCCGACCCAGTCGGACGCGCGACCGCTTCCGCCATTACTTGGTTTCCTTGTGCGTCTGATGCTTGTTGCAGCGCGGACAGTACTTCTTCCACTCGACGCGCTCGGGATGCAGGCGCTTGTTCTTCGTGGTGAAGTAATTGCGATTCTTACACTCGCTGCACGCGAGGATGATCTTCTCTCTGGGCATGCTGCCTTCCGAATTGCGGGACACGAAATGGGAAGCGAGACCCGGACGCCGTGCCCGCTTCCCTCTTCCCGCCCGCGTGTTCCCTGATGTCCAAATCTTCGAACGTGCTTCAACCTGCTTGTTCAGGCTTGCTCAGAGCTGACGATCGGGATTGAACCGATGACCTCACCCTTACCAAGGGTGTGCTCTACCAACTGAGCTACGTCAGCATTCTTGCACAATTACCAGTTTACTAAAACCTGCATCCGTGCCGCGACCGATGGTTGCATTGACACAACTCGAAGAGCGGGAGACGGGGCTCGAACCCGCGACATCAAGCTTGGAAGGCTTGCGCTCTACCAGCTGAGCTACTCCCGCATCGCCTGCGCTCCCACTCCAACTCCACTCACATCCTCCACCAACCGCCCGCTCGCGGGCACCCGCCCGACGCCATCGCCCTTCGCATGGTGGGGGAAGGATTCGAACCTTCGTAGGGCGTTAACCCGGCAGATTTACAGTCTGCTGCCATTAGCCACTCGGCCACCCCACCGGATTGTCCTGCGCGACCACCCACTCAACGTCTTCTACGACGCTCCGATAGCGGCGACGAATCACCTTTCCTCAACAAACAGAGCTGACGGCGAGAATCGAACTCGCAACCGCCTGATTACAAATCAGGTGCTCTGCCAATTGAGCTACGTCAGCAGACGGCCAATTTTGCGCGAGACTCGTAGGATAGCCAGGCTGGGAAAGCAAGTCAAGACGCGCTCCTACCGTTAGTTACAGAGTTCGCCCGTTCTACCGCGCCCGCTTCCATTTGGTCCCCTGCGCCGTATCCTCGATCGCAATTCCCCGCGCGGTCAGCTCACCCCGAATCTCGTCCGCCGCCGCAAAATCCCGCCGCTCACGCGCCGCCCTCCGCGCCGCCATCCGCTCCTCCACCCACGCAACGAGCTCAGGATCCTCGACCATCCGATCCGGCACCAGATCCAACACCGAGTCGATCCGCGCAAACGCTCGCCGCGCCTCATCCAACGCCGCCTCATCCGTGCCGCGCCTGTCCAGCTCGGCATTCGCATTGTGAATGAAGGTGAACAACCCGGCCAGCGCATTCGGCGCGTTCAAATCATCGAACAACGCCCCCTCCACCTCCGCCACTGCCGTCCTCGCCGCCTCAGCTAGTGCCGGCGTCCCACCCGATGCGCCCGCCAACCGATCCGCGAAATCACCCACGCGCCGAACCGCATTGATCGACGCCTCGAGCGCCTCCTCGGACAGATTCAACTCCTTCCGATAGTGCGTGTTGAACACGAAATGCCGCACCGAAGCTGCCGAGATCTGGGCCTCGCGCATCCCCTTGACCGTGGTGACGTTGCCCAGGCGCTTGGCCATCTTGGTGCCTTCGATCAATAAGAAGGCACCATGGCACCAGAATCGTGAGAACGTAGCGCCAGTAGCAGCCTCGGACTGCGCGATTTCGTCTTCATGATGCGGAAAGATGAGATCGATTCCGCCGCAGTGGATGTCCAGCGTCTCGCCCAGCAGATCGATCGCCATCGCCGAACATTCCAGGTGCCACCCGGGCCGACCCCTGCCCCACGGCGAGTCCCACGCCGCCCCGGTCACCTCATCGTTGGGCGTCGCGGCTTTCCAGAGCGCAAAGTCCTGCGCGTTTTCCTTCGAGTAGTCATCCTGCGCGACGCGAGCGCCGGTCTTGAGCTCGCGCTTGTCGAGGCGCGACAGCCGCCCGTACTGCGGAAACCGGTCGATGGCGAAGTACACCGATCGGTCGTCGGCGACGTAGGCGACGCCGCGCTCGATCAGCGTGGCGACCAGCGCGATCATCTGCGGGATGTAGTCCGTCGCCTTCGGATAGACCTCCGCGCGCTCGATGCGCAGGTACTCGCGGTCCTGATGAAAAACTTCGGTGACCGGCTCCGTCACTTGGCGAATCGTTTTTTTCTGTTCGTGCGCGCGCTTGATGATCTTGTCATCGACGTCCGTCAGGTTCATCACCTGGCGCACCTTCCATCCGCGCAGACGCAGCGTCCGCCGCAGCAAGTCCGCGAACAAAAACGTGCGAAAGTTGCCGAGGTGGGCGGGGTTGTACACGGTGGGTCCGCAGCTGTAGATGCGTACCGTCTCGCCGTCCGCGGGCGCGAACGGTTCGATCGAGCGCGTCATCGTGTTGAACAGGCGGAATTCGGCGGGCATGCGTCAGCGCGTTGAGGTGAATTCAACGAATGCTAGACGTGTCCCGAAGAGCGGTCAACAAATCTGCGCGCGCGCGAAGCCTTCGGCGACGCGCGTCGCGGCGCGGACGTGTGGTCGCAGCACACCGCCGCGAAGCTCGACCATGCGCGTCGTGACGTCGGCGACGCTGTCCGCCTCGCGAGCGCCGACGACGATTGCATCGCCCGCCGCTCGACGCCCGGCAATCCACGTGCGGACGTGGGCGCCGGCGAGGACGTCCGCCGGCAGATCGACGAGATGGACGTGCGCATCGCCCGCCGCTCCGGCGCGAAGCAAGTCGGTGCGCGCGACGTGATAGACCGCGCGTCGCGCCGCGAGCGCCCGATCGCGTTCGCCAAACCATTCGATGTCGCCGGCGTCGACTCGCAGCAGGCCGGCGAGGCACAACATCAACGTGGACTTGCCCGCGCCCGCGGCACCGATGATGGCGATGGCGTCGCCGCAACGCACGGTGAGATCGATGCCGCGCAGCACGTTTGCCGAGGCGACGCAATTGCCGTCACCGGCGATGTAGCGTTTGCGTACGCCGCGGACCTCGAGCGCGATCGACATGCGGCAATCTTTCGCGCGGATCGCCGTCGTTCACCATCATTTTGTCGCCGACCGGGCTATTGTCGCGCGGGCCTCACGCACGTTCACGCACGTTCACGCACGTGCGCGCACGTTCGCGCACGTTCACGCACTCCGCCGCGCCCCCGACCGCTCCGCCGCCGTCACCACATCGAACGACGTCCCCGGCGGCACGATCACACCACCACCGGGTGCCGGCACGCGCAACACCACGGGACGCTCGCGCGTCGTGCGGCGGAAGCCCTGTCCTTCGTAGATGCGCGTGATCAGAATCCGGCGCACGATCACCATCAGCGCGGCGAGCGTCGGCAGCGCGACGATCAGGCCCAGCGGCCCAAGCAACTTTCCAATCACCAGCACCGACATGATCGTCAGCACCGGCGGCAGATCGACCTTCTTCGACATCACGAGCGGCGAAACGATGTTGCCCTCGATCAAATGCACCACCACGCCAAGTCCAACAACCAACAGCGCGTGGCCGAGCGGCGTGAAGCCGTAGTAGCCCTTGCCCGTCAGCACGAACAACGCCGGCAGCGTCGTCGACAACAGCGTGCCGAAGAACGGGACGATCGCCACGAGCCCGGTGAAGATGCCGAACGGCAGCCAGAACGGCACGTTCAACAAATACAAACCAAGCGCGGTGATCGCGCCCAGGAAGGTCATCGTCAACAGCTGGCCGACGATGTACGCACGCAGCGCATCGGCGAGATCGGCGAGCACGTCGCGCACGAGATCGCGATGGATCGGCGGAAAGAGCGCGATCAGCCACTCGCGATACAACGCGGGATGTAGCGAGAGGTAGATCGCCATCACCATCACCGCGAAAATGCTGATCGCGGCATCGACGAGCTGGAACACCTTCGTGGGAATCGTCCCGAAGAATCCGCTGAATTGATCGTAGACCGCGTGCACCATCCGATGCTCGCCCGGCGGTCCGACAATGTCACGCAGCGCGGGCATGCGGTTCGCCATCCCGTCGATGCCGTTCTCCCACGCCGTCACCTGATCGGGCAGCGCCTGAATCAGCTTGCGCGTCTGATCGATCACCGGCGGCGCGAGAATCCACCCCAGCAACACCAGCACGCTCAGCGATCCGATGATCGCGAACGCGAGACACGCGCCCTCGGGCAGGCGCGTGTGCCGTTCGATCAAACCGGCGACCGCGCCCCAGAACAACGAGATGAGGATGCCGAGCATCAGCAGCACAAAAACCTCAGCGACCGTCTTGAACAGCCAGATGCCCAGGACTGTCAATACCGTCGCTGCCAGGATGGGGCCGAACTTGAACCGCCCCACCGGAACTACCATGCGCGTGCCGTCAGAGGTCAATGGCTTTTCTTCTCGGTGATGTCCTCGATCTCGGCGTGGACTTCCTCTTCGTTGCTTCCCGCGCCGAGCGCTTTCTTCTCGGGTGATCCAGCAGGGAGCATGCCCATCTTCTGCTTGAGGGCAAGAAGCTGCATGTCGACGGTACCCGCCGCCGCGCCGCGCTCGAGCTGCTTGAAGTCCTGCGCGAGGCGGTCGCCCGTGAACTCTTCTTCGATTTCGATCGACGCCTTGAGCTGGCGTTCGTTCGTTTCGATACGCTCTTCCATGCGGGCGAATGCGTCGAACGCCGACTTCTCCGACATCGACGACATCGTTTCGGCGATGCGCTTCTGCGCCTGCGCGCGACGCTGCCGCGCGACGAGCAGATTCTTCTTGCGCTTGGCTTCTTCGATCTTGTCGTTCAGATCGCGGAGCGAGTTCTTGAGCTTCTCCGTTTCCATGCGGTGCTGCTCCCACGTCTGCTCGAGCTGCTGGCCGTGGGTGGAATGCTCCTGCTGCCGCATGAGGGCTTGCTTGGCGAGATCGTCGCGGCCTTCCTTGATCGCGAGCATCGCCTTGTTCTCCCAATCGGCCGCCTGCTTGAACTCGGCGTCCGCCTGATCGCGCAATCGCTTCTCGTCGGCGATCGCCGTGGCCACCTGCTGCTTGGCCTTGGCGAGCTGCGAGCGCATGTCGACCAGAATCTGATTCAACATTTTCTCCGGGTCTTCAGCCCGGGAGATCATGTCGTTGATGTTCGAGCGCAGCAGCGCCGACAGTCTATCGAAGATGCCCATGGATTAGTGTGCCTCGCGGTACGAGCCGAGTTCACGCAGATGCGACGCCAGCGCCACGGTGATGCTCTCGTAGGCGGCGAGGAATTCCTCGAAATCGAGGTGCGACAGCTCGAGCGCCTCGGTCATGACGATGGAATTGTTCTCGATGCCGTAGGAGCCGTGCACCAGATCGGTGGCGTTCAGCTCGAGCAGCCGGCGACTGAGGGTCGCCAGCGAGTCCGCGTTACTGGGAAGCGTCATCACTTTGACGCGCAGCACCACGACGGGCGGTGAGAAGTGCACGACGACGCTGAAATCCAGCTCGCCGCTCGGCTTCAATACATAGAGGCCGGGTTCGACTTCCGAGTACGTCGCCCCCTCGCCCTCCAACCGGTCGAGAAAGCGTTCGATGTCTTCCTTGGTCACCATCGCGTGGTCCTGGCGTGAGATGCTCTAGTTCCTACGATGCAAAGCCGAGAACGTTTCAAGCTGACACTACGTGTCGTCCCGAGCGCAGCGAGGGATGACGGATAAGGTATGACGCGACAGCGCGTTCGGCGAGACGGCCCGACAGGCGTCTCATTCGCTGCGCTTGATCTGCACCAACCGTTCGCGCGCCAATCGTCGTCCCGTCGGCGTGGCGGCGAGGCCGCCGCCCGCCGTTTCGCGATAGCGCACGTCCATCTCGCGACCGATGTCGCCCATGGTATCGATGACTTCATCGGCCGGAATGGCGAACGTGATGCCGGCCATCGCCATCTCGATCGCCGCGAGGGCGATCGCCGCGCCCGTCGCATTGCGGAAGACGCACGGCAGCTCCACCAGGCCACCGAGTGGATCGCAGACGAGGCCCAGCGTTCCCTGCTGGGCGAGCGCCACGGCGTGCATCGCCTGCTCCGGCGAGCCACCCATCATTTCCGTTCCCGCGCCCGCCGCCATGCCGGCCGCGGCTCCCGTCTCCGCCTGACACCCACCCTCCGCGCCGGACAACGACGCACGCTCGGCGACGACGGCGCCGATCAATCCGGCGGTCGCGAGCGCGTCGATCAGCTTTTCGTCGTCGAAGTTGTTGGCGTGCGCCAATCCGGTGAGCACCGCGGGCAGCACACCGGCGCCGCCCGCGGTTGGCGCCGCGACGATCACTCCCATCGCGGCGTTCACTTCCTGCACGGCGAGCGCCCTCGCAAGAATGTCCCGGAACGGCGTGTTGGCCAGCGGGCCATGGCGCCCGTGCACGAGCTTTGCGGCGTCGCCGCCGACCAAACCCGATGCGGATTTCATGTTGCCGGTGAGGCCTTGCTCGACGGCGCCCTTCATCACCGTCAGCGCGCGGCGCAGCACGTCGCGAATTTCGCCGACGGGGCGGCCCTGATCGTCGGATTCGGTCTCGAGCGCGAGCTGGGAGAGCGAGATGCCGCGCGACGTCGCGTCGCGGACGGCCGCCGTGAGAGACTTATACATATTATTTTATGCCGAAACTTTATCAAGGCGAAACGCCCATCGCACCCACGGCAGCGCGCGGATGTGGTCGCGCACGGTTTCGTCGGGATAGTCGTCCAGCTCGATCACCATGAACGCGTCGCCGCCCTTCTTCTGCCGTGTGAGCCGAAGCGTCGCGATGTTCAATCCGTCCTCGGCGAGCAGCGACGCGATCTTCGCGATCGACCCGCGCATGTCCTCGGCCACCAGCACGATCGTGTGATAGTTTCCTGATACCTCGACCGGAAACCCATCGATCCTGCTCACGAGCACGCGCCCCGCACCGAGCGATGCGCCGGTCATCACCGCCGACCGGTCGGCGCGCTCGACGGTGATGCGCACGCTGTTCGGATGCGCCTCCTCGTCGAGCGTCGTCTTCTCGAACCGATAATCCAGCCCCTCACGCTCCGCGATCTCGAGGGCCGTGCGAATGCGATCGTCGTCCGGGCGAAAGCCCATCAAACCCGCGACGATCGCTTTGTCGGTGCCGTGTCCTTCACCGGTGCGCGCGAACGACCCGTGCAGCTCGATCTTCGCGCGCTCGGGCGTTCCGCCGACGAGGCCGCGGGCGAGAAGCCCGATCCGGCACGCGCCTGCGGTGTGTGATGAGCTCGGCCCAACCATGACGGGGCCGATGATGTCGAGGAGGGAGACCATTCGTGAAACCTAGACGGTGGTGTCACACGCGTTCACCCAGCCTTGCGCTTCTTCTCTCTCGCCAGCAACGGCCTCAGGAATTCACCGGTATACGACGCCTGTACCGCCGCCACATCCTCCGGCGTCCCCTGCGCGACAATCGTCCCGCCGCGGTTTCCGCCTTCCGGCCCGAGATCGAGGATCCAGTCGGCCGTCTTGATCACGTCGAGATTGTGCTCGATGACGAGCACCGTGTTCCCGCGATCGACGAGCCGATGCAGCACGTCGAGCAACACACGAACGTCCTCGAAGTGCAACCCCGTCGTCGGTTCGTCGAGAATGTAGAACGTCCGTCCGGTGTCGCGTTTAGATAACTCTGATGCCAGCTTCACGCGCTGCGCCTCGCCGCCGGACAGCGTCGTCGCGCTTTGGCCCAGGTGGATGTAGCCAAGCCCCACGTCGGAAAGCGTTTGCAATTTCTGATGAATGCGCGGCTGATTCTGGAAGAACGCGCACGCGTCTTCGACCGTCATCTCCAGCACGTCGGCGATCGTCATGCCGCGAAAGCGTACCTCGAGCGTCTCGCGATTGTAGCGCTTGCCTTTGCACACCTCGCAGGGGACGTACACGTCCGGCAGGAAGTGCATCTCGATCTTCACGAGACCGTCGCCCTGGCACGACTCGCAGCGGCCGCCCTTCACGTTGAACGAGAAGCGCCCCGGCCCGTAGCCGCGAATCTTCGCCTCGGGCATCTCGGCGAACAATTCGCGAATCGGCGTAAAGAGGCCGGTGTACGTGGCGGGATTCGACCTCGGCGTACGCCCGATCGGACTCTGATCGATGTCGATGACCTTGTCGATGTGCTCGAAGCCCGTGATGCGCGTGTGCGCACCCGGAATCACTCGCGCCCGATAGAAATGCCGCGCGAGCGAGCGATGCAGAATGTCTTCGATCAACGTCGACTTGCCGGAACCCGACACGCCGGTCACCGCCACGAACATGCCGAGCGGAATCTCGACGTCGAGGTTGCGCAGGTTGTGCTCGCGCGCGCCCTCGATGCGAATCTTCTTGTGCGCATCGACCGGCCGGCGCGCCGGCGGCGTCGCGATCTTCATCTCGCCGCTCAGAAACTTGCCCGTCACGGAGTTCGGGTTGCGCATGATCTGATCGACGTCGCCCACCGCGATCACTTCGCCCCCGTGCTTCCCCGCGCCGGGGCCCAAATCAATGATGTGGTTCGCGGCGCGCATGGTCTCTTCGTCGTGCTCGACGACGATCACCGTGTTGCCGAGGTCGCGCAGCTGCTCGAGCGTGGCCAGCAGGCGCGAGTTGTCACGCTGGTGGAGTCCGATCGACGGCTCGTCGAGGATGTACAACACACCCACCAACCGCGAACCGATCTGCGTCGCCAACCGGATGCGCTGTGCCTCACCGCCCGACAACGATTCCGCCGATCGGCCGAGTGTGAGGTAGTCGAGTCCGACGTCGACGAGAAAGCGCAGGCGCTCCTTGACTTCCTTGAGAATTGGACCGGCGATTTCCGGATCGAGCCCCGGCTTCTTGTCGGTGCGCACCGGCACGCGATCAAAGAACGCTAAAGTCTCGGTGACCGGATATTCGACGACCTCGCCGATGTTCTTCCCTTCGACCGTGACGGCGAGCGATTCCGGCTTGAGCCGCCTGCCCTCGCACGCCGAGCACGGCACCTCGATCATGTATTCCTGAAGCTCCATGCGCACGGTATCGGAATCGGATTCCTCGTACCGGCGCTCGATGTTGCGAAGCACGCCTTCCCATTCGATCGAATCTTTGCCTGCCGCCCTCTTGCCTTTGTCGCCGTGGAGGATGGAGTCGCGCACGCTCTTCGACAGGTCGCCCCACGGCGCGTTCAGATCGAACTTGAGCTGCCGCGCCAACGCCGGCAGCACGATCTTCCGCAGATACCCGCTCGGCTCACCCCACGGGATGATCACGCCCTCGAGAATCGAGATGCGCGGATCGCCCAGGATGAGCTGCTCGCTCACGCGGCGCGTGGTGCCAAGGCCGCCGCACTTGGGGCATGCGCCGAAGGGCGAGTTGAACGAGAAGTGTCGCGGCTCGAGCTCGGGCAAGGAGATGCCGCAGGTCGGACAGCCGTAGCGCTCGGAGAATACCTCGGCGGTCTTCGAATCGGCGTTCCCGACTTCGACGACACCGTCCGCCAGCTTGAGGGCCGTCTCGACCGAATCGGTCAACCGCGCGCGATCTTCGTCGCGCACGACGAGACGATCCACGATCACGGAAATCGAATGGTTTTGGCGCTTGTTGAGCTTGGGCGGCGACGCGACCTCGATCAGCTCACCGTCGACGTACGCGCGAATGAATCCCTGCCGGCGCACCTGCTCGAACAGATCGCGGAACTCGCCCTTGCGACCTTGCACGAGCGGCGCGCGCACTTCGATGCGTGTGTCGCGCGGCCACGTCAACACGAGCCCCGCGATCTGCGCCGCGCTCTGTCGCTGCACCGGACGCCCGCAGTTGGGACAATGCGGCGTACCCGCGCGCGCCCATAGCAGGCGGAGGTAGTCGTAGATCTCGGTGACGGTGCCGACCGTCGAGCGCGGATTGTGGCCCGCCGTCTTCTGCTCGATGGAAATGGCGGGCGACAGTCCTTCGATCGAATCGACGTCCGGCTTTTCCATCAGCCCAAGGAATTGTCGCGCGTACGCCGACAGCGATTCGACGTAGCGGCGCTGTCCTTCGGCGTAAATCGTGTCGAACGCCAACGACGATTTGCCGGAGCCGGACAAGCCCGTGATGACCGTCAGGCGATCGCGTGGGATCGTGACGTCGATGTTCCTGAGGTTGTGCTCGCGGGCACCCCGTACGATCAGCGCATCTTCTGCCATAGCCAGGGAAAAGTGCCCATCGGACCGAGCTGATACAAGGTCGCTATATTCGGGGATGCCTCATACGGACGCCATCGTCGTGCTGACCACCGTCGCCTCGGACGAGGAGGCGGTGAAATTCGTGCGGACGCTGCTCGAACGGCGGTTGATCGCCTGCGGGACGCTTCTTCCGGCGGCGCGCTCGCTCTATCGTTGGCAAGGCAAGCTCGCCGACGAGCGCGAAGTGGTTGTCATGCTCAAGACCCGCTCGGCGCGCCTCGATTCGTTGCGCGCCGCGTTCGACGAGCTGCATCCATACAAGGTGCCGGAGCTGCTCGCCCTTCCAGTCGAGGCCGGAACCGAGAAGTACCTGGAGTGGATCAACGGCGAGACGACGCTCGCGCTGACGTAAGCAACGCGGTAGCACGGCGGAAGTACGGCGGCAGCACAACTGCAGCACAACTGCAGCACGGCAGGACCGATTGACGGCAGGTACCTCAACGACAACTCTCGTTTCACGCCGGACCATGACGTCGAAGGACAAACTCGAAGAAACCGATGTCGAGGCACTCATCGAGCTCGGCATTTCGCTGTGCCGCCGCGCGCGCTGGCGCGATGCGATCGCTCCGCTCGAGCGCGCCGTCAGCCTCGATCCCGAGAAAGCGGTCGCGCACTACCAGCTCGGCGAATCGTACAATCAGGTCGACCGGCTGCCCGAGGCGCTTGCTTCATATGAAACGGCGGCGCGACTGCAGCCTGAGAACTGGCGTGCGATGAACGCCATCGGCCGTGTACTCGATCGCATGAGTCGTCCCGAAGAAGCGACGGCCGCGTATCAACGCGCGCGGGAAGCGCAACGCCGCTAATGCACAGGCGCGTGCTGGTCGGGACCGCGATCATCATCGCGTGGCTCGCCGGCATCGCGCTGCTGGTTCATCGCGAGTACTTCCGCCCGCAAGTCGAACGCCTGGCGGAAGCGGCCATGCGCATTTCTCCCGGCGCGGTCTACTACGGCGTGATGCAGGGCACGAGACAGATCGGCTTCGCCTCGTCGACCATCGACACCGCGCAAGCCTCGATCACCGTCAACGACTACTTCGTCGCCGACATTCCCATCGGTGGGAAAGCGCGCCGCGCGACCGCGCGCACCAACGTGACGCTCTCGCGCGCTCTGCGCCTCAAGAATTTCGATCTTGCGCTGGACACGGAGAGCGGGCCGGTTCGTGCGCGCGGTTTGGTCGAAGGCGACAGCGTGCTGCTGCTCAACATCTCGTCGGGCAACGATACGGGACGCACGTCGCGCATTCCGATCGACGGCCCAATCCTGCTTCCGACGCTCGTCCCGCTCGCGGTCGCCCTGGGCGAGAAGCCGAAAGTCGGCAAACACTACACGCTTCCCGTGTTCGATCCCTCGACGATGGCCCCGAAGAACGTCGAGCTCGAGGTGCGCGCCGAATCGCTGTTCATCGTGAATGACAGCTCGGTGTACGATTCGACCTCCAAGCGTTGGCGCGGCATTCAACCCGATTCGATTCACGCGTGGCAAATCACCTCGTCGTCGAACGGCGGATTCTCCGGATGGATCGACGAGCAGGGGCGCATCGTGGAGACGACGCAGCTTGGCTTCGCGCTGCGGCGCCTGCCCTACGAAGTCGCATTCGAGAACTGGCGCGCCGACTCGAATCACACCATGGTGAGTGACGATCGCGACATCCTCGAGACAACGGCGATCGCCGCGAACAAGAAGCTCGATCGGAACGTCGAATCGTTGACCGCGCGCCTCACGGGAGCCGACCTGTCGGGATTCGACATCAGCGGCCAACGGCAGCGCTTCTCCAACGGAACGCTGACGATCACGCAGATTCCGCCGGAAGCCTTCACGTCGAAGTATCTCGTCGGGCAACGGCCGCCCGTCGATTCGAAGTACACGAGCCCCGAGCCGCTCATCCAGAGCGACGATCCGCAGATTCGCCGGCTCGCGCTTCGCATCGAGGGGCCGCATCGCGACCCGCGGCTCGTTGCCGAACAAATCAACGCGTGGGTATACGACTCGATTCGCCCGCGCGTCACCTTCGGCATTCCAAGTGCGCTCGAAGTGCTCGACAAGCGCGTCGGCGATTGCAACGAGCACACCCAACTCTACGTCGCGCTCGCGCGGGCGATCGGGCTCCCGGCGCGCATTGCCTCGGGCCTCGCCTACGTCGGCGGAAAGTTTTACTACCACGCCTGGCCCGAGGTCTACCTCGGGGACTGGGTCCCCGTCGACCCAACGTTCGGCCAGTTTCCTGCAGACGCTGCGCACCTGCGGCTCATCGTCGGCGGACTCGGTCGCCAAGCCGAGCTGCTGCGGGTGATGGGCAATCTTCAAATCAAAGTGCTGATGGCCAACTCGCGTCCCACGCCCTGAATACGCCTCGCGCATGATCAAGCTCACGAACCTGACCAAGCGATACGGCAGCTTCACCGCGGTGAACGGCATCGACCTCGAGGTGCCGCGCGGGGAGCTGTTCGGATTCCTTGGCCCCAATGGCGCGGGCAAGACGACGACGCTGCGCATGATCGCCGGCATCCTGCGTCCAACGAGCGGCGTGGTCGAGATCGGCGGCATCAACATCGAGCGTGAACCGATCGCGGCGAAGGCGAAGCTCGGCTTCATTCCCGATCGGCCGTTCATCTATGAAAAGCTCACGGGCGCCGAGTTCCTGCGCTTCGTGGCGGGCTTATACGATCAGGAAGGTGAGCAGGTCGAGCACCGCGCGCGCGAGCTGCTGGCACTGTTCGATCTCGAGGAGTGGCGCGACGAGCTGGTCGAGAGCTACAGTCACGGCATGAGACAAAAACTTATCATCTCGAGCGCGTTCGTGCATCGGCCCGAGGTGATCGTCGTCGACGAGCCGATGGTCGGGCTCGACCCGAAGGCCGCGCGCATTCTGAAGGATCTCTTTAGAGAATACACACGACGCGGCCACACGATCATGATGTCCACGCACACGCTCGAGGTGGCCGAGTCGCTGTGCGATCGCATCGCGATCATACAGGCGGGCGTGATTCGCGCCCAGGGCACCATGGCCGAGCTGCGCTCGAGCGCCGCGTCCGGCACGGAAGGGCTCGAGCAGATTTTCTTGCGCCTGACGGGCGAGAACGCGGCGCGCGCGCTGGTCGACGTGCTGGATGCGTAGAGATTCCTCGCTGCGATCGGAATGACGCACATCGCCGGAATGACGGCACTCCCTGACCCGTCCACGCGCCACCTGCTCGTGCCCAAGTGGCTCACCGCCCGCGCGCGCGCGGCCGGTGGCGGCGAACGCGGTCACGGCGCGCGGATGCTCTTGCTCGCGGTGTTCGGACTCGGCTTCTGGGCATTCATCTTCGTGATGCTCTATCGCCTGCTGCGCTACTTCAAGGGCGTGCAGGAGATCGGACCGCTGCTCGCCGGCAAGCTGCTCGGGCTCATTCTCGTCGGCTTCTTTTCCATTCTGCTGCTCTCGAACATCATCACCGCGCTGTCGAGCTTCTTCCTCGCGCGCGATCTCGATCTGCTCGTTTCGGCGCCGGTGGATTGGCTCAAGGTATATCTCGCGAAGCTCATCGAAACGCTCGTGAACTCGAGCTGGATGGTCGTGTTGATGGCGGTGCCGATGTTCGCCGCGTACGGTGTCGTGTACGACGGCGGTGTTCTCTTTCCGCTCATCGTCGTCGCGACGTTTCTGCCGTTTCTGATCGTCCCCGCGGTAATCGGCAGCGCGGTGACGCTGCTGCTCGTGAACGTGTTCCCGGCACGGCGCACGCGCGACATTCTGAGCGTGATCGCCGTGCTCGCGGCCGGCGGCATCGTGGTGTTGTTCCGGCTCGTGCGGCCCGAGCGACTCGCGCGTCCAGAAGGATTCCGCTCGCTCGTTGACTTCATCAGTATCCTGCGCGGGCCCACCTCGCCGATGCTGCCGAGCGAGTGGGTGCAGCGCGCGGTGATGTCCTGGCTCGACGTGAAGACCGACTTGCTGCCGTACTACATGCTCTGGTCGACCGCGGCTGCTTCGTTCGTGCTCGGCGCGGCGCTGCATCGGTGGCTGTATGCGAAGGGCTTCAGCAAGGCGCAGGAAAGCGCGCAACGCTGGGCGCGCGGCGGTCCGCTCGGCCGCGTGGGGCGGACGCTGCTCAATCCAGTCGGCATCGTGCGCCGCGAGCTCGTGCTCAAGGAAATTCGCGTCTTCTTCCGCGACACGACGCAGTGGTCGCAGCTCATTCTGCTCGGCGTGCTGGTGCTGGTGTACGTGTTCAACATCAAGTTTCTGCCGCTGCGCGGCGAAGGGGTCACGTTCTTTCTTGTGAATGTCGTGCCCTTTTTGAATCTCGTACTCGCCGGTTTTGTGCTGGCGTCGATCGCGGCGAGGTTCATTTTTCCCGGCGTGAGTCTCGAGGGCCGCACGCTGTGGTTGCTTCGCTCCAGCCCCATGTCAGTTCGCTCATTGTTATGGGCGAAGTTCTGGGTGGGTACGCTACCGCTCCTGATTCTCGCCCTGGCGATCGTCGGCATCACCGACTATCTGCTGCAGGTGAGCGACTTCATGTTCGCGGTGTCGGTCTTCTCGATCACGTTCATGACGCTGGCGATCGCGGGCATGGCGCTCGGGTTCGGGACGATGTTCCCGCAGTTCGAGACCGAGAACGCCGCGCAGATCCCGACGTCGTTCGGCGGCCTGGTGTTCATGATGTCGTCGGTGGCGCTGATCGGCGCCGTGGTGATTCTCGAGGCCAAGCCGGTGTACGGGTATCTCTCGGCGCAGGCCTTTGGGTCGGATGCCGACCCGATCGAGATGATCATCGGCTTTGGGTTGGCGGCGCTGCTCTGCGCCGCCGTGACCCTCGTGCCGATCGAGGTGGCGCTCCGGCGGCTGGAGGCGGTCGAACGTTAAGGTTTGATGACGGCGAAACGCCGGTGTGACGCCGTTTTCGGAGCCAGGGTCTGTCTTCCCGGATTCCCACAGCGGGTTCGGGAGTCCGCTCGGTTGCGAGTATCGCGTCCTCGGTCGACCAGGACGCTTCGATAGAACCCCACCCCTCCGGAGGAAGTCTCACATGAAGCGTATCGCCCTGTTTGCGGCCGCCGCGATTGTTCTCGCCGGCGCCCAGCTCCACGCCCAGGACACCACCAAGAAGGCCGCGAAGAAGCCGGCCGCCACGTCGACCAAGTCGGCCGCGAAGACCGCTGACAAGGCCGCGAACAAGGCTTCGGCCGACGCGAAGACGGCGACGAAGGCCGCCACCGACGCGAAGAAGGAAGCCAAGGTCGCCTCCAACGCCGCCGACAAGGCTGCCGGCGCCACGGCCCCGAAGAAGGCCAGCCACAAGAAGAGCAGCAAGAAGGCCGCTCCGAAGGATTCGACCAAGAAGGGCAGCTAAGGCAGTCAAGGCTGCGACGCAGCCGGCCCCGGTCCTCCCTACGCCGCGAGCCGGTTCCCGCAGTTCACGCAGTACCGAGCATCCTGCTCGACGACAGGTGCGCCGCAATCGGCGCACCTGTCGTGTAAGTACCGGCCACAGTCCGAGCAGAAGAGCGCATCCGACTCGGGACGCGCGCCGTGCACCGGACAGGCGCCGTGCGACTCGCGATACGCCCGCACCGCCTCCTCGATCTCTTCGTCCGAGGGCGCGCCCGCTACCACCGGCTTGCGACGCATCGCCTCGATCGCCTCGCGCGTGTACCGGCTTTTGAGCTCCGCGTAGTCCGTGTCCGACAACTTGCCCGTCGCGCGATCGAACTCGATCTCGCGCAACGCGGCGACCGCGGAATCACCCTCGTTCAGTCGCGGCGTGAATCGCGTCGGCACCGGACGACGCGAGACACCGAAGAACACCGGAAAGAGCACGAACGCGAGCGCGCTGACGGCGAGCAGCGTGCCGAGAACGAGCGCGATCACGCGTCGTCGTCGCCGCGGACGGCGGCTTCGAGCCGCGCCAACTCGTCGGGCGTCGCGTCCACGTCGAGCGCCACCGGGCGCGACTGAGGCGCATGACTCGCCGCGCGCCGGCCCATGCGGCGCAGCAGCATCGCGAGGATGGAGCCGGCAACGATCACGCCAATCCCCGGCGTGATCCAGGCGAGCAAGTTGAAGCCGGATTTCTTCGGCGCCATCAACGCGCGCTGGCCGTACGTGTTCACGAACGCGTCGATGATCTCCTGCGCGCCGTAGCCCCCGCGCACGAGCTCCACGATGTCGGCGTGCATCGCCGGCGACACCTGGCACGTGAAGTCGGTCGTGCGGCAGGTGAAGACGTCGAGCGTGCAGCCGCACTGGCAATGAATGCGATGCTCGAGATCATCTCGTTCATCATCGCTGAGCACGGGCACCGCATTCGGCTTTGGCGGGAGACGCACCGACCGCGCGGCGTTCTGATCCATCGCGAACAGGTTGGTCGTGTCCTTCATGACCATCGTGTCGTGGATCATGCCGCGCTGCGCGGGCGTCTGCGCCGAGACGCCGGCGCCCGCGAAGAGCGCAGCTGCACTTCCCGCGACGCGCTCCAGGAATTGACGTCGCGTGGTCATGGGGTCATACGCCGACCGGCATTTCGCTTGCCGCGGTCACGGCGCCGTGAGCCGGCATGACCGCGGCGTACCCTGCCTGCGGACGGCGACGCTCGGCTTGCGGCCACATGACGATCAAGCCGCCGATCATCATCAGGAATCCCGACGTCCACACCCACATCACGAGCGGATTGAACGTGATGCGCATCTCCGCCGTGTTGGCGTCTGGCACCTGCGTGAGGACGACGTACACGTCCTGCCGCGGCCGCGACTTGAGACCGATCTCGGTGATCTCGTTGAAGAGATCGTTCCCCATCGCATCCTTGTACTGGCGCTTCTCGGCGGTGATGAGGCCGACGCGCCGGCCATCGCGGAAGGCGTCGAGCGTCGCGGCCTTCACGGAGCGATCGCGCCGGTCGGAGGTCGACACGCCCTGGCTCACGAACTTCCAGGTGTGGCCGTACGGATCCTTCGTCTGGTACGACTCGCCCGTCCTGATCGTGATGTCCGATTCCTTCTTGAACGCCATGCCGGCGAACGCCGCGAACAGCATCACGATGCCGGCGTGGACGATGTACCCGCCATAGCGCCGGCGGTTCCGGCCCACGAGATGTATGAACGCTGTAATGAGCGATTCCTCATGAATCGCCTGGCGGGCGCGCATCCCTTTGTAGAATTCCTGCACGATCGTCCCCGCGACGAACCCGCACAGCGTGTACGCCACCAGCACGTACCCGTTGCGCATGCCGAGCGCGAAGAGCACCACGCCGACGACGAGGCCGGCGATGGCCGGCGACGCGAACTGCCGTTTGAGGTTCGACACGGACGCGCGGCGCCACGCGATCAGCGGTCCAACGCCCGTCAGCGCCAGCAACAGCAGCCCGAGCGGCACGTTCACCGTATTGAAGAACGGCGGGCCGACCGTGATCTTCTCGTTCTTGACCCACTCCGAGATGATCGGGAACACCGTGCCCCACAGGACGGCGAACGCGATGCCGCACAAGAGCAGGTTGTTGTAGAGGAACGCCGCCTCGCGACTCACCATGCTCTCGAGCTCGGCCTTCGCCTCGAGGTTCGGCAATCGCGTGGCGACGAGATAGATCGTGACGCCCGTCGAGAGGAAGAAGAAGAACGCGAACCACGTCCCAACCGGCGACTGCGAGAACGAATGCACGCTCTCGATGACGCCCGAGCGCGTGATGAACGTGCCGAAGATCGAGAGCAGGAAGCTCACGACCACGAGCACGACGTTCCACTTCCGCAACATCCCGCGCTTTTCCTGAATCATGATCGAATGCAGGAACGCGGTGTTCGTCAGCCACGGCAGGAACGATGCGTTCTCCACCGGATCCCACGCCCAGTAGCCGCCCCAACCCAACTCGACATACGCCCACCACATGCCGAGCATGATGCCGACCGTGAGGAAGAACCACGAGAGCAGCGTCCAGCGCCGCACCACACTCAGCCACTCGGCGTCCAGCCGGCGCGTGAACAGCGCCGCGATCGCGAACGCGAACGGAATCGCCGTCGCGACGTAGCCCAGATACAGGTTGGGCGGATGGATCGCCATACCTGGATTCTGAAGCTGCGGATTCATTCCATTTCCGTCGAGCGGCGTGAAGTCGAGCCGCGCGAACGGGTTGGCCTTGAACGCGTCCGTGGCGATGAAGAAGACGAGGATCGCGGCCAGCGTGCCTGTCGCGTACGGAATCAGCTCGCGATTCGACTTGCGGCTCGTCGCGATGGCGATCGTCGCGTACATCGACAGGATGAGCGCCCAGAAGAGGAGCGAGCCGGCCTGGCCGCTCCAGAACGCCGTGAAGATGTACACGCTCGGCATCGTCGAGCTGATCTTGCTCGCGACGTACTCGATCGAAAAATCCTTCGTCAGCAGCGCGGTCCACAGACCGATCGACGCCAGGAGCACCATCGCGAACGTCGCGTACAATCCGCGCACGCCGCTTTCCACCAGCTCGTCGCGCCGCAAGCGAGCCCCCGCAAACGACGCCGTCATCGACCAGGCCGCCATCAACAACGCGACCCACAGCGACAACTCACCAATGATGACCGTCACGCGCGGCTGCCCGCCTTGTATCCCGGTGTCTGTTTGTACTTGTTGTATTTGTTCGCGTCCGGCGCGTTTTCATAACGCGAGGCACACTTCGCCAATAGCTCGGTCGCGTGAAAAGTTCCGTCCTGGCCCATGCGGCCGCCGATCACGACGTCCACGCTGTCGGCGAACGTGTCGGGCGCGATGCCGCGATACACGACCGGGAACGTATACGCGCCATCCGTCACCTTGAACGCGTACTCCTTTCCACTCGGCGCCTTCTGAATGGTGCCCGGCACGACGCGCGCGCCGACTTTGACGCCGACGTCGGTGAAGCGGGGGTCCTTCAGCTTGGTCGAGAGCTCGGTCGGCGTGAGATAGTACTGCCCGGTCTCGCGGATCGAGCTCGCCATCAGATAGCCGGCGACGCCAACCACCAGCGCACCGCCAAGCAGAAATTTCGATCGTGGCTTCATGTGAGGCCTCGGTGGGACAGAGCTACAATATAATGTCGCGTGCGCGGGTTCGGGTTCCTGCGGGGGCGTTCGGCCTACTCACTGACGATTAGCGCGTATGCCCCAACAGCGCACTCGCCGCCACGATCCCGGCCGCGTCCCACGCGAGATCCTTGAGACTCGGATCGCCGCCCGTCTTGCGATCGCGCAGTTCCTTGCCCACGCTCACCCCCGCGCTGAGAAATGTCGCGCCCGCCAGCGACGCGCCGTGCGACGCCCCGACGGCGCGCAACGCGCTGAACGACACACTCTGCACGAACGCCGCGGCGAAGAAGTGCTTCGCCTTGTCGGCCGAGAACCAGCGATCGCCGCCGGGGTGATCGTCCGTTCCGTGCAACGCGAACAACAACAATAATCCTCGCATCAGGCTGCCCCTCGTTTGGCGCGGTCGCCGCGCACACCATTGACGGCCAGCTCTCGGCCGATCAAGTCCAGCGCGCGCTCGAGCAGCGCGGGATGATCGTCCTGGTGAATCCAGCTGCTCGCGCCCGACGGATGCGGCAAGGGGATCGCGAGCGACGTGCCGCCCGCGTGCGAAACCTGGTGCGCTCGCCCGATCAATTGGTCGAGCGGCAGCTTCGGCAAGAATCGCTCGATCGCCAGGCGGCCAACCGGAATTAGTAACTTTGGGCGAATAATTCGTAGCTCGGCATCCAGCCACACGGCGCACGACGCCTGCTCGGCCGGCGATGGCACGCGATCGCCGCGCCCAGCGGGATGCGGTCCCGGATAGCATCGCGTGATCGCCGCGATGTAGATCCGACGACGCGCCGTCGCTTCGTCGATGCCGATTCGCTCGAACCAGCGAAACAACGTCTTGCCTGCGCGGCCCGCGAACGGCTTGCCACCCGCGGCTTCGACCTGCCCCGGCGCCTGTCCGACCAGCATCACCTTCGGCGACGTCGCGCTCGAGACGATCGGCACCACGTTCGATTCGTGTCCGCACATGCGACAATCGGCGAGTGCTCGACAATGCTGCGCGAGCGAAGACTTTACCGACATGCTACCGCTCCTCGGCCCCGCGATCGCGCGCCCACGACACCGCCGCACGGGCGGCGCGGCGCCAGCCCGTCGTGAGTCGCTCGGCATCCGCGCGACTCATCGCCGGTGTGAACGTCGTGAAGCGGCGCGTCGCGAGAAACTCCGACGCATCGCGCCACACGCCGGCCGAAAGCCCGGCGAGTCCCGCGGCGCCGAGCGCCGTCGTCTCGACCATATCCGGCCGCTCGACCGGCACGCCGAGCAAATCGGCCTGGAACTGCATCAGCCATTCATTGGTCGTCGCGCCGCCGTCGACGCGCAGTCGCTCGAACTTCGTTCCGCTCGCGTCCGCCATGCTCACCAGCACTTCAGCCGTTCCATACGCCATCGCCTCGAGTGTCGCGCGCGCGAGATGCGCACGACCCGTTCCGCGCGTGATGCCCACGATCGTGCCGCGCGCGTTCGGCTCCCAGTACGGTGCGCCGAGTCCGGTGAGGGCGGGGACGAAGTAGACGCCGCCGTTCGACTCCACCGATCGCGCCAGCGCGTCCGTCTCGGCGGCTGTCTCGATGAGCCCGAGTCCGTCGCGCAGCCACTGCACCGCCGCGCCGGCGATGAAGATCGCCGCCTCGAGCGCGTACACAGGGTTTCCGCGCTCATCGCACGCGATCGTCGTCAGCAAACCCGGCGCGCCCACCGGACGCTCCGTTCCCGCATTGAGCAGCAGAAATGCCCCGGTGCCGTAGGTGTTCTTGCTCGCACCGCGCGTCCAACAGCCTTGGCCGAACAACGCCGATTGCTGATCGCCGGCAACTCCGCGTATCGGCGCTTCGATACCGAGTGCGTCGCGCGCCGTCTCGCCGAAGTCGCCGCTCGACGCGCGCACCTCGGGCAGCATTTCCATCGGCACGCCGAACAGCTCACACAACTCGGCGCTCCACGCCTTCGTGTTGACGTCGTAGAGCATCGTGCGCGACGCGTTCGTGTGATCGGTCGCGTGCACCGCGCCGCCGGTGAGCCGCCAGATCAGCCATGAGTCGATCGTGCCCGCGGCGAGCTCGCGTGGACGATAGCGCTCGAGCAGCCGATGCTCGCGCAGGAGCCACTCGAGTTTCGTCGCCGAGAAGTAGGGATCGGGAAGCAGACCGGTGCGCGCGTGAATCCACTCGGTGCGCGGCGCGAGCTCGGCGCACCGCGCCGTGGTGCGCCGATCCTGCCACACGATCGCGCGATGTACGGGCTGCCCCGTCGTGCGCTCCCACACGACGACGGTCTCGCGTTGGTTCGTAACGCCGATTGCTTCGGGCTTTGCGTTCGCGGCGCGCATCGCGTCGGCCGCCGACCGCTTCACGCACTCCACAATCTCGAGCGCGTCGTGCTCGACGCGATCGGGCTCGGGAAAATACTGCGGCACCTCGCGATAGCCGCGGCCGGCAACGTGGCCGTCGGCGCCGATCATCAGGCAGGTGACGCCGGTCGTGCCGGCGTCGATCGCCAGAACGTACTTCATGCGAACGAGTACGGCGGCTTGTGCACGCCGCGATCGCTCACGATCGCCGTGATGAGCGCCGCCGGCGTCACGTCGAAGGCCGGGTTGTAGATCGCGACGTCGTTCGGCGCGGTGAGCGATCCGAAGCCGCAGCGCACCTCGTCGGGCTTCCGCTGCTCGATGAGAATTTCCTCACCGCTCCGCGTCTCGGAATCGAACGTGCTCGTGGGCGCGGCGACGTAGAACGGAATGCCGTGATGTTTGGCCGCGATCGCGACGCCGTACGTGCCGATCTTGTTCGCCGCATCGCCATTCGCCGCGATGCGATCCGCGCCGACGATGCACAGGTCGACTTCGTGCTCCGCCATGAGCGACGCCGCGGCGCCGTCGACGAGCACGGTGACGGGAATGCCGGCGCGCTTGAGCTCCCACGCCGTGAGACGACTGCCTTGCAGCAACGGCCGCGTTTCGTCCGCGAACACTTCGACATGTTTGCCCTGCTCGACCGCGACGTAGATCGCGGCGAGCGCGGTGCCCATCCCACCCGTCGCGAGCGCGCCGGCGTTGCAGTGCGTGAGCACGCGCGCGCCGTCGGGAATGAGCGTGGCGCCGTGTTCACCGATCTTGCGGCACATCGCGCGATCTTCGTCGAGAATACGCGTCGCTTCGTCGTGCAGAGCGTCGGCCACGTCGCGCGCTTGGGCATGCGCGCGCTGCGCCGTCTTCAACATGCGATCGACCGCCCACGCGAGATTCACCGCCGTCGGACGCGCCGCGCGAATGCGTGCGTGCGCTTGCCGGAGATGAATCATCAACTCGTCGACGCACCGTTCGCCGCCGTCCACGGCGAGCGTCATGCCCATGGCACCGGCAATGCCGATCGCCGGCGCGCCGCGCACGGCAAGCGTCAGGATCGCGTCATGGACCTCTTCGACGCTGCGCAGATCGCGATACACTTCGCGGCCCGGAAGCTCGCGCTGATCGAGAATCCGCACGCCCTGTCCGTCGCTCGACCAGGCGACCGGTTGGATGACGTCCATGAATGAAACGTACTAAACGTCGGCGCGCGGCGCCTTGCGTCGCTCCGGAAAATGCTTGTCGAGGAAGGCGATGAGCGCGCGCTCCTCGGGCGAATGCGCCTGGCCGAGGTTGGCCGCCGTACGACGCGCTCGAGGGAGCGGGATCGTCTCGCCATCGTCGAGATAGCGCGCCACCACCATCGGATGCACGTACGACTTCCGGCAGATCGTCGGCGTGTTGCCGAGCTCCGACGACACGAGGCGCATCGCGAGCGCGACGTTGCGCTTCGCTTCCGTCTCCGAGCGCGCCGGTCCGAGCTCGGCGAGCACGGTTGCCGCGCGCAGCGTGCCGCCCCATGTGCGAAAATCCTTCGCGCTGTATCCGCCGACGCGACGCTGCAGATACTCGTTGACGTCGCGCGCGGTGATCACGTGCCACTTCCCGTCCTCGCGATAGCGAAACAGCGCCGCCCCGGGGGTCTTCAGCTGCCGCGCGACGAGGCGCACGAGCTCGCGATCGTGCACGAACTGACGCTGCTTGATGCTGCCCTTGCCGCGATACTCGAAGCACGCCGTGCCGCCCAGGAGATCGACGTGCGACTTGCGCAGCGTCGTGATGCCGAACGTGCCGTTCTCCTTCGCGTATCGCTCGCCGCCGATTCGGCAGAACGTTTCGCTGATGATGCGCAGCACCGTCGCGGCGACCGTGTCTGCATCGAGTGACTGCGCGCGCGCGTTCGGCTTCGCATCTTCACGGAGCGCGCGACGCACCTTGGGCAAGTCCTTCGCGAGCTGCCGCACGCGATGGTACTTCCGAAGCTCGCGCCGCTCGACCGCGCGATCATTGTAGCGATACTGCTTCCGTCCTCGAGCGTCGAATCCCCACGCTTGAATCGACGAGCGCGGGGTCGCGGCGATGTGCACGTCTCGCCACGCCGGCGGCACGCGCAGCGCGTCGATGCGCTCGAGCGTGCGCTTGTCGCGCACCGCCCGGTCGCTCTCATCGACGTACCGAAACCCTGATTTCCTGGTGCCAAGGCGGCGGATCCAACGGGACATATCGGTCCCGATTGGCAAGATCTTTACCGCGGATCAGGCCGCGCGCGCATCCGCCCGAAGCGGTAAATTCTTCCCCATGTACGACACTCTCCTCTATGACGTCGCCGGCCGCATCGCGACGATCACCGTCAATCGCCCCGACAAGCTCAACGCCCTCAACGATCGCGTCATCGCCGAGTTGGGCGAGGCCATCGACGCCGCGCGCGCCGACGACGCCGTGGGCGGCATCATTCTCACGGGCGCCGGTCGGGCCTTCGTCGCGGGCGCGGACATTTCGGAGCTCGAGAAGCACAGTGCCATTTCGGCGAAGGCGCTCGCGCGTCGCGGACAAGATGTGTTCCGCCGCTTCGAGAATTCACCCAAGCCCACCATCGCCGCGGTCAATGGCTTCTCGCTCGGCGGCGGCTGCGAGCTGGCGATGGCCTGTCACATCCGACTCGCGGCGGATAGCGCGAAGTTCGGGCAGCCCGAAGTGAAGCTCGGCCTCGTCCCGGGCTACGGCGGCACGCAGCGATTGGCGCGGCTCATCGGCAAGGGCCGCGCGTTGCAGCTGCTGATGACCGGCGAGATGATCGACGCGCAGGAAGCGTATCGCATCGGCCTCGTGAATCGCGTCGTGCCCGCGGCCGAGCTTCTCGACGCGGCGAAGAAGATGCTCGAGACGATTCTCGGCAACAGTCCGCTCGCCGTGGCGCACTGCATCGAGCTGGTCGATCGTGGCTACGACATCACACTCGATGAAGCACTCGCCTATGAGGCGACGGCGTTCGGGTTGCTCGCCGCGACGGACGACAAGCGCGAAGGGACGCGAGCGTTTCTCGAGAAGCGGGCCGCCAGCTTCAAGGGCATGTGACCGCGCGGGATACCGCGCGGCTCGTGCGGCTCGACGTTCGCGATTTTAGAAATCTCGAACGCGTGGAGCTCGAGCCGCCGCCCGAGGGCGTGGTGCTCATCGGAGAGAACGGCCAAGGCAAGACGAATCTGCTCGAGGCCATCTACTACCTGCAGATCCTCCGCTCGGCGCGCGGTGCGCGCGATCGGGATCTCATTCGGTTCGGTGCCGAGGCGTTTCATTTGCAGGCCGACGTCGAGACAGATTGCGCGCGGCAAGTTGGCGTGGGCTTCGAACGCGCGGGCAAGCGCAAGCGCGTGCGTCTCGACGGCGCCATTCCCGAGCGCTTGAGCGATGCGCTCGGCGCGCTGCCGTCGGTGATGTTTTCGCCCGACGACGTCGAGCTCGTCGCGGGATCGCCTAACGTGCGACGGCGATTTCTCGACATCATGCTCGCGCTCACGACGCGCGGCTATTTGCCGGCGTTGCAGCGCTATCGTGCGGCGCTCGCACGACGCAATGCGGCGCTGCGTGACGCGGTCCGATCAAATAAGACCGGTTCCCAGGTGGCCGCGCACGCGGCTGTCTGGGAACCGGCGCTGGCGGAGCATGGTGCGGTGATCTGGTCGGCGCGTGCGGCTTGGGTGGAGTCGGTTGCGCGGCGCTTCGAGGCGTTGTGTCGCGAGATCGGCGAGTCGGCGAACGTGCGCATGGCGTATGAGAGCGCGATCGAGCCGGGACAGGATCCCGTCGCGGCGCTGGCGGGGGCGCTCGAGGCGAAGCGTGGGATCGATCTCAAGCGCGGCCTCACGCACGCCGGTCCGCATCGCGACGACGTGTGCGTCACACTCGACGGACGCGATCTGCGAACGTTCGGCTCGGCGGGCCAGCAACGCACCGCCGCGATCGCGCTGCGCATGCTCGAGGCGGCTACGTTCACCGAGCGGCTCGGCCGGCGGCCGGTGTTTCTGCTCGACGATCCGTTCGCCGAATTGGATGCGCGGCGTGCGACGCGGATTCTCGAGATGCTCACGCGCGAGAGTGGCGATCAGCAGATCATTCTCGCGGTGCCGCGCGAGAGTGATATTCCGAGCGAGCTCACCAGTCTGGCGAAGCTGCGTGTCGCAAACGGGAGGGTCGGATGGTTCGAGGGAGTCACGTGACCCAACCGCCCAAGAAAAAGCGCCCTGAGCCCATCGGCAACATCGTGGCGAGCTGGTTGGGTGAGAGCGGGCTGGCGGATCGCGTCGAGCAGGCGGCGATCATTCCGGACTGGCCGAAGCTGGTGGGTCCGCAGATCGCGTCGGTGACGACGCCGCAATCGATCAGCGCGAACGGGACGTTGTTCGTGCACGTGACGACGAATGCGTGGATGAACGAGCTGTCGTTGCTGGAGCCCGAGCTGTTGCGTTCGCTGAACGCGAAAGCCGACCGTGTGCCGATCCGGAAAATTCGGTGGTTACTTGGATGATAAAGCCTTGTATGGCAATCGGTTGTCTAGATCACAAAATGTTGCATACAGCGTGAGAATTGATTAAATTCCTCGGTCTGCACACAGCGCGATTTTCGGGTTTTCATCGGGCTGCAAGAAACTGCTTTTCATGGCGCACTTTCTAGGTGACTAATGGCGAAATCGACCGCGGACGACGGGAACAAGGGCAAGTACGACGCAGGCAATATTCAGGTGCTCAAGGGCCTCGAGGCGGTACGCAAACGCCCGGGCATGTACATCGGTTCGACGTCGGAGCGCGGCCTGCACCATCTGGTGTGGGAGGTCGTCGACAACTCGATCGACGAGGCGCTCGCCGGTCACGCTGATACGGTCCGCGTCACGATTCACGAAGACAATTCGATCACCGTCGACGACAACGGCCGCGGAATTCCGACCGACATCCACCCGACGGAAAAGATGCCGGGTGTCGAGCTCGCGCTCACGGTGCTGCACGCCGGCGGCAAGTTCGACAAGGACAGCTACGCCGTCTCAGGCGGTCTGCACGGCGTCGGCGTCTCGGTCGTGAACGCCCTCTCTGAAAAGCTCAAGGTGTGGGTCAAGCAGGAAGGCAAGGAGCACTACATGGACTTCGCGCGGGGTGACACCACCACGAAGCTGAAGATCCTGCGGGATGTGCCGAAGCGGGAAACGGGCACCAAGGTCTGGTTCAAGCCGGACCACACGATCTTTACAGATCTCATCTATCGCTACGACACCGTGGCGATGCGCCTCCGCGAGCTGTCGTTCCTCAACAAGGGCGTGATGATCACGCTCACCGACGAGCGTGCCGGCCAGGAAAAATCCGAAACCTTCCATGCGAAGGGCGGCTTGAAGGAGTTCGTCGCGCATCTCAACGCCACCCGCAAGCCGCTGCATGCCGACGTGATGTACGTCGAGACGTCGCGTGACGACGTCGGCATCGAGATCGCCATGCAGTACAACGACGGCTACAACGAGAACGTCTTCTCCTTCGTCAACAACATCAACACGCACGAAGGCGGCACGCACCTCACGGGCTTCAAGTCGGCGCTCACGCGCGTGATCAACACCTACGCGCAGAAGGGCAACTTCCTCAAGAAGGCGGATTTCACGCTCTCGGGCGACGACGTGCGCGAAGGACTGACCGCCGTGATCTCGGTCAAGGTTCGCGAGCCGCAGTTCGAAGGGCAGACCAAGACGAAGCTCGGCAATTCCGAAGTCGAGTCGGCGGTGAAGACGCTCGTCAACGAGTGGCTCGCCGCGTATCTCGAGGAGCATCCGCGCTCGGCGAACATCGTCATCGAGAAGGCCGTGTCGGCGGCGCGCGCGCGTGAAGCGGCGCGCAAGGCACGCGATCTCACGCGTCGAAAGTCGGCGCTCGACGTCGGCAACCTGCCGGGCAAGCTCGCCGACTGCTCGCTGACCGATCCCGCGATGTGCGAGCTCTACCTGGTCGAGGGCGACTCGGCCGGCGGCTCGGCGAAGCAGGGGCGGCGCCGCGACTTCCAGGCGATCCTGCCGCTGCGCGGCAAGATCATCAACGTCGAGAAGGCGCGCATCGACAAGGTGTTGTCGAACGAGGAAATCCGAACGATCATCACCGCGATCGGCTCGGGCATCAAGGAGGAGTTCGAGCTCGGCAAGGCGCGCTATCACAAAATCATCATCATGACGGACGCCGACGTCGACGGCGCGCACATTCGGACGCTGTTGTTGACGTTCTTCTACCGGCAGATGCCGGAGTTGATCGAGGCGGGCTATATGTACATCGCGCAGCCGCCGCTCTATCGCGTGGCGCGCGGCAAGGAAGAGTATTACGCGTACGACGAGCAGGAGCGCGACGAAATCGCGGCGCGTCTGGCCGGACCCGACGCGAAGCACAACGTGAATCTTCAGCGCTACAAGGGACTCGGCGAGATGAATCCCGACCAGCTCTGGAATACGACGATGGATCCGGAGCGGCGTACGCTATTGAAAGTCGGCTTGGAGGACGCGGTGGCCGCCGACCACATCTTCCAGACGCTGATGGGCGACGAAGTCGAGCCGCGCCGGGTGTTCATCGAGCAGAATGCGCAGTTTGTGAAGAATCTGGATATTTGATCGAGCTGCCGGTGTCGGAGTCATAAGACGTCCGACTGGCGCCGCGAATCGGAAAACTCAGACGGAGGCGAGTGTCCATGACACTCGCCTCTTCACGTTCGAGACAGTGAGGGCAGCAGCGCCCGCACGGCTGCCCACTCTCCTCGGCGGAAGAACCCCGTCATGACGAGCGCAACAGGCAGCGCAAACAAGAGCAGCAGCTTGATCCCCAGTCCTGATGCCGAGAGTGGATCCACGCCGTGCGCAGCGACAAGTCGGTCGGCCACGAAAATCGCCAGCACAACTGAGCCGACGTGTGCAATGCGTCCCCACTCGAACGGCACCGGGTAGACGCGGTTCGCGCGCCATGCGCCGAGCGAAGCCATGAGGGCGAATGACGCGGGCGTCGCCCACGCCACGCCGATCATACCCCAGCGCGACTCCGCCACGATGCAGATGGCGATATTGAGCGCGGCGCCCGCGCCCGCGATCCATGGCAGCTCGCGCGTTGTCCTCTCGATATACAAGCTCGCGGTCACTACGGCGTACATCCCGCTGAACACGTAGCCGAGGAGAATTACTGGAACGATCGGCAGTCCGACCCAGTACGCAGGCTTGATGTATCGATGCACCGCCGACACCTGAACGAGCGACGGCAGAAGGAGTGCAACGCCGAGGAACACCGCGGCGCACACGAGCATCAGGGCGGTCAACACGCGCGAGTAAAGCTGCGGTGCGCCGCGCTGGCCCGCGTGCTGCAGGGAGAAGGGCGTCCATGCGAGCCGGAACATCTGCACGACGAGCAGCATCGCGACTCCAAGCTTGTAGTTGAAGCTGTAGATGCCAACGACGTCTTTCGACAACATGCCGTACTCGGCACGCGCCGTCGCCTCGGGCAGATAATTGAGCACGATCCGATCGCCGTTCTCGACGAGCATGACGGCGAGCATGGCGGGCATGATCGGCAGGGCGTACTTCCAGAGCGCTTTCCATGGTGCGCCCCGCAGAAGCGCCGGCCGCGTCAGCCGGCCGATCTCGGCCAGGAAGAGCGCGAGCACCGACAGGTTCGCAACGACGTTCGCCAGGAAAATTGCTTGCACACCCCAGTGCAGCCGCCCGATCAGGACGATGTTGAGCGCCACGCTGATGACGACGAAGAGAAGCCGCAGGATCGCATACCGCCATGAGCGATTCGTCATTCGCAAATGCGCATACGGCACCGCGAGCAGCGCATCGGAGTACACGATGGCCATCGTGTATCGAATGGAGGCTGCGTCGAGCCGCGCCGCGCCCGACAACCACGGGGCCGCGAGCAGCACGATCGCCGTGATCGCGCCGCCGATCACAACGACCATTCCGAACGACATGGTGAACACGCGTTGCCGCTCGCGAAGATCGGCGCGCGATGACGCGCTATTCCGCATGTACGCCACGTCCATCCCGAGATACAGCGCGATCGAAACGATGGGGATGTACGAGTAGACGACGCTCTGAACCCCGTTCTGCGCGGGATCGAAATGATGCGCGTAGTACGGCTGCAGCAGGTAGCTCAATAACCGGCCGACGATCGAGCTGAGCCCGTATACGAGGGACTCGCGACCGAGCCGCTGCAGCTTCGCGCCGAAACCGCCGCCGAACGCCGTGTCTCCGGCCGAGCCGCCGCCGTTCACGGCGTCGAAGCGACCCTGCCCGTTGAACTCACCGGCAGATTCTGTGGTGTTTTGGGTGCGGCCATACTCGGCTGGGTCTCTCGCTTGATACGCGAAAAATGTATCGCCGTGGTCGCTGTTCAGCCTCGCAACGACATCCCCGCGTCGATCCGCATGATCCGTCTCGCCGGCAGGAACGTCGCCACGACACCCACCACGCCCACGATCGCGAGCGCCGCGACATAGGTCGTCGCATCCAGCGACTTGATCCCGAACAGGAACGACGCCACCAGTCGCGACGTTCCGATCGCCACCAGCGCGCCACTCCCCAAGCCGATGGCGACGACCATCGCGCCACGTCCGACCGTCGACCACAGCAGCGTTCGCTCGTCCGCGCCAAGCACGAGACGCAACCCCAGCTCCTTGCTGCGCTGCGACACCACGAACGCAACGACGCCATACACACCGAGACTCGCCAGCGCGAGCGCCGTGAGGGCGAAGCCGAGCAGGAGGACCGCGACGACGCGCGTCGCCGACATCTCCGCGCTCACGATCTCGTCGAGCATCCGCACGCTCGACAGCGACATCGGCACCGCGCTCGCCTGCGCCGCGCGCGACACGGTCGTCGCGACGGCCGGGCCGCTCATGCTCGTTCGCACCAGGAGCGTCGCGCCGAAGCGGGGCGATTGCTGATCTTCGGATTGCAGCGTGTACACCGCCGGCGAACGCGCCGCATCGACCGAGCGGAATCGCACGTCGCGCACGACGCCGACGATCGTCATCGGCCGCGCATTCGGTTGATCGAGCGCCAGCGCCTTGCCGACCGGAGAACGGTCGCCGTACAACTCGCGCGCCATCGTCTCGCCGATCACGGCCACGGGATGATCGCCCATCGTGTCGGCATCGACGAACGTGCGTCCGCCGACGAGCGAAATACCAAGCGTTCGGAAGTAGCCGCTCGACACACCGTGCAGCTCGGCCTCGATCGGTCGGTCGCCGCCGACGCCACCGATCGAGTGCACGCCGAGCGTATAGAGACACGCGACGTCGAACGGCACGCAACCCGACGTCGCCACTGACGTGATGCCGGGCATCGTCGTGAGCTGCGCGATGAAGTCCGCCCGGCGTATGCGCGCGGACGCGGACGTATCGTTCGACGCGACGTGCAGCGTCAACACGCCCTTTGGCTGAAATCCCAGGTCGACGTGCAGCAGGACGTCGAGACTGCGCAGCATCAAGCCGGCGGAGATCAGCAGCATCGTCGCCAGCGCGATCTGCGCGGCGACCAGCAACTGCCGGCCCTTCACCGGCGACGTCGCATGCAGATCGCCCGACGTCGCGATGAGCTCCTTCGCATCGACACGCGCGGCCGCGATCGCCGGACCGATGCCGAACAGCAGCGTTGCCGCGATCGTCACGAGCGACGCGAAGACGACGACGCGCATGTTCGGATCGAACGACGCGCCGGCGAGCAAATCCGTGCCGCGCAGCAGCACCCAGTTTTGTGGGAGGGCGGGCCGAAGTGCCGCGAGCGCTTGCGCGCAGAACGATCCGAGCAGAATTCCGCACGGCAGCGCAACGAATCCGAGCAACGCACACTCCGTCAGCACCTGGCGCGCCACTCGCCCGCCCGATGCGCCGAGCGCGAGCCGCACGCCCATCTCGCCGCGGCGCGCGTGGCCGCGGGCGAGCAGGATCGACGCGATGTTCGCACACACGATCGCCAAGAGACCGATCACCGCCGCGCTCATCAGCGCGAGAATCGGTTTGACGAGCGGATGACGGCGCGCTTCGGCGAGCGAGACGACGCCAATGCCGCGATCCTGCTTGTCGGCGACGAATCGATTGGTCGCGATCTGATCGATGAGTGGAAGCGCGGCGCGCAAATACACGCGCTCCCGATCGAGCGTCACGCCCCGACTCGTGCGCGCGATGACAGTTCCCGAAAGACCGGCGAGCTTTTCGGTCCAGCGCGCCGACGGATCGATGCGCGACATCATGCGCACCGGCAGCCATGCGTCGGCGCCGATGGTGAAGCCGGTGAAATGCGGCGGCATGACGCCGATGACCGTCACCGGCGAACCATCGATCTCGAGTGTCGTGCCGATGACACCCGGACTCGCGCCGAACGCGGTGCGCCATAGACGGTCCGAGATCATCCCGACCGTCGTCGGATGTGTCGCCGAATCCTCGTCGGCGGCGAACGATCGTCCCAATTTTGGCTCGATCGAGAACGTCGACAACAACGAACGCGTGATCGCTTCCAGACGAATCGGATGATCGTCCTCATTCGGCAGGCGGACGAGCGCGTCCGACCAATCGGCGAATCCCATGTCGTCGAAGCCCGCGGCGGCTTGCTTCAGCAGCTCGTATCGCGCGAAGGTCCACGCCACGGTATCCTGTCGCGCGCGCGCCTTCACGCTCACGGTCTGAAACGGCACCACCAGCCGCTCGGCCATGGGAAACGGGAGCGGCCGAAGCAGCATCACATCGACCAGCGTGAACACCGCGGCCGCGACGCCGATGCCGAGCGCGATCGACACGACCATGACTGTCGTACCGAGTGGTGTCCGAGTCAGTTGTCGACGGCCGAATCGCAGATCCTGCGCGGCAGAACTGCCCCAACGGCCCCACATCGACATGAACGCCATCGCGTCCTCAGGTGGCTCGGATGCCGCGTCTCAATGAACGATGCGTGCCGCGCCGCCCGGTGACGAAGTGCGTATCGACCAACGCGTTGCGTTGGCGGACGGTGCCCATCGCTGTTCGCTGATGGGATGCACTGTCCGCAAACGCACACGTCACATCGCCCGTTGCGTCAATCCGCGCGCAACGCCTCGAGCGGATCCATCCGCGTTGCCCGCAACGCCGGCACGAACGACGCCGCGCCGGCGACGCACAGCATGAATGCCGAGACCGCGACATAGGTCATCGTATCCACGGGGGCGATGCCGAACAGCAACGTCGAGGTCAGGCGTCCGAGCGCCGCCGCGCCGAGCAAGCCGAGCGCGAGTCCGACGACGGCGAGTCCCAGTCCGTGGCGCAACACCATGCGGCGCACGTTCTGCGCGCTCGCGCCAAGCGCGATGCGAATGCCGATCTCGCGCGCCCGCTGTGTGATCGAATAGGCGAGCACACCGTACGTGCCGACTGCCGCGAGCACCAGCGCGATCACCGCGAATGTGCCGAGCAGCTCGGCGAGGATCTGCGGTCGTGCGACGGACGCCGCGAAGACTTCGTCCATGCTGCGCATCTGCGCGATCGGCAGCGATGCATCGAGCGACGAGACGACTTTCCGAATTCCCGGCGCGAGCGCGGCGACGTCGCGATCCGACCGGACGACGACGTTGAGACTTGCCGGCGCGTACTGGCGAATCGTTGGGCTCTGCTCGTAGTCGAGATACAACTCGGTGCCGGTCTTCGAGTCGACGCCGCCCTGTTTCACGTCCTTCGCGACGCCGACGATCGTCATCCAGACTGAATCGCCGCCCGGCCGAATGCGACGCCCGATCGGATTCTGCTTTCCATAAAAGAGGCGCGCCGTGGTCTGGTTGATGATCGCGACGGGCGCCGTCATCGGACCGTCTTGCGGTCCGAACGCGCGGCCGGCAACCACGGGAATGTGCATCGTCGTGAAATACGACGGCAGCGCGTACTGATAGTAGTCGATGTTCGCCATCGGGCCGTTCGGCGCGGGCACGTATCCTTCGATGTCCGTGTCGTTCGCGTTGATCGAGCGCTGTGGCGGAAGTCCGCTCATCGCGGTCGTCGCGGCGATGCCGGGAACGGAACGCAGTTCGCGCGTCAGATTGTCGTAGAACGCGACGCGACGAACGGGATCAGTGTACACCTTGGGCGGCAGCGCGATGCGGAACGTCGTGAGATGCGTGCGATCGAAGCCCGCGTCGACGCGCATGAGATTCCAGAAGCTCCGAACGAGCAACCCCGCGCCGACGACCAGCATCACCGCAAGCGCCATCTCCAGGATGACAAGTCCGCTGCGCACGCGTGCGCGCGCACCGATCGCCGTCGTGCGGCTGCCTGCATCGCGCAGCGTCAGCCCCAGGTTGCCGGCAGTCATCTGGAGCGCCGGCGCGAGACCGAACACCACCGCCGTCAACAGCGCGAGACCGAGTGTAAAGAGCAGGACTCGCGCGTCGATGGTAACGCCGGCGGCGCGCGGAATGCCGGCCGACGCCGCATGAACCAGCGTGCGCAATCCGACGTACGCCAGCGCGGTACCGAGCACGGCGCCGGTGATCGAGAGCACAAAACTCTCGGCGAGAAACTGCCGCACGAGCCGCCCGCGGCCGGCGCCCAGCGCGGCGCGCACTGCCAGCTCCTTGTGGCGCGTCTCGGCGCGCATGAGCAGGAGGTTCGCGAGATTCGCGCACGCGATGAGCAGGACGAACGCAACCGCGGCCTGCAGCGTCCATAGGGCGCGGCCTATGCCTCCGATGGTGTCCGATTGCAGATCGTCGAAGCGAATGGGGTGGAATTTCGGATCGGGCGTGTGCACGAAACCCGGGCCGCAGCACTGTGCTCCGACCGTGCCGCCGTCGGTGACGTTCCATTGCTTCACCATTTGCGTGAGCTCGCCGCGCGCCTGTGTGAGTGAGACGCCGTCCTTGAGTCGTCCGACGAGCAGGAAGTTGTGGCCGCCGCGGTATTGCTTTCGCTGCGCCGGGTCGAGCGTGAGCGGCGCCCACACCTGCACGCCTTGCTCGTGCACGTCGAAGCCCGGCGGCATGATGCCGACGACCGTGCGCGCCATGCCATCGACTTGAATCTGCTTGCCGACGATCGGGCGGCCGCCGAACGCGCTCTGCCACACTTCGTGTGAGAGCACGACGACCGGCGCCTGATTCGGGAGCGTTTCCTCATTCGTGAATGCGCGTCCCATCGCCGGGTGGACGCCGAGCACGTCGAACATGCTCGACGATGCGATGGCGGCGGTGACGCGCATGGGCGTTGCGTCACCACCCAGGTTCACCGCGCTCACGACGTACGCGCCGACGGACTGGAACGATCGGTTTCGCTCCTGGAACTCGAGAAACTCGGCCGCATCGAGCGGGAAGTGATCGAGGCCCATCGACGGGAACTGGCTCGTGATCTGCACCAGCTGCTGCGGCTTCGGGTATGGCAACGGCCGAAGCACGACACCGTTGATGACGCTGAAGATCGCGGTGTTCGCGCCGATTCCGAGTGCGAGCGTCACGACGCACGCGGTCGCGAATGCGGGCAAGCGCGTGAGGCTCCGGATGGCATAGCGAACGTCGCCGGCGAACTCGGACGCCCAGTCGCGCGGCCACATGTCGCTCGTCACTTCGCGGATGGTGACGGTATCGCCAAGGTCGCGCCGCGCGTTGCGTTCCGCGTCTTCGGGCGACTCGCCGCGCGCGATGCCGTCGCGGATTGCCATGCTCATGTGCGTGCGAAGCTCGTCGGTCAATTCGCTTTCGCGAATTGACCGGCGGCGCCAGAAGCTGTTCGGCATGTCAAACCTCCTCGGGAGCGGGCGGCACGAACAATCCTTCGATGGCCTGTGAGAGCTGCTGCCAGCGCGAGCGCTCGGCGGTGAGCCGTTTTCGGCCGGCGGGTGTGAGGCGATAAACGCGCACGCGCTGTTTGTTATCGGACTTCTCCCACTCGGCTTTCACGAGCTTCTGTCGTTCGAGCCGATGCAGCGCGGGATAGAGCGACCCGGCATCGACTTGCAGGACGCCGTTGGAGGTCGCGCGGACGAGCTGTACGAGCCCGTATCCGTGGCGCGGTCCCCAGCGCAGGGCCTGGAGGATGATGAGATCGAGCGTGCCCTGAAGGAGCTCGATGCGCGCGAGGGCCGGCTTGGGTCGACGATTGGTCATAAGCGCCTGGAGCAAGGGTATAGACCGTCTATATCAAGGATATAGCGTGTCTATATGGTAGGCTAGAGACAGTCTATATCCTTGGAACCGGCGCCTCGTGATTTCGTTGGCACGCCGGCCGATCTCGTACATTCTCCTTACAATCGATTGGCGGGGTCGCTATCGTGCGGCATGCGCTCATTCGTCCTCTTCCCCGCTTTCGCCGCCGTGCTGGCCGTGCCCGCGGCGCGCGCCGCCGCCCAGGACAATCCGACGGGCGATCCGATCGTCCAACGTCTCTACGACGAAGGCATGCACCACTCGCACGCCGCGAGTCTTGCACAAGTGCTCATGGACTCGATCGGACCGCGACTGACCGGCTCGCCCGCGAACCGCGCCGCGAACGACTGGCTCCTTGCCACCTATCGCGCGTGGGGCGTGGACGCGAAGAACGAGCAATACGGCACCTGGCGCGACTGGACGCGCGGGCCGAGCGGTCTCGAGCTCGTCGCGCCGCGCGTGCGTGTGCTCGAGGCAACGATGCACGCCTGGAGCGCCACGACGCCGGCGGGCGGCGTCACCACCGACGTCGTCATCATTCCGCGCGCATCAGAGATCGTTGATAGCGCCGGCTTCGCGCGGTGGCTCGCCGGCGCCAGGGGCAAGATCGTGCTGGCGTCGATGCCGCAGCCAAGCTGCCGCCCCGATTCCGACACGCGCTTCTGGGCCGACTCGGCGACCTACGCGCACTCGCGCGCGGTGCGCGACAGCGTCGCATCCGACTGGACCGCGCGTTTCACCGCCGCGCACGTCAGCACCCGCAATCTCATGCCCGTGCTCGAGCGCGCGGGCGTCGCGGCGGTTCTCACGAACTCCTGGTCGCGCGGCTGGGGCGTGGACAAGATCCAATCCGCGCGGTCACGCACCGTACCCTCATTCGACGTGTCGTGCGAAGACTATTCGCTGCTCGCGCGTCTCGCGGCGAACGGACAGCATCCGCGCGTGCGAGCGGTGGCGCAGGCGACGCTTGCCGCCGCAGAGTCGCCGGTCTTCAACACCGTGGCGCGCATCACGGGCAGCGACAAGCCGAACGAATACGTCATGCTCTCCGCGCATCTCGACTCGTGGGACGCCGGTAGCGGTGCGACCGACAATGGTACGGGCACGATCACGATGCTCGAGGCCATGCGCATACTCCACGAGATCTATCCGCACCCCAAGCGCACGATTCTCGTCGGGCATTGGAGCGGCGAAGAGGAAGGCGACATCGGATCGTCGGCGTTCGCCGCGGACCATCCCGAGATCCTCAAGGGACTCCAGGCACTGTTCAATCAGGACAACGGCACCGGCGGGATCGACAGCGTGCAGACGAACGGCTTCGTCGACGGCGCTCCGGCGCTCGCGCGCTGGATGTCGCGCATGCCCGCCGACATGACGCGCAGCATCGCGCTGATGATGCCCGGTGTCGCGCACAACGAAAGCACCGACAGCGACGCGTTCGACTGCCGCAACGCACCGGGATTCTTTCTCACGTCGTCCGATTGGTCGTACACCGATTACACCTGGCACACCAACCGCGACACGTACGACAAGATCAATTTCGACAACGTGAAGCGGAACGCCACGCTCGTCGCGCTGTTCGCGTACGAGGCATCGGAAGATCCGACGTTCCTCTCGCGGACGCGACGTGTGCCGCCAATCGACCCGCGCAGTGGACAGCCGATGCGTGTTCCGCAATGCGACGAAGCCCCGCGCAGCTGGGCGGCCACGCAACGGCCGTAACGAACCACCGTGTCGTTAGAGCGGCGCCGTTCCCGACTCCGCCTGCACCGCGGACAGGATTCCACGCTCGACGTAAATCGGCCGCACGTGCTCGCGCAGCGATCTGATTCGCGTCGCGAGCCACACGCCGGCCGCCGCGCAAACGACGCCGCCGAGAATGATCGTCGCCGACGCGCCGATGCGGTCGGCGACGACACCGGCCAGCAGACTGCCGATCGGCGCCGAACCCATGAACGCCATGGTATAAAACGCCATCACCCGGCCGCGCAAACGCTCTTCGGTGATCGTCTGAAGGATCGTGTTCACCGACGCCATGTTCACCATGAAGCCCGCGCCCACGAACGGCAGGATCACGAGCGACGCCCACAACGACTGTGAAAGCCCGAAGGCGATGAGCCCAATGCCGAACGTCATCGTCGCGACGATCATCACGCGACCGAGACCGAGCACGCTGGACCGGCTCGCGAGATAGAGCGCGCCGGCGACGGCGCCAAGTCCGGACGCGGTCATGAGAAAGCCGAGCGTGTGCGCGCCGCCGTGCAACGTGGTCGACGCGATCATCGGCATGAGCACGCTGTACGGCATCCCCATGCAGCTGACGACGGCGAGCAGGATCAACGCCGATCGCACCGGAGGAAATCCGCTGACGTACCGATAGCCGTCGCGCAACTCGGACAGCATCCCCGCGCGCGTCGACGCCGGCGCATCGCGTTTGACGCGCATCATCAACAGCGAGATGATCACCGCGACGTACGAGATCGCGTCGATCAGGAAACACCAGCTTTCGCCCATGGCGGCGATGATCACGCCGCCGATCGACGGACCGATGATGCGACTGCCGTTCACCATCGTCGAGTTGAGCGCGATGGCGTTCGGCAGGTCCGCGCGATCGTCCACCATGTGCACGACGAACGACTGCCGCGCGGGCGTATCGAAGGCGTTGATCAGGCCCTGCACCACCTGCAGCACGAGGATCCACGCCACGTCGATCGCCCCGGTGAACGCGAGAATGGCAAGCGCGAGCGATTGGAGCGCGGACAGCACCTGCGTCCACACGAGAATGCGATGCCGGTCCCAGCGATCCACCAACACGCCCGCGAACGGTGCAAGCAGCAGCGTCGGAATCTGGCCGGCGAATCCCACCACGCCGAGCAGCAGCGCGGAGTGCGTCAGCCGATACACGAGCCAACTCGTCGCCACGCGCGTGATCCACGTGCCGATGAGCGAAACGCTCTGCCCGCTGAAGAACAGACGAAAATTTCGGTGTGCGAGCGCGCGTCCGAGTCGCGGGCGCGGCGGTTGGTTCGACGGCATCGGCGGGGTGGACGAGCAATATGGAGACCGCTGGAGGCGCGCTACGCGCGCGCTGCCTCCGACCGCTCGAAACGTAGCTGAAGGCGCTCCGGACCATGCACGTGGAACGCTTCGCGCGGCGTCCAGGGCTCGTCGCCGGCGCGCTCGAACCGCGTCCATCGCTCGAGCAATAATCCGAGCGCGATTCGCGCCTCGAGCCTCGCCAGCGGGGCCCCGACACAGAAGTGAATGCCGTGCCCGAACGCGATGTGCGCATTCGGATGCCGCGTCACATCGAACGACTCGGCCCCGTCGAACCGCCGCGGGTCGCGATTCGCGGCTCCGATCACGAGCAGCACCATCTGCCCGGCGGGAATCGTGTGATCGCCGACTCGCGCGTCCTTCTTCGCGACGCGAAACATGGTTTGTACCGGCGATCGATATCGCAGCACCTCCTCGATCGCCGGAGCCAGCAACTCCGGCGCGATACGAAGCAGCGCGAGCTGATCCGGATGTTCGATGAACGACAACACGGCGTTCGCGATCAGATTCGTCGTCGTCTCGTGCCCGGCCAGCATCAGGAGCTGGAAGAATCCCAGGATTTCGTCATCGGTCAGGCGTTCGCCTTCTTCGTTCGGCTGCACGAGTGCCGTCAGCAGATCGTTCTCTGGCCGCGAGCGCCGCTCGTCGACGAGGCGGCCGACGTACTCGCGCATCTCCGCGTTCGCGACGGTGACGTCGTGAATCGCCTGCGCGGCGCGCGGATCGCCGCTGACGGTGTGGCTCAATCGGACGATCGCATCGCTCCACCGGCGAAACGTCGCGTAGTCCGACGGAGGCGCGCCAATCATCTCGGCAACGACCATGAGCGGCAGCGGCATCGCGAAATCGCCGATCAACTCGATTTCGCCGGAGTCGGAGTTCGCGTCCGCGCGATCGAGCAGCGAACGCGCCAGCGCATCGATGCGCGCTTCCAGCGCCGCCACGGAGCGCGGCGTAAACGCGCGCGCGATCAACGACCGCAGCCGCGTGTGCCTCGGTGGATCCGCGAAGATCAACCACTGACTCGTCAGCGCCCCGCCGGGCGACGCGGCCGAGCTGAACGTCGCGGCGTCGGCGAGTCCGCGCTTGGTGTCGTCGTAGCCCAGGAGCATCCACAGACCGGTGCGTGGTTCGCGAAACACCGGCGCCGCGGACCGAAGCTGTGCGTAGAGGGGATACGGATTGCGACGTGCGTCCTCGGAGAAGATGTCGATCACAACGCGATACCTCGCAGCACGACGGCGGCGACGCGGCGCGTGAAGCGTTCGTCCACGCGGTCGCCGTCGATGAGAAAACGATAAAGCAGTGGTCCGGCGAAGAGATGCGTGGCGAACGCCGCATCGAGTCCGCGGCGCAGCTCGCCGCGCGCGGCGGCGCGCGCGAGGATCTGTCGCATGGCATCGCGCCACGTCGCCACGAAGCCGTGACGGACCGCGCGAGCAATCGCCTCATTGCGCGCCATCGCCGCGACGAGACCGGACAACAAGTGGCGTGTCGCCGGATCCTCGTACATGATCGAGGTGGAGCGCAGCAGGCGGCGCACGTCGCCGCCGAGCGTGCCGGTGTCGGGCACGGGAACCTTGCGCATGATTCCGCCTAGCGCCTCGACGACGAGCGGCTCCTTCGACGCGAACCGCCGATAGAGCGTCGCCTTGCCCACTCCCGCCCGTTCGGCGATCCCCTCCATGGTCACGGCGTCGTAGCCGATGTCGCGAATGAGCGCGATGGCAGCGGCATGAAGGGCGGTGTCGGCATCCTGGCTGCGCGGCCGTCCGCGCGGCCGATTTACGATACGCTGGCGTGTCATAATTCAACCTCGCCCGGTTAATTACGGAACGCAAGTGTCTCGTAATAGCGTACTCGACGCTAGCAAGCTCCTTGCATAGGTCGATGGGTCCGATGGAAGCGACCGTGAGCCCCGCCCGAACCCAAGGAGAGCCGATGCGCCCAAGCGATTGGGCACGGCTCCTCGTGCCGCTCCTCCTCATCGCGGCGTTTCTCGTCGCCGCGTGGAAGCTCGGCTACTTCAATCTCAAGGATCCATCGAAGCTCACCGCGGCGGCCGACCGCGCACAGAACCTTCCGTGGTTCGGACCCGTGTTCGCGATCGCCTACGGGGTCGTCGCGGCATTCGCCGCACCGGTCTCACCGCTGGCGTACGGCGCGGGCGCCATGTTCGGTGTCGTACAAGGTACGATCTGGGTGTGGACGGGCTCGATGATCGGCGGCACGGCCGGTTACTGGCTCGCGCGCGGCGCGTGGGCCGGCGCCGCGAAGCGCATGCTCGGCCGCTATCAGGAAAAGCTGCAGGATCTCGAGCGCGGCAATGCGTTTCTCACCGTGCTGCGCGTGCAGTTGCTGCCGATCGTGCCGTTCGGGGTGTTCAACTACGCCGCCGGCGCCACGAAGGTACCGTTTCTTCCGTATCTCCTTGCCACGGCGATCGGCGTGATCCCGGGAAGCATCGCCGCGGTCTATGTCGGCGATCGCGTGGCGGCGGGATTCCGCGGCGGCGGCAAGAGTGCGTTTCTCGTCGCGGCCATCGTCATGGCCGCGCTCTTCGCGCTCTCCTTCCTGCCCAATCTGATCAAGAAGCTGCGCGGGCGCTGAGTGCCGCGTCGAGATGACGCGTGAGCATCTGCACCGACGCGCCGATGCGCGGCAGCGGTGAGATGAATCCATCGCTGACCACGAGCAGCGTCGGAAATGACGTCGCGCCGAGCGCGCGTGCGAGCGCGAAGTCTTCGGTCGCGGCCATGCCGCCTTGCGGGCCGGTCATGAAGGCGCGCACTCTCGCCGCGTCCAGCTGGAGGGTGCGCGCGACGTCGGCGAACGTGTCCGGGTCAGAGAGGCTACGGCCGTCGATGTAGAACGCGTGCTGCATGGCCGCGGCGATCTCGACGGCGCGCTCGGGCGCCTGCTCGCGCAACGCCGCGAAGCCCGCGGCGGCGGCCTCTGAGTCGAGCACGAGCGAGCCATCGCGCAGCACCGCGTCGAATCCATCGCCGAATTGCGCGCCGGTGTACTGCGTCACGCGCGCGTTGGCCTCTCGAATGAAACCCAACGTGCCGATGCGCGGCTTGTTCGCGCCAACGAACAAGCCGCCACTCACCACCCGAAACGGCACACGGTGGCGATTGGCTTGCCAGAAGGCCATGAGCGTTTCATCGAAGCCGTAACACCAGCCGCAGTAGCCGTCGAACACGTACACGACTTCAGGCGACTGCCAATGGAGATCGATCGCCGTCATACCAGTTCTCTAATCGACGCGGCCGGTGACGAGCCGCAGTTGCGTGCCCCATGGATCGCGTACGGCGACACCGCTGCTCGGGCGATCGACGAGATGCCCCGCCGCCTCCAGACTCTCGACCGCGCCGTTCACGTCGCTCTCGCCGGGAAGCACCAGCTCCCAGTCGAGCAGCCGTGCGTCGTCGACCGTCGAGAGCGGCGCGCCGGCCGCCCACGTGTTGGTTCCGAGATGATGGTGGTAGCCGCCCGCCGACATGAACAACGCACCCGGGTAGCTCCACACCACCTTGTCGAGTCCCAGCGCGCGATGATAGAACGCCTCGGCCTCTTCGATGTTGCGCACGTACAGGTGTACGTGACCGATCGTGGTGCCGGCCGGCGCGCCCGTCCATTTCTCGCCGTTCGCCGACGCGACGAGGTCGGGCACGTCGAGCGGAATCGTCGTCATGGCCAGCTGGCGATCTTCGGCGCGCCACGCACTGCGCGGACGATCCGCATACACCTCGATGCCGAGCCCGTCGGGATCCGTGAGATAGACCGCTTCGCTGACGAAGTGGTCCGACATACCGGCGTACGCGCCGATGTCGCCGAGGTGCGCGACGAAGCGGCCGAGTGCCGCGCGGTCCGGCAGCAGGATGGCGAAATGATACAGGCCGATGTGCCCGCGACGCGCGACGGGCCGAACACCCTGCTTTTCGTGCAGCTCGACGAGCACGCGGTCGCCTTCCTGAGCACCGAGCATGGCGACGCCGCCGGCGCGATCGATCACGCGCAAGCCGATGACCGTTTCATAATAGGCGATCGAGCGTTCGAGATCGGCGACTTGCAGCCGAACCCGGCCGATATGTGTGGCGTCGGGCAGCCGGTATCCCGGCGGCGCAATGCCGTATGGAAGAGCGGATGCAATGGTGGTCATACGTGCGTCCTCCGCCGCGCGAGCGACGCGTCGAGCGAAAAATCCCCCGCGCCCGCGATGACGAGCACGGCATACATGCCGAGGAGGGAGAGTGGAAACTCGAAACCCATCGGCGCGAAGAAGCCGTTCTTGAAGTGCACGAACGTGATTGCACCCAGCATATCGAACGCCAGTCCGAGCGCGGCGAGCCGGGTGAGCAGGCCGATGAGAATCGCGATGGGCGCCAGGACCTCGAGCACACCGATGAACGGGCCCATCACGTTCGCGCCGGGAATGCCCATCTTCACGAAGTTCGCGCCGACGTTGCCGAGCCCGAACACGAAGACTTTCTGCAGCCCGTGCACGATCATGATGCCGCCGGCGACGAGACGCAGGACGAGGAGGCCGAGGTTGACGCGCGGGATGTTGTCGTTGGTCATGGGTGGTCGTTCCGGTAGAGGATCACTACGCTGTTAGGACTACTAGTGTTATAACACCTATTCGGTCGAACATCAGACACCCTGGCGCGCCAACGTCAGCAGCTCGTTGAGTGCCCGAAGCTGCTTGTTCGTCATGTGGCCCAAGTGCTGTTTGTGGACTCGAGCGATGGGTTCGTCCAGCGTGCGGAGCAGTGCGTTGCCTCGTGTGGTGATTCGGGTGCCGACCAGCCGTCGGTCGGTGGTGCTGCGCTCGCGTTCGATGAGCCCGATTTCCTCGAGGCGGTCGAGCAGCCGCGTGACGTCGGGCACCTGAGCAATCAGGCGATCGCGCACTTCGTTCCGACATAAGCCTTCTTTGCCCGCCCCGCGCAAAATGCGCAGCGCGTTGTATTGCGTGGGCGTGACGCCGTATGGTTTGAGCGCTTCGGCGAACGCGTGGCCGAGCACGGCCGCGGTGCGCTCAATGTTGAGCTGGGCTTCCTGCTCGAGGCTGGTAAACGGTTTCGTTTGCTTGATTTCGGATCGGAGGCCGGATGACATGCCCGCAAGATAGGTGTTATAACACGCATCGTCAAGGACCACGGACGAAGGCGGACGAACTCGGAACGGCACGGAGACGGCGTCAACTGCAAGTGAACTGATGTTCTTGGAACAGCCTCGAGTCGCTTCGGCTGGCGAACCATCCCGAAGAAGTTCTCAACAAAGCACTCATCTTCAAACGCCGTCGCCGCGCCTGTCCGTGTTCGTCCGCCGTTGTCCGTGGTCAGGTCAGCCCTCTCGCCCGCAACAACGGCTCGATCTTCGGCTCTCGTCCCCGAAACTCGCGGTAGAGCTCCGCCTCGTTGCGCGTGCCGCCGCGAGAGAGGATCGCGCTCCGAAACGCCTCGCCGTTCTCCCGCGTCATGCCCCCGCGCTCCTCGAACCACGCGAACGCATCGTGATCGAGCACCTCGGCCCAGAGATACGCGTAGTAGCCCGCCTGATATCCCCCGTCCCAGATGTGCGCGAAGTACGTGCTTCGATATCGCGGCGGCACCTCGCGCATGTCGATCTGAAACCGCCGCAGCGCGTCGGCTTCGAACGCGGCGACGTCGCCGGGGCCATCGCCCGGCGCCAACGTATGCCACGCCATGTCGAGCAACGCCGCCGACACATACTCGGTGAGGGCGAAGCCCTGATTGAACGTCCGCGACTTCTTGATCTTCTGGACCAGCGCGTCGGGCATCGGGTTTCCCGTCTCGTGATGCCGCGCGTATCGCGCGAACACCGACGGCTCGAGCGCCCAATGCTCGTTGAACTGCGACGGAAACTCGACGAAGTCGCGCGGCGTGCTCGTTCCGGAGAGCGTCGGGTACGCCACGTCCGACAACATGCCGTGCAGTGTGTGCCCGAACTCGTGAAACATCGTCGTCACGTCGTCGAAGCCGAGCAGCGCGGGCTTTCCCGCGGGAGGCTTCGCGAAGTTGCACACGTTGACGACGACCGCCTTGGTGCCGAGCAGGCGCGATTGATCGACGAAGGAATCCATCCACGCGCCGCCGCTCTTGTTGTCGCGCTGGAAGAAGTCCGCGTAGAAGATCGAGAGCGGCGATCCGTCGGCATCGAACACTTCGAATACGCGCACGTCGGGATGGTAGACCGGAAACGCGGTCGTCTCCCTGAATGTCAAGCCGAACAGCTGCGTCGCCGCGAAGAAGACGCCGTCCACGAGCACGCGCTCGAGCTCGAAGTACGGCTTGATCTGATTCTCATCGATATCATACTCCGCGCGGCGCACCTGCTCGGCATAGTATTGCCAGTCCCACGGCTCGAGCGCGAAGTGGGTCTCCGCTCGCTCGACCAACGCCTCCATCTTCGCGACTTCCGCCTTGGCTTTGGTCACCGCCGCGGCGCCGATGTCCGTGAGCAGGGCAATCGCGTTGGCCGGCGTCTTGGCCATTTGATCCTCGAGGACGTATGCCGCATCGCTGGCGTAGCCGAGCAGCCTGGCCCGTTCCGCGCGCACCTCGGCGAGGCGTTTGATGATCCCGCGCGTGTCGTGCGTATCACCCTTGTCGGCGCGATGAATGGACGCCTCGAACAATCGCGCACGAACGTCGCGGCGGCGCAGCGACTCCTGCGCCGGCTGCTGCGTGGTGTTCTGGAGCGGCAACACCCACCGGCCGGGAAGATCCCGTTCCATCGCGGCTTCGGCCGCGGCGGCGATGTCCGCATCGCTCAGTCCATCGAGCTCGTCGCGATCCGTGATGACGAGCGCTCCCGCTTTGGTCGCGGCCAGCAGACGATTCTGAAATTCGGTGGTGAGGGTCGACTCCTCGAGATTCAGCAAGCGCAGGTGCGCCTTGTCCGCCTCTGGCAACCGTGCGCCGGCGCGGACGAAATCGGTGTGATAGCGCTCGACGAGGCGGCGCTGCTCGGCGTCCAGGCCGAGGGTGTCACGCGAGTCGTACAGGCAGCGCACGCGTGCGAACAGCTTGTCATTCAGATAAATGGCATCGCTGTGCGCCGCGAGATGCGGCGCGGTGCGCGTTTGCACCGCCTGCAAGGTGTCGTTCGTGTTGGCCGACGTGATCGCACCGAAGACCTTGAGTGCTCGCGTCAGCAGGTCGCCCGACCGCTCGAGCGCCGCGAGGGTGTTGTCGAACGTCGGCGGCGCCGTGTCATGGACGATGGCGTCGACTTCGCGCAGCTGGCGGCGCATGCCTTCTTCAATCGCGGGCTCGTAATCGCTGTCGCGAATGCGATCGAAAGGCGGCGCGCCGAACGGCAGCGTGCTTACCGCGGCGAATGGATTGTCGGCGGCAAGGAATTCAGACGTAGCGGTCACGTATGCGGGTCAGTCGTTCGGATGCGGCGGAGCGTTCACATCGCCCGCGGCGCCGCCCTTGGCGTCGCCGGGCTCGATCGGGCGGAAACTCAAATCCCACGCCAGCCACAACGTTCGAGAGAATGGAAAAAAGATGAAGGGCAGCGCGACGCAGAGGACCACGGCCAGGATCTCGATGGCCGTCCATGGCTGATTCGGCGATGACATGATCATCCACACGATCGGAATACCGAGTCCGAGCACCTCGCCGGCGACGAGATTGAACACGTACGCGCCGATCCAGAAATCCGAGCGCTCACCGCGCTCGAGCGCGAGGCCGCAGCGCGGACAGCGTTCCTGGAGGTGAAGCCAACCGCGCAGAATTCCGCTGCCGCCACACCGGGGGCAGCGCAAGACGATCGCGCGGCCGAATTTCGTGGCCACGCTCGACGCCGGCGGCAAGGTTGCCGCCACGTCGTTCAAACTCCGCGCGGGCCGCCGCGATTGGCGATGTAGATCAGCTGCTTGCCGACGGCGACGTGCACGGCGATCAGCGCCAGGACGACCAACGCCAGGGAGATCCACGTGACGACGGACAACGCCGTCATCATGCCGCCGGTCGCGGTATGCCGGCTGATCCATGCGACATACAAATAGATCAGGACGAACAGCGCACACGCGCCGTATGCGCCTAGTCCAGCCATGCGGGCCATGTTGGGTGGCATTGCTTCCTCGGGACGACGAATGAGACCAGTGAAGTTCGAAAGCTCTTCGGGTCAATTCCTTCACGCAACTGCGCGGCCATTACGCGCGTCGTCTTGAGCGCAGCGGAGCGCTGAATGGCTCCTTCGTCGGGACGGGGGTCCTTCGACTCCGGCGCTGCGCGCCTTCGCTCAGGATGACACTGTCTCCACCCCGTCGATCGTCACGCGATGCGACACCATCGGCAGCGGCGGCTCGGCCTCGTCGGCGATGACGAACGCCGCGCGCAACGCCTGCCGGCCGCTGCCGATGCCCGCCCGATCGCGCGCGAAGATCGTGGCCATCGCCTCACCGGCCTCGACCCAATCGCCGGGTCGCGCGGTGACGACGAAGCCGACCGATGGATCGGCGATGTCCTCGACGCGCGTGCGGCCTCCGCCCATCTCGATGATGCCGCGACCCAGGTGCCTGGGCTCGATGCGCGCGACGAATCCGCGTCGCGGCGCCGCGAAGATCTCGCACTCCGCGGCCTGCGGAAGAATCGACGGATCATCGACCACCGACGGGTTCCCGCCCTGCGCTTCGATGATTTTCTGAAAATGCTCGGCGGCGCGACCGGTGCCGATCGTCTTCTCCAGCTCTCGCCGCGCCTGATCGGTGTTTTCCGCCACGCCGGCGAGCACGAGCATCTCGGCGCCGAGCGCGTAGGTCACGGCCATGAGCTCGGGCGGACCTTCGCCCTTGAGCGCGGCGATGGCCTCTTCGACCTCGAGCGCGTTGCCGCACGCGCGTCCAAGCGGACGGTCCATCGCGGTGACGAGCGCGACGCACGGACAGCCATGATCGGCGCCAAGTTTGATCATCACCTCCGCAAGCTCGAGCACCCGGTCGACGTCGGGAATGAGCGCGCCGCTGCCGCGCTTCATGTCGAGCACGAGACCGGTGAGATCTTCCGCGAGCTTCTTGCTCATGATGCTCGACGCGATGAGCGGAATGGATTCGACCGTCGCGGTTGCATCGCGCAGCGCATACATCTTCTTGTCGGCGGGTGCGATCTCGGGCGTCTGGCCGATCATCACACAGCCCAACTCTTCGATCTGCCGCACGGCCTGCGCGAGCGTGAGATCGGTGCGAAAGCCGGGAATCGACTCGAGCTTGTCGAGCGTTCCGCCTGTGTGGCCGAGCGAACGGCCGGACATCATCGGCACCGCGACGCCGAGCGCGGCGACCATCGGCGCGAGCACGAGCGAGACCTTGTCGCCGACGCCGCCGGTGGAATGCTTGTCCACGCGCGGACGGCCCAGGTGCTCGAGCTCCAGGCGATCGCCGCTCAACAGCATGGCTTCCGTCAGCGCCGCGGTTTCGGCGCGATCGAGCCCGCGAAGAAAACAGGCCATCAGGAGCGCGGCCATCTGATAGTCGGGGACGTGCCCTTTGGCGTAGGCCAATGCGAGCGCACGCCACTCTCCCGGCTCGATTCTGCCGCCGTCGCGCTTACGTTCGATCAAACGATGTGCGAGCATTTACCGATCTGTGGGGTAATTCCAACCACCCAACCCACGTTGTTGGAGCCATCATGAGACTGGGCACTCTCGCCGCCCTTGCGGCGCTGCTTTCCGCGGGCCGCGTCGCACACGGTCAATCGAGTACTGGAAGTTCTGCCGCCGATACGACGAGCTACGCGTGGCTGATCAAGGCCGCGGGTGATGCGGTGGATCGCGGCGAGTTCGATCAGAACGCGGACGAGCGCGAAGCCCTGTACAAGAAGGCAGAAGACTACGCGCGGCGCGCGATCGCGGCAAATCCGAACGATGCCGAGGGGCATTTTCATCTGGCGCGCGCCATCGGCCGGCGCGCGTTGACGATGGGCAAGCGCGATCAGGTCAAGTTCGCCAAGGTCGTGTATGACGAGGCGAACGCGGCGCTGCGCGCGCAGCCGAAGCACGCCGGCGCGCTGCACGTGCTCGGCGTGTGGAACGAGCACATCATGCAGTTGAACTGGATCGAGCGCACGACCGCCAAGACGCTGCTTGGCGGGAAGGTGTTCGGCGAAGCAAGTTGGGACAACGCGCAGCGCGATCTCGAAGAGGCGGTGGCGATCGAGCCCAATCGGATCACGCACCGTCTCGATCTCGCCCGCGTGTATGCGGATCGCGATCAGAAGGCCAAGGCCTTCGAGCAGCTCGAGTGGATCGGGCGCGCGCCGGCGACCGATCCCAACGACGCTCATTACAAGGACGAGGCTTCCGCTCTGCTGCGTGATTTGAGGCGTTGACGCTGCCGCGCGCGCTCGTGGCGGTAGTGGCGGAGCTCGTCGCGCAGGTCGTCCCAGGCGTAGTGGCCGCGGCGGGCGAATCGGCGCGTTGCTCGGCTGAGGGCTCGGCGGGCGTCGGGGCCGGATTGCGGAGTCGCCAGGACGGCAATGCACGCACCGACGGCCAGGCCGATGGCCAACCCCAATGCTGGGTATATGTTAGGGGCGCGTTGGGGGCGTTGGGCGGGGCCGGCGTAGGACATCGGAATCGTCTCCGTGGACCGTGGTAAGAAACTTGCGGCGTACTGGCTCGACCACGGTCAGTGTTTGTTGATTGAGGTCGAGCTGGACATCCCAGTCCAACTCTCTGCTTCATCGTTCCTGATAGTTCACTGCAGTCGGCACTCGCAGCGCAAGGCACGCCGAGCACCGCGATCACAGCGCCGGGACGAGAGGGTCCAATGATTCAGGCCACCGTCGATGGTGTGAGGACACGCATGACCGCGAACGGAAAAACGGTACTTCTCGTCGAAGACAATGAGGACAACCGCATCGTCTATTCCACGATCTTGCGGCATTTCGGCTATTCGGTCACCGAGGCCCTGAATGGTGAAGAGGGCATCGCGAAGGCACGCACCGAAAAGCCGGATCTCATCCTGATGGATATCTCCATCCCGGTGATCGACGGTTGGGAGGCGACGCAGGTGCTCAAGCACGATCCACAGACGCGCGACATCCCGATCATCGCGCTGACCGCGCACGCCCTGGCCTCGGACCGCGAGAAAGCGATGGAGGTCGGCTGCGACGGGTATCTCGCGAAGCCGTGCGAGCCGAGGGCGGTCGTTGCGGAAGTTCAACGATTCCTCGGAAAGAGTGATGGAAGCGCCACGTGATCACGAGCAAGCGCGAATCCTGATCGTCGACGATCACGAAGACAATGTCGAGCTGCTGCGCGCTCGACTGGAATCGTGGGGCTACGCGACCGAGTCGGCCGCGGATGGCGAGGAAGCGCTCGAGAAGGTGGAGTGTACCGTTCCGGATCTCATTCTGCTCGACGTCATGATGCCGAAGATCGACGGCATCGAGGTCGCGCGGCGAGTGAAGGGGAACGTGGCGCTGCCGTTCATTCCGATCATCATGCAGACGGCGCTCGACGCGACCGAGAACAAGGTCGAGGGGCTCGAGGCCGGCGCGGACGATTACATCACGAAGCCGATCGACTTCGCGGAGCTGAAAGCTCGGCTCAACTCGATGCTGCGCATCAAGCGGCTGCAGGAAGAGCTGGAGGAGCGCGAGCGCCAGTTGCTCGAGGCGAACGAACGTCTGCGACACATGTCACAGACGGACGCCCTCACGGGGCTCGATAATCGACGGCATCTGGAGGAGCGGATCGACGAAATGTTCGAGCTGGCCAAGCGCCTGAACGAACCGTTCTCGATCGTGATGTGCGATCTCGACCGCTTCAAGAGCGTGAACGACACCTATGGGCACCAGGCGGGCGACGCGGTGCTCAAGCAGTTTGCCAAGATTCTGCGACACGAAGTGCGCGAGATCGACCGTGCCGGACGCTACGGCGGCGAGGAGTTCATGCTGCTGTTGCCGGGCACCGTGCTCGACGCGGCGGTGACCTTCGCCGAGCGGGTGCGGAAAAACGTGGAGCAGCATACCTTTACGTTCGACGGCACCTCGATTCAGCGCACGGCAAGCTTCGGGGTTGCCGCCTGGCCGCATCCGCGCATCTCGCATTGCGATGGGTTGGTGCGTTCGGCCGACGATGCGTTGTACGTGGCGAAGGAAACCGGCCGGAACAAGGTCGTTCGATTCGACAGCGACGAATTCAACGAGCACGCGGAAGACGATGGACCAGACCGACCCCGAAGCGACGTTCCCCCCGTCGGAGGCACCCTCGCATCCCACACCGTCCCAGTCGCAGACGCCGGGATCCGATGGGAGAGCGGAGCGTGACGACGAAGTAGCTCGTTTGCGCGCCCGCGTGAACGAGCTGCAGCGCGAGCGCGATCATCTCGTTGCGATCGTCGACATTCTTCAAGAAATATCATCCTCCCTGCACTTCGTCGACATTTTACAGGCGATTGCACGGAAGCTTGGCGACGCGTTTGGTTTGGATCGCTGCGCGATCTTCCTGTCGGGCGAGCAGAACGAGGTGCGTCTCGTCGCGAGCTACGAAGATCCGACGATCCGCAATCTCGTCGTCGATCTCAATCGGTATCCCGAGCTCAAGCGCGCGTTCGATTCGGGCGAGACGGTGTTCATTCCCGACGCCGCGAACGATCCGTCGCTGCGCGGCATCAAGGCGACGCTGGACAGCCGCAACGTGCGGTCGATCGTCGTGGTGCCAATCCAATGGCAAGGCAACGTGATCGGCGCGATCTTCCTGCGCACGGAGCGCGACGCCGAGCCGTTCTCGGATTCCGACGTGCGGTTCTGCCAGGTGGTCGCGTCGCTGACGGCCAAGGCGCTGCGCAATGCGCACCGCTTCGAGGCGCTGCTCCGCGATCAGAAGGACGCCACCGTTGGGCAGCGCCGCGCCGATCTGCAGCGTATCGCGCTGATCTCGTTCGTGCGGCGGCTGCTCGACCGCTATACGCGCGGCGACGATCACGTCTGGGCGGAGACGTTGTTGCCGAAGGCGTCAGACGAGGAGTTGGAGCGGCTCGTGACCGTGGCAATGCAAGTGATCGACGAAGAAGCCAAGGGATGAGCGTTGGGCGATGGGCGCCGGGCGATGGGCGTGAGTGACGACGCCGAGTTGTCGGCGCGGGCCGCGGAGCTGCGGCGGCAGATCGACGAGGCGTCGTACAACTATCACGTGCTCGACCGGCCGACGATCTCGGACCAGAAGTACGACAGGCTGTATCGCGAGCTCGTCGAATTAGAGAATGCTCATCCCGCGCTGCGGACGGCGGATTCGCCGACGCAGCGCGTCGGCGCCGAGCCCGCGACACACCTCGTCAAGCACACGCATCTGGTGCCGATGCTGTCGCTGGCGAACGCGTTCAACGAAGAGGAGCTCGCCGCGTGGGAGGAGCGGCTCGTGCGCGTGGCCGGCGACGACGTGCGCACGGAAGGCTACAACTGCGAGCTCAAGATCGACGGTGCGGCGGTAAGTCTGTCGTATCGCGAAGGCGTGCTGGTCGAAGGGGCGACGCGCGGGAACGGGACCGTCGGCGAGAGCGTCACGACGAATCTCCGCACGATTTCGGCCATCCCTCTACGTTTGAGGGGAAGCGCTCATCCCTTCATGATGGAGATTCGCGGCGAAGTCTACATGCCGTTCTCGGGGTTCGAGCGCATGAACGAAGAGCGCGTCGCCGCGGGCGAAGCGGTATTCGCGAATCCGCGCAACGCCGCGGCCGGCGCGCTTCGTCAGCTCGATCCGAAGATCACCGCGTCGCGCCCGCTCAAGTTCTTCGGTTACGCGATGGCGCTGCCCGACGGCGAGTCGCTGCCCGTGACGACGCAGTCGGAGCTGCTCGCGCTACTCGCCGGCTGGGGCATTCCAGTCGCGCCACACTACCGCCGCTGCGCGAATCTCGCCGAGGTGCATGCGTGGGCGACCGAGATCGAGCACAGGGTGCGCGGTGCCCTCGACTTCGCAATCGACGGCGGCGTGGTAAAGGTCAACGCCCTGCCCTTATGGCCCGAGCTCGGCGTGATCGGCGGGCGCGAGCCGCGCTACGCGATCGCCCGGAAGTTCGCGCCGGACATCGCCGAAACAAAGCTGCTCGGCATCGGCGTGAACGTGGGCCGCACGGGCACGATCAATCCATATGCGGTGCTCGAGCCGGTGGAGATCGGCGGCGCGATGGTGAAGCTCGCGACGCTCCACAATTTCGATCTCGTTGCCCGGAAGGACCTGCGCGTGGGCGACGTGGTGCAGGTCAAGCGCGCGGGCGAGGTGATTCCGCAGATCATCGGGCCCGTGCCCGACAAGCGCGACGGCTCGCAGCAGCCGTACGAGCCGCCCGACTCGTGCCCGTCGTGCGGCTCCGCGCTCGTGAGTGGCGCCGAGCTCGGGATGAAGTACTGCCCCAACTTCGACTGCCCCGGGCGCCAGCTCGAGAGTCTCGTGCACTTCGCCTCACGCTCGGCGATGGACATTCGCGGACTGTCGTACGCGCGCATCACGCAGCTCGTCGACGCGAAGCTCGTGCACGACGCCGCCGACCTCTACGACCTCACCGCGTCGCAGCTCACGCAGCTCGAGCGCTTCGCCGAGAAGAGCGCGTGGCAGCTCGTCGAAGCGATTCAGGCGTCGAAGGCGCAGCCGTTGTCGCGGCTGTTGTTCGCGCTGGGGATCGCCAACATCGGCGAGATCGCGGCGCGGCAGATCGCCAAGCACTTCGGGACGATGGACCGGATCGTCGAGGCGACGCGCGACGACGTGCTGGCGATTCACGGCATCGGCGAAACGCTCGCCGACTCGCTCGTCGAATGGTTCGCCGATAAGAAAGCTCTAAAGTTGATCGAGAAGTTGCGCCGGCACGAGCTTACCTTTGACGAGCCCACGACGCAGACCGGTGACGCGCTCAAGGGGATGACCGTCGTCATCACGGGCTCGTTGCCGACGCTCTCGCGGGAGCAGGCCAACGCGCTCGTCGAGGCGAACGGCGGGCGCGTGGCGAGCAGTGTCTCGAAGAAGACGAGCTTCGTCGTGGTCGGCGACGACGCCGGCAGCAAGCTCGAAAAGGCAAAACAGCTGGGCGTCGAGACGATCGACGAAGCGGAATTCAAGCGTCGCTCATCACTTTGAAGGGAGAGGCCGATGGCGCAATCGATCGACCTGCCGGACAACGGGCTCGTCGCGCTCACGCGACAGTCGCTGATCGCGCTGCGCAGCGCGCTGTTTCGCGACGTCGGCCCGAACGCGGCGGCGCTGCTGCAGGAGGCCGGCTACGCGGGCGGTCCCGCATTGTACGATGCCTTCTCGCGCTGGCTCGCCACGCACGGGCTGCCCGCACCCGACGCCCTGCCCGCGGCGGAATTCGCGCTGCGAGCGACCGAGTTCTTTCGTGAGACCGGGTGGGGCGCGATGGAGATCGGCGCGCTCGATTCCGTCGCGACGATCGATTCGCCCGATTGGGCCGAGAGTGACCCGGCGTTTCCGCTCGAGTTTCCGGGCTGCTATTACACCGCGGGCGTGATGGCCGACTTCTTCGGCCGACTGGCCGGCGAGCCGCTCGCCGTCATGGAAGTCGAATGTCGCTCGATGGGCGCGCCGCGCTGCCGGTTCCTCGTGGGAAGCGGCGAGACCATGCAGCGCGTGTACGACGCGATGGGTCAGGGTATTCCATACGATCAGGCCGTGCAGGGGTAGCGCACGACGCGATCGAGTCGGTCAGCCAACCGCGCCCTTCGGTGCTCTCAAGTGCTCTCAAGTGCTCTCAAGTGCTCTCAAGTGCTCTCAAGTGCTCTCAAGTGCTCTCAAGTGCTCTCAAGTGCTCTCAAGTGCTCTCAAGTGCTCTTGAGTGCTTCTGAATAGAGGGGGTTCGCCACCAGCTCTCCATCGATGAGCACTTCCCTGTCCCACGGCAGCACGATGGTGCTTTCCGTGGCCAGCGCATGGAAGTCGGGCACGTAGGGGCCCGTTCGAAACGCGACCGCCGTCTTCACGTCGGCCGCGCCGGCGTTGACGCAGGCCGCAACGGCCAGACGGAGGGTGTCACCGGTATCGCAGGTCTCGTCGACGACGAGCACCCGCCTGCCGCGCACCGATTGCGGGACGGCGCTCAACACGGCCGGCGTCTCGCGCACCGAATCGGCACCGAAACGGCGGCTCACGACCATCGAGTGGAACTCGCGGCCCAGGATCGCCGAGATGACGGCGCCGGGCACGACTCCCGCAGTGGCGATTCCGATTACGAGCTCAGGATCGTAGGCGCGCGCGACTTTGAGCGCGAGGCCGCGAGACAGCTCGCCGAACAGCGGCCACTCCACCTCGAAAACACCTTTCGAATGCTCGACATCAGTTCGGCGCGGGCTCATGGTGGTAACCTACGTTGCTCCGATCCCCCGCGGCAGATAGCTTTGCGTAGCCAAACTCATTCTTCCGGCGAGCCTTGCCAGCAGCCCTGCGTGGCGCCTTGCGAAGCCGGGATCGCGGCGCTGCCGCCCACCTGCATCGTTCTTCAACACACTCGAGCCGTATGTCCTGGTGGAGTCGCCTGTTAGGCGGAAAATCGGGTGGCGACGTCAAGCCGCAGCGCCTGGATTATCTGAGCGAGGCGATGGCGCTCGAACGTCAGGGAGACTACGACGCCGCGCTGACGTCGTACCGTCTCGCGCTACGCGATCGCCCGAACGACACGAAAATTCTCCAGAACATGGCGATCGCGTTCACGAAGACGAATCGCCCGGAAGAAGCCATTCGCGCGTACAAGCAGGCGCTCGACGTCGGACCACATCTGTCGGGTGCGCACTACGGGCTCGCGTTCCTCCTCCTCAAGCGCGGCGACCGCGACGGCGCGGCCGAGCATCTTCAGGCGTTCCTCGCCAAGCCGCCCTCGGGCCCCGAGTCGGAACGCTGGGTTCGGCACGCGGAGGAAACGCTGACGGTGCTGCGGAGCGGCGAAGCGATCGCCGACGAGCCACAATAGCGTGGGCAAGGTCCTCGCGATCGTCAGTCAGAAGGGCGGCGTCGGCAAGACGACCACCGCGATCAATCTCGCAGCCGCGCTCGCTCGCGCCGGCGCGAAGACGCTGCTGGTCGACGCCGATCCACAGGGCTCGGTCCGCTTCGGTCTCGGATTGAGCGCGGCGACGACGCGCATCGGCCTGTCGGATTTTCTGGCCGGCACGCACGAGATGCACGAGGTCGTACGCACGACGACGCTGCCCTGGCTGCGCGTCGTTTCGGCGGGAAGCGTGAGCGAGAGCGCGACACACGACACCTACCTGCGCAATCTCGCCGAATCACCGCGCACCGCGGAGCTGTTCGACCGCGCGCGCGAACGCGGCTACACGGTCATCGTCGACACGCCACCGGGATTGGGACCGGTGACGCATCGCGTGCTCGCCTGCAGCCAGCACGTCCTCGTACCGCTTCAATGCGAGCCGCTCGCGCTCCAGACGACGACGCAGATTCTGCGCGGCATTCGCGCGGCATTGGGGGAGAATCCCGGCCTGAATCTCGAAGGCATTCTGCTCACGATGGTGGAACCGGGCAGCGCCGCCTCGCAGCGCGTGGCAGCGTATGTGCGGGAACAGCTACCGCGCGGACTGGTATTGGACATGGAAGTACCGCGCACCGCGGCGTCGATCGACGCGTTCGCGGCAGGGCAGCCGGTAGTGTTGCGCGCGCCGGACGATCCGGCGGCGCAGGCCTATCGCGCGTTGGCCGAGCACCTCGCAGGGAAACTTCAGTGAATCGTCGCGCGGTATCGAACCTGGTCGCAGTCGGCTGTCTCGTGGCCATGGCGTGCGTAGATCTGTCGGCGCCAAAAGGGCCGTCGTCGATCTCGAACTTGCAGCTGCCCGCCACGTTCGTCGTGCGCGGCGACGTCATGCGCGACAGCAACGGAACGCCCGCACCGCCGACCATCGTCGCGTTCGATCAGAACGGCAATCCGGTCGGCGAGACCGGCGCGACGTTCTTCATCACGGATTCAATTCCACACGCGCATTTCGTGCAGGGCGTGGTCTTCGGCGACAGCCTCGGCATCGCGCACGTGGTCGGGCAGGTCGGCAATCTGCAAACGCCGGTCTTTGCTCTTCCCGTTACCGTTGCGCCGACGACGATCGCGAATACACTCACGGCGCAGAATGACACGCTGAAGGCGCCGGTCGGAGCCGACTCTCTTTCCTCGCAGGGCTCTGTCAACGTGCAGGTCCGCGTCACGGGCGGGGCGAACAAGGACACGACGGTCGATGGCGTGCGCGTGACGTTCACGATCACGAGTTCACCGCCGAGTCGCGCGTCGTCGCCGGCGGCGTTTCTGCTGGATGATCAGAACAACGTGTCGGGAGTCGATACGACGGCTTCGGGTCTGGCGGCGCGCAAGCTCACCGTCATTTCCAGCTTCATTGCCGATTCGACGGTGCGCGCCGGCACGCGATTGGACAGCGTCGTGATCGCCGCGACCGCATCGTATCGCGGTGCGCCGCTCACCGGCTCGCCGCTGCGCATCGTCATTCCCGTGAAGGTAAGCTTCGGGTTCTGATCCGGAGGACACATGATCGCCAGCGGCGGACCACGCAATTCCGCGCCGGGCACGCTGAACCAGTTGTTCTTCCAGGCGGTCGAGAAGTTTGGCAAGCCGAACGCGCTGCAGGTCAAGCGCAACGGCCGCTACGAGCCGATCTCTCATGCCGAGCTGCTGGACCGGGTGCGTCGCACGGCGTTCGGTCTCGAGGAGCTCGGCGTGCGCGGCGGTGACCGCATCGCGCTGCTGTCGGAGAATCGTCCCGAGTGGGCGATTGCCGATTACGCCTGCCTCACGATCGGCGTGACCGATGTGCCGATCTATCCGAACCTGCCGCCCGATCAGATCGCGTACATTTTGCGCGACTGCGGCGCGGTCGCGATTTTCGTCTCGAACGAATCGCAGGCGGCAAAGATTCTCGAGATACGCCACGAGTGCGCCGCGCTGCGGCACATCATCACGTTCGCCGCGTCGCCCGAAGGCGCCGACCTGACGCTCGCGAGCCTCGAGACGTCCGGCGCGAACGTGGACAATGAAGAGCGTCGGCGCGCGCATCGCGCGCGCGCCGACGCGGTGCGGCCGGACGACGTGGCCACGATCATCTACACCTCGGGCACGACGGGCGAGCCGAAAGGCGTGATGCTCACGCACGACAACATCTACTCCAACGTCGAGGCGGGGCGCGCGGCGATTCCGTTCGGCGGCGACGACACGTGCCTGAGCTTCCTGCCGCTGTCGCACATCTTCGAGCGCAACGCGGGCCACTATCTCATGCTGGCCACGGGCACGAGCATCGCGTACGCCGAGTCGGTGGACACGGTGCCGCTCAACATGACGGAAGTGGGTCCGACGCTGGTGCTGTCGGTTCCTCGGCTCTATGAAAAGATGTATGCGCGTGTGCTCGAGAACGCGCTGTCGGGCGGCGGCGCCAAGAAGCGCATCTTCTTCTGGGCGCGCGGCGTCGCCGACGCGTGGGCGAACGTCACGCTCGCCGGCGGGACGCCGCGGGGGTTCCTCGCGCTCAAATACCGCATCGCCCAGAAATTAGTATTCTCTAAATTGCAGGCGCGGACGGGCGGCCGGCTGCGATACTTCGTGTCCGGCGGCGCACCGCTGGCGCCGGAGATCAACAAGTTCTTCTACGCGGCAGGCCTGGTGATTCTCGAGGGCTATGGCCTCACCGAGACGTCGCCGGTGATCGCGGTCAACACGCCGGCGGACTTCCGCATCGGCACCGTCGGCAAGGCGGTTGCCGGCGTCGAGATCTCGATCGCCAACGACGGCGAGATCCTCACGCGCGGACCGCACGTGATGAAAGGCTACTACAACAAGCCGACCGCGACGGCCGAAGCCATCGACGCCGAGGGCTGGTTCCGCACCGGCGACATCGGCGAGCTGCGCGACGGATTCCTGGCGATCACCGACCGCAAGAAGGACATCATCGTCACCGCGGGCGGCAAGAACATCGCGCCGCAACCGATCGAGAACAAAGTCAAGACGAACAAGTACGTGAGCCAGGCGGTGATGATCGGCGACAAGCGCAAGTTTCCGGTCATGCTCGTGGTGCCGAACTGGGATTCGCTCGAGAAATGGGCGAAGACGCACGACATCCTGTGGACCGACCGGGCGCAGCTCCTCGCCATGCCCACCATCCGCGCGAAGATGGAGAAGGAAGTCATGCGCGAGGTCGCGAACCTCGCGCACTTCGAGATGCCGAAGAAGATCGGTCTCCTGGAGCACGACTTTTCGGTGGAGCGCGGCGAGCTGACACCGACCCTCAAGGTCAAGCGTCGCGTCGTCGACAAAGCCTACAAACCCCTCATCGACTCACTCTACGAAGCAGGCGCGCCGGAGGCCGAGCCGGTTCACGGCTGACGCACGAGGTCAGCCCAAGCGTCGCGCATGCTCGGCGTCGAAGGACGCCAACCCGTGTCGTCGCGAAATTTGCGATTCGACATGCGCTGCGACCGGGAAAGCAGCGCCACGCTCGACCCGCCGAGTACCTCGAACAACTTCGGCATGGGTTTGGGGCGCGCCACGCCAAGCGCCGCGGCGAGCGAGTCGAGCCACTCGGCACGCGTGAGGGGCTCGTCGTCGGCGATGTTGTAGGTGCCCGACGGTGCAGTGATTGCGGCCACCACCGCGGACGCTGCATCGTCGTGCGAGACGGATGAGACGTACGCGTCGAGCGCACCGGGCAACGGCGACGTTCCTTTCTTCGCCATCGCGATCATCTCGCGCGTCGTGAACGCATCGGGGCCATAAAAGAATGCGAATCGCAGCACGATCCCGCGTCCGCCCGCGCGCGTGAACTCGTTCGCCGCGCGCTCGGCATCCAGCGTCGAACGATTGTAGCGCGCCGGCGCCACCGGCCACGATTCGTCGATCCATTCGTCGCCACCGTCCGCGTAAATCGGCGCGAACGATTCCTGGATGTAGCAGTCGGCGCCCGTCGCGCGAGCCGCGGCGGCGAGATTGGCGGCGCCCTCGCGCCGCACACGATCGTTCTCACGCCACGCCCACGGGAACATCATCTTCGTCGTACTCGACGGCATGTGTGTCGCGAGATTGATCACGACGTCGGGTTTGCCCGCTGCGCGCCGCAACGCAGCCGCATCGAACAGATCCACCACCACCGGCTCGGCGCCGTGTGAGCGCAGGCGATCGGCGCTCTCGGTCGAGCGCGCGGCCGCTCTCACCTGGTAGCCTGCCGTGACGAGCAGCGGGATCACGCGCCGGCCGACGACGCCCGTGCCGCCGGCGATGAACACGTTCCCGTTCTTCACCGCGCGCGCCTCAGCGGCATGATCGGCGCGCTGGTCACGAATTGCGCGTCGAGCTGCGCGACCCACACGTCATTGTCGCGCGCGAGCTCGGTGAAATTCGGTGGAACGCTCATCGATGCGGGGGCAAGCATGCGACGGCCCGCGCGAAGACTGGCGACGAGCGAGCCGGCCATTTCGTTCGACGCCGCGGCCATGGCGACGGCATCGACGGACGCCCGCGCGAGCGGCGCGCGATTCGCGACGACGATCGACACGCCGTCGCCGGTCACGATGTCCGCCGGCGGATTGACGAGCAGGATCGGGGCGGGCGTGAGCCCCGGCAGTAACGGTGCATGCGCGCCCCAGTCTCCGTGAAGCACGGCCACCATTTTGGGATCGGTGAGATCGAGCGCGGCGGCGAGTCGCGTGGCTTCCGCCTCGTTGGGCGCTGCCGACGGCGGGCGCGGTGCATCGTCGTCGAACCAGACGATGCCGTCGCGAATCGGGTACTCGGTCATGCAGATCGGACAGCCAAGCGTGCCGTCGACGATGTCGCCGCGTTCGGCGCGGTCGATCGAAGCCACGAGCCACGTCTCATCGTGCGTTCTGGGGCATCGAAGCATGTCGACGAGCGCAATGAGCATTCTCTAATATTCTGTCAGCTGTGGGACAGGCGGAGCTCGTCGATGCTGACGTCGGCCGGCTGCGTCGCCGCGAAGAGCACGGCGCGTGCGACGGCATCGGGACGCAGCATGGTGGCGCGCGGGCTGAAACCCGGACGGTTGTCGGGATCGATCGGATCCCAGAGCGAGGTATCGACCGGCCCGGGAGAGACGAGCGTCGCGCGCACGCCGCTCTTCGCCACCTCGGCGCGGAGCACTTCGTGCAGGCCGCGGAGGCCGAACTTTCCCGCGGCGTATGCGGCGTTCTCGGGGAACGCGACGCGGTCGGCGATCGAGCCGATCGTCACGATGTGGCCGGATTTTCGGTCGCGCATCGCCGGGAGAAACGCGCGCACGAGCCGGAACGGCGCGACGAGATTGACATCCAGCGCCTCGGCGAATTCGTCGGTGGTGGTTTCATGCACCGGCGACAATCGAAAGAGGCCGGCGTTGTTCACGAGAAGATCCGGTGAACCGCCGAAGGCATCGTTCGCGGCGGCGACCATGTCGTCGAGGGCGCGGGCGTCGGAGACGTCGCACGCGAACGGAATGGCGGATGCGCCGATCGCGTCGGCCGACGCCTCGAGCGCGCGCTCGCCGCGCGCGATCATCATGACGCGTGCGCCGTGCGCTGCCAGCTCGCGCGCGACGGCCAGGCCGATGCCGCGAGACGCGCCGGTCACCACCGCCGTGCGAAGCGACACGGCGTGCGCTCCTCTCATGCGCCGTCGTACTCGACGTAGTTGTTCGGCGTCTCCCACAGCACGAGCCGCTGGAGCTTCGCCGGAGCGATCGCCGGCTCCAGCACGCGCCACATCGCGACGACGATGTTCTCGGTCGTCGGGATGACGTCGTGCATGAAGTCCACCTCGAGATTGAAGTTGCGGTGGTCGACTTTGTTCACGACCTCGCGCTCGACGATCTGCTTGAGCCGTCCCAGGTCGATGACGTAGCCCGTGCGCGGATCGACTGGGCCGGACACCGACACGTCGAGCGTGTAGTTGTGGCCATGCCAGTTCGGATTGTTGCACTTGCCGAAGAGCCGCTGGTTTTCCTCGTCGGAGAGCGCGGGATTGTGGACGCGATGCGCCGCGTTGAATTGCAGCCGCCGCGTGATGGTGACGGTGGGAGTGTTCGGCATGAATGAAATATGGGCGTCTGGACGTCGGGGCGTATGGGCGTCTTCCATACGCCCATACGCCCGTACGCCCATACGCCCACAAAAGACGAACCCCGCGGTGTGACCCGCGGGGTTCGAGAATTCGGTCCGGAGAGGGTTTTATGAAGCCCAGTCGAATAATGAGGCCCTCACCGCCAACCTACCGCCTTCCCCCGCACTGGGGGCGTGACGTCAGTGACAGATTATCGAACCCACTCGAAGGACTTGTTGGCTCAAAAACGGAGTTCTCCGTCCCGACAAGTTGCTTCTATCTTCCACAAAGGCAATTTAGAGACCAACACGCAAACGGTCAATCAATGGATCTCGGATTACTCGTTGGCATTGCACTCATCATCATCTGGGGAATCGGCGCACTCGCGTTCGACGGACCCGGATGGATTCATCTCTTACTCACGCTCGGCGTTTTCATCGTGATCTGGCGCATTGTCGTGCGCGGCGATCGACGACACCCGAAACCGCCGGCGTAACCCGCGGCAGACAGACGCGCGACGAGCCTTCGCCGTTACGGATCGTGCACCGCCACCGCGCTCTGTCGCAATTGCGACGCGACGCGGAATTCGATGACCTGCCCCGGGCTCAGACTGAGTCCACCCGTTGACGCGTACCCACGCCCCCCGATCGGCGTCGCGGTGATCGTGATCAGCTGACCACTCGCCACGTTGTACGCGATGCTGAACGTTCCGGCGCCGTTGCCCGACACCGTACCAAGCCGGCGCGAGACGCCGTTCGCGACCACCGCCACGTTCATGTCGAGGAAATTCTCATTCTTCACGTGCAACGCGATCGGATCCGGAGGCGGCTCCAGCTCCTCGTTGGGGGAATTCTTGTGCGCGCACGCCGCGACCATGGCGAGCGTCAGGATCACTGCTCGAACACGCAAGGATGTTGAACGCATACGGGGGCCGCGGGAGTGGGGGGAAGGCACGTCAAATCTCCCAGTTCGATATGACGAGCCCGGTTCGCGGGCGTTTCTCTTCGTAATCCGTGAACGACATGCGCAGGTCCGTCCAGCGCACATGGCCGCCGAGCGAGATGATTCGTTGATACGCCGCGAGATACTCGCCCTGCAACCGAATGGCAACGCGCCGGGTTCCGCTGCGGCGCGCGTAGTCCGACACCGCGCGCACGAGATCCACAAAGTGCGTCTCGTCTTCTAATACGAGTTTGAGCACCCGGAGTTCCTCGCGCGCACGGCCTTCGACGAGCGGCGCCGTGTGCGCCAACGCAAAACCGACCAATCGCCCGGCCGCGTACAATAACACCGTGTCGCCGAGTTGCAGCTCGGACGTCAGGCGAATCTCGCGGGTGTAGTCGTAGCCGGGCAGCAGCCGCTGGACGAGCGCGCGACATTCGTCCATCACATCGTCCCGCGCGCCCGGAGGCAGTCGGCCGATCAGCGCCGTCGGCGATTCGCCGTACGCCGCGTCGATCGTCGACGTGATCGTCAGCCGGCCCGGCAGAAAGCCCAACCGCGAATAGAAGCCAATGTTGTCCATGGTGCGCGGCATCGTCTCGAGCCCGATGACGGTGGCGCCCTGGGCCTTCAACCACTCGATGCCCCGCGCGACGATCTCTTTTCCGGTTCCGGCGCCCTGATATTCGGTGCGCACGGCGAGAGGACCCATCCACCCTTCGATCCCGGAGCGATGCACCATGTTGAACGCCACGAGCCGGCCGCGATCATCGCGCCAGATCATCGCCCCGTCGTCGGCATCCTCGATCGCGTATCGCCAGATCGCCGGATTCAGATACGGTACGCGCACGCCAACCATGCCGTCGCGGCGATAGCGCTCGGTGAACGAATCGCTGAAGACCTGATTCAGCTCGCCGATCTCGTCGAGCCTCGCGCGAAACGGTCCTTCGACCGGATGCTGGCGCCACGACCGTGAGGTCGCCATCAGTCGGCCGCACCCGCGCGCACATCCATCGACGTTCCGCCATCGGGCGATTCCGTCTCGACGCGCGACGTGCCGGTCTCCTCGTCGTAGTGCACGACCACCGTGCGATCCACCCCTTCGCGCACCGATTCGATATGGGTGATCAGAATGACTTGCTCGAATCGATCCTGCAGCCGACGCAGCAAGTCCACCACGTTGTGCCGGCGCGTCTCGTCCAGCGAGCCGAACACCTCGTCGAGGATCAACAGCGAAAATGCCTGTCCCGCGCGTTCCGCGATCATCTCTGAGATTGCGAGGCGAAGTACCAGGTTCGCCAGGTCCTCTTCGCCCCCCGAGATCACGGGTTTGGGGATGGCGTCCTCCAGCACGATGATGTTGTACTGGTCATCCAGCTCGATCTCCGAGTACCGGCCGTCCGTGAGCTCACGAATGTAGCTGCTCGCGCGATCCGACAGCTCGGGACGCATCTCCTGGTTGAGATCGGTTCGAATCTCGCCGAACGCGCGGTCGAGCTCGTCGTGCAACCGCCGCTCGCGCGTCAAATCACCGAGCCGCGCCTCCGCCCTGGCCAGCTCCGCTCTGGCCTGGTCAGCCGCCAGCAACGCAAGCCGAGCGGATTGTATCTCGCTGTCCGCGGCCACCGCCGCGAGCTCCGCGTCGTGCAGTGCACCGGCCGCCGTCTCGTACTCCTCGCGGAGATCGGCGAACGATTGTTCGGAGAACGCGATCTCCGCTCGCCGTGCTCCGAGCGACTCGACTTTCACCCGAATCTCATCGAGCACACCGCGCGTGCGCACGCGCTCGGCATCGAGCTGCGGCTCGCGCTCGATCTGCGCCGACAACCGCGTCACGCGCGCGGACAGCGGCGTCAATCGTTCGACCAATCGGCGAACTTCGGCGTGGCGGCCTGCGTCGTACACGGTGGCCGACGTCGTCGCGAGCTCGCGCTCGAGGGCGTCGCGACGTTCGGTCTTCGACTCGACGTCGCGCGACAGTGTGGCAAGTTCCTGAACCGCGGCCTGCACTTTCGCCAGACGACGCTCGAGCTTTCCGACGTTTTCGAACAACAGCTTTCGCCGCTCGTCGAGCGCCGCCACCTCGGCCGGCACGGTGGCGAGCTGCTCGATGCGCGCGCGATAGTACTTTCCGTCGACCGTGATCGCCTCGATCTGGTTGTCGAGGAACTCGAGCACGGTGCGAAAGTGTGTCTCGAGCGGCCGCGCGCAAATGGGGCACGTACCGCTTTCGCCGAGCTCGATGATCTGATTCCGCTGCGCTTCGACGTCGCGCAAGTGATCGAGCAGCGACTGCCGCTTCGTTTCCGCTTCCTGTGCGTCGCGAGTCCAATCAGTTTGCCGCGCCTCGAACTCGCGCTGCACCGTCTCCAACTCGGCGCGCACTTTCGTCAGCTCTTCATTCGCTTCGGTCTCGAGCGCCGGCGCGGTCGCGATCTTCGACAACCGTACGGTGAGCCGCGTCAGCTCTTCGTCGAGCACGCGTAACGAATCGGTGAGCGTGCCGCGGCGCGCTTCCTCGTTGCACGCACGCTCCAGGTCGCGCAGCTCGGCCTCGAGTGCGGGCAGCGGCACGAGCTCCGTGACGAGTCGCGCGATTTCTTCGCGCGCCGCACTGACCTCCGCGCAATCGCGCTCGATGCGCTCGAGGTCGCGCTGCCGGGCGGCGCGTTCGTTCTCGAGCACGCGCAGCTCGGATGCGATCGCTTGCACCTGATCGCGCTCACGCTGCATCGCTTCCCATCGCGGCGCGATCTCCTGCAGCGCACGTGCGGCGCCCGAACGTCGCTCGTGCGTCGACGCGACGTGGTCCTGCGCCACGTGTACGCGCGCTTCGGCATCGACCAGCGCGCGATGGACCGCCTCGCTCTCAGGCATCCCCGCGCGGAGGCCCTTGGCCTCGGACTCGATTGCGCTGCGCCGTTTACGCACCAGATCCTGTGCGTCGCGCAGCCGCTCATAGCCCAACACGCGCGAGAGAAATTTCGCGCGATCCACGGGCCCCATGGCGGCCATCACGCCAAGCTCTTTCTGGCCCGTGAAGTACGTGTTGAAAAATTCCTCATGGCTCATGCCGAGCCGGCGGCGCAGCAGGTCGGTGACGCCGCTGATCGACGTCGCGATGGGCTGCGTCGCGCCGTCGAGATACAGCTCGGCGTTGGTCAGCCCGCGCGTCACGAGATAGCGATGGCCGCCAAGCTCGAAGTCGAGCTCCACTTTGACCGAGGCGCGAGCCGGGGCGCGATACGACCGAATGGATTCACGCGTGCCGCGTGCCGCGGGCATGCCGTACAGCGCCCACGCGATCGCCTCGAGTATCGTCGACTTGCCGGCGCCGTTCGGGCCGATGATGCCGGTGATGCCCGCGTCGAACTCGATCGTGGTGTCGAGGTGCTGGCGGAAATTGCAGAGGCGCAGGCGATTGAGGCGCATCAGTCGTCGACCAATGCCGCGGCCGCGGGCGGCGCCGCGATCGACGACGCGTCGTCGATGTACGCCATCGCGCGCGCGACGAGCACGTCGCGGTCGACCTCGGAATCCAGTGGGCGGCTGCGCAGCTTGTCCGCGACGATGTCCTTGAGATCGAGCATCTGCCGCTTGCCCGGCGCGCTCGACGATTCCTTCGATCGATTGAGCTCCGGCCGTCGAATGTCGAGATGGAAATTCAGCGCGCGCCGCTTGTAGTCGCGAATCGCCTTGTGATCGAGCTCGCGCGCGATGTGGCGCGGCACGTCACGCACGACGAGACGCACGATCTTGTTGTCGATGCCGCCGTCCCACGCGTCGATCGCACCGCGAATGCGCTCATCCAGCTCGGCCGGTGACAGACCACGCGCGCTCACCGGCGGCAGATCGATCAGCGGCCGCGACGACGGCAACGAATGGAAGGTGTGACGACCGGTGGCGAGATCGCGCTCGATGAACCCCTTGCCGCCAGTCTCCGCGACGCGCTCCTCGTACAGTTCGCCCCACGTGTTCGCGCTCGTGTAGTCGATCGAACCGGAGTAAAACGCGTTCGGCGCGATCTCGCGATACACGTGATAGTGGCCGAGCGCGACGTAGTCCCAGCGCGCGGCTCCCAGCTCTTCTTTCGAAATCTCGAGCGCCGCGCGATCCGACATCGCCATCGCCGCCGGCAACATGCCTTCGACCTCGCCGTGCAGTACGAGCACATTGAAGCGCGCGTCAGGATCCGGCGTGAGCGACGGACGCGAGATGCCCGGCACGTCGGGCACCGCGAGAATCGACAGCTCGCGCTCGGGAAACACGAGTCGCTCGGCATCGCGATCGACGACGGTGATGCCGAGCTGCGCGAACAGCTTGAGGATGCCGGCGGTGTCCGACGACCGCGGCGTATCGTGATTGCCGGCGACGAGCACGACGATCGCGTCGGGCACCGATGTTCTGAGCCGCGCGAATTGCATGAACGCGTGCAGAATCGCCTGGTTCGTCGGTCGAACTGTATGGAAAATGTCGCCGGCGATGACGATCAGATCGGGTCGGAGCGCGATGACGCGGTCGACCGTCGTGCGAAAGGTCGCGGCGACGTCCGCCTCCCGTTGATTGACGCCGCCGGGAGTGAGCCGCTGGTATTGCCGGTAGCCGAGATGTAAGTCGGAGAGATGGACCAGGCGCATGCGGCTGTTAAAAAGGTGTCATCCCGAGCGAGCGTCAGCGAGTCGAGGGACCCCCGTCCCGACGGAGGAGCCCTCCGCAGCGCTCCGCAGCGAAGAGGATCCCTCGACTCGCTCCGCTCGCTCGGGATGACAGCCTCAAATCTAACCCTCAGCGCTCTTTGTCAGCGCTCTTTCGCTCGAACGTATGCATGTGCTGCGTAATGCGCGTATGCACACGCATCGACAGTATGCCGGTCGCCGGCGCAAAGGTCTGCAGCGAATTCACCACGATGTTGAACCACGACTCCGTGAGCCACCCGCGCTTCTGATCGACCAGCATGGTGCCGTTGACCATGCCGCTCTCCAGCACCGTGTTCGACGTCGACCCCGGGCCTTGCGCCGGCTGCATCTCGCCGCGCATCGAGACGAATGCCCACTCCCCGCCGTGCGCGAGCGAGTCGAGCCGGAACGTGCAATGCAGCTTCCCCGACAGGCGCGCGCCGATCTGAGTGCCGTCCGGCAGCGGCATCTCGCGAATCCAACTCTCGCCAACCTTGATCGCGCTCTTCGGGAACGTCGCCGGCATGAGCGATACGACCTGCGCCACTTCCTTTGGCGCGCCGTCGCCCGTGCTCAGCATCCCGACGGTGCCGTCGGGCCACACGCGAAAGCGAACGCGCTGTCCGCTCATTTGCGCTTCGGCGAGCGCCGCGGCCGCGCGCGAATGATCGTCCGTCGTCGAGAGACGCACCGAGTCCGTGACCGCGAGTACCGCGGTGCTCGCCTCGTTCGCCCCTTCGACGATCGCGCGCGAAAACATTTTCATGGTCGTCATGACCATGGCGCTCAGCTCACCGGCGGTCGTCTTGCGAACGCCGGTCATCTCGCTTTCCTGGTCGAGCCGCATGCGCAGCGTATCGCCGACGCGCGGCTTGATCGCCAGCGTGATCGTCTGCGCGGAGGCGTGCGCCCCGGCACCGATCATGAACGCGAAAGCGCCAGCGAAATTCCAGCAGGACCGCGCGCGCATATGAAAACTAGAATCCGTACGGGTCGTCGGCGGGCGCCGAGCGAATGGCCGCGGTCGGAACGCGCGCCACGGTCTTTGCCGCGGCGATCGGGCGAAGCTGCGCCAGGAAGAACTTCTTCACGTCCGCCGGGCGCTCCCGAAGCACCGTGTTGCGCGCCTTTATAACTTCCTCATCTTCGCGCAGGCCGACGGCGTCCTGCACCCAGCCAAGCGTGATCGAGGGATCGAGCGTGCGCAGGCTGCGCAGCACCGCGTTGTCCACGTCCACGTCCACCGCCTGGGGATACAACTCCGCGCCATCACGCCCGCGCATCACGGCGGGCCGTGGGAAGCGCACGAAGATCGGCTGCGTGAAATGCGGATGCCGCACCATCAACTGTCCCTTCTCCAACGTCGCCAGCTTGGTCTTCACGGCCGGACTGAGCACGGAATAGCCCGGGGTCGCCAGTTCGTCCGCGTCCATACGGCCATAGAGCGCGGTGCCCGAGTTGCCCACGACGCGCCGGTGCACCTGCGACCGAAATTGCTGCGCGCTGAACAGCACGAGGCCGAGATATCGGCCGCGTTCCGCCAGGTCGAGCAGCATTTTTCTGACATAGGTATCCTGCCCATCGCTTGGTGCGTACTTGTTCAGCTCGTCGACGAACACCACCACGTGATTGACGCCCAGGTCGCGCTTCTCGAGATGCTCGCGGAGCTTCGTGACGACGCGCGCGAAGATCAGATCCTGCGCGGCCTCCTCGAGCGAGGCGACGTCGATTACGTACACCGTACGATCCGCAAAGCTCCCGAACGGCAGATCGCTGACGGCGCCGTCGTCGGTCACCAACCCCGCGCACCGCGTCGAGATGTTCGAGAGACGATTTCGGACCTTGCGGATCGTCGCCACATGATGCGTGCGCCATCCGTCGCTGTTCTTTCCCTCGAGCGCCGAGAGGACGTCGCGGAACCATTCCTCGAGGTCGGCGAAGGAGCGCACCAGGTACGTCTTGTTGCCAAGCAATTGGTCGCTGAACTCGCGATCGACGATCCGCTCGCGAATGAAATCGATGAGCGCATCGGCCTTCGCGTCCACGTCGTCCTTGTTCAGCAGGACTTCGGCATACTGCAATACTTCGCGCAGTCCCCACGTGAGCGGCGAGACGTTGTGCAGCAACCGCTCGTTGGAGCGCAGCGTGTTGAGCGAGTAGCCGTCGGACTTGAACGGCGCGAAGTACTGCACGTTCTCGAATGGCCCGACCGGCACGCCACATTTCTCGTACAGCGCCTTGTCCTCTTCGCCGATTTGGCCGGGCTGATCGAGAAAGCAGAGGTCGGGGCCCTTCACGTTGAAGCACACCGCGGCGACGGATCCCTTCTTCTCCGGGAAGTGCGCGAAGATCGACGAGAGAATCCATTCGATGGCGCTCGTCTTCGTGGCCAGGCCCGAGACGCCGGTGATGTTCAAGTGCGCGGCTTCGGGGCCAATCAGAAAATCTGCATCGAGGTAGATCGGCGCGTCGGTGCCGCCGGCGCGATACACACCAACGGGAATGCCGGTGCGCGAATCTTCCTTCAGGTAGCCGTCCATGCGCAGGCCGATCGCGACGTCCGCATCGTCGGCCAGAAACACGCGGCCCATCGGAACGGGCTGGAGCGGCTCCTCCGGCACCTGACGCAGCACGGCCGCGGAGTAGAGACGGATCTCCGTGCGCTGCGTCGCCGCGAGCGACGCGCCGTCCGGCGTACCGTCGTGGCCGAGCAGATCGTGCAGCGGCGTCTGGAGATCGGTGTAGCTGAAGCCTTCGACGACGATGCCGTAGATCCGCGGAATGTGCCCGTTCACCGGCTGCTCGCCGTCCACCCGCACGATCGTCCCGATCCCGACCGGCGAGTCGAGCGCCGTCCAGAAATGGAATTCGTGCGGGGTGTTGGGCTTGCGCTCGGTAGCGACGACGCGGCCGAGTGGCGCGGCGGCGGGCGACGGCTTGGAATCGACGGAATCGATCATCGAATTAGTACCAATATGACATTAAATATTCTATTATTCCATATCTCATACAACCGCCCGCAGGAACTCTTCGCAGTCCCGAATCCCGTACACCATCTTGTCCCACCGCCCGTCCGGCAGCGCCGTCGGCGCCGCCTCGGCCAGAATCCAGCGCGACACCAGGTCGGCGCGCCGCCCGATGGGCGGCTCGTCCGCGCGCTCCGGATACGCCACCTCCACCCGGACGAGCCCCCACATCGGATCGATCCCGCTGCGATCGCGCATCCGCAAGTACCAGCTCGCCACCGTCGCGCGCTTGGGCGACGTCACGCGAAACACGCTCGAGCGCTCGCCCTTCTTCAACCCGAACACGCGCGCCAACGCTTCGCCTTCGGCGTACAACGTGCGATGACTCTTGATCACGCCGATCGCGCAGCTCGCGTGCGCCACACGCTCCGAGCCGCTGATGCCGCCGTCGATCAACAGCACACGCTCTTCGCGCCCGCACCAGTCGACCGCCAGCTCCTGCTCCGCCGCTTCACGATCCCGTTGCAGAAGATGGATCGCCGCGTCGCGCCACGCGAGCGGATGATCGCCCACGGGCGCTCCGTCTTCCGTCGCCGTCACGTCGCGCACCGCGATCCCGTTCGCCTCGAGCCGCTCGACGAGTTCCGCGGTGAGCCGTGTGGGTGGCGCGTAGAGCCGGTGCCACACGAGGTGCCGCCAGGTGTAGAGGCGGCGATTGCGCCGCTCGCGAATGACCGCGGCGACGGTGCCGTAGATGAACGGAATGCCTTCGTCCGTCGCGAAGATGGTGCGGCTCACCTGCGTGCCGTCGAGAAACGCGGCAATGCCGACCGTGGGCGCGTCGAAGACCCGGTGGGCGCGCATCGCGCCGCCCTCGATCACGATCGTGCTGATCGTCCGCGCGGGCTCCGTCGGACGCGCTGACACCTCGAGCGGCGGCTCAGTACCGGACGCGAGCGCCGCTCCGGGCAGCAGCTGCGCCAGCACGCGCACGGCGCCGCGAAACGACGGATCGAAGACGGGGGCGGACATCGGCTTGGTCCAGACTAACGTGCGGGCCGACAAGCGACAACGGCGCTCACGCGACCCTCCCGGCGAGAATGACGAGCGGCCATTCGATGCGCCTCCGCTCGTGCTGCCCCCACACCGTTGCAAGCTGCGCCGACAGCTCGATGACGGGATCGACGCCATGCCGCGCGACGTACCGTGCCGTCGACGACCAGGTGCGCGCGTAGCCGGCAAGCTGATCCAGCGTCCAATCCTCGGAGAGCACGAGATCGGGCGCACTGACTCGCTCGAAGGGAAACGGCACATTGGCGTACGCCTCGTCGACGTGCCGCCGCTCGGGTGGCCAATACGCACCGACGGTCTCGCGCGCGAAGCGTCGCAGCAGCACGCCTGCCTCGCCATCCATTCGCGCGGGCGTGTAGACCCAGGCCGCGATCGCGGCCCCCGGCGCCGCGACGCGCCGCACTTCGGCGTAGAATCGTGGATGATCGAACCAGTGAAGCGCCGTCGCCACCGTGACGAGATCGATACTGCCCGCATCGATCGTCGTCTGCTCCGCCGGCTCGACGCGCCACTCGATGCGCGGATGCCGCGGCGCGCGCGCGATCTGCGTCGCGCTGACGTCGGTCGCGATCACGCGATCGAACCATGCGGCGAGATCGACCGTCGCCTGCCCCGATCCGGCACCGCAATCCCACGCACAGACGCGTTTCGCGGGACGCGACGCCAGAAACTCGAACAGCGTAGGCGGATAATGCGGGCGAAACTCAGCGTAGGCCGCCGACACTTCGGAGAAATGATCGCCCGTCGCGCGCGGCTCGCCTTGCCTTTCTCCCTCCCGCGCGCTCATCGCACGACCGCGACCGCCACTCCGTCGTGCGTCGGCACGATGATGCCCAGCACGCGCGGATCGGTCGCGAGCCGGCGATTGAATTCACGCACGCCGCGCGTGCGCTCGTCGGTGTCGCTCGTCTCGTAGACGCGGCCGCCCCACAGCGCGTTGTCGCCGATGACCAATCCGCCGGGACGCACGAGTCGCAGCGCCCAATCGAAGTACGTGGGCAACGGTTCCTTGTCGGCGTCGAGGAACATCGCGTCGAACTTCTCGCCGTCGAGCGACGGCAGCACGTCGAGCGCGCGGCCGACGCGAATCTCGACGCGGTCCGTGAGCCCCGCACGATCCACGTGGCGCCGTGCGAACGCGGCGTGCTTCTCTTCGATTTCGATCGAGAGCAGCCGGCCGCCGGGCGGCAGCGCGCGCGCCATGCAAATCGCCGAGTAGCCGCCGAGCGTGCCGACTTCGAGCACGCGGCGCGCGTTGATAGCGGTGAGGAGGACTTGCAGCAGGCGTCCTTCGTCGGCGGAAATCGCGATCGGGGGCAGCCCGGTGCGATCCGCCTCCTCACGCAAATCGGCCAGCACCTGATCCTCGGCGCTGAACAATCCGGCGATGTAATCTCCCGCGCGATCCGCCATGAGTATGCTCGCTACTCGACGCCGATGTCCCAGGCGGCTTGAATGTCTTTTTTCGAGTACGCGCGGAAGGCGGTGAGCGTCTGCGTACGTTGAATGCCGGGCACCGTCGGAAAGATCTCGGTGACCACGCGCGCGATCTGGTCGTACTGCGGCACGCGGACGATCGCGACGAGATCCCAGTCGCCGGAGACGGAGTACACCTCGGTCACCCCGTCCACACCGGCGAGCATGTTCGCCGCGGTAGGAATGAGCGAAGGATCGACGCGGATCAAGACAATGGTTGTTATCACAGCATTCCGAGCGAAGGTGCGAGCGGAGCGACGCTCCGCGGTAAATAGCTGCCGCTGCGGTATTCCGAGCGCAGGTGCGTAGCGCCGAAGTGCGGAACAATCATCAAAGAGGGGCCGGAGGAACATTCAGCAGCCAGAGACCTGAAATCTGGCTCTTCTCGTCGAGATCGAGAAGTAGATCTCGCGCAAGGCGCACGGTGCGCGTCTCGCGCGGCTTGCCGACGCGAAAGTGGAAGTTGCGCTGCGCCGCGTCGGCTTCCGCGATGAGCCTGGTTGTACTCTCGAGCGACGCAATCTCGGGTTGCGAACGGCGCGACGGCACTACGACTCTGGCGTCCTCCACCGTGGCCGGAGGCTGGAGCGACGGCATTTGCCTGACGTCCGGCCACACCGCGATCTCGACGCCGTTGATTCGCCCGGCCGACACGTCGAGGATCAGCCACGACCCGTCGCTGCCTTCGAGGCCCACCGATCCGGACATTCCTTCGCCCGTGGCGGGCGGCAGGAGCTGTGCGGAGAGGATTTCGGTATCGGGGTCCCAGCGATATTCGACTTCCTGCGGCATTCCGTTCGCCGGCTGTACTTGGACGGCGATCTTCACGAATCGCTCCCTGGGGTCCCTGGGCGGCCAGACACGGAATCGGCATCGATTCCGAATGTGCACGACTGCGCGGCGTCGCGCAGGCTCGATCCAACGCCACGGGCATCAATCGATTTCGTGACCTGGATCACACAGGGCCTATTATATACCCGCCGCGATGATCCGCCGCACCCCCTCCAGCACCTGTTCCGCGGGCGCCGCATAGGCCAGGCGGATCCATTCGGGCGAATGGAATGCGATGCCCGGCACGACGGCGACCTCGTACTCCTCGAGCAGGCGCCGGGCGAATGTCGATCCAGGCTCCGGATCGCCTGTCGCCGCGTTGCGGACGCGCATATACAGATAGAACGCCCCGTGAGGACGAATGACGTCGACGTTGGCGTTCGTGAGCAGTTCCAGCGCCGAGTCGCGCCGCGTCCTGAATTCGGCCACCATCGCGGCGATCGCGCGCGATGCAGACGCCTCATCGGACAGCGCCGCGAGTGCCGCATGCTGTGACAACGTCGCGGCATTCGACGTCGTGTGCGACTGCAGCGCGATCATGCTGCACGTCAATGGGCGCGGCGCCACCGACCAGCCAATCCGCCACCCGGTCATCGCGAACGACTTCGCGACGCCGTCGACGATCACGAGACGGTCCATCGAAGGCGCGACCGACAGTAGCGACGGCGCTTCGCCGTCGTAGGAGATCGCGCGGTAGATCTCGTCGCTGATCACCCACCAGCCGCGATCCTCGGCAAGCGCGAGAAGGTCGGCGAGCTCCTGGCGCGAATAGACGGCGCCTGTTGGATTACACGGCGAATTCATGATGAGGCCGCGCGTCTTCGCCGTGCTCGCGGCGCGCAAATCGTCCGCGGTCACCTTGAGCTGGCGGTCGCGCGAACCGCGCACGGCAACGGGTACCGCGCGGGCGAGGGCAAGCATCTCGTAGTAGCTCGTCCAGCCAGGGGTCGGGACCAGCACTTCATCGCCGGCGCCGAACAGTGAAAAGCATGCGTTGAACAACGCTTGCTTCGTCCCCGAGGTGACGATGACGTTGCTAGTGTCGAGCGATGCCCCCGGGCGGGTTCCGCGCGCGCGTTCGGCGATGATCTCGCGCAGCGGCAAGATGCCTTCGACTTGCGTGTATCGCGTCGCGCCGGCGGCGAGCGCGTTCTGGGCCGCGTCCATGACGTACGCGGGCGTCGGAAAATCGGGCTCGCCCGCGCCCAGGTCGATGACCGCGCGTCCCATCGCCTTGAGCGCCTTGGCGCGAGCCGACACGGCAATCGTCGCGGACTCGCGGAGCTCGGCGACGTTGGCCGATGGAGCGTAGCTCGACATGAATGATGGGCGGTGGGGACGAGGGCGGGCGGCGGCTATAATTCACATCTTACGAGTGGCGCGGGCACGACGACAGCCCCGTCGCTCGACGACTGTTTGACAGTGGATTCGGGGGATGCACGGGTGGATTCAGAAGCACGTGAAGGCACGACAGCTCCGGCGGGAGTGTCGAGAAACTCGAACGCGATGTACGTCATGCCGCACGACTGGGCGTCGATGGCGCAATTCCTGGAGCCGTTGATCGAACGGCTCGACGCGGAACGACCGGAGCTGCAGCTGCTCGTCGTCACCCCGGATTCCGACACCGCGGCCGCGGCGGCAGCGGCCGCCGTTCGCCTGGCCGGCGATCGCGCGATTCAAATCGTCGCCGCGACTTCGGCCCCCCGCGCCGCCCGCCTGGTTCGTTTGCGGCGGCCGCAGATTCTCGCCGGCGATCCGTCGACACTCGTTGCGTTGCTTCGTTCGGCCGCACTCAAGCTCGAACCCGTGCGCGCGATCTGCATCGCCTGGGTAGACGAGCTGTTGACGCGCGGCGAGACCAGCTCGCTCGAAGCCCTGATGATCGAAGTGCCGAAGGAAGCAACGCGCACGATGGTCGCGTCCGAGATCACGCCTGGTGTCGAGGAGCTCGTCGAGCGCTATGCGCGCCGCGCGCGCCGCGTCGCCTCGGCCGGAGCGGGGGCCGAGGGCAGCGCGCCCATCGCGATCGAGTATGTCGCGGTGTCGTATCATGCCCGACTCGACGCGCTGCGTCGTGCCCTCGATGAAACCGATCCGGCGTCCGCGTTGATTTTCGTGCGCGAGAACGATGCGGAGCGCGAAGTGCGCGACATGCTGCGCGCGTCGGGCCCGGGAGACGAGAGCGTTCACGTGGGGCGAGCGGCGTCGCCGGGCATCGAGCTCGCGATTCTGTTCGATCTGCCTGCGTCGCGCGAGGAGCTGCGCGAGGCCGCCGGCGCCGCGAAACGAACCATCGCGCTCGTGCAGCCGCGACAGCTCGCCAGCCTGCGCGCGCTCGCCGCGGGCGGGAACGTCAAGCCGCTGACCCTGGCGCAATCCGGCGAACGCGCGCGCAACGACGATGCGCGCGTACGCGTCGACGTTCGTCGCGTGCTCGACGACGCGCACTTCGGGCGCGAGCTCCTGTCGCTCGAGCCGCTGCTCGAGGATTATGATGGGATCGAGATCGCGGCGGCGCTGCTCCAGATGCTCGAGCGCGAGCGTCATGCGCATCGTTCCGCGCTTGCCGCGGTCCCTGTCTCGCAGCGCGATCCGGGGTCGATGGCGAAACTGTTCGTCGGCGTCGGAAGCCGGGACGGCGTTCGCGCGAGCGATCTCGTGGGCGCGATCGCGAATCAGGGCGGCGTGAGCAGCGGCGAGATCGGCCGCGTCGACGTGCGCGAGTCGCACTCGGTCGTCGAGATCTCGGCCACCGTTGCCGAGACGGTCATCGAGAAAGTGAACGGCACGGAGATCAAGGGGCGTCGCGCGGTGGTGCGGCTCGACAAGCAGCCGTCCGGCGAAGGAAGACGCGAGTCGCGTGGGCGTGACGAGCGTCGCCCGTCGGGCCGCGGCCGTGACGGTGGTGATTCTCGCGATTCTCGCGATTCTCGTGGCCCGCGTGGTCCGCGCGGCGGTGGCGATGCACGTGGGCCGCGCGGCGGAGGCGGTCGCGGTGACGCGCGCGGTGACGCGCGCGGTGACGCGCGCGGTGACGCGCGCGGTGACGCACGGGGTGGTCCGCGTCGCGAGCGTTCGGATCGTTCATCACCGTCATCCCGCCGCCCGCCGAAATGATCTCCGACGGCTACTTCGCCGGCGCGAGCGCGGGCTGGATCGAGGTGATCTGCGGCGTGATGTTCAGCGGCAAGAGCGAAGAGCTCATTCGTCGCGTGCGCCGCGCGATCATCGCGCGCAAGCGCGTGCAGGTGTTCAAGTCGCACCTGGACGAGCGGTATTCGGGCATCTATCACGTGTCGAGCCACGACGGCCGCACCGTCGAGGCGATTCCCATCGATACACCGGAGCAGATCGCGCAGGCCCTCCTGCCCGACACACAGGTCGTCGCGATCGACGAGGCGCAATTCCTCGACGATTCGATCGTGCCGCTGGTGACGTCTCTCGCGAACAAGGGGGTGCGCGTGATCGTCGCCGGCACCGACAATGATTTTCGCGGCGAGCCGTTTGGCCCAATGCCGCAGTTGCTCGCGGTCGCCGAGGTCGTGGACAAGCTGCACGCGATCTGCGTGATCTGCGGCAATCCGGCGAGTCGGAATCAGCGGTTGATTGGCGGCAAGCCCGCACGGTACGACTCACCGACGATCATGGTCGGGAGCACGGAGTCGTACGAGGCGCGGTGCCGCGCATGCCATTCGGTGCCGCGTCGAGATGAAGATCAGGTTCGGCTGTTGTAGCGCGCGGCGGTGAGGCCACGCGCGCTGCGCGGCCACACCATCGCGTAGCGGCCGCACCGCGCGCAGCGCTGAATCAGTGCGGTACCAAACTCTTAAACAGTGAAGTCACATTGAACTTCACCGGATCGTACTCGTAGTACCGATTGTCCAGGAACCGCCCGGTCGTCGGGAAATACGGCGGCGGATTCGACACCGCGCAGCGGTCGTAGCTGTATCGCTTGATGTAACCTTCGCCGCTCGTCAATCCGACCGCGCCGCGATTGTTCTGAATCAAGCCGCCCGTGAGGTTCAAGCAGCCGCGGCCCGACGTGGTCGTGCCGCACGTGATCGCGGATTGCGGACCCTGGTCGTAGTGCTCCACCGAGAACGACGTTCCCAGCGCCATCACTACGTCGTGCAAATCCAGACTCGGCGTATCGTCGAAGCTGCGGTATTGATTCGGCGTGCTCGAGACCTTGATCGGCGGCGGCGAGTTGATCGAGTTGTACGCCACGTAACTGTTCTCGCCGGAGATCGTTCCGAGAATGTCGATGCACACGCCATTCGCCGGATCGTTCGCGTAGCGCACATCGTCCAGGTACACGACCGAGTGCGGCGTATAGAGCGTGATGTCGCCGCGCAGCACGCCGCTGATGCCGACGGTGCCGCTCACGTAGATCACACCCTTCGTATTGGTGTTGTACCCGCGATACAACGGATACAAGTAGCTCGCGTCGGGTCGGTGCAACGCTGTAATCGGTGCCGGAACGCTGCCACCCCACGTCTGCCACGCGCCATACTGATCGGTCGCGGTGAACGTCGTGTCGTCGCCGCCCTTGTGAATCTTGTCCACGGTGTACCCGAGGCCGGTCGTACGCGCGACGGCCACGAGGTGGGGATCGCCACCAAGGTAGCAGCGCGCATTCGCATGCTTGAGAATGCCCGTGAGCTTGTCGTCGCTCGCCGTGAGCGAGTCGCCTTCGGCATGCGCGGAGGTAACGTTCGCCGGATTCACACCGCCGTTCATGCCGCCCGCGGTCACCGTATCGAACCAGTTGTTGATCGTGTTGCCGTGCCCGTCAACCGCGTGCACGTGCACCGAGAAGGGGAAGAACTTGAGGTCCGCCGATCCAGCGACCGCATGCCAGTCGCCGCAATTGATCAGTTTCGTCGGATCGGGCAGCGCGGTCTCCGTACCGGGCCAGTCGGCTCGCAGCCAGTCGTTGTTGCTCGTCGCCTTGTAAACGCGGAAGAAACCTTCGTCCGTGTCCGTCGAATCGTGGTCGCCGTTCAAGTCGATCGACAGGAACTCGATGCGCATCAACACGCCCGATGCATCGCCCGTGTACGCCGTCGTGAAGTTGTAGCCGCTCGCGGTCGCGAGCGGTGACAGACTGCTCAACGTCGTGAGCGTCGGCAGGCTGATCTTCTTCTGCTTGACCTGGTAGCCTTTGGCGAAGGTGCCGTAGCTGGCGCCGACGATGAGCGGAGCCGCCGTGCCGACGTCGTCGTGGAAGTTCGCGCCGGACGACGCGATGTTGATCGTATCGTTCGACCACACCGGACCCCACAAGGCGTCGTTGTTGGCGAAGACGATCGTGCCGCCCGCCGCGTTGTTCTCGCTGTTCGTCCAGTAGGCGAATTTCGCGAAGCTCTCCTGCGTGAGCTCCAGACGCCGCACGAAGCTCGTGCCGTTCGCGTCCACCGCCTGCGCCACGATGCTCGCAAAGCGACCGAACTGACCACTCGTCGAGCCCGACGGCCCGGCCCACAGATTCACCGTGATGCCGGGGACATTCTGATTGTCCGCGGTCTTGAGCGTCTTGTTCGTCATGAGCGCCACGTAGCTCGTGTTCGGCAGCGCGGCGGGATTGAAGTTGAGCTCCGCCTTGCCGATCGCCAGCGCGGCCTCGGACATGTATTTGAGATCGTCTTCCTTCTCGTACGTCTTGCTCAGGAGCGTCGCGTTCGCCGTCAGATAGATGGCGGACAGTGCGAGCGCGCCGATGCCGGCGACGAAGAACATCGAGATGAAGAGCGCCACACCACGGCGCGCGCGAAGCGACAGCTTCAATGCGCGGCGCCGAGCGCGCCCGGATCGGTTGCGATGCGTAGTCATGGCATTCACCCTCACGGAATCGTGACCGCGGACGAGATCGTCACCGGCGAATTCGACGGCGTGCAATCCAGCGCGGATACCGCGTACTCCCACTTCTGACCGCTGATCAGATCGAAATCCTGGAACGCGTAGGTCGAGTGGCCCGCCGGCACGCTGCCGATGGGCTGATCGAACGACGTCGTGCCCTGCAGCCGGCGATACACCGCGTACCGCTCGACATCCTTCTCGCCCGCGCCGTCATCGGTCGAACTCCCCCAACCGACCGTCACGTACGTCTGCGGAATCGTGGTACCGTTCGCGGCCGTGACGACCGCCGTCACCGTGGCCACCGCGAGCGGCGGATTACCGCACGTCGAGTGATGAATGAGTCCCGCGTTCTTCAGCTTGATCGTGAGATTCAACCGCCGCAGCACCGAGTCCTTCGGCGTGCGCGGATCGCGGAACACGCTCGTGAATTGCGCGCGTACCTGGCGAATGCTGTCCGTCAGCGCCGACTTGCCGGTGTCCGCCTGCGAGCCATGGATCGGCGCCGAATGAACGAGCGGCAGTGCCGCGGGCGAGATCTCCGTGAGATTGCCAAGCGTGTCGGACTTGAAGTAGTGGAAGATCGTGTCCGACGCGCCGTTGTAGATGATGCCGCGCGCGACGAGACGCGGCGTCGTCGCGTTCACGCGCCGCCAGAGCACGTACTCGTGCGAGTGCCCGCTCGTCGAATCCTGCACCAGGTAATACGAGATCGTCTCCGCATTGCTCGGCACGCCGGGACTCGACATGTACGTGCTGTCCGGATACTGCTTCGAGGTGCCGGGCAGCGTGATCTTGTTGTTGTTCCGCAACACGTCGATCGATGCCGAGTCGGCGTCGGGATTGATGTACACGGCGCCCAGATCGCCCGTGTCCGCCGCGACGAGATCCGCGTTGAACGTGATGCCGAGCGTGTTCGCCATGACGAGCAGCGGCTGCGCATCCACGACACCGACGCCCGCCACGCGCAGCTCGCGCTCGAGCATCGACATCGCGAAGCGCGAATTCTGCTGTGCGTCGAGGCGGCCGGTCTGCGCCGACACGAACGTGCCCTGCTTGCGGAACAGCTGCGTGCTCAGGCCGATGAGCGTGAGCATCAGCGTCATCGCGAGCATGATTTCGACGAGGGTAAAGCCGCGGCGTGCGCGAAGGGTGAGCGGCGCCGCGGGCGCCCGAGATGCCTTGGGTATCACGCGTGCCTCCGTCAGTATGGTGCGATGACCGTCGTCTTGCGCACGTTGCCGGTCAGCTGCGAGTTGGCGACTTGCACGGTGACGATCTTGTAGTCGATGGTATCGGAAGCGGCACCGCCGACGCGCGATACCCACGTCTGCCGCGAGAATCCGGGGTGTCCGCCGACAACCGCTTCGGTCGCGACGTACAAGCTTTCGATCGCGGTGTAGCGCGGTGCGCTCTTCACCGCCTCGAGTCGATCCGCGGCCAGCTGCGCCGCCTCGATGCGAATGCGCGACGACGACGTCGACTGCGACAACCGCACGGAAAACATGCCGAGCGCCATCAGCACGCCGCCGAGAATGGCGAGCGCCACGATGACCTCGACCAGCGACAGACCGGCGCGTGCACGCATGCGCGTAGGCATGCCGGACGAATTCGGACGAGTCGTCATTGGTTGGCCTGCGCCCAGGCGTTAGTGGAGGTGTTCAGTCGGTACCAGTCCACGCGCCCGGTGGATTGCGTGACGCGCACCGCGCGATACCACGGCGGTCCATGTCCCGCGACCTTGATGTAGATCTCGGCATCCGTGCTCGCCGAGCCGTCGCGGTGAAACGTGATCGTCGGCCAGTTGTTCAGCGACCTGATGTTCGAGCCGGACACCGGGTTCGTGATCTGGGATCCGGTAATGCCGCTCACCGACGGATCGGTGAACAACACACCGACGTCGAGCCCGCGAAGGCTCACCCGTTCAGTGTTCTCGAAGCTGCCGTCATTGTTGATGTCCCAGAACGTGCGGATCTTCTCGCCCGTCGTGTCGAAGCTCACGACCATATCATGCTGTCGCGTGATCGCCTGGCGCTCCGCATATTGCAGCGTAGTGCGCACGATGGTTGCGATGGCGTCCGCCTTGATCTTCGTCGTGTCGATCCGCGGGATCGCGATCGCGATCATCATTCCCGAGATCACGACCACCACCATGATCTCGGCGAGCGTAAAGCCCGTGCGACGCGCCACTATACCACCGCGTGGGATGTGTCTTGCGAAATGATTGCGACCCATGAAATCCTCTGGCCTGGCTGCTTACTTAAGGACGACAACATGGCCTCAGAGGCTATGCGGACGTGTGACACTGATCATCACAGGTTCGGCAGAAAGCGTCATATTCTGCGGTCTTGCGCCTTGCACGTGACAACCGAGCGCGAATAAAGTCCCTGTAAGGAGACGCTACACTTTCTCGCGGTCGTCGACCGAGGTTTCATGGGAGTCATTGCGACGCTCCTGCCTAACGCAACACAAGTCAAACGGCTCCGAACGGCCATCCGCGACCGTCACGAGGTCGTGGCATGCGATGATTGGGAAACTCTCATGCAAGCGTGCGAACGGCAGGCGGTTCGTCTGGCCGTCATCGACCTGTTCGCACACGGGCAGGCGAACTTCGAGCACATTCGCCAGCTCAAGCAGCGGCTGCCGCGGCTCACGCTCATCGCCTACGTCTCGTATTCCCCCGAGCGCGCCCACGACCTCTTCGACGCCGGCCGGCAGGGCATGAGCGGACTCGTCATCGTCGATCAGGACGACTCGCCGCGCGCACTCCTCGCACTCGTCGAACAGGCCGAATCGCGCAGCCTGAGCTCGGTGGTCGCGCAATCGCTCAGCGGCGTCGACTCCACGGTACGGGACGCCGCGCTGCTCTCGGTCACCCGCGCACACGAGCGCCTGGCGCCGGAAGAGTTGGCGCGCTTGCTCGCACTGCCCCGACGTACGGTCTCGCAGCGGCTTGCGTCGGCGGGCTTTCCGCCGCCGCAGCGCTTGCTGACGTGGGGACGCCTCATCGTGGCCGCGCATTTGCTCGAAGATCGCCATCGGAGCGCGGATCGGATCGCCGCGGCGCTGGACTTTCCTTCGGGAAGTGCGTTCCGCAACACGTGCCAGCGGTATTTGCACGCAGCCCCGCACGAGATTCGCGCGCGGGGCGGTGCGGCGTACGTGATTCGCGCCATGCTTCGTCAAACGAGTGTGAACCGCGAGCAAACTCCAACCACCCGGATCGGCAAGCGCAAGCTCGCGCTCGCGGTCTGATACCCTTCATCTACGAGCCGAGGTTTCTCACACATGAAGCGACGCCGCCTCATCCTGGCCTGCACGGCGATCACGCTCGCCGCATGCAGTAGTACGGACTCGACTGCTCCGCGCGCGATCACGACCGCCACCGCGTCGCACGCGTACGGCGGCGACTGGCATGACGGAACGCCGGTGCCCGGTTCAGTGGGCGAGGCGCAGAACAGTTCTTCATCGAATCAACAACCGCTGGCGTGTAACGTCGACGCGCCGCTTCAGGGCTCCGCCATCATCGGACCGAGCGGCGGCACGCTCAACGTCGGCCCGCATCGCCTCATCATTCCGCCCGGTGCGCTCGACAGCAACGTCACGGTGAGTGGCGTCGTGCCGGCGGGCAATACGTTACGCATCGACTTCTATCCGCAGGGCCTGCAGTTCCGGAAGCCCGCGGGGCTCGTGCTCGACGCGTCGAGCTGCGGAACGGTGCCGAACGTGATTTATCTCGACGAGGTGGATGGACTTCAGGAGCACATCCAGGCGACCTTTTCCACGTGGTGGCATACGATCGCCGCGCCGCTGGATCACTTCTCCGGATACCTTCTTGACGTCTGATCGGACCGCCTGAATGGGGAGTCGCGACGCGATCGTCGCAGGGGAGGCCTCGGAACTCGCCGGAGAGTTTCTCGAGGCCTCCGCTGCATATACGTCGGCGCTGGGCGACCACGATCCCTCCGTGGTCGCCGACGCACACTTTCATCTCGGCCGCGTCAACTGGCGCCAGGCCCATTTCGACGACGCGGCGCGCGAGTACGAGGCGGCGCGCGCCATCGCGCTACAGCATGGCCTCAAGGAACTGAGGGCGCGCGTCGAGAACGGATTGGGCGTCGTCCACCACGCGCGCGGCGAGTACACGCAAGCCAAGGCGTGCTACGCCATCGCGCTGGAGCTCGCCGGCGACGACGTGCAGCGCGGCCGCGTGTTGCTCAACCTCGGCGCCATCGAGAACATCGAGGGCAATCTCGACGCGGCGCGCAGCTACTACGCGCGCAGCCGAGCGATGTCTCAGCAGTCCGGCTACACCCGCGGCGAAGCGATGGCGCTTCACAACCTCGGCATGCTCAACGCCGACGAAGGCCGCTGGGACGATGCCGAGGACGCGTACAATCGCTGTCTTCAGCTGCTCGAGTCGTTCGGCGACCGCCAGTCGATCGGCCACGTCCTCATGAACCGCACGGAGCTGCACTGCGGACGCGAGCGCTACGAGGAAGCGATCGCGAGCGCCGACCTGGGACTGTCGATCTTCTCGGAGCTTGGAGACGAAGCGGGCCGCGGCGAAGCGCTACGATGGAAGGGGCGCGCACTCCGTCTCTCGGGCCGCTACGAAGAAGCGGAGCGCGCGCTGCACGAAGCGGTGCGCCTGGCCAAGCGCACGCAGGGCAAGCTGCTCGAGGCCGAATCGTCGCTCGATCTCGGGCTCGCGTGGGCCGATCGCGGCGACACGACCCAGTCGCGGCGCTGGCTCGAGCGGGCATTAGAGTTATTTGATGCCCTCGGCGCGTCACGCGACGCCGAGGCCGTTCGCGTGGCGCTCGGCGGGCTTCCGCGCTGAGCCCCGGCGTCTACCAGGACGCCAGGTTGTCGCTCCACGAGTTCGGGATCGTGATGTACTTTCGCAGCCGCGACGACGCCTTCGAGACGGAGCACGAGTCGTAGACGTACGTCTTCTGGCCGTTGGCGTCGGAGTCGTCCACCTTGCTGGGCGACGGCGTGCCGCCGAGCAGGAAGTTCAAGCCGCTGAGCGTCGCGCCGTACGTGGTGTTGTTGCCGTTCGACGTGAGCGTGCCGCCAACGAGCACGATGCCCGCCCACATGTTGCTGCCGCTGATCGCGAAGTCGCTGTCGGCGATGATGATGCCCCGCCCTTGGTTGGGCAGACTGTATCCGTTCGTGTGAATGCGAATGACCGGCCAGTAATTGGTGTCCGCCGCGAACGTCGCCGCGGAGGGGAACGCTTGTCCGGGAATCGTGATGTCCGCCGGCATCGAGTTCTGATTGATGATGCCGTCCCAGTCGATGGGCGTGTTCGTCTTGAGCTGCGTGAACGTCTGGCTGGTATCGACCGGCGGGCTTCCGTCGAAGACCGACGCGCCGCCGTTGACGATGAGATCGCCCTTGTCGACTTGCGCGCCGGCAACCGAAGGCGCCTGCCCGCAAAAGTCGGTGCCGTCGATCGTGCCCGTTCCATTCTTCACGAGACCCGACAGGCTGACCCACGCAGCCGTGACCTTCATCGTCGCCGTGGTCCACTTGGCGTAGACGCCAACCGTGTGCTCGGCGGACGTGCCGTTCCCCGCGCCGCCAATCTGCACCGACGTGTCCACGCCCTTGGAGCGAATGAAGAACAACGCCGGCGTCGTCGAATCGATCGCGGGGCGGACCTTCACGGCAACGACGTCGGCATACCCGCCCGGCAGCGTGACGCGCGTCCATTCGGAATCGACCGCGATCGGGTCGCCACAGTGCAGGCACCAACCGGTCGTGCCGCGCATGACCATGAACTGCTCGAGCCCTGTTTCCGCGAGATGATAAGCGCGATTGGTGCCGCGCTCGGCGCGATTGGTCAGATATTCCGCGGTCGTCGATGAGAACGACGCGGCGACGGCGGCCGTCAGCACCGCGATGATCAGGATGGACATCGGCAGCGCGAAGCCGTCCCGGTTCTTGAGTCGGGTCATAAGAAAACTCCTATTAGTACGCACGCACGTTCTTGAAGAACACCGACGTCACCATTTTGGACGGCGCATGCGAGGCGGCATTGTCGGAGGTCGCGCGGGGACTCAAGGAATTGAGCACGAGATCGACGCCGCGGATCTGATCGACCGACGGCACCGTCGTCCGCGACGTATCGTCGCCCGCGACGTAGTAGCGAAAGCGCGCGGTCGAATCGAACGGCGCGAGCAACTCCTCGTTGGTTCCACCCTGCACGTTGCGATACAGGCCGAGATATCCGGGAAACGCACCGGACGCCTTGAACGAATAGGTGATGCGCTGCCAGAGGAATACCGGCGCCGTCGCCGCCGCGCCGGTCGGTCCGGGAGCCTTCAGGTCGAGAATCGCGCCTGAGCGCCCATTGACCGACAACGTGCGAATCTGTGCCTGACCGCCGCCACTGCCCGTGCAGGTGTTCGGCGACACCGACGCCACCGGTTGATCCGAGCCCGTGGGATTCGCCGGCGTCACCGTCACGTAGCGACCGCTGGTCGGATCGCGAAACGCAAACCCCGCGTAGACCGACATGGCGTTCGTCGCCGAATCGTTCGGCAGCATGCTCACCGTCGTGACGGAGCCGTTGGTGCCGCATACGAGGCCGAAGCGATACGGCACGACCACGCGCATCAATCGCCCGTCGACCGTCGCCGAATCGACGCCGCCGGAATCCTGCACCATGCGGAGATCGGAGAGAATGAGATTCATCGAACTGCGCGCGATGGTGCGCGCGTTGCGCAGGTTCGTCTGCTTGTCGTAGAAGCGCGACTGGGCCGTCAGCAGCTTGGTGGCCGCCACGCCGATGATCCCGAGGATCGTCAGCGCGATCACGACTTCGATGAGCGTGAAGCCGCTGCGTGCGGGGGGGCGAGTGGTCGACGTGCGCGTCATCATCAACATCCCTTGCAGAGGACGCTCGACGTCGCGGGCGCGGTGCGATCGATGATGACCGAGTCCTTGGCGATCGCCGTGTTCGTCGGCGCGACGACGATTTTGATCGTGTAGCGCTGCGCGTTGACGTTCGTGATCGTGAGCTTCCGCGTGTACGAGAAGTCGCCGCTCGTGAACGACTTGTCGCTCGTCGGAAAGTTCGCGAGACTCGCGAACGGCATCGACCCGAACTTGTTGGCTTCCTGGAGAAGCGCGGCGGAGCGCTTGGCATAGGTGTCGTTGTCGCGGCCGCGGATCGCGACGATGGTCGCGAGCCGGGCAAGGGACACGAGCACGAGCGAGAGAATGGTCAGCGCGACCATGATCTCGATGAGCGAAAAGCCTTCCCTGGTCTGCTTCATTGCGACTGTACCAGTCCGGCGCGCGAGACGCGGATCGTGCGCGTCGTGCCGTTCGCCGAGAGAGTGATCACGAGCGTGTCGCTCGCCAGGCCGTTGGAGAACACTTCGATCGGCGTTTCCGAGAACGCGACCGCTCCACTCGGCAGACCATACGGATCGAGACCGAGACTCACGTGACGAAACACCGTGGTCCCGGCGCGGTCGGTGACGTTGAATTGCGACTTGCTCGCGTCCCAGCTCATACGAATGGGCCGGCGATTTCGCGCGGCCAGCGCGAACGCGGCTTCGACGTTCGTGCGAATCACGGCCGAGGCACGGTAGACGCGCTGTTGATTCATGATGTCGTGGATGCGGCCCAAGGACAGTCCGCCGACGAGCACAGTGACGAACATGACGACCGCCAGCTCGAGGACCGTGAAGCCACGGCGAGCAGGCAGGCGCGAACGGATCGCGGTTCGACGATTGGGCTCAGCAGGAAACATGGGCATCCTTCTGTTACGTAGACGGCACAACATATCACTACGTAACTAGTACTGCTCAGTCTGTAACCTTGGTCACCCTTTGGTGGAACGCAACGCGGCCCCGCGAGGGGGTCGCGGGGCCGCTGCTGTATAACTTGTTGTCAAATAATGGTTTATGGTTGACGCGGCGCGTAGGCCAGCGTAAGGAATTCTTCGCGCGTCCGCTGATCCGACCGGAAGAGGCCGCGAACGGCACTGGTCAGGGTCTTGGAATTCTGCTTCTCGACCCCGCGCATCATCATGCACAGGTGGTAGGCCTCGATCACCACGCCTACGCCCATGGGTGACAGCACGTCGTCGAGCGCGGTCGCGATCTGTTCCGTGAGGCGCTCCTGCACCTGCAGGCGCCGCGCGAACACCTCGACGATGCGCGGCAGCTTCGAGAGTCCCACGATCTTGCCGTTGGGGATGTACGCGATGTGCGCCTTGCCGTAGAACGGCAGCATGTGATGCTCGCAGAGGCTGTACAACTCGATGTCGCGCACCATGACCATGTTGCTGGCGCCCTCGGCGTCGAACAGCGCTTCGCCGACGACGTGATTGACGTCCATCTCGTAGCCCCGCGTCAACCAGGCGAGCGACGTGGCGACGCGGTGCGGGGTCTGCAACAGCCCTTCGCGATCGGGATCCTCGCCGAGGAGCTCGAGCTGTCGGCGCACCAGTTCGCGGAACTCTTCGCTCGACGGATGTTTGTCAACCGACTCATCAGTGCCGACCACGACCGCTCCTGTTTGGCGTTGACGCTCTCTAAACGCTTCCGTAGGTTGGGGCTTGCCGCAGCGTGCCCCAGCTAGCCAACCGAGGAATCCCCAATGCTCCTGGTAGGACTCACGGGCAACATCGGCAGCGGTAAATCCACGGTGGCGCAGTTGCTATCCGAGCGCGGCGCCACGATCATCGACGCCGACGTGCTCGCGCGGCGGGCCGTCGAGCTGGGCACCGCGGCGTTCGACAAAATAGTCGCCCGCTGGGGCAACGACGTCCTTGCCCCGGACGGCCATCTCGATCGCGCGGCGCTCAGACGCGTCGTCTTCGCCGACCACGAACAGCTCGAAGAACTTAATCAGATTGTCCATCCCGAAGTCGAGCGGCTGCGCGGCCGGCTGGTCGACCAGGCCCGCAAGCGGGGCGATCGCATCGTGGTGTGTGACATTCCGCTGTTGTTCGAGCGGCACATGACGGATCGCTTCGATCGCATCATTCTGGTCGATTCGCACCGCGCGATTCGCCTGGAGCGTCTCGTCAAGGACCGCGGCCTGCGCGAGACCGAAGCGATGGACATGATCGCCGCGCAGATGCCGGCCGAGTTGAAGCGCGCGCGCGCCGACTTCGTGATCGACAACGACGGCACCCTCACGCAGCTCGAGCGACGCGTCCAGGACGTCTGGGCGGAGCTGATGAGCGAGGCGCAGAACGAGCGTCCGGCGGCGGTTGCGCCGTAAGCGCCGGACACGTAGACTCCGCGCTCGTCCGATCACCGACTGAGGAGCGCCACGTCGTGTCCGAAATTCCGAAAGACTTACTGTTCACTGAAGAGCACGAGTACCTGAAGCCGACCGACGACGCGAACGTGTTCGCGGTCGGGATCACCGACTACGCGCAGGGCGAGCTGGGCGACATCGTGTTCATCGAGCTGCCGAAAGTCGGCGCCTCGTTCAGCAAGCACGACGTGTTCGGCACCGTCGAAGCGGTGAAGGCCGTGTCGGAACTGTATTCGCCGGTCGCCGGCGAGATCGTCGCCGTGAATGATCGGCTCGACAAGGAACCGGCGCTCGTCAACTCGTCGCCGTACGGCGACGGGTGGATGGTGAAGATTCGCCTGAAGGATGCGGCCGAGAAGGCCGGGCTGATGAATGCTGATGCGTATGGGGCGCATTTGGGGCAGTAGCGCTCAGCGCTCAGCCACCGCCTCCGCGTACGCGTCCGTCGGCAGACACGAGCACACCAGATTCCGGTCGCCGTACGCCGACTCCACGCGGCCGACCGCGGGCCAGAACTTGTGCTCCCGCGTCCAGGCCACCGGGAATGCCGCGCGCTCGCGGCCGTAGGCATGCTCCCACTTGTCGGCCGCCACGCGCAGCAATGGATGCGGCGCATGCTTGAGCGGGTTGTCCTGGCGATCAGCGATTCCTAATTCAATTTCTCTGATTTCCTCGCGGATCGAGATCAGCGCGTCGCAGAAGCGGTCCAGCTCGGCCTTCGACTCGCTCTCCGTCGGCTCGATCATCAAGGTGCCCGCCACCGGGAACGACACCGTCGGCGCGTGGAAGCCATAGTCCATCAGCCGCTTGGCGATGTCCTCCACCTCCACGTCGGCCGACTTCTTGAGCGGCCGCGGATCGACGATGCACTCGTGCGCCACCGTCCCCCGCTTGCCGCTGTACAGCACCGGATAGTGCGCCGAGAGCCGCTTCGCGATGTAGTTCGCGTTGAGGATCGCGATCTTCGTCGCCTCCGTCAGGCCCTCGCCGCCCATCATGTCGATGTACATCATCGAGATCGGCAGAATGCTCGAGCTGCCCCACGGCGCCGCCGAGATGACGGCGTGCGACTGCGCGCCGCCGGTCTTCACGACCGGATTCGTCGGCAGGAAATCCACGAGATGCTTCGCGACGCCGATCGGACCCATGCCCGGGCCGCCGCCGCCGTGCGGAATGCAGAACGTCTTGTGCAGATTCAGATGGCACACGTCCGCGCCGATGTCGCCCGGACGCGCCAGGCCGACCATCGCGTTCATGTTCGCGCCGTCGAGATACACCTGGCCGCCATACCGATGCACGATCTTGCAGACCTCGACGATCGTCTCGTCGAACACACCGTACGTCGACGGATACGTCACCATCAACGCCGCGAGTGTCTCGGCATGCTCCTTCGCCTTCGCCTCGAGGTCGGCCATGTCGATGTCGCCGGCCTCGGTGTTCTTCACGACGACGACTTTCATGCCCGCCATCACCGCGCTCGCCGGGTTCGTGCCGTGCGCGGACTGCGGAATCAGGCACACGTTGCGCTTGGCATCGTTACGTGATTCGTGATACTGGCGAATCACCATCAAGCCGGCATACTCGCCCTGCGAGCCCGCGTTCGGCTGCAGCGACACCGCGGCGAACCCCGTGATCTCGGCCAGCGCTTTCTCGAGACGATCGAACATCTCGCGATAGCCCTTCGCCTGCTCGACCGGCGCGAACGGATGGATCTTCCCGAACTCGGGCCACGTGACGGGATACATCTCCGCCGTCGCGTTCAGCTTCATCGTGCACGAGCCGAGCGGAATCATCGACGTCGTCAGCGAGAGATCCTTTGACTGGAGACGATGCATGTAGCGCAGCATCTCGGTCTCGGAGTGATAGCTGTTGAACGTCGGATGCGTGAGGAACGGCGACGTGCGCATGAAGCGCTCGTCGTAGCGCGGATCCACCTTCTCCTGGAGCGATTCGACCGTCGGCGGCGCGCCATGCCCCGTCGCGAAGATCTCGAGCAGATCGTCGACGTCTGCGGCGGTCGTCGTTTCGTCGAGCGCGACGACGACGCACGACTTGCCCGACGCACGGAGGTTGATCCGCTTCGCGCGCGCGGCACCGATGATGTCGGTCGCCGGCTGATGGCCAAGCTCCACGGAGATCGTGTCGAAGTAGTCGTCGTGCGCCAGCGAGTATCCCATCTGCTCGATGCCGGCGGCAAGCGTCGCGGCGTGCGTATGAATCCGCGTCGCGATCGCGCGCAGGCGCTCGGGCCCATGATACACGGCGTACATGCCCGCGATCACCGCGAGCAGCACCTGCGCCGTGCACACGTTGCTCGTTGCCTTCTCGCGCCGAATGTGCTGTTCACGCGTCTGCAGCGCCATGCGGAGCGCCGGCTTGCCGTCGGCGTCGCGCGATACGCCGATGATGCGTCCAGGCAGCTGGCGCTTGAACTCATCTTTCGTCGCGAAGAACGCGGCATGCGGACCACCGTAGCCGAGCGGGACGCCGAACCGCTGTGAATTGCCGACGGCCACGTCCGCGCCCCATTCGCCGGGCGGCGAGAGCAGCACGAGACTCATGAGATCGGTCGCGACCGTCACCATCGCCTGCACCGCATGCGCGCGGTCGCAGAATTGGCGGTAGTCGTGCACCGCGCCGTCGGTCGCGGGATACTGCAGCAGCACGCCGAACACGTCGTCGTTGAGCGCGGCTTCGCGCCAGTCGCCCACGACGACGTCGACGCCGCGCGCGTGGGCGCGCGTCTTCACGACCTCGATGGTCTGCGGATGGCACTCGTCCGAGACGAAGTACGTCTCCTTCCCCGGCTTGCCGCGCACGGCATACGACATCGCCATCGCTTCAGCCGCGGCGGTGCCCTCGTCGAGCAGCGACGCGTTCGCGATCTCGAGGCCGGTCAGATCCATGACCACGGTCTGGAAGTTGAGCAGCGCTTCGAGGCGTCCCTGCGCAATCTCCGCCTGATACGGCGTGTACGCCGTATACCAGCCGGGGTTCTCGAGCACGTTCCGCTGAATCACCGGCGGCGTCACCGTGTCGTAATAGCCGAGGCCGAGGTACGATCGGTAGATCTGATTGCGCTGGGCGATGGTGCGCAGGTTCGCGAGCGCTTCGTGCTCGGTCATCGCGCGGTGAATCGCCAGCGGCCGGTCGAGTCGAATGCCCGACGGGACGGTCGCGTCGATCAACGCGTCGAGGGTGTCGTAGCCGAGCAGATCGAGCATCGCGCGCACGTCGGCCGGCGACGGTCCGATATGGCGCGGAATGAAGCTCGCCGCATCCGCGGCGGACATAACCTGACTCTGAGTGGTCATGCGGGTCCTCTGGAGGGCGCGGGCCCCGTGGTCCGAGCGGGGCGCGATGGATGACTATGGAATTTAGTTTAGGGGCAAGGGTGGGGGATGGAGGCGGGGTGATTGGGAAAGGGCGAACCGAAAGGGCGAACCGAAAGGGCGAACCGAAAGGGCGAACCGAAAGGGCGAACCGAAA
>Ga0134127_10000059_pt1 | contig 157694 bp, 138 predicted proteins | sample KB31753_FD_96459 | JGI IMG/M metagenome (GOLD analysis project Ga0134127, IMG submission 96459) | Terrestrial soil microbial communities with excess Nitrogen fertilizer from Kellogg Biological Station, Michigan, USA - KB3-175-3 | ecosystem: Environmental > Terrestrial > Soil > Unclassified ...
CAAGAAGGGCGGCCACGCTCACCACGGCGGCTCGTGGAAAGTCGCGTTCGCCGACTTCGCGACCGCGATGATGGCGTTCTTCCTGCTGATGTGGCTGATGGAAGCGACCACCGAAGAGCAGCGCGGCGCGATCTCCGAGTACTTCAACAATCCGTCCGACATCCAGGGCGCGAGCCCCGTGCCTTCGCCGTCGCCGATCCAGGGTCCGGGCGGCGCGAGCACCAGCATGATCAAGCTCGGCGGCGGCATGGAGCTGCACCACGATGCCGCGCCGCCGGCGCCGATCGCGCCGCCCACGCCCGGTGTGCAAACCGCAACGCGTCCCGACGACGACGGCGCGCAAGAAGAGAAGCTCGACAACGAGCGGCTGGCCGCCCTGATGGACGCGCTGAAGAAGGGCATCGACGAGCGCGAATCGCTCGCGAAGTACAAGGATCAGATCCTGCTCGACGTGACGCCGGAAGGCGTGCGCATCCAGATCATCGATCACGAGCGCCGCTCGATGTTCCCCCTCGGCAGCGCGCGGCTCGAAGACTTCAGCAGCGACATTCTCAAGGAGCTGGCGCACATCGTCAGCGGCGTACCGAACCGCATCAGCATCAGCGGCCACACCGACAGGAAGCCGTACGTCGCAGTGAACTACACCAACTGGGAGCTCTCGGCCGATCGCGCCAACGCTGCGCGACGCGCGCTGCTCGCAGGCGGTCTCGCGCCGGAGAAGATCGGCCGCGTGGTCGGCCTCGCATCGAGCGTGTTGCTCGAGCCGTCGGCGCCGGAAAGCCCGGTCAATCGCCGCATCAGCATCGTGGTGATGAACAAGCGCACCGAGGCGGCCATCAACGCGGAGAACGGCAATCTGCTGATGGTGCAGGACACGGGGCCGTCGCCCGCGCCCGGCGGCGAGCCGCTCGCGCAGCAGCCCTCGGTGCCTTAAGGGATCTGGATCTTCCCGCCGCCGCGACCGCCCGGCCCGGGTCCGAGATTCGGCATGCCGCCCTGGGGCACGACCAGCTGCGAGGCCTGCTGACGGCGCAGCTCCTGGATCTGCTGCACGGTGCGCTCGATCGCAACCGTTGCGGCCGCGGAAAAACCTGCCACGGCATCGGCCAGCGTCTTGCCTTCGATCTCGAAGCTCAGCGGCACCGGCCCCATGTTCGTCATGATTTCCGCCTGGCCGACGAACACCAGCGGCCGTGCGGTATCCGGCACGCCGTCGCCGGTGACCGGAGTCAGCTGGCGGATCGCGCCGACCTTGCGGTCCGTGAACATTTCCTCGCGATACAGGCCAGCTGCGTCCATCTGCGGATCCTGATTACGTTCATCGGCCATGGGTCGCGCCTCGAGCGAAATGACTGAATATGCGGTGTGCCAGTAGACCAGCGCCCGCCCCGATCTTCAAGGCACTCGCGCCGGACGCTTCCGGTACAATGCGCTGCATCCGCCAGCGGCGCATCGCCAGTGCGCGCAGGACCACGCCATGCAGGAAACCGACAACCCTTTCAGCGAAGCATTCGGCAAGGCCGTCGACCTCGGTAACAGGATCGCGGACACCGACGACAAGGCCGACATCTGGGACATCGCCGACGGCCTGCTCGCCGGCGCCGTGCAGTATTGGCTGTACTCGCGCCAGCCGTGCGCCGATCCCGAGTGCGAAGAGTGCGTGCCGATCAGCACTGCCGAAGGACGCATCGAAGAGCTGCGCCGCCTCATGCGGCAGTTCGCCGAAGAGAGCGAGTACTTTCACTCGCCGACCGATCGCAACGTCGGCCGCGCTTAGCGCAACTGCGCATTTGTCAATCGCCGCATTGCAAATTTTCGCGCACAAATTTTTCGTGCGCGCTACGCGCTTGATCCGTAAGGCAGCGTAAAAACCACGCCGACGCGCGGGCGAGTTTTGCGATCCAGCGCACACCGCCTTGAGTGCGACGCGCTCCACACTTTGCTTCGTGACGACTACGACGCGAAGTCGCGGAGGCATCGCACCGTGGGAATGCTGAAGAATCTCAAGCTGCGCCATCGCGCATATGAATGCGCGTTCAACTCGTTTCGTTTCGCCGCGCGCTTGCGCGGCGACCTGAGCGAGTTCGCGCCGTCGATCGCCGAGACGTTGCAGAGCGTCGGCGACGAGCTCGCGGCGCTGGCGCGCGACAGCTGTCCGAACGAGAACGAGCGCCGCCAGTTGATCGATGGGCTCGAAGGCGCGCTGCGCGCGCTCGGGCTCTCCGATGCCGCGCAGGTCCACATCGTTTCGCAGCTCGCGCCGCGCATCATGGCGGGCGAACCGGCGAGCGCGAGCAAGGAAGCGTGGACACGGATGGCGGTGTGAGTCGAACGCGAAGCGCAGTGCTGCGAGCTCGACTTAACCTATCACTGGCAGTGGTTCACGCACCCTTCCGAGCAGTACGACATAACCTCAAATTCCCTACAGATTGCGACTTGTCGCCAAATCAAGTGTCGGCTGAAAGCGACCAAACCGCTTGACTTATCCCCGCTACGAAGCGGATTATCAAACCGTTCCATTGGCAAACTCGCCGAAAGGCGAGGACGCAAAGCTTCCGGTCTAACGGATTCATTTCCTAAGACAGCGGGGTTGCCACGGTGGCCGAGATTCGATCTCGGCAGCGGATTCGCCATAGAAATGTAGAGCAGCGAACCGCCGGCCGTGACGAGCGCGAAACGCATCAAGCGCGCTCCTTCCCCCATCGAAATGAATCATGTCGGGCCGCTCGCTCGGCTTCGTCGATTTTGCATTCGGGCATGGGGAAGAAGACGTGGACAAGAGCAACAGCAGCGCTCGCCTGGCTGTGACACCGCCGCAAATTGCGGCAGCCGGTGGCACGGGGTCGGCTTTGTTCGTCATCAATCTGTGTGCGTCCATCGCACCGGTGCGCATCGACGGCAACAACATTCCCGGGCTGGAAAACTATCGTCTCTATCAAGTGGCGCGCGTCGAGGACGGCCGTACGCGCCATCGCCTGCGGCTCGGCTTCTTCGTGAGCGAGTCGCACGCCGAAAGCGTGCTGACTGTGGTCCGCCAGCAATATCCGACTGCGTTCACCGCGTGCCTGTGCGAAGAAGATCGCCGCTTCGCACGCGGCTATTTGCCGGAGTCGGCGGCTGCCGCTCAGCCGAAACCCGTTGCGGTTCAACCGAAGCCCGCCACGGCTCAAGCGAAACCTGCCGCCGCCGCTGTTCAACCCAAGCCGGCTGCCAAGCCTGCTGCTCCTGCGATTGCGGCGAAGCAGGCAGCGCCCGCCGAACCGGAAATCGTCGAGCTGACGTGGGAACCGGAGACGCCTGCTGCGACCCCGGCCGCATCGAAGCCTGCAGCGAAAACTGCCAACGCCGCGCCCGCGTCCAAGGCGGCGGTGGGACCGACCGACGGTCTCGACGACTTCACCTGGGAGCCGCCGTCGCTGACGCCGGCAGCGGATGCCGCTATTGCAAAATCCGTCGCCACGGGCATCGTGAAAGCCAAACCTGCCGCGGACAAGGCCACTTCCGATACCGCCAAGCATCCTGCACTCAAGCTCGCGCCGAAGGCTCCGGCCGCCAAACCGGCAGCACCCGTCGCTGCGAAGCCCGCCACGCCGGTTGCCGCAAAGCCTGCAGTGAAGCCGACTGCTCCGCCGGCAACCCCGCCGCTCGCGAACAAGGCCGACACGTCGAGCAGCATGCGAGTGCGCACGCTGGACCTGACCTTCTCCGATCCGCCACCCGCGCAAGCGCCGGCACAGTCGAAGGCGCCTGCCACACCGTTCCACGTCGGCAAAGGCGTCGAGATCAAGGACACGGGGATTCATCTCGCGGCGGAGTCTGCCGCCGCGGCCAAGCCGAAGACCGACAAGGCGCCTGTCGCGACGAAACCCATGGCGACACCGGCACCGAAAGTGCCCGCCAAGGTTGCCGACAAAGCGGCAAAGCCGACGCATGCGCCAACCGCACCGGCTGCTGCTGCAGCCAAGCCCGCCGCACCACTATCCGCGCCGGCAGCGATCCGCATCACCTCTTCGGCGCCGCCGCCGGAGCTGGACACCACGCAGACCATCCGTGCCCTGACCAGCGCGGAAATGGAAGACGAGCAGCAGGACAAGTGGTTCGCCGTGCAGCTCGCCGTCTCCGATCAGCCCGTGAATCTGGACGCGATGCCGCGCCTCGACATCTTCGAGGCGTATCGCCTCTACTCCGTCGCGACTGCGGGCAGCGGCAAGATCGTGCACTCGCTGCGCCTCGGCTTCTTCAAAGAAGCCGTGTCCGCCGAAGCAGTCAGCGGTTACCTGAACACGTTCTTCGGTTCGCCGACCATCATGCGCGTGAGCGTCGCCGAGCACGCGCGCTTCAAGGATCCGCCGTCCTCGAAGAAGCCTGCGCCGCCGGTGCATGAGGCGAAGGTCGTCGACTTCAACAACTCGCGCACGACTGCCCGCCCCGTCGTGCCGACCGTGACCATGGAAGTCGCGACCGGCGTCGACACCGCGGCGACCGGCTCGTTCAAGTCGCTCGATACCGGCTCGTTCAAGACCAGCGCGACCGGCACGCACAGGGCGCTGAAGAGCGCTGCGAAGTCCGCGGGTCCCAACACCAAACGCGCGCGCCCTCACAGCAAGACCGGCACCACCGGCAGGCACAAGACGCTGCCGCCGATCGAGAAGAAGAGCCTGGCGGAGCAGTTGCTCGACGAGGCACGCGAGGTCGAGCTGTCGGAGAGCGGCATCCGCAAGCTGCCGAAGAACGACTCGCTGCTGTCGCGCATGTTCGGCAAGCTCACGAAGTAGCGCCCCGCTCCACGTTGCACCGATACTCCGTACCGGGCCGAATGGCCCGGTGCGGGAGCTCACGCGTGGAATTTCAAACGGCCGACCTGTGCGATCGCTTCGCTGTCGAGCTGCAGATCGGCGAGCCCCTGTTTCGCGACTACGGCGGGCAGCCTCGCTTCGCCGGCCAGGTCGCAACCATCAAATGTTTCGAAGACAACTCGCGCGTGCGCGACCTCGTCGCCGAGCCGGGCCGTGGCCGCGTGCTCGTCGTCGATGCGGGCGGCTCGATGCGACGCGCAGTACTCGGCGACATGCTCGCGCAGCAAGCCGTCGATAACGGCTGGAGCGGCGTGGTGGTGTACGGTTGCATTCGCGACTCATTCGCAATTGCGCGGCTCCCGCTGGGTGTAAAAGCGCTCGGGACCTGTCCGATCAGGACGGACAAGCGCGGTGAGGGACAGCGCGACGTGCCTGTGCGCTTCGCCGGCGTGAACTTTCGTCAGGACGATTGGTTGTACGCCGACGAGGATGGGCTGATCGTCGCGCCGCGCCCGTTGCTGTAAGAAAAATCGCTGCTGTGAAACTTCGCAGCCACTTACCACGTTTTCAGTCGCCGTTTATCATGCGCGCCGTAACTTACCTTCCCCTTCAACCCGACCGCGAGAACGAGGACCGATCATGACCGACCGCCGCTACGATCGTCGTACAGTTCTGAAGAGTGCGTTGGCAGGGCTCGCCGCATTGCCGGCCGCCGGACTCGTCGCCGACGCCGCCGCGCAGGGCGCGCCGCCGCATCTGGACGAGAAAGATTCGCTCGCAGTGGCGATGGGCTACGTGCACGACGCGAGCAAAGTCGACGCCAACAAGGTGCCGCAATTCAAGAAGGGCTCGCACTGCGCGAACTGCCTGCAGCTGACGGGCAAGGAAGGCGACGAGTGGCGGCCCTGCAATATCTTCCCGGGCAAGCTCGTCAATGCGAACGGCTGGTGCAAAGTCTGGGTAGCGAAGCCCGGCGCGAAAGTCGGCTGACGCTCACTCTTCCTTCGCCGGATCGCCCTCCGGCAGCACGTCCTTGGCCCACTCGTAACGTTTCCACGCCGGCACCGGCGTGGGAACGGCTGGGCGCGGCACGTACTTCGAGCGCTCCACGAGCTGGTACTTGTGGATGTAGCGCGGGCAGTTCGGAAACACCTCGCGCACCTGCACCTTCACGACGAACTGCGCCTGCGGATAAGGCGGGTCGACGGCTGCGACCGGCTCGATCGTCGCGCTGCCGTTCACACGAATGCGCTTGGCCGCTTCGAAGTCGATGAACAGCAAGCCGACGTGCGGATTCATCCGCGCGTTGCCGAACGACAGAAACATGCCGTTGCCGTCGTAGTTCGGAAACACCAGCGTGCTCTCGTCGAGCACGCGCACGAAGCCCGGATCGCCGCCTTTGTACGAGCAGTTCGGCCGACCTTCGGCATCCGCTGTCGCGATGAAGAACATGTCGCGACGCTCGATGAAGTCGCGATCCTCGGGGGTGATCCGCGTGTGACAGGTCACCTGTTCGAGACGATCCGCGAGCCGCTCGGTGTCGAACTCGCGCTGCAGCTCGCGGTGCCCTTCCTGATAGAGACGTGACATCGTGCGCTCCCCTGGGTTTGCGGCTACAGCTTCAGGCGCTCGCCGTAACCCGTCAGCTCGAGATAGCCGCGGCCGATCGCGACTCCACGCTCGTCGAACGCACGCACGGCGCCTTCCCAGTAGAGCGTCCCGGTGCTCGCGCGTGCATCGTTCTCCTGGTCGTCCAGCAACGGGCGCAGCAGTATCGTGCGCCCGCCCACAGTGATTTTCCATTCGACGGGATACGTCACGCCCGTGCGCGACGAGCGCCAGCGGCGCAGCGCCGACCACGCGATCTCGTCCGGCGCATGAGCACGGTCCGGCAGTCCGGGCTCGCGCAGCGTCGCTGCACCCCAGTACTGCTGCCCGGCGGCGTCGCGAATCCTCTGAACCATCAACGCGCCACCGTCGTCGAGATTCAGGCCGATCCAATCCCAACCGCGCGCATGCTCGTCGAACATGCTGCTCGACCATTCATGATCGAACCATGCGACGCCCTGCACGCGATGCTCGCGACCGCCGATTGCGATGCGGCCGCTCGTTCGCAGCTGCGGCAGGCTGTAGTAGTAGCTCGCGAACTGCGGCTGCGGACCTTTCTGACTGAAGCCGTTCTTGCCATTCAGCAGCGGCGGCTGCGTGCGGTCGCATTCCAGTTGCAATGCGAACTCACTCGTCGACGCTACGGCGAAGTAGCGCCCGCCTTCCTGCCGCAACGACCAGTTGTCGATCTTGACGGCGAGCGAGCCTTCCGCCGCTTCGGCGAGACCAAAGCCAGCGCGGGCGGACTTCTCACCGCGCATCAAGGCACCCTGCCGCTGATCGCTGACTGCCGCGTGCGCAAACAGAACTTGCCGTGCAACGAAGCGCGACGGATTGTCTTCATCGACGCCGGGCCGATTGCGGAAGAACGTTACCTGGAAGCCGAACGCCTCGCCGCTCTCGCTTTCGAGCCAGCCCGTCAGGTACCACCATTCGGTACGGAACTGCGGATGGCTGCCTTCGTCACGCGGCAACTCGATCGAGTAATCCGGCACGACAGCTGGAAACTCAGTGTCGGCGACACTCGGCATCGCGTTCGCGACCAGCAGCAGCGCGAGCAAGGTCTGCGCAACGCCTCTCACCAATCCTCCTTCACGGCTTTGACGACGTCGACGCTCATTGCCTGCCGACCGCTGACGACCGCGATGCCCGCCGCGGCGGCGATCAATACGGCGCTGAGTGAAGTGAGCAGCCAGCCGGGCGCGGCGAGATCCATGCTCCAATGGAAGGACTGTCGATTGACCACGTAGATCAGGATCAGGCCCACGATACCGCCTGTGAGCAGGCCGACCAGTACACCTACTGTACCGAGCACTGCACCCTCGATTGCCAGCATCGACGCAATCTGCGCTCGCGTGAAGCCGAGGTGCCGCAGCACGCCGAACTCGCCGCGTCGCGCCAGGACTTGCGCACTGATCCCCGCCGCGATCCCGAACAAACCGATCAGCACGGCGACCAGCTCGAGCAGATAAGTGATCGCGAACGTCCGATCGAAGGCCTGCAGCGACAGGCGACGCAGGTCCGGCGGCGTGCGCAGGTCGTACTGCGTCGCCGGCAGCAAGTCGCGGATCGAGTTTTCGAGCCCGTGCGGATCGACGCCCGGCTGCAACCACAGGCTCACGGTGTTGACGGCGGTATCGCCCGTCACTCGCACGTAGTCCCCACTGTCGATCACCACAGCGCCGTTCTGATGCTCGTAGTCGCGCCAGATACCGGCGGCGAACGCGTCGACCGGCTGTCCCCGCACGAACAGCACGAATGTCTGGCCGGCGCGGATGCCGTAGAGATCGGCTGCCGCTTCACTGACCCAAGCGCGCACCGCGTCGCCGCGCGATTGCGACTGCGCGGTTTCAATCAGCCACAGCGAGCTCGCAATAGGCATGTGATTCGCGCTGCGCGCGACGAGAGTTATCGGCTGTGAGCCAAGTGCGAGCTGCGCACGCGCAAAGCGGCCGGTTTCGAAGCTCGCGACGCCCGGCAGCGCTGCCAATCGCCGTGCGGTGCTCGCATCGAGGTGCGCCGACTGGTCGACATAGCCGAGCCGTACATAGACGTCGGCCGGCAGGATGCGCTGCGTCCACTGATCGAGCGAAGTGCGGAACGACGTCACCATGATCGCCATCGACACCATGAGACTGAAGCTCACGAGAATTGCGGACACGCTGAGCGTGGCATAGCGCGCAGTGCCGGCGATCTGCGCGATCGCGACCTGATACGGAATCGCACGGGCGAACGGCGCATGGCGCAGCACTACGCGAACGACGGACGGCATCGCGATCACCGCGCCGACCATCAACATTGCAATTGCGATGAAGCCAGGCAACGGCAGGCCAGCGATCGGCGGCAACAACAACACGACCGCGGCGAGAAGTAGCACGACTGTGACGATGCGGCCGTGCGTGCGGAGTTCGCGACTCGTCACGTCTCCAGCCTTCAGTGCGGCAGCCGTTGGCACGCGCGCAGCTTCGATTGCCGGCCGCAAAGCTCCAATGATCGCAACCAGCACACCCAGGACGCAGAACGCCGCGATCTCCCAGCCGTGCACATCGAGTTGAGCTGCGAGCCCGCGAAAGTAGCCGGCGCCAAGGTCACCACCGATCGCACCAAGCCCGACACGCGCCGCGACGAGGCCGAGCATTACGCCTAGCACCGCGCCGCACGTACCGATGATCGCGCTGCCCGCAAGCACGAGCGCGAGCTGCTGTCCGCGAGTGACGCCCAGTGCATGCAACACTGCAAACTCGCGCCGTCGCCGCAACGTCGCGAGCGATTGGGTCGAGTAGACGAAGAAGCCGCCCGTGAACAACGCCACCAGCGCGAGGGCCGTGAGATTCGATCGATAAGCGCGGGACAAGCGCAGTGCTTCGTCGCTTGCCTCGCCCGGCGTCGTGACTCTCGCGTCCGGCGGCAACAGCGCAGCGATGGCGGCGCGCACTCGTTCCGCAGGTGCTCCGCTGGCGAGCCGCACATTGATGCGCGATAGCTTGCCGAGTCGACCGAACTTCCACTGCGCAGCGGCGATGTCCATCACGCCCGCGCGATCCTCGAGTCCGGCCTGCGGCAGGACACCGGCGACGCGCAGCACCTGGGTCTGCTCGCCGACCTGGATTTCGAGCGTGTCGCCCGTGTCTCGCTTTAGCTCACGCGCCGCGCTGGCGCTCAGGAACACCGCCTGCGGATCGAATGCGTCGGCACTGGTCGACATGGTTCCAGCGAGGGCTGCGAGCGACGACTGCAGCTGACGCGAGCGGAATGCATCGACGCCGAGCAGAGTGAGCGAGCTGCGGCGATCCGCCAGCTTGCCTTCGACTTCAACGACGGGGCTCGCGACGGCGACGCCAGGCACGGCGGCGACGCGCGGATAGAGATTCTCATCCAGGCCGGCAGCACTCTCGATCGCCAGGTCGGCAAGTCCATAAAGGCTGCGCGCGGCCAGCGACACTTCGTCGGCCGCGGAGCGATTGATCAGGTAGATGGCGAAACCGAGCGCGACGCCCAGTGCGATCGCAACCACGAGCAGCGCATTGCGACCGGGCGAGCGCCGCAGCGGCCCGGTGAGTGCGGCGTCGATGAGCGGCCACGCTTGCATGTCATGCCGCCGGACGCTCGTGCAGTCCGCGTTGCGTCAGACGGAAGACGCGCTGCGCGGTGGCAGCTGCGACGTCGGAGTGCGTGACGAGAATTCCTGCGGCGTTGTCGCGTTCGAGCTGCGCGCGCAGCAGCGCGAGCACTTCAGCTGCGGAATCGGCGTCGAGATTGCCGGTCGGCTCGTCCGCCAGCACCAGGCTCGGCCGATGCGCGAGCGCCCGCGCGATCGCGACTCGCTGCATTTCGCCGCCCGACAGTTGATTGGGCGAATCGTCCTGGCGATCGAGCATGCCGACTGCGGCGAGCATCTCCTCGACACGCGCAGCAATTGCGGTGCTCTCTGCGCCGTTGAGTGCCAGCGGCAATCCGACATTGCGAGCGACCGACAGATGCGGCAGCAGATGGAACGCCTGGAAGATGAATCCCATGCGCGCACGCCGCAAGCGCGTGCGGCCCGCATCGTCGAGCCCAGCCATGTCCTGGCCGGCGACCACGATGCGACCCGAGTCCGGCACGTCGAGGCCGGCGATGAGATTGAGCAGCGTGGATTTGCCGGCGCCGGACTCGCCCATCACGGCGATGTATTCGCCGGCGTCGAGCTGCAACGACACGTCGTGGAGCACGACGCGCGAGCGTGCGCCGACGAACGATTTACTTACGCGCTCTACCGCCAGCATGCCCTCGGTCAGAACCTCAGAACCCGTACGTCACGCCCAGGTTGGCCGAGTACTGCACGAAGAAGTCGCCCTTCGCCTTGATGCGACACGTCAGTCCGCCCGACGAGACGCAGAAAATGTCGCTCTCGGAGTCCAGCACCGTGCCGAAGACGCGCAAGTCCAGCCGCACGCCGAAGTTCTTGTTGATCGGGATGCGCAGGCCGCCGCCCAGCGTCGCCGCGAACTTGGTCTCGTCATCGAGCCCCGAAGCGTCCGGGCTGAAGCGCGCCGCGCCGACCGTCATGCCGAAGTACGGAATGACGTGGGTGTACTCTGCGTCCGGATAACTGACGGTGCCACCGAACTGCAGATACTCCACGTCCATGTCGAATGGGTCGAAGCCGTCGACCTTCGTGCTCTGACGCACATACAGCATCTCGTAGTGACGCCACCATTCCGCAGCGGCATCGATGATGATTCCGAAGTCGGTGCCGGCATCGAGATCGCGATCGCTGCTGTCGGTGGGATCCTCGAACTCGCCGCCGGCCATGTAGCCGACGAACGGCGTGAACTCGAAGTTGTTGTACTCCTTCGGTTCATCGGCGGCTTGCACGGGCAACGACAGGCACAGCAGCGCCGCGGCTGCGGCAGATCCCGAGAATATCCGCCCCAAGAATTTCGTCTTGCGCATCTCGTATACTCCTCGCCACTCGCCGCTACGTTAACACGATGAGAGCGTCCAGCATTGTCGTCGCAGCCGTTTTCGCGGCGTTGACGTTCGCGCTGTGGGCCTGGCTGAACCGGCCGAGCCCCGAGCCGCCGTGGCCCGCCCACGTGCAGGGCATGGCGTTCTCGCCGTTCGCCTCCGGCCAGGATCCGGTGCCGCAGATTTTGCCCACCCCGGAACAGATTGACGCCGATCTGCGACTGCTCGCCGGCAAAGTCACGGCGGTGCGCACGTACTCGTCGCTCAAGAGCCTCGGGCAGATTGCGGATATCGCCGCGCGGCACCAGCTGAAGGTCGCGCTCGGTGCCTGGGTCGACCGCCAGCTCGCGACCAACGAGACAGAGATCGCCGCCGCGATCGACATCGCCAACCGTCATCCGAATGTCATCCGCCTGGTCATCGGCAATGAAGTCATCCTGCGCAACGATCTGAGCGTCGCCGACCTGTCGCGGCTGCTCGATCGCGTCCGCGCCGCCGTCGAGCAACCGGTGAGCACGGCCGAACCGTGGCACGTCTGGCTCAAGAACCCGCAGCTGGTCGAGCACGTCGACTACATCGCCGTGCACCTGCTGCCTTACTGGGAAGGCATTCCCGTCGAGCAGGCAGTCGACTACCTGGCAATGCGGATCGCGCAATTGGAGCGCGCTTATCCCGACAAGCAGATCGTCATCGCCGAGGTCGGCTGGCCGTCCGACGGACGCACGCGCGAGGCGGCCGTCGCATCGACCAGCAACGAAGCGATGTTCCTGCGACGCTTCCTGCAGCGCGCACGCGCAGAGGGCTACATCTACTACCTCATGGAAGCCTTCGATCAGCCCTGGAAGGCGCGCTATGAAGGTGCGGTCGGCGCGTACTGGGGGATCTACGACGTGGATCGCGAGCCGAAGTTCGCATTCGTCGAGCCGATCGTGCGCATTCCCCAGTGGCAGACGCTCGCCGCGATTTCGGTCGTGCTCGCATCGTTGGTGCTCGCTTTGCTCTACGTGCACAGTCGCACGCTCGACGCGCGCGGACGCAGCCTGCTCGCAATCGTCGTCTATGCAGTGACGGCCGCTGCGGTGTGGATCATCTACGACTACTCGCAGCAATACGTGACGTTGCGCAGTGTGCTGGTTGGTGGGCCGCTGATCCTCGGCATGTTCGTCGTGATCGCCGTACTGATCGCCGAGGCCCACGAATGGGCCGAGGCGCACTGGGCCATTCCGCGCCGGCGGCCGATGACCATCGCCGCCGCGGGCACTTCGTTGCCGAAGGTGTCCATCCACGTCCCCGCGTACAACGAGCCGCCGCAGATGTTGATCGAGACGCTCGACGCGCTCGCGCGGCTCGACTATCCCGACTACGAAGTCATCGTCGTCGACAACAACACGAAGGACGAATCGGTCTGGCGGCCGGTCGAGCAACATTGCGCGCACCTCGGTGCTCGCTTCCGCTTCTTCCACGTCGATCCGTTGCCTGGCTTCAAGTCCGGCGCGCTCAACTTCGCGCTCGCGCGCTGTGCGCCGGATGCTCAGGTCGTCGCCGTGATCGACAGTGACTATCAGGTCGAGCCGGCGTGGCTGCGCGATCTCGTGCCGGGACTCGGCGAGCCGAAGGTCGCGATCGTGCAAGCGCCGCAGGACTATCGCGACGGCGGCGAGAGCGTGTTCAAGGCGATGTGCTACGCCGAGTACCGTGGCTTCTTCCTGATCGGCATGATCACGCGCAACGAGCGCAACGCCATCATTCAGCACGGCACGATGACTCTCGTGCAGAGGCAGGCACTGGTAGCAGCCGGCGGCTGGGCGGAGTGGTGCATTACCGAGGATGCAGAGCTCGGTCTGCGATTGTTCGAGCATGGCTACGAGGCGCAGTACCTGCCGCGCAGCTACGGGCGCGGCTTGATGCCGGAAAACTTCATGGACTACAAGAAGCAGCGTTTCCGCTGGGCGTACGGCGCGGTGCAGATTCTTCGCGCGCACGCGCGAGCGCTGTTCTCTCATAGCGACCAGCGCCTGACGCGCGGCCAGCGCTATCACTTCGTCGCGGGCTGGCTGCCGTGGCTCGCGGACGGTCTGAACCTCATGTTCACGATTGCCGCGCTCGTCTGGTCGTTCGCGATGATCGCCGCGCCGCACCTGATCGATCCGCCGCTCATAATGTTCTCGGCGCTGCCGCTGGCGCTGTTCACGTTCAAGCTCGTGAAGCTCGCACATCTATATGCGGCGCGTGTCGGTGCCAACATCCGCCAGACGCTGGCTGCGGCGGTAGCTGGCCTCGCGCTGTCGCACACGATCGGCGTGGCGGTGGTGAAGTCGCTCTTCACCCGCAACCAGCCGTTTTTCCGCACGCCCAAGAGCAAGCAGCCGCACGCGCTCGCCGAGGGATTCGCCGCTGCGCGCATCGAGAGCTTGATGTTGATTGCCATGTTGAGCGCGGCGGTGGGCCTGACACGGCTCCCGGAAGAGATGAAAGGCCCGGACGTGTCGGTGTGGGTCGCCGTGCTGCTGATCCAGGCGGTGCCGTACGCAGCAGCGGTGCTGGTTTCGCTTGTCAGCGCCTTGTCATTGCCTGCGCGCTGGCTCGGAGCGCTGCCACAGAGTCGGGCTGAAGCCCGACCTACAGGTCAGCACTTGTAGGTCGGGCTTTAGCCCGACATCACAGCTTCACCATCACGTGCCGCGGCACCGTGTAATCCTCGAGCGCATACATCGAGAGGTCCTTGCCGTAGCCGGAGCGCTTCAGCCCGCCGTGCGGCATCTCGCTCACCAGCATGAAGTGCGTGTTGATCCACGTGCAGCCGTACTGGAGCCGCGCCGCGACGCGCATCGCCTTGCCGACGTCGTTGGTCCACACCGACGAGGCCAGGCCGTAGTCGGAGTCGTTGGCCCATTCGATCGCCTGGTCCGCGTCCTTGAAGCGCGTGACCGAGACGACCGGGCCGAACACTTCGCGCCGCACGATCTCGTCGCTCTGTTTCGCGCCGGCGATTACCGTGGGCTCGAAGAAGAAGCCGCCGCCGCCGCGCGATTTACCGCCGGTCGTAATCTCGATGTGACGGCTCGCGTCCGCGCGCTTGACGAAGCCCGCCACGCGCGAGCGCTGTTTCGCGCTGATCAGCGGGCCCATCTCGACGCCCTCCTCGTCCTGCTTGCCGACTTTGATGGAGGCCGCCGCGCTCGTCAGGTCCGCGACCAGCTTGTCGTAGATCTTCGGCCCGGCGTAGATGCGACACGCGGCCGTGCAGTCCTGGCCCGCGTTGTAGAAACCGAAGGTGCGCACGCCGCTCACCACCGCGTCGCGGTCCGCGTCGTCGAACACGATCACCGGCGCTTTGCCGCCCAGCTCCAGGTGCGTGCGCTTCGCGCCCTTCGCGGCGGCCTGCAACACCTTCTCGCCGGTCGACACGTCGCCAGTGAGCGAGACCATCGCGACCTGCGGCTGCGAGATCAAACCTGCGCCGACCGTCGGGCCTCGGCCGTGCACGATGTTGACGACGCCCGGCGGAAACAGCTCGGCCAGCAGCGTCGCAAGCTTGAGTGTCGTGAGCGGCGTCTGCTCGGACGGCTTGAGCACGATCGTGTTGCCGCCGGCGAGCGCAGGCGACAGCTTCCAGGCAGCCATCATCAACGGGTAATTCCACGGCGCGATCGACGCGACCACGCCGACCGGATCGCGACGAATCATGCTGGTGAACCCGGGCAGGTACTCGCCTGCGACAGCGCCGTGCAGCGTGCGCGCTGCGCCTGCGAAGAAGCGGAATACATCTACGATTGCGGGAATCTCGTCGTTCAGGACCGCCGTGTATGGCTTGCCGCAGTTCTGCGATTCCAGTCGTGCGTAGTCTGCGGCTTCGGACTCGATGCGCTCGGCGATCTTCAGCAACAACGCCGCGCGATCCCTGGGGACGCTCGCACTCCACGCCGGAAAAGCCTTGGCGGCTGCGGAGACGGCACTTTCGATCTGCTCCGGCGACGCTTCGGCGAGCGTCACGAGCGGTTGTCCCGTTGCCGGATCGAGCACGTCTTCCTTGGCGCCTTTGCCGGCGACCAGCTTGCCGTTGATGAGCAACTTCGTATTCATGCGGAACCTCGCCGAGTGAGACGGTACGCCAGCAGGATCGGGATGAAGGTCACGATCATCACCACGACCGCGACCACGTTGGTGATCGGCCGCTCGCGCGGCCGGAACAGCTCGTTGAAGAACCAGATCGGCAGCGTGCGCTCGTGGCCGGCCGTGAACAGAGTGACGATGATTTCATCGAACGACAGCGCGAATGCCAGCATGCCGCCGGCCAGCAGCGCGCTGGCGCTCTGCGGCAGCACGATGTAGCGGAAGGTCTGCCAGCCGTCGGCGCCGAGATCCATCGAGGCCTCGATCCAGCTGTGCGGCATGCGGCGCAGGCGCGCGACCACGTTGTTGTAGACGATGACGACGCAGAACGTCGCGTGACCCGCGACGATCGTCCAGAAGCCGGGATCGATGCGCGCGCTCTTGATTGCGGCCAGCAGCGCGATGCCGGTGATGATGCCGGGAAGCGCAATCGGCAGCACCAGCAGGACGGTGATGCTTTCTTTGCCGCGGAAGGTGCCGCGTGCCATGCCGAGCGCGGTCAACGAGCCGAGAACGATCGCGAGCAGCGTTGCCACAGCGGCAACCGACAGTGACAGCCGCATCGCCTCCCAGATGTCCGCGCGAGCGAACGCGGCCGCGAACCAATGCAGCGTCAGGCCCGGCGGCGGAAACTCGTAAGTGCGATCGGCAGTAGTGAACGCATACAGAATGATGACGAGCACGGGCAGGTGCATGAAAGCGAGGACAGCGTACGCCGCGAGGCGCGCGCCGAGCGACGGCTGATTCCAGCGTCTAAAGCGCATCGAAGGCACCGGCGCGTTTCGCGAGCGTGAGGTAGATCATGATCAGGACGATCGGCACAACGGAGAATGCCGCCGCGAGCGGGATATTCCCTGCGGTGCCCTGCTGCTGATACACCATCATGCCGATGAAGTAGCCCGGCGCACCGACGACGCTCGGAATGATGTAGTCGCCTAGCGTCAGCGAGAACGTGAACACCGAGCCCGCCGCCAGACCCGGCAGCGCGAGCGGCAATGTGACGGTGCGAAACGTCTGCGCGGGACGCGCGCCGAGATCCGCGGATGCCTGCAGCAACGATTCCGGCACTTTCTCCAGCGCCGCCGCGAGCGGCAGGATCATGAACGGCAGCCACATGTACACGAATACGATGAACATGCCGAGGTACGACGACGACAGCGACGGCCCGCCGATGCCCGGAATGCGCAGCACCGCATCGAGCGCCGCGCCGAGACCGACCGTATCGAGCAACCAGCTGAGAATGCCTTGCTTGGCGAGGATCAAGCGCCACGCGTAGACCTTCACCAGATAACTCATCCACATCGGCAGCATCACGCCGACGTAGAACAGTGCCCGCGTGCGCGGCGACGCATAACGAACCATGTAATTGGCGATCGGCAGCGCGATAGCGGCACACGCGATCGTCACCGCGATCGCCATCGACAGCGTGCGCAGGATGATGTCGACATTGGCCCGCTGCGTGACGACTTGCTTGTAGGTCGCCAGCGTCGGCTCGTAGACGATTTTCGCGGTGAACTCGTCGATCGAGTAGATGCTCTGCGCGAGCAGGGTGAACAGCGATCCCAGGTACACCGTGCCGAACCACAGCAGCGGCGGAATCAGCAGCAGTGCGACGTACAGCGTCGGCCGCCGGTAGAGGAAGGTCGACAGCGTCGTCACGACGGTTCCGTCGCGGCCAGCGGTACAGCATCGCCGCGCGCCCATTCGAGCCGGACCCGCGCACCGATCCGGAAGTCGCCGTTGGTGCCCGTATCCGGCACGGCCGCCGCAAACACTTCACCGCTTTCCAGCCGCACTTGCCAGCGACTGAGCGCGCCGTGGTACTGCACGTCGGCGACGTCGCCGAGGCAACTCATGGTGTCGCCATTCGCAGCGGCCGCAGGCGCGCGCAACCGAATGTTCTCCGCACGGACGGCAAACGGTTCGGCGCGACCGCTCAGCCGCCGGGCCAGCTCGCCCGTCACTACGTTCGCGCTGCCGACGAAGCGCGCGACGAACGCCGTCGTCGGGCGGGTGTAGAGCACGCGTGGCGTGTCGAGTTGCTCGATCCTGCCGTGATTGAACACGGCGACGCGATCCGCCATCGACAGCGCCTCGCCCTGGTCGTGCGTGACGAACACGAACGTGATGCCGAGCCGCCGCTGCAGATTCTTCAGCTCGATCTGCATTTCTTCGCGCAGCTTCAAGTCGAGCGCGCCGAGCGGCTCATCCAGCAGCAGCACCGGAGGTTGATTGATCAAGGCTCGCGCCAATGAAACGCGCTGGCGCTGACCGCCGGAGAGCTGCGCGGGACGACGCTCGGCGTAAGCACCGAGCTGGACGAGCTCCAGCATTTCGAGCGCACGCTTGCGCCAAGCTTCCTTGCGCTGACCGCGCACGCGCGGCCCGTAGGCCACGTTTTCGAGCACGCTCATGTGTGGAAACAGAGCGTAGTCCTGGAAAACCGTGTTGACAGCGCGCGCGTACGGCGGCTCGTCGGTTACGTCGCGGCCGTCCAGCAGCATGCTGCCGCTGTCGGGCGTCTCGAAACCGGCGATCAGCCGCAGGCACGTCGTCTTGCCCGAGCCGGACGGCCCGAGCATCGCGAAGAACTCGCCAGCCTGCACCGTCAGCGAGACGCGATCGACGGCGCGCACTTCACCGTAGACGCGCGACACATCGCGGAACTCGATGGCGGCAGCGGTCACCGACCGCCCATCACCGCCACGTAGTCAGTTGCCCAGCGGCTGTATGGAATGCACGCATCGTTCTGCGTCGCGCACTTCGCTTCCGGCGTGCGCCAGAACTTGATCTTGTCGAAGTTATCGATGCCGTTGGTCTTGCAGCCTTCGGCGCCGAGCAGCTCGTTGCCGTTGCACGCCGCAGGCACGACCGGCACCGAGCCGAACCACGCCGCGACGTCGCCCTGCACTTTCGGACTGATCGACCATTCGAGCCATTTGTACGCGCAGTTCGGATGCTTGGCGCTCGCGTGCAGCATCGTCGTGTCCGCCCACCCGGTTGCGCCCTCGGCCGGCACGGTGCTCGCTATCGGCTGCTTGTTCGCGACCAGCGTGTTGACCTGGAACGGCCACGAGCCGGACGCGACCACGCCTTCGTTGGTCATGTCCTGCACTTGCACGTTGGCGTCGTGCCAGTAGCGCTGGATCAGCGGGTGCTGAGTGCGAAGAACGTCGAGCGCCGCCGTGTACTGCTGCTCGTTGAGCTCGTACGGATCCTTGATGCCGAGATCCGGCTTCTTGGTCATCAGGTACAGCGCGGCGTCCGCGATGTAGATCGGCCCGTCGTACGCCTGCACGCGGCCCTTGTTCGGCTTGCCGTCCGGCAGCTTGCCCGGCTCGAACACCACGCTCCACGAAGTCGGCGGTTTCTTGAACACTTTGCTGTTGTACATGAGGACGTTCGGGCCCCACTGATACGGCACGCCATAGTGCTTGCCGTCGACGTAGTGCCACGGTGCTTCTTTCAGGCGCGGATCGACGCTGTCGTACGAGGCTACCTTCGCGGTGTCGACGGGCTGCACCGTGCCGCCGCGGATCAAGCGCAGCGAGGCGTCGCCGGAGGCGGTGACGAGGTCATAGCCGCCCTGGTTCATCAACGACAGCATCTCGTCCGACGTGCCCGCGGTCTTGACGTTGACCTTGCAGCCGGTGTCGGCCTCGAACTTCGTCACCCAGTCGTAGTTCTTGTCGCTCTCGCCGCGCTCGATGTAACCGGGCCACGCGACGATGTCGACCTGACCTTCGAGCGCCGTTGAGGCTGCTTCATTCTGGGGCGCAACGGACGCCGGGGCTTCCTTCTTGCCGCAGGCAGCGACGGCGCAGGCGAGACCGCACAGCAGGAACGTTCTAGTGAACCGCATAGGAAACTCCCCATGAAAGATGTTCTTGATCGATGGGTGCCGCGTCAGTGTACTCGCCCGGCATCCGCCTTTCACGAAGTCAGCCTTCGTGCGCGCCGTCGTCGTGCGTTTCCGCAGTTGCTGCAGGGGTGACGCGCGGCCACAATCGCGCCGCCATGTCGGACCCCACGGTGCTGTTGCTGTCGCGGATCCAGTTCGGATTCGTGATGAGCTTTCACATCATCTTCCCCGCATTCACGATCGGGCTGGCGAGCTGGCTGGCGTTCCTGGCCGGTGCGTATCTGAAGACGCGCCGCGCGCTGTGGCGCGACCTGTACGTGTTCTGGTTGAAGATCTTCGCCGTGTCGTTCGCGCTCGGCGTGGTGTCGGGCATCGTCATGAGCTTTCAGTTCGGCACCAACTGGGCCGAGCTGTCGACGCGCGCCGGGAACATCCTCGGTCCGTTGCTCGCCTATGAGGTGCTCACGGCGTTCTTCCTGGAAGCGACGTTCCTGGGCGTGATGCTGTTCGGCTGGCGGCGTGTCTCGCCTTCGCTGCATTTCCTAGCGACTTGCATGGTGGCGCTCGGCACTTTGATCTCGACGTTCTGGATCATCGCGGCGAACAGCTGGATGCAAACGCCGAGGGGTTACCGCATCGTGGACGGAGTGTTCCAGCCTGAGAATTGGTGGAGCATCGTCTTCAACCCGTCGTTCCCGGTGCGCCTCGCGCACATGACGCTCGCCGCGTTCATCACGACGTGTTTCGTGATCGGCGGCATCAGCGCCGTGTACCTGCTGCGTCAACGTCATCGCGAAGCTGCACAGCTGATGCTCAAGCTTTCGATCTGCTTCGCGGCGATCGCAGTGCCGTTGCAGGTCATCGTCGGCGACCTGCACGGGCTGAAGGTGCGCGATCATCAGCCGGTGAAGCTCGCTGCGATCGAAGGTCACTGGGAAACGGTGCGCGGCGCATCGCTGATCCTGTTCGCCTGGCCCGACCAGGCGCGCGAGACGAATCGTTACGAGGTGAGCGTGCCGAAGCTCGGCAGCCTGATTCTCACGCACGAGCTCGACGGCAAGGTTGCAGGGTTGAAAGAAGTCGGGCCCGAGTTGCGGCCGCCGGTCGCGCCGGTGTTCTTCGGCTTCCGCGTGATGGTCGGCATCGGCATCCTGATGCTGACGCTGGTCGCGTGGTCCGCGCTGCAATGGCGCCGCGGTCGACTGTTCGAATCGAAGATCGTGCTGCGCGCCTGGATGCTGATGACGCCCGCGGGTTTCATCGCAGTGCTCGCTGGTTGGTACACGACGGAGATCGGGCGACAGCCGTACGTCGTTTACGGCCTGCTGCGAACTTCGCAAGCCGCGACAGCAATCGATGCGGGCAGCGTGCTGACCTCGCTGATCGTCTTCGCGTCCGTCTATCTGTTCGTCTTCATCGCCGGCACGTATTACCTGCTGAAACTCTTGCGGCGTGGACCGCAGCCCGTCGGGGAAGCGCTGCTGCATCCCGAGAAAACGGCGCTGCGCCCTTTCTCGTTGCCCGAAGAGCCGATCGAGGACCGCGGCTGAGCATGGACAGCGCGACGGTATTGCCAGTCGTCTGGTTCGCGATCATCGGCTTCGCGGTGCTGATGTACGTTCTGATGGACGGCTTCGTGCTCGGCATCGGCATCCTGTCGTTGTTCGCCGAGGACGAACCGCAGCTCGATCACATGATGACGACCGCCGCGCCGATCTGGGACGGCAACGAGACCTGGCTCGTGCTTGGCGGCGCCGGGCTGCTGGCTGCATTCCCGAAGGCTTACGCGGTCATGCTGTCGGCGCTCTACTTACCGGTACTGTTGATGCTGGTCGCGCTGGTGCTGCGCGGCGTGTCGTTCGAATTTCGCTTCAAGGCGACCACGTCGCGACGCATCTGGGGCGTGTGCTTCGCCGCAGGGTCGATCGCCGCGGGGTTCGCGCAGGGACTGATGCTCGGCGCAATCGTCGAAGGCATGCCGCTGCAGGGCGGCAAATACCTCAGCGGCGCGTTCGCCTGGTTCAGCCCGTTCTCGATGCTCACCGCCGTCGCGGTCGTGTTCGGCTACGCGCTCCTGGGCAGCACGTGGTTGATCATGAAGACCGAGGGCGCGCTGCAAAACGTCGCGTACGCGCTGACCCGGCCGCTGGTGGTGGTCGTCGTCGCGTTCATGGGCCTGGTCAGCACGTGGTTGCCGTTTCTCAGCAGCCAGGTGATGGCACGCTGGTTCGACAGCGGCAATTTCCTCTGGCTCTCGCCGGTACCGCTGCTGGCGCTCGCGAACGCCGTGTGGTTGTGGCGCGCTGTCCTGCGCCGCGCCGAATACATGCCCTTCCTGCTGGCGCTGACGTTCTTCGCGCTGGGCTTCGGCGGACTGGTGCTGGGAATCTGGCCGAATCTGCTGCCGCCCGACCTGACGATCTGGAAGGCAGCAGCGCCGCCGGCGAGTCAGGGCTTCGTGCTCGCGGGCACGCTGATCATGTTGCCCGCAGTGCTGGGCTACACGTGGTGGTCATACTCGGTGTTCCGCGGCAAGGTCGCCGCGGACAGCGGCTATCACTGAGATTGCAGACCGGCTGATGACAGAATTGTGATCAGACCTTGATCGGTCGATTCATGCCACCGCCGCCGAACAGGCCTTTGCGAACCGGTTGTAGTTTCGATTGGGATCGGTTCATGGCGAGCGCTCCGCGAATTTGCAACGGCTGAGAGTGCCTGCGCGCGCGCGCCGATTCAACCCGGCCGAAGGACAGGGCGCATCGGGGTTAAGATGGGGTAGTGCCTGCCAAGACCTTGCAACAGATCCTCGACGAGGCCCAGACCCTGCCGCCGCACGAACGGCTGCGCTTCATTCGAGAGGCATGCGCCACCGACAGCGACCTGTATGCGAGCGCGATGCATGAGCTCGAATCGCGTCAGCAATGGTTCGGTGAGGATGGTGCGGCGGCGCCGGAGAGTCCGGAGGATGCGGCGGCCGATCTCACCGGCGAGCGCATCGGTCCTTATCGCATCGTGCGCAGCCTCGGCCGCGGCGGCATGGGCGAAGTGTTTCTCGCCGACCGGGCCGATGAGCAATTCCAGCAACAGGTCGCCATCAAGCTGGTCCGGCGCGGGCTCCTGTCGCGCAACCTCCAGGGCCGGCTGAAGCTCGAGCGCCAGATCCTCGCAACCCTCGACCATCCGAACATCGCGCGGTTGTTCGACGGTGGCACCACCAGCGACGGCACGCCGTACATCGTAATGGAGTATGTCGACGGCGAGCCGATCGACATTTATTGCGATTCACGCTGCCTCAGCATCGAGCAGCGGCTGCGGCTGTTCCAAGTCGTATGCTCCGCTGTACACCGCGCGCATCAGAATCTGGTCGTGCATCGCGACCTCAAGCCGTCGAATATCCTGGTCGCGCGCGATGGCACTCCGAAGCTGCTCGACTTCGGCATCGCCAAGATGCTCGACGACCGCCAGATGATGCACACGATGGCGGTCACGCAAGCCGACTACCGTGTGCTGACGCCCGACCACGCCAGTCCGGAGCAGATCCGCGGCGACCCGATCACGACCGCGAGCGATACCTATGTGCTCGGCGTCGTGCTGTACGAGCTGTTATGCGGTTGCAAACCGTTCACGCTCCAGGGCAACCGTCTCGGCGATCTCGAACGAGCGATCTGCGAGGAGACACCGCCATTGCCGAGCATGGTGGTGCAAGCACGTGACGACGCGGCTGGGATTGCGAGACAGCGCGGCATGAGCCCGGCACGACTGCGGCGGGAGCTGGCCGGCGATCTGGACAACATCGTCCTGATGGCAATGCGCAAGGAAGCCGAACGGCGCTATTCCTCGGTCGAGCAATTCGCCTCCGACATCGCGCGCTACCTCGATGGTATGCCGGTGCTCGCGCGCGCCGACGCCTGGAGCTATCGCGCCGGGAAGTTCCTCGCGCGCCACGCTTTGGTTGCCGGACTGGCAGCGGCCTTCGTCGCGCTGCTCATCGGCTTCTCGATCACGACCTATGTCCAGTCCGGACACATCGCGCGGGAGCGCGACGTCGCGCAGGTGGAACGGGCCCGCGCGCAGACAGCACAGCGACGCGCCGAAGAGGTATCCGAATTCCTGATCGACTCGTTCCGGCTCGCCGATCCGTCCCACGCACGCGGCGAGAAAATCACCGCTCGCGAAATCCTCGATCAGGGCGCGGCACGCATCGGCAAGGAGCTGAGCGCCCAGCCGGACCTGCAGGCGACGCTGCTCGACACGATCGGGAGCGTCTACCTCAGCCTCGACTTGCCTGAGGATGCGCAGCCCCTGATCGAGCAGGGACTCGCTGTGCGGCGCAAGCTGTTCGGCGAAAGGCACCTGGACGTGGCGCACAGCCTTTACAGCTTCAGTCGAGTCGCAGAAAAGCAGGGAGACCTGAAAAGGGCCGCAGCGCTCGCGATCGACAGCCTCGCGATCAGCAGCGCGCTGACCGGTCGCGACAGCCTCGAGACGGCCAACGGCCTGTGCCGCCTCGGCGTCATCCAGCACGCCAAGGGCGAGCTCGCCGAGGCGGAACGGCAGCTCAACGAATGCCTGCGCATCCGCGTCGCCCGCCTCGGTCCGGATCACGAAGAGATCACGGTGCCTCTCGACAACCTGGCGCGGCTGGCGCAGGACCGTCGCGACTTTGTCGCCGCGGAGCGGCTCTACCGCGAGGCACTGCGTATCGATATGCGCACGCGCGGCAAGAACCATCCGCAGTACATCCGCCACCTGCACAACCTCGCGACAGCCTTGCAGGGCAAGGGAGATCTGGACGCCGCCGAGCCGCTGTATCGCGAAGTCGTGGCCCAGTGTCAGCGCATCCTTGGGCCGCAGCACTCCGAGACACTGGACGCGACCAGCAACCTCGGACGGTTGCTGGAGGATCGCGGGCGCTTCGATGAAGCCGAGCAAATCTACTCGAACGCATTGGCCGCGACCCGCAAGGCACACCCCGAGCCACACGTCGATGTGGGCAATCTGCTCAGCGACCTGGGCCGGCTCGCCCTGGCGCGCAAGCAGTACACGGAGGCCGAACAGCGGTTGCGCGAGGCGCTGCAGATCTACCGCGTGACCTTGCCGCCCGACCACGGCTACGCGGATGCTGCCCTGACGATGCTCGGCCGCACGCTGCTGGAATTGAACAGGCCGAAGGACGCAGAAGCCACCCTGCAACGCGCGCTGGACGGATGGTCCAAGCAATTCGGCACAGCAAGCCCCTGGTACGCGTTGGCGCGGGCGTTCCTCGGTCGGGCATGGGCGCTGCAGGGACGATACGCGGAGGCCGAACCGGCGCTGCTGGAAACCTACCCGGTACTGCTACGCGCCAGGATGGAAGAACACCACACGGCGTCCGTGCGACGTTGGATCGAGGATCTGTATCGGTCGACAGGCCGGCCGCAGCAGGCGCAGGCCTATTTCAAACAGGTGCAATCCGAGGACCGCAGCGCGCGCAACCCATAGTCCTATCGTCCGGCTCGCGCGAGCGGCTGCAATCGCGCAGAATCCGCAGCTCGCACGCCCGCCACGCCAACAAAGAGCTGAAGTCCAGGGAGAGCTTCCATGCGAATTCTCATTGCCGACGATTCGTCGACCCTGCCAGCGTCGGTGCAGGACATGTTCGCGCGCGCGCCGGTCGGTAAGTCCGCGGACAAGACTCCGAGCGTCGAGAGCGTCGTACTCGCTTTCGCCGGCAGCGCCGCTGCTGCCCCGGCTAAGGGCACGAGTGCCGTCAGCGGAACCGACGGCTGCCCGCCGCCGCAACCGTTGCCGCCCTGCCCGCCTTGCAGCCTGCACGATCAGCCCGAGCTGCTCGCCACGGTGTTGGACGCCATCGGTATGGCGCTGCTGAACCGCGGCTGCATCGATGCAGGAGCCAGATTCGTCGAGGCGGCCCGCGACATTCGGCTCGCGAACTTCGGCAAGAACCATCCCTTCAGTGCTGCGAGCTACAACAGCTACTCGCGCGTGCTGCGCAATCGCGACGAGTTGATCGAGGCCGAAAAGGAAGTCGGCAAGGCGATCGTCATCAACCGCAAGGTTTACGGCAGCAGCGGCTTGCCGCTGGCAGCAAACATGAACGAGCTCGGCTGCGTGCGGCTCTATCAGGGGGATTACAGCGGCGCGCTGAAAGCGGCCGAGCGGGGCCTGGCGATTCTGAAAAAGTGCAAGGTCTACAACGAGGATCCGAACACCAGCCGGCTGCTGGACGTCAAAGGTCGCGCACTGCTCGGCCTGCGCAAGCTTGGCCCGGCGAGCACAGCGCTAGCGCTGGCGGTGAAGATCGATCAGAAGCAGGTCGGCGTCGACCATCCCAAGTACGCCACTCACCGTGCCAACCTCGCGACCGTCCAGGAAGAGCAGCTGAAGTTTGCCGAGGCCGAGCAGGGCTACCTGCAAGCCGTGCGCGTCTACGAGCAGGTGCTGGGCCGGACCGGACATCCCAACCTGATCGATACCTATGCGAATCTCGGCTCGCTGCTGACCAGGACGCGTCAATTCGCGACGGCCAAGGAGCATCTCTGCAAGGCGCTGGGGCTGGACGAGCAGCTGCGCGGCCCGGGCCACACGCTGGTCGGCAACGACCATGCGCTCCTCGGACGCCTGTACCTCGAGATGGGAAACGTGCCGGGCGCGTGCGACCAGTTCAACAAGGCGCTGGCGATCTACACGGCCAACGTGAAGTGCAAACGGCTGCCGAAGAAGCATCCCTATATCGCGGATGTGCAGCAGTGGCTGAAAAAGGCCCAGTGTCCGCCGGCCGGAGCGAAGGCGAGCTGAAAAAAAACGCCGGCGGTCTCGTGGACGGCCGGCGTAACGCTCTCACGGGGGAACCGATTTGCGCGGACGATGCTCGCCGCGAACCCCCGCAAGGCGCCATACGCCCTTGGGGCCGCATGTGACCTAGGTCTCACTGCGCTGCACCAAAGGGCAATTGCCGTTCGCCTTAGCCCGGACGTACGATGGCCCGCGCTCGCTAGCCAGACTACAACCGTGTCGCTCGCAGCTGGGGCTCTGCGATTCCTTCATTGGCAGATGTTGATACCGGGGAAGCTGTCATGAAAATTCTTATCGTCGATGACCATCCGTTGTTCCGCGCTGGCTTCCAGGCGGTTCTCGAACAAAGCACGCTCGATGCCGGGGTGCTCAGCGTGTCTTCAGTCAACGAGGCCCTGCAGACGCTTCAGCGCGACGCGGACATCGGCCTGGTGCTGCTCGACATTCACTTGCGCGGCGACGACGGCTTCAACGCGCTAAAGGTCATCGGGCAGAAATTCCCGACGACCGCCTGCATCATGATCTCGGGCGACGAGCAGCATGGCGTCGCGGCCCGCGCCGTCTCGGCCGGCGCCTCGGGCTTCATCCCGAAATCGTTCACCGCCGACGAGATGATCGTCGCGATTCAGAAGGTGCTGGCCGGCGACGTGTTCGTGCCCGCAACGGCCGACCTGACTGCTGCACCGGATACCAACGGTCTGACGCTGCGGCAGCTCGAAGTCATCAGCATGCTCGGGCGCGGCTTCTCGAACAAAGAGATCGCGCGCGCGCTCGACGTTGCCGAGCGCACGGTCAAGGCGCACGTCAGCGCTGTGTTCGAGGCGCTCAACGTGCGTAATCGCACGCAAGCCGTGCTAGTGGCACAGCGTCGCGGATTCCTGCCGGCGGCATCTGCCGGCGTCGCGCCCAGCAGCGCGCCCGCGTACGCCGCACGCTGATTACCTCCGCTGACATGGATGCCGCGCTGACTCGACGCGTTGAGCAGCAACGCATCGAGATGCTGTACGACAACACGTTGGCGGTATCCGGCTCGGCACTGTTGATGGCGGCGTTGATCGCCGTCATCGCCTGGCCGCACACCCGTGTTGCGAATATCGTCGCTTGGGCCGGCGCCGCGCTGCTGGTGCAGGTATCTGTGCTGGCGCTGTCAGGTGCGTATCGTCGCGCAAGCGATCGCGACACCGCGTCGAGCCGTTGGGGTTGGCGGCTCGCAGCTGCCGCTGGCGTCGCCGGCATCGTGTGGGGCTCCGCGGTGTTCGTGCTCGTCGGGCCCGACAAGTCGCTCACCCTCGCTCTGATCTCCGCCTGTCTCGCGGGCCGCGCGACGCTCAGCATCATCACGCACGCACACTTCCCTCCGGCGCTGTACGCGTTTACGGTCCCGATCTTCGGCCTGCTGGCGCTGCGCTATGTAACGCTCGGCGGCTACGGTAACGCTGCGCTTGGTGTGATGTGGATCGCGGTACTCGGCTACGTGCTGCTGTTCGTCGATCGACAATCGCGGGCCGTAGTTGCGCAGATCCGGCTGCGTTACGAGAACGAGCAACTGGTGGACCAGTTGCAACGCCAGAACACGCTCGCGGAGCAGGCGCGCGCCCGCGCCGAAGAAGCGAATCGCTCGAAATCGCTGTTCTTCGCAGCCGCGAATCACGACCTGCGCCAGCCGCTGCACTCGCTCGGATTGTTCGCGACGGCGCTGCGCAATAATTCGGCAGGCCGCTCCAGCCAGGCGCTGGTCGACCAGATCCTGCAATGCACGGAATCGCTCGAGCAGCTGTTCGACAACCTGCTGGACATCTCGAAGCTCGACGCCGGACAGGTGGAAGTGAAACGCGAGATCGTGCCGGTGGACGCGGTGTTCGATCGGTTGCGCAGTACGTTCTCGGGTCCGGCGCAGGACAAGGGTCTGCGCATGTCTGCGCGCCGCTCGAAGGTGACGCTCGCGACGGACGCTACGTTGCTGTTCCGCGTGCTGTCGAACCTTGTCTCCAACTCGCTGCGCTACACGGAAAAGGGCGGCATCGTCGTCGCCTGCCGGCGGCGCGGCAACGTTGCCAAGGTCGAGGTCTGGGACACGGGCATCGGCATTCCGGCTGAGCAGCACGAGCGCATCTTCGAGGAGTTCTATCAGCTCAACAATCCGGCTCGGGACCGCTCGCGCGGCCTCGGCCTCGGGCTCGCGACCGTACGGCGCATCGTGCAGCTGCTCGGCCATCCGTTGTGGCTGCGCTCCACGGTCGGCAAGGGCACGCGCTTCACGATCGAAGTGCCGATTGCCGATCCGACCCGCGTCCAGTCCGTCGCCCAGACGATCGAGCAGAAGGTGCCGAACCTGATCGGCGGCAAGCTCATCGTCGTGATCGACGACGAGGAGTCGGTGCGCCTCGGCATGCAGAGCCTGCTGGAGAGCTGGGGCTGCAAGTGCATCACCGCGATGGACTCCGCGGAAGTTCTCCAGAGCATCAACGGGCGCTCGCCGGACTTCATCATCGCCGACCTGCGTCTGCGCGGCGAAAGCACCGGCATCGATGCGATCCGCGAGCTGCGGGCGCAGCTCGGCAACCAGATCCCCGCCGTACTGATCTCCGGCGACACTGCCACCGAGCAGCTGCGCAAGGTGAGCGCGGCAGGCCTGACGATGATGCACAAACCGCTCAAGGCTGTACGATTGCGCGCACTGCTCAATCATGAGTTCGCCAAGCGCATCGCTTAATGCCTGCCTACCTGCTGTTGAACAAGCCCAAGGGCGTCATCACTTCGACGCGCGGGGGCGCCGGACGGCGCACCGTTCTCGATTTCATCCCATTTGCACTGCGCTCTCGCGATGAATCCGCGCAGCGCTGGTACTCGGTCGGCCTGCTGGATGGAGACTCCACCGGCCTCGTTCTGATCACCGATGACGGCGAGCTCGCGCGACAGCTCGAACATCCGAAGCTCGGCGTGCTGAAGGAGTACCGCGCGCTGTGCACCGGCCTGGCGGGCGACGACCAACTGCAACAGCTGCGCGAAGGTATGTACCTGGTGAACCCGACGGCGGATGGCAGTAAGACCACGCAGCGCGCGGCGATGGAATCCGTTCGTATCCTCAAACGACTCGTCGATCGAGCGCGCGGCAATCGCACGCTGCTCGGCCTGTCCGTGCGCCAAGGCGAGCCTCGCGAGATCCGCCGCATGCTCGCGCGCGTCGGGTTGAAGCTGCGGGAGCTGGAACGAGTCGCAATCGGGCCGCTGCGCCTGGCGGGATTGAAGCCAGGCGCGACCAAGCTGCTGGGGAAGAAGGACGTCGAGAAGCTGCGCGAGGCCATGTTGTCAGGCTAAAGCCTGACCCACAGGGCTCTCTTGTGGGTCAGGCTTTAGCCTGACTTCTTCTCTAATGGTCGCACCAACCCTTCCTGCGCCACGGACGCAACCAACCGCCGCTCGCGATCGAAGATCTGCGCGCGCGTGAGGCCGCGAGCGCCGCCGGCGAATGGACTGACCGCATCGATCAACACCCAGTCGTCCGCGCGGCACGGCCGATGGAACCACATCGCGTGGTCGAGGCTCGCCATCATCACCTGGCCGGACATCATCGACACCGTGTGCGTCAGCACGACGGTCGACGTCAGGAAGTAGTCCGACAGATACGCGAGCGCGCACTGCTGGGTCAGATCGTCCGCCGGCAAAGGTGAGGTCGACTTGATCCAGTACAGGCCGCGCGGCGTCTCCGCCTTGCGCAGGAAGTAATCCTCCGGGCTGACCGGCTTCAGCTCGACGATCGCCTGCTGAGTGGCAATCGCCTGCGCGCTCTTCGGCAGCCGGTCGGCAAACTTCGTTGCCAGCTCGCGCGTGCTCATCAGCTTTTCCGGCTCCGGCACGTCCACGTCGAGCGGGATCTGGTGCTCGAAGCCGCGCTCCTCGCGGTGGAACGACAGCTCCATGTGGAAGATCGGCTTGGCGCGCTGACGCGCCACCACGCGGCGGGTCGAGAAGCTGCCGCCGTCGCGCGTCAGTTCCACGTCGTAGATCACGCCGATGTCGCTCATGCCGGCGAGCAGAAAGTAGCCGTGCAGCGAATGCGCCCGGCGGCCCGGCTCGACCGTCAGCGCCGCGGCCTTCAGCCCTTGACCGAGGATCTGGCCGCCGAACAGCGACCGATTGTTGTTGATCTGGTTGACTTTGCTACGGAACAGGTTGGTGTCGAGCTGCTCCAGCTCGAGCACTTCACTCAGGTGTTGCGGGGCCGGCGGCGGCGCGATGCTGGCGGTGGTCATGCGGGCAAGTCTAGCAAAGCACCTGCCGGTTCTCTGTGGCCATTCACCGGCATTCGCTACTCTCGACGCGCCATTTTCGCTACGCTGCGCTCTTCCGAAATCGCGGCCTTAGCGGAGGATGCATGTTCAGCCGTCTGGCGAATCTCGTTAAAGGGTTCTTCTCGCTGTTCATCTCTGGCGTCGAACGCCGTAATCCGGAAGCGCTGCTCGAGCTGGAGCAGGAAAATCTGCGCAAGCAGATCGCCAACTTCAACCAGGGTCTCGCGACGCACGCAGGGCTCTGCGAGCGCATCATGGGACAGGTACGCAAGCTCGAAGCGGAGCAGAAGGACCTGCGCGCGAAGACCACCGCACACCTGCGTGCCGGCAACAAGTCAGCGGCTGGCCAGTACGCACTGCGCCTGCAGACGATCGATGCGCAGCTGGAAGAAAACCGCAAGCAGCTGGAGCAGGCCGAAGGGACTTACCGGAATCTGGTCAAGGCACGCGATATCGCGGTCCAGACTGCGAAGGCGAAGATCGAGTCCATGAAGGGCGCGATCAACGACATGCGCATGAATCAGGCGATGGCCGAGATCCACGAGATGGCCTCGGGCATGATCTCCAGCATCGGCGGCGCCGGTGACACGCTCAATCGCCTGCACGACATGGTGGAAGAAGAGCGCACCAAGGCCGCCGGCCGCGCACGCATCGCCAGGGACTCGGTCGACATGAGCGGCATCGAGGTGAAGGAAGCCGAGCTCACTGCGCTCGCCGACCAGGCGCTGGCAGACTTCGCCGCACGCGAGGGCATCTCGATTCCGGGCGAAGCGCCGGCCCCTGCGCCGCGCTCCCTCGGCGCGACGGAAACGGGCGGCCAAGGCAGCTGACATGCCCGCACCTCAGGGTGCGCCGGCGTGGGCGGGCGAGTTGGCGCTCGCCTACGAAAGCGGCGCTCACGGTCAGTTCATTCTCTACGGCAACGTGCACGACCGCGTCGCCGTCGGCGGCCGCCTCATCAATCTCGCCGGCTACCTGGAGAACGACCTGTTGGCCGGCTTCAAAGTCGTGCTCTCGTACGACCTCGGCAATGGACTGGCGATCGAGCGCGGCGGCGACCTCGTCGAGAAATGGGGCGGCGCGAACCTGAAAGCGCTGCCGCGGGAGCCGCTCGATGCGATTCAGTACATCAGCCGCTACCTGCGCTATCTCGGCAACCTGCGTGTGCTCGGCCGCGAAGTGAAGGAGAACGTCGCAGTCATCCTGCGCGGCGCGGATGACGTCGTGCCCGCTGATGGCCAAGGCTACGAGCACGGCAGCCTGACCAGCGTGCTGCGCGACTGGGCCTCGGAAGCACCGTTCAGCGAACTGCCCTTCACGAGCATCTTGATCGCCGACAATCTCAACGACATCGAACGGCAGATCGCGTACAGCGCGCACGTGTCGCGCATTCGCGTGCCGTTGCCCGATGCGCCGGCGCTGGAGCGCGCACTTGCGATCCTGAAGGTGCAGGAACCGAAGGCCTTCGCTGAGGATGCCAACCTCGCGCAGCTCGCGGCGGCGCTCATCGGCGTCACGATCGCCGCGCTCGAAAGCCTGGTGAAGGTGCGCGATCACGCCGGTCAGGCGCTCGGCACTGCGGATCTCGCGCGCATCAAGAAAGAACTGGTCGAGCGCGACTCCGCCGGGCTGGTCGAGTTCATCGAGTCGCAGCGCACGCTCGACGACTACGCCGGACAGGAAGCACTGAAGCAGTGGCTGCGCCAGGATCTGGCGCTGTGGCGCGCGGGCGATCTCAAAGCGTTGCCGATGGGTTATCTGCTGTGCGGCCCGGTCGGCACCGGCAAGACTTTTCTGGTCGAGTGTCTCGCCGGCGAAGCGGGCGTGCCGGTCGTGAAGCTGAAGAATTTCCGCGATCGCTGGGTCGGATCGAGCGAAGGCAACCTGGAGAAGATCTTCCGGCTGGTGCGCGCTCTCGGCCGCTGCATGGTGTTCATCGACGAGGCGGATCAAAGCCTCGGGCGGCGCGACTCCGGCAGCGGCGACAGCGGTCTATCGGGTCGGTTGTACTCGATGATCGCGCAGGAGATGGCGGATACCGCGAATCGCGGCCGCGTGCTGTGGCTGCTCGCCTCGTCGCGTCCCGACCTGATCGAGGTCGATCTCAAGCGACCGGGACGCGTCGACGTAAAAGTGCCCTTACTGCCGACCAGCACGCAGTCGGAGAGCGCAGCGCTGGTCGGCGTGCTCGCAAAGCGTTATGGAATGCCGCTGACCGATGCGCAGCTCGCGACGCTGACACCGCGCATGCCGACACTGCTCACTCCGGGAGCGGCCGAAGCACTCGTCGTCAAGGCTTACCGCCGCTCGCGCACCGAGAAGGTAGGTGCAGAGGCTGCACTGGAAGCGTGCCTGATCGGCTACCAGAATCCCGTGCCCGCCGACGTGCTCGAGTTCCAGATGCGCATCGCCGTCCGCGAGGCGACCGATCTCGCGTTCGTGCCGCCCGCATTTCAAAAGTACGCCGCGCAGCCCGCGCCCACATGAGCGCCAAGCGTTCCTATCTGGCCGCAGCCTTCAACGCTCGTCCCCTCGGCATGCCAGTGCCGCCGAACTGGTTCGGCGTCGCGGCGTTCGCATTGCTCGGCGCGTTCGTGAATCCGGCACTGTGGCTGATCGGCATTGGCCTCGAAGGCTTGTATCTGTGGACACTTTCGCGACATCCGCGTTTCCGCGCCACCGTGGACGCCGATCAAGGTCAAACCGATTGGCACGCGCGTTACACGCAGCTCGCCTCGTACCTGTCGCAGGACGCGCGCGACCAGCAGTCGACGATCGAGGCCCAGGCGAATGAGATCTGCGATCTGCTGTCGCGCACCGGCGCGACGGAATCGCAGATGAGCGACGTGCGGCAGATGGCGTGGGTTCACTTGAAGCTGCTCGCCGCGCGTGCGTCGGTGCTGCAGGTCATTTCTTCGGCGGGGCGCGAGAGTCGCAACCTCGAAGAGCAGGAACGGCGCCTCATCGACCGGCTGAGCCGCCAGACAGTCGAGGACGAATTGAAGCGCAGTCTCGAACAGCAGCTCGAAGTGATCCGCGAGCGGCGCAGCGGCCACGTCGACGCGGAACGCCGCCGCGAGCTGATCGAGGCGGAGATCGAACGGTTGCGCCAGCAGGTTTCGCTGGTGCGTGAGCAAGCGCTGCTCGCTACCGATGAGCACAGCGCCGCGGCATCGCTCGACGCGCTATCCGCATCGCTGAACGAAGCGAACCGCTGGCTGAAAGACCAACGCGAATTGTTCGCGGGGCTCGAAGGCCTGACCGACGAGCCGCCGCCCGCAGACCTGCTGCGGGCCAGGAGCCCGCCGGCTCGCAAGCAAAAGGTTTCGGAATGAGGAGGACACGACAAATGATCCAGATCATTTCCCGTTCTCGGTCGCGCGGCTCGACCGCCGGCAACCTGATCACGCTGTTGTTGCTGCTCGGCATCGTCGGACTCGGCGTCTACCTGTGGCTCGGCAAGGGCACGAAGGATCAGCCGACAGCTGCAGCGCCGGGCGCCACGACGACAGCCGTCGACAATTCCGCGGCCGATGCCAATGCACCGGTGCCGATCGAACCCGTAACCGGCACGCCCCCGCTGGAAGCTGCGGCTACTTACACGCCGAAAGACGGCGTGCTGCAGATCGACATCAGCGAGTACGCCGGCTATGGCGGCCTGATCGTCGCCAACGGCGGCCTGGAGCCGAATCCGGAATCGTTCTTCGCGAAGGAGTACGGCTTCAAGGTCAAAATCTCGAAGAGCGAGAGCGAGACCTGGTCGCCGCTCAACAACGGCCGGCTCGCTGCTACCGCGACCACGACAGATGCGCTCGCCGTGCTCGGGCGGCAGTTCGAAGCAGTCGTGCCGGTACAGATCGGCTACTCGCGCGGCGCCGACATGGTCGTCGTCGATCGCGGCATCGCTTCGGTGAACCAGCTCGCGGGCAAAGTGCTCGCCGCTTCGCAGTTCAACGAGAGCGAGTTCTTCATCCGTTATCTGGCGCAGGAGGCGGGCCTGCCGGTCGCCGTGTTGCGCGATCTCGATTCGCGGCCGGCGTCGAGCGAGCTCGGCCTCGTGTTCTACGAAGACGCTTTCATCGCCTGCGACGCTTATCAGCACGAGCTGGGCCGCGGCCAGCCGCGCCTGAACGGCTGCGTCGGCTGGACGCCGCGCACGGACGAGGTCGTCGAGAAGTCCGACGGCAAAGCCAAGGTGCTGGTGTCGAACCGCAACCTGCTCGTCGTCGCGGACGTGCTCGCAGTCAACCGCGGCTTCGCCAAAGAGCATCCGGACATGGTGCGCGGTCTCGTTCACGGTATTCTCGAAGGCAACCGACGGCTGCGCGATCAGCAAGCTGCGAACATCGGTGTCGTCGCCAAAGCATTCGGCTGGAACGAAGACGAAGCGCGCGACGAGCTCGCGCACGTGCACCTCGCGAACCTGCCGGAGAACATCGCGTTCTTCGCCGGCACGATCGACTCTGCCGGCTCGTTCGGCGGCATCTTCCAGTCCTCGGTGCTCGCATACGGCGATCTGCTGAAGAATCCCACCGACGCTGCCCGCTTCGCCGACACGAGCGCGCTCGATGCGCTCGCCAAGAAGGGGCTGTATGCGGAGCAGCGCGTCGCCATCGCGCCGATCAAGACAGCGACGCAGGCTTCGCTCGAAGGCGATCCGCTGTTGAGCAAGGACATCCGCTTCTTCTTCGAGCCGAACTCGTCGGCGCTCGACAAGGACGCGAAGCAGAACCTCGACTATCTCGACACGATCAAGCGCTTCCTGCAGGTCAGCCCCGGCTCGACCGTGCTGCTGCGCGGGCATGTCGACAATGCGCGCGTCGATGAATTCCGCCAGCAGGGCGGCGAGCAGCTGGTGAAGAGCATGGCACTGAAGGCGATGGAGCTGTCGCGTCAGCGTGCATTGGCTGTGAGCGAAGCGCTGCGCGATCGTTACAAAGACATCGACGCGTCGCGTGTCGAAGTGGTCGGTCGCGGCTGGGAGGAGCCCGCGGGTCCTGATAGCGAGCAGAACCGGCGCGTCGAAGTGCAGTGGTTTACGTTGGAGTAGTCGGAGTCGGGCTGAAGCCCGACCTACAGCGCTTCGTCACGTCTGTCGGGTAAGAAGATCGCGCCGATCAGGACCGTGAGCACGGCTATGACGATCGGGTACCACAGCCCGTAGTAGATATCGCCGGTCAGCGCGACGAGCGCGAACGAAACCGTCGGCAGGAAGCCGCCGAACCAGCCGTTGCCGATGTGATACGGCAACGACATGGACGTGTAGCGGATGCGCGCCGGGAACAGCTCGACCAGCCACGCGGCGATCGGTCCGTACACCATCGTCACGTACAGCACGAGCACGAACAGAATCAGCAGCACCATCCCGTGATTGATGCGCGCCGGGTCGGCGCTCGCGGGATAGCCTGCGGCCTGCAGCGCCGCGGTCAGCTGCTTGCCGAACGCATCGCTGCGCTCCTTGAACTCGGCAGGCGCAAGACTGCGGCCGTCGAATGCCACGACCGTCACGTCGCCGATGCGCACCGATGTAACCGCGCCGGCCGGCGCCGCTGAGTTCTCGTACGGCGCACCAGCTTTCGCGAGTGCGCTCTTCGAGATGTCGCACGAGCTCGTGAAGCGAGCTTTGCCGATCGGATCGAACTGGAAATGACAGTCGGCCGGATCTGCGACCACGACGATCGGGTTCGTCTGCCGCGCGTGCTCGATGCCCGGATTGGCGAAATGCGTGAGCGCCCCGAACAGCGGGAAATACGTGAGCGCAGCGAGCAGGCAGCCGCCGAGCACGATCTTCTTGCGGCCGATGCGATCCGACAGCCAGCCGAACACGACGAAGAACGGCGTCGCCAGCAGCAGCGCGCCCGCGACCAGCAGGTTCGCGGTCTGGGCGTCGACCTTGAGCGTCTGCGTCAGGAAGAACAGCGAGTAGAACTGCCCGCCGTACCACACCACGGCCTGCCCCGCCGTCGCGCCGAGCAGTGCCAGCAGCACGATCTTCAGATTCGGCCAGCGTCCGAAAGAATCCGTGAGCGGCGAGCGCGAGGTCTTGCCGGCGGCCTTCATCTCGGTGAAGACCGGCGACTCGCTCAGCTGCAGGCGGATGTAGACGGAAATTGCCAGCAGGAAGATCGAAAGCAGGAACGGCACGCGCCAGCCCCAGGTCTCGAACTGCGGCCCGAGCAGCAGGCGGCACCCGAGGATGACCAGCAACGACAGGAACAGGCCGAGCGTCGCCGTGGTCTGGATCCAGCTCGTGTACACGCCGCGCCTGCCGGACGGCGCGTGCTCGGCGACGTACGTTGCCGCCCCGCCGTACTCGCCACCCAGCGCGAGCCCTTGCAACAGGCGCAACGCGACTAGCGCGATCGGAGCAGCGACTCCGATCGACGCATAAGCAGGCAGGACGCCGACCAGCGCCGTCGACACGCCCATGATCACGATCGTGATCAGGAACGTGTGCTTGCGCCCGACCATGTCGCCGAGCCGGCCGAACAAGATTGCGCCAAACGGCCGCACGGCGAAGCCCGCAGCGAACGCCAGCAGCGCGAAGATGAACGCCGTGGTTTCGTTGACGCCGGCGAAGAACTGCTTGCTGATGATCGCCGCGAGCGAGCCGTACAAGTAGAAGTCGTACCACTCGAACACCGTGCCGAGCGACGATGCAAAGATCACTCGGCGGTGCGCGCGGTCGATCACTTCACGACCTCACTTGACGATGGCCTGATAGGTCAGATTTCGTGACAGGCCGCGCACGTCCGGGGAACCGTCACCGCGGATCTGGATCATGCCGACGACGATCATGTTGTAGACCGGATCGATCCAGAACCACGTGCCGGCATAACCGCCCCAGTAAAACGTGCCTTCGCCGCCGTAGCCGCCGGCTGCGACCGGATCTTCGACGACTGCGAAATCCAAGCCGAAGCCCGTGCCCGGCCCCATCGTGCGCGCGCTCGCCGGCAGCACGTTGGAACGCATCAGCTGCACGCTGAGCGGCGACAACAAGCGGTGACCGTCGAGCTCGCCGCCATTCAAGAGCATCTGGCAGAAGCGCATGTAGTCCATTGCCGTCGAGACCATGCCACCGCCGCCCGAGGGCGCCCCCGGCGGCTTCGAGAAGTCCGGCACTCCCGGATGGGCAACGAACTTGCGATCCTTGTCGTAGGTGTAGAACGACACGAAGCGATTCATCTTGTCGGCCGGCACATAGAACGCCGTGTCCTTCATGCCGAGCGGCTCGAAGATACGTTGCTTCAGGAATTCGGGGAACGGTTGCCCCGACAGCTTCTCGACGAGGTAGCCCTGCACGTCGACGGACACGCTGTAGTGCCAGCGCTCGCCCGGCTGATGCAGCAGCGGGATCTTGCCGAGCTTGTCGATCATCGCCTGCAGCGTCGCGTCGCGGTCGAGCACGTTGACGTCGGTGTACATCTTGTCGACCGCCGTGCTGCCGAACACGCCGTACGTCAGTCCACCCGAGTGCGACATCAGCTCGCGCATCGTCATCGGGTGATCCGGCGCGACCTGCGTAACCGAGCCGTTCTGCGGATTCACCTTCGCGACCTTGAGGTTCGCGAACTCAGGGATGTGCTTCGACACCGGATCGTTGAGCTGCCACTTGCCTTCCTCGAACAGCAGCATCATCGCCACGCCGGTGATCGGCTTGGACATCGAATAGATGCGGAAGATCGAGTCCTTCTGCAGCGGCGCCCCGCTCTCCACGTCGCGCTTGCCGGCGACGTCGAACTCCACGACCTTGCCGTCCTTCGCGACCATCGTGACGACGCCGGGCAGCTGGTTGCGGTCGACGAGCGCCTGCATTTCGCTCTTCAGCTTGCCGAGCCGCTGCGTCGACATGCCGACGCTTTCGGGCTTTGCTGTCGGCAGATCCGCTGCGCCGGCGGCGCAGGTCAGCAGAACGAGCAGCAGGAACGAGGCGAAGTTTCTCACCGACTTCATGGAAGCCCCCAATTTGTTCTGTTGATTCGAGTTGGTCGGCGCAGTTTACACGGGTAGCGAAAAGTAGCGGCTGCTTGCGTGACAATACAACTGTGAAGAACCCTCAATTCGCCTTGGCCATCGACGCCGCGCTGCCCGCGCTGCGGGCGGCGGTCGTCGCCCATGCGAACGTCGTGCTGCAGGCACCGCCCGGCGCGGGCAAGTCGACCGGGGTGCCGCTCGCGTTGCTGACCGAACAGTCGCTGCGCCCGGGCAAGATCGTCATGCTCGAACCCCGGCGCCTTGCGGCGCGCGCAGTTGCTACTCGCATGTCGCAGATGCTCGGCGAAGCAGTTGGCCAGACCGTCGGATTTCGCACGCGCCTGGAATCACGCACCAGCAAGAACACTCGCATCGAGGTCGTGACCGAGGGAATTCTCACGCGCTGGCTGCAACGCGACGCCACGCTCGAAGGCGTCGCGATGGTCATCTTCGACGAATTCCACGAGCGCAGCCTCAACGCCGATGTCGGGCTGGCGCTGTGCCTCGAAGCCCAGGCGGAAGTGCGCGACGACCTGCGCATTCTCGTGATGTCCGCGACGTTGGACACGCCGGCAGTCGCGCAACTGCTCGGCGACGCGCCGATCGTCAGCACGGAAGGAAAGGCGTTCGACGTCGAAACACGCTGGGCAGCTACTGGCGCCGCGAACCGCGGGCAGCGTGAGATCGACATCGCGACACGAACCGCGCGGACGATCTTGCAAGCGCTCGAACAGGAACCCGGCGACATCCTGGCGTTCTTGCCAGGGCAGGGAGAAATCCGCCGCGCCCAGCAGCAGCTCGAGGAAGGCGGTCTGGCGCGCAGCGTGAGTGTCCTACCGCTGTTCGGCGATCTGTCGGCGGCAGAGCAGGACGCAGCGTTGCGCCCCGGCGACGCGCAGCATCGCAAGGTCGTGCTCGCCACCAACATCGCCGAAACCAGTCTGACGATCGAAGGCGTGCGCGTCGTCGTCGATTCGGGGCTCGCCCGCCGCGCGCGCTTCGATCCATCGACTGGAATGAGCGGCCTGGAGACAGTGCGCATTTCGCGCGCGTCCGCCGATCAACGGCGCGGCCGCGCGGGCCGTCTCGGTCCCGGCGTCTGCTATCGGTTGTGGTCGGAAACCGAGCACGCCTCGCTGGCCGCGCAGACCGCACCGGAAATTCTCGAAGCCGATCTCGCGCCCGTCGCGCTCGACCTGGCGGAGTGGGGCGTGAGCGATCCGCGTTCGCTGCGCTGGCTGGATCCGCCGCCCGCTGCGACGTTTGCGCAGGCGCGGGATCTGTTGCGCTCGCTCGATGCAATCGACGCCGAGGGGCGAATCACTCCGCACGGCCGCGCACTGGCGCGACTCGGCACTCATCCGCGACTCGCGCACATGATCGTGCGCGGAGCCGAGCTCGGTCTGCGGCGACTCGCACTGGAGATTGCAGCAGTGCTGGGCGAACGCGATCTGTTGCGCTGGAACGCCGGTCGACGCGACGCGGATTTGCGATTGCGCATCGAGGCACTGCGCCGCGGACGCGTCGATGATTCGCACGTCGCAGCCGACGTCAGAGTCGACGGCGGCGCGCGGCAGCGCGCAGTGCGCAGCGTCGAGGTTCTGGAACGCCAGCTCGATACGGGCACAGCGACGTCGCCCGCCACGGAGAGCGACGCCGACATCGGTAGACTGCTCGCCTTCGCCTATCCGGATCGCATCGCGCAGTCGCGCGGCGCTGGCGGCCGATATCTCTTGTCAGGCGGACGTGGTGCGCGACTCGCGGATGCCCAGAGCATCGCGCAAGCAGAGTTCCTGGTTGTCGCAGATCTGGATGCCGGTGACCGCGAAGCGCTCATCCGCTTGGCGTCGCCGCTGCCGCGCGCAGCGCTCGAAGGGGACTTCGCTGCACTGATCGAGCATCGCCAACGATTCGAGTGGGACGCGCGGGAGCAGGCGGTGGTCGCGCAGGATGAGCGCTGGCTGGGCGCGATCAGGCTCGGCGAGCGGCGGCTAGAGAATCCCGACGGCGAGCGCGTGATGAGCGCATTGCTCGCGGGCATTCGCGAGCTGGGTCTCGACGTCTTGCCGTGGACCAAGGAAGCGCGAGCACTGCGTCAGCGTCTCGCATTCGCGCGCGACGTCGACACGCATGCTCCGCGCCCGTGGCCCGACGTGAGCGATGACGCGCTGCTGGCAACGCTCGAAGACTGGTTGGCGCCGTGGCTGACGAACATGAGCCGACGCGATCACCTCGCGCGGCTGGACACGACAGCGATCATCGCAGCGCTGCTCGACTGGAATCAGCGACAGCGGCTCGACGAGCTTGCGCCGACGCACCTGCAGGTGCCGAGCGGCTCGCGTATTCCGATCGATTACTCGGCGGCCCCGACGGTGGCAGTCAGACTGCAGGAAGTGTTCGGCCTGAGCACAACGCCCGCGGTGGGCGGCGGTCGCGTGCCGTTGACGTTGCAATTGCTGTCGCCAGCGCACCGTCCGGTTCAGGTGACGAAGGACCTCGCGAGCTTCTGGGCGCGCGGCTACATGGAAGTCAAAAAAGAGCTGAAAGGCCGCTATCCAAAGCACTACTGGCCCGACGATCCGACCACTGCCGTCGCGACTGCGCGGGTGCGCCCACGCCCGAAATAGTTCATTAAATCTCCATTAAATTTCACCGCCGCCTCGAAGCTGCGGTTGTGTCGCCCCAATGACAGAACGAGGCGCCTGTGAGCGCTAGCCTGCACGCGTAGTTAAGGGCTCATTCATCGTTTCGGTCTCATTCTGACGTCGTGCAGACGATAGGAGTACGCATCATGAAGAACACTCTCGTGCTCGCTGCGGTGTTGACCGCTGCGGGCATTTCCATCGGCGCGAGCGCCAACGCCTCGACGTCCACGCACGCAGGCAAGAACGACTGCGTGTTCACGAGCGCCATCCACGATTTCAGACCGCTGGATCGCAACAAGGTGGTGATCTACGGTCCGGGCCGCAAGGCGTACCTGGTGGAGCTGTCGATGCCGATGCCGGAGCTGAAGTTCGCCAACCGGCTCGCCTTCGTCGACCGCAACCACGACGGCATGCTGTGCGGTTACGGCATGGACCGCATCGTCGTGGCGGATTCGGGTTTCGGCTTCCGCACCCCCTCGACGATCCTGGGCATGCAGCGCCTGGACGACGCCGGGATTGCGCAGCTCGAAGAGCAATATGACGTGCGTCTGACGCGCAAGAAGAAGGCCCCGGCGGCCGGCGTGGCCCAACCCCAGGCCGGCTCGGCGCAGCCGCAGGAAGCCGCACAGCAGCCGGAAGCAGTTAAGGAAAACGACTGACCGCACAGCACTCTCGTTCTCACATAGAATGGCTGCCTCGTCTGCAGTGGAGGCGTGGCAGCAGTGAGAACAGAACTGAAGGACCAGCTCGCGGCCCTGCACGCCGAGCTGGCTCGCACCCGGTCGGCGGATGATCCCGAGCTGCGTCGGCAGCTCATTGCCGTTCTCGGCGACATCACCCGGCTGCTCGGCAAGCCCACCAGCGCGGGCGAGCGGCATTCCTTGATCGAGAATCTCGACGCACTGGCGGTTCAGTTCGAAGCCGAGCACCCGGCGCTCGGACATGCGATCCGCCAGGTCGTGGACGCATTGGGCAAAGCGGGTATCTGAGCGGGGATCTGAGATGTACGACGACAACAACGTGTTCGCGAAGATCCTTCGCGGCGAGATGCCGGCATTCAAGGTGTTCGAGGACGAGCGTGCAGTCGCCTTCATGGACGCGATGCCGCAGTCCGATGGCCACACGCTGGTAGTACCGCGAGCGAAGGCGCGCAACTTCTTCGATATCGAGCCGGCGGCGCTGGCGGAGCTGATCAAGACGACGCAGCACGTCGCGCGCGGCGTACAGAAAGCATTCAATCCGGGCGGCATGCGCATCGTGCAATTCAACGAGAGCATTGCCGGCCAGACGGTCTTTCACATCCATTTCCACATCATTCCCTGCTACGAAGGCGTGCCGCTGCGCAGTCACAATCGCGACTGGGCGGACAAGGCCGTACTGGCGCAACACGCCGAGCGCGTCCGGCAGGTGCTTTCTCAATAAAAGGGCCCAATGAGCTCGAAGATCTACAAGGTTCCGGAAGATTTCGCCGCCCTCGCCCACCTGAAGCACGCCGACTACCTGCGCCTGTATCAGGAATCGGTGCGCGATCCGCACACGTTCTGGTCGCGCATCGGCCGGCGCCTCGACTGGATCCAGCCGTATTCGAAGGTGAAGGACACAAGCTACGAGGAAAAGGATTTCCGCATCCGCTGGTTCTACGACGGCAAGCTCAACGTCGCGGCCAACTGCCTCGATCGTCATCTCACCAAGCGCGGCGACAAGACGGCGATCCTGTGGGAAAGCGACGACCCGCGGTTGTCGGAGCGCATCACTTATCGCCAGTTGTACGAGCGCGTCTGTCAGTGCGCGAATGCGCTGAAGTCTCTCGGCGTGCGCAAGGGCGATCGCGTCACGATCTACATGCCGATGATCCCCGAGACCGCGGTGGCGATGCTCGCCTGTGCGCGCATCGGCGCCGTGCACTCGGTCGTGTTCGGCGGCTTCTCGCCCGAGTCGCTCGCCGGCCGCATCGCGGATTGCAGCTCCAACGTCGTGATCACCGCCGACGAAGGTCTGCGCGGCGGCAAGCGCATTCCACTCAAGGCCAACGTCGATGCAGCGCTTGCTGCACCGGGCAGCGAGTGCGTGAAGCATGTGCTCGTGGTGCGCCGTCTCGGCTCGCTGGTCCCGATGCAAGCGGGCCGCGATCGCTGGTTCGAAGAGGCGCTCGCGGGCCAGTCGAAGGAATGCCCGCCCGAAGTCATGGACGCGGAAGATCCGCTGTTCATTCTTTACACCTCCGGCTCGACGGGAAAACCCAAGGGCGTGCTGCACACGACCGGCGGCTATCTCGTCTTCGCGTCGATGACGCACGAGCTGATCTTCGACGTGCGCGAGGACGACATCTACTGGTGCACGGCCGACGTCGGCTGGGTGACCGGCCACAGCTACATCGTGTACGGACCGCTGGCGAATGGCGCTACGACGCTGATGTTCGAGGGCGTGCCGAACTATCCCGACGCCGGCCGCTTCTGGCAGACGGTCGACAAGCACAAGGTGACGATCTTCTACACCGCGCCGACGGCGATCCGCGCGCTGATGCGCGAGGGCGACGCGCCGGTGACTAGCTGGTCACGCCGTTCGTTGCGGCTGCTCGGCTCGGTCGGCGAGCCGATCAATCCGGAAGCGTGGGAGTGGTATCACCGCGTGGTCGGCGACGGCCGTTGCCCGGTCGTCGACACGTGGTGGCAGACCGAGACCGGCGGCATCCTGATCAGCCCGCTGCCGGGTGCGATCGATCAGAAACCCGGCTCGGCAACGCTGCCGTTCTTCGGCGTGAAGCCGGCAATCGTCGACGGCGAAGGCAAGACACTCGAGGGCGTGGCCGAAGGCAACCTCGTGATCGCCGACAGCTGGCCGGGCCAGATGCGCACCGTGTTCGGCGATCATCAGCGCTTCATCGACACGTACTTCAAGACTTTCCCCGGCCGCTATTTCACCGGCGACGGCGCAAAGCGCGACGAAGACGGCTACTACTGGATCACCGGCCGGGTCGACGACGTGCTGAACGTCGCCGGACACCGCCTCGGCACTGCGGAGATCGAGAGCGCGCTCGTTGCGCATCCGGACGTGGCGGAAGCTGCGGTCGTCGGCTACCCGCACGACATCAAAGGTCAGGGCATCTACGCGTACGTCACGCTGAATGCGGGCGAGCAACCGAACGACGCGTTGCGCAGCGAGCTGCGCGAATGGGTCAAGAAGGAGATCGGCGCGATCGCGGCGCCGGATCTGCTGCAGTGGGCGCCGAGCCTGCCGAAGACGCGCTCCGGCAAGATCATGCGGCGGATCTTGCGCAAGATCGCGGCGAACGAGCACGACCAGCTCGGCGACACGTCGACGCTGGCGGACCCGTCGGTCGTCGATAGCCTGGTGCGCGAGAGAATGAATCGGCCGGCGGGCGAGATAGCCGCGGCGGCAGAACCAGCGGCTGCGAAGAGCGCGCCGAAACGAAAGAAGAAGTCAGGCTAAAGCCTGACCCACAACAACTAAAACAGCCGGCCGGCTCCCGCGAGTCGGGTCCGGTAGTACTCGTCATCGAGCATGCGGAACTCCACGGGCGAGCCAGTGCGTGGCGCGTGGATGAAGCGCCCCTCGCCCGTATAGATCGCGACGTGCGAAATGCGCTGGCCGTGCGTGCGGAAGAACAGCAGGTCGCCCGGCTTCAGTCCGTCGAGCTCGATCCGCCGCGCCGCTGAGAATTGCTCCGCCGCCGTTCGCGGCACCGGGATACCGACCTGGTCGTAGATGAAGCGCACCAACCCGCTGCAATCGAAGCCGCTCAGGTCGGCGCCGCCCCACACGTAAGGCCTGCCCAGGAGAGAAATCGCACGCATCGCGATCTCATTGCCGACCGAAGGCAACGGCGCCGGAGGCGGCGCGACGATGACCGGCTGCGGCTCTGGCGGTCGATATGGGTCGATGGAACAGCCCACCAGCACCGCCGCAGCGGCGCACACCAAACCGATCTGTGCTGGCCCACGAACCATCTCGAGCACCATCGTCAGGATGCCGCATGCTCAAGCTAAGTTCCAGGCGCTGAACCGATGGTGAATTACAATGCGCGCCGTGTCGTGCTTTTCATCACGGAGTCCCATGCGCACGTTGACAGCCCTGCTGCTGATCGCAGCCGCATTCGCGGCCACCGCTGCCGATCATCCGGCGACCAGCAGCGTGCGCGCCGATGCGATCCGCGGCCACGTCGAATTCCTGGCCAGCGATCTGCTCGAAGGCCGGGCAGCTGCGACCCGCGGCTACGACATCGCCGCTGCCTACGTCGCTGCGCAATTCCGCCAGGCCGGCCTCGCACCTGCCGGCGAGGAGAACACGTACCTGCAGACCGTGCCGCTGGTCGAAGCGACGCCCGTGCTGCCCGGCTCCGCGGCGAAGCTGGTGCGCGACGACCAGACCTACACGTTCGAGTACGGCACTCACTATCTGCCGTCCGCCGATTTCCTTTCGGCCAGCTCGACGCTGACCGCGCCGCTCGTGTTCGCCGGCTTCGGCGTCGACGCGCCCGAGCTCGGCTACACGGATTTCGAGAACGTCGACCTCAAGGGCCGCATCGCCGTGATCTTGAGCGGCGCGCCGGCGAAGTTTCCGAGCTCGCAGCGCGCGTATCACTCCTGGAGCGAGCGCAAGTGGAGCCTGCTCGTGGAGCACGGCGCGGTCGGCGCGATCACCGTCGCTTCGCCCGTCGACGAGAAGCGCCTGCCCTGGGAACGCATAGTCGCGATGAGCTGGACTCCGCAGATGCGCTGGCTCGATGCGGACGGCAAGCCGCAACGTGCTTTCCCGGAGCTGAAGCTGCGCTTTCGCTTCAACCACGAAGCGGCGGCGCAGTTGTTCGAGAACGCGGCGTCGGGCTTCGGTGAAGTCATGGCGGCAGCGGACGCCGGCCAACCGCAGGGCTTCGGCTTGCCCGGCATGCTCACGCTGTCCGCGACGACGGGGTTGCGCCGGACCGAAAGCGCGAATGTGCTCGGCCTGTTGCCCGGGAGCGATCCGAATCTGCGCAACGAGATCATCGTCGTCACTGCGCATCTCGATCATCTCGGCCGCGGCTCGGCCGTGAACGGCGATTCGATCTACAACGGCGCGCAGGACAACGCCGTCGGCGTCGCCGTGCTGCTGGAAATGGCGCGGGCGTTGCACGTCTCGAACACGAAGCCGCGGCGCTCGGTGCTGTTCGCGGCGGTCACGGCCGAAGAAAAGGGTTTGCTCGGCTCCGACTATTTCGCCCAGAGCCCGCGCACCGACGGCCGCCGCGTCGTCGCGAACGTCAACATCGACATGCCGATGCCGTTCGTGCCCGTCCGCGACTTCGTAGCGCTCGGCGGCGAGCACTCGAGCCTCGGCACGCTTGCGCGTAACGCCGCTGCTGCCGAGGGGTATCGGCTGAGCGCCGAGCTCGCGCCCGAGGAAGTCGGTTTCATTCGCAGCGATCAGTTCTCCTTCATTCGCCACGGTGTCCCGGCGCTGGTGGTCAACAGCGGTTACCAGGCGCGCGATCCCGGCGTCGATGCCGCGGCTCTGCAGAAGCAGTTTCGCGAGACTCAATATCACCAGCCGAGCGATGACCTCAGCCTGCCGCTGGACTATCCGACGGCGGCCGACCTGGCCCGCATCGACTTGCGCATCGTGCTGGACGCTGCCAACGGCGCGAGCGCGCCACGCTGGAACGCCGGCGATTTCTTTGCGGAGAAGTTCGGCGGCGCCCGGTAGAATCGCGCGGGGACAGCAAGGGAGGCAACGATGAAAGATCTCAGCACCGGCGAGCTCGCCGAGCTGCGCCAGAGCTTCGACACGTGCGACGCCAACGGCGACGGTTGGATCATCGTCAACGAATTCTCCGCGCTGCTGCACGCACTCGACCAGGACCTGACCGAGGACGAATGCCTGCTGGCGTTCGAGATGACCGACGCCGATGGCGACGGCAGCATCAGCTTCGAAGAATTCATGGGCTGGTGGACCGGAGAGTAGCTCTTACAAATTGTGATGCCGTTCACACGGCAGTTCGTGAACCGCTGCTCATCCTGAGCATCGCCTGCAGCGATTGCGATTTTCCCTGAATTCATCCTCCGTGCCGGTCGCACTAGGCTACGCGCACGCTCGCGCCGATATGCGGCGGGAGGAGAGCGGTCATGAGCGAAGAGCACGAAAGCGGACTGCGCGTCGGCGACCCAGTCAGGCTGAAAGACAGCGATATGGACCTGCGCGGCGACGTTTGGCAGCTGCGCACCGGCCGCTATCTCGTCGTGCGCTGGCAGGACGAATGCCGCAGCACTCACTCCGAGACCGCGGTCGAATACGACTCCTCGCGCAGCCGCGCCGAGTGGAGTCGCAATCTCGTCTCAGAAGATCGTCACAAGAAGAAGTAACGCTCTTTCGATTGTGGCGCGCAAAAAAAAAGGCCGTGCCCAAAGGCGCGGCCTTAAGTGCGCAGTCGTACACATGGCGTCCGATGGGTTCTCAGCGGGTGCCCCCATCGTCCTGGGGAGGTCCATGTAACGAGTAGCGCAATGTCCGAGGCCCGGAACGGACGCTTGCCCGCCCGGGCCCAACTCAACCACCGGTGGCTGCAACGCACGGCGCCGGCCTTTGGATCCACGCAGCCTGCATAATTCCTGGCTAGCGCATTGCCAGCAGGACTTCGCGAACCTTGTGGAATTCCGACGCCTTGTCGAAGAAATGATCCGCGCCGCACTCGCGGCTCGCAGTGCGGTAATCGTCGGAGGGATAGTTGGTGACGACGATGATCGTCTCGGGGCGGGTCATGCCGGCGGCCCGCATCAGTTTGAGCAGGCGAAACCCGCTGCCGCCACGCAACTGAATGTCCAGGATCAGCACCCGCGGCTGCAGCGCACGCATGCCTTCGAGCGCCGCGTTGACTGCGTCCGCACTGCCGACCACGCGCGCGCGCGGAATGTCCTCGACGGACTCGATCAGCCGCTCTTTCACGGCTTCGGAGTCCTCGACGATGTAGATGGTCAGCTCTGCCCGCTCCAGCGCGCGCAGCGCCGGATGCGTGCCGGTGTCGCTCTCCGTGCCCGGCACGGATTCCCCGGCGAAGAGCCAGGCGTCGCGCCGCGGCGGCGCGGGCGCCGCCCTACTCGACCAGCTGGTTGCGGACGGCGTAGGCGGCGATTTCTGCATTGCTGCGCATTCCCATCTTCTCCAGGATGCGCGCGCGATAGGTGCTTACGGTCTTTACGCTCAGACCCAGCTCGTTCGCCATGACTGCGGGCGAGACGCCGCGGGCGATGCGGGTGAAGACCTGCAGCTCGCGCTCCGAGAGGCGGTTGTGCAGCGGCCCTTCGTCGTCGGCCGCGCATTCTGAGGCGAGCAGCTCGGCGACCAGCGGCGTGATATAGCGCCGACCGGTGCCGACCGCGCGCACGGCTTTCACCAGCTCCTCGGGCACGATCATCTTCGGCACATATCCGTTCGCACCTGCACGCATCAGGCGCACCGCAAAGCTGCGCTCCGGATGCATGCTCAGCACCAGGATCGCCAGCTCCGGGCGATCGCGGCGCAGCTGCTTCAGCAAGTCGATGCCGCTTTGCCCCGGCAGCGTGATGTCGAGCACCACGACATCGACTTTCAACCCTTCGCGCAGCTGCTGCGTGGCCTCCTCCGCGGAGCCAGCCTCGCCGACCACCTGCAGATCCGGCTCTTCGGTGAGCATCTCGCGCACACCGGCGCGCAGGATCGCGTGATCGTCGACGATCATCACCTTGATAGGCGTCTGCGCCTGCTGAAAGGTATCCCGTCCCTCGTTCTCTCTCGCATCCAGCATCACAATGGCACCTCCGTCAGGTCACCGTGAAGATCGGTGATCTCGACGTCGCGGTTGGCCGTAGCGGCATAATCCATCACCAGCCCTTGCGCCCGGTAGGCGTTCAGGCGGTTGTAAAGCGTCTTCAGGCTCACACCCAGTAACGCCGCCGCGCGCGTCTTGTTTCCCCCGCATTTCTGCAGGGTGGCGAAGATCATCCAGCGCTCGACGTCGGCGAGATTGGTGCCGACCGGCACGTGCAGGACGGCAAGCTCCTGTGCCGGACGAGCCTCGAGCAGTTCCGCGCGCATTTCGGTGTCATGCCCCAAATACGCGCGCGCGTCGCGTGCCGGAACACTCTCGGTCATCGGGTTTCCCATACGATTCGCCCCTATAGGCCGGACGCGGCCCTCAGCTGACACAACCGCATGGCGATGCCGAAATGTTCCCGACATCCCGCGAATCATTTCACGCCGTCCCCGCCCGGCTGGCGGCGTAAGCCGGTTCCTACGCAGCGCTGGACGCCGAGGTGCGCGGGTTGGGGATGAAGGCCTCCACGACTGTCCCCCGGCCGCTGGACGGGCGGCGGATCGCAAAGGTGCCGCCCATCTCCCGCATGCGCTCGCGCATGCCGACCACGCCGTGGGATTTCGGCTTGGCCAGGGCCTCGTCCGTGAGTCCAACCCCGTCGTCCGCTATGCGCAAGCGCAGGCCCTCGGGCTCGCGCGCCAGGCTGATCCGCACCTGCGTCGCCTGCGCATGCTTGGTGATGTTGGTCAGCGCCTCCTGGACGATGCGATAGAACGCGATCGACCAGGCCGGATCGAGGTCGTCGAAGTCCTCGCGCACGTCGATGTCGCAGGCCAGGCCGCTGCGGCGCGTGAACTCGCGACAGTGCGAGCGCATCGCGAACGCCAGGCCGAGGTTGTCGAGGTGGCTCGGGCGCAGGCCTTCGATCACTTCGTGCTTCAGCTCGACGGTATCCGCGAGCATCTGCAGAACGCGCTGCAGGCGCTCGCGCACCTCGCGCTTGTCTTCCGGCAAGCGCCGCTGGATCCAGTTCAGATCCATGTTGATCGCCGTCAGGTTGCTGCCGAGCGTGTCGTGCAGCTCCCGCGCCAGCTTGGCTTTTTCCTCCTCTGAGACACGGATCAGGTGCTGCGACAGCTCGGTGAGCTCGGCGGTGCGGTCCTCGACCAGCCGGTTCAGATGCTGATTCGCTTCGCGCAGCGCGCGCAGGGCGCTCTCGCGATCCCGCACGTACCGCTGCAGCAGCTTGTTGAGCGCGATCAGCACCGCGACGGTGACGACTGTCGCCAGCACCGCGACCCCGGCGCCGACCCACATATCGCGCAGCACTTCGCGACGCGAGGCTTCGATGCGCGAGTCTTCCTCGCTCATCATGCGATCGACCACGCCGCGAACCCGGTCCATCGTCTGAGTCGCGCGATCGGTGCCGGCGACGTCGGCGTTGCCGTGCGGCCCCGGTTGCGGGCTGCTGCGAATGGTCTGTTCGAGGCGGCTCACCGCGGCCGTCGTGAGTCCTTCCAATGAGGTGATGTCCGCGAGCCGATTCGGGTCGTCGACCGTCAGCTCGCGCAGCCGGTCTATCTGGTTGCGCCAGCTGCGCATGGCGACGTGATACGGCTCCAGATACGCGGTCTGGCCGGTGAGCAGGTAGCCGCGCTGCGAAGATTCGAGCGCTGTGATGACCGACTGGAAGGTGATCAGCGCACGCTTGATCTCGGTAGAACGTGCGTAGTGGGCGTTCGAATCCATCGTCGCCGCGGTGTTGATGATCAGCAGCGACGCATTGATCACCAGCAGCGCGATCGACACGACCATGATGCCGATGACGTGCAGCGGCACGCGCCCGGCTGTTTCGGTCGGAAGCGGCGGCGGCGGCGGCATCGAGCCCGGAGGCCTGTCGTCCGCCCCGGCGATCTCGTTGGGCGCCGTCTGGGTCATCGTCTGGGTCGCGAAGGGGTACGGTAGAAACTTCCCAAACGTGTGCACTCATTTTCGGGTTCCGCCGTCAGCATTTTTTCCAAGGGAACCCACGGGTTGTGGCGCGGGTTTCTACGGCAGGTAGCAAATAGAGGACACCGCAATGAAAGGCACAGTATTTTCGATCGTCGCCCTCGCCGGCCTCGCGCTGGTGGGTTGCAACAAGGCAGAATCTCCCGCCGAAGTGCAGCATGACGTGACCGAGGCGCGGGCGGATGCGCAGCGCGACGTCGCCGATGCTCAGGCCGACGCTCGCGAAAATAACGCCGATGCCCAGAAGGACGTCGCGGACGCACAGGCCGATCACGACGCGAACGACACGGCTGACCAGGCGCAGCAGGCCAGCGAGACGGCAGCCAAGGGCGACTACAAGGTCGCAGTGGCGCAGGCCGAAGCGACTCATAAGATCGCGATGGAGAAGTGCGAGGCGTTGAGTAAGGATGCGCAGGCCGATTGTAAGGATCGCGCGGATCGTGATCTCGATGCCGCCAAGCGCGCCGCCGAGCAGCGTCGCGACGGCTCGGGCTGAGGATCCGCTTCTTAGAGAGACAGGCACATGAAGCACAGACCCACGGCGACCTTGCTGCTCGCGGCCTTGATGGCCTCGACGGTGATGGCCGGTTGCTCCAGTACGCCGACGCAGCAGTCGACGGGGCAAGCGGTCGATGACGGCGTCGTGACCGCCAAGGTGAAGGCGGCTCTGGTCGCCGATCCGGTGACGAAGGCGCACCAGATCAACGTCGACACGTTCAAGGGCACGGTGCAGCTGAGTGGCTTCGTCGAAACCGACGAAGCGCGCACCCGCGCCCTGCAACTGGCGCGCGACGTGGACGGCGTCAAGAAGGTCAAGGACGCTATGGAAGTGCGACGCGGCAGCTGAACAACGCCGCGGGCAGGTAAGGATCAAGGCGGGTGACGCGAGTCACCCGCCTTTTTGTTCTCATTGGCTTTTTTTGTGCTCACTGCGTTGCAAAAAGCGCGATTTGTCCCGCCTGCATCCGGTGCAATGCCGCGCGCGTATACTCTCGCGCTCCGTTAGGGAGCATTCGTTCAACACACACAATCAACGAGGAATGGCATAGATGGCCTACAAGACAAGCTCGGTCAAGAAACTCTCCGGCCTGGCGCTCGCGGCTGCTGCTGCGATCGTGTTCACGGCCGCACCGCTGTCGGCCGCGAATGCTGCGGACGAAGCGAAAGTGAAGTGTGAAGGCGTCAACGCGTGTAAGGGCACGAGCGCCTGCAAGACTGCGAAGAACCAGTGCAAAGGCCAGAACGCCTGCAAAGGCCAGGGCTACACTGAAATGTCGAAGGCGGATTGCGACGCCGCGAAAGCGAAGGCAAAGAGCTGAGCCGCTGAGGCTCTCGGCGGCGCGGGCGCTTCCTTCCGCGCCGCCTCTTTCGATGACGACGTCCCATGTCAAATCTCTGGGATTCGGGCTCGGGCTGCGGCCCCAGCACTACGAGGCACTGCTAGGCGAGCATCGCGGCAGCGTCTCCTGGCTCGAAGCCCTGACCGATAATTACCTCGTTCCCGGCGGCAAGCCGCTCCACTTTCTCGAACGCCTGCGCGCGCACTACCCCGTCGTGCTCCACGGCGTTTCGCTGTCGATCGGCAGCACCGATCCGCTGAATCTCGAGTACGTCCGCAGCGTCAAAGCGCTGGCCGACCGGGTCGAGCCGGCCTGGATCTCGGATCACCTGTGCTGGACCGGCGTCGCGGGCATCAACTTGCACGACCTGATGCCGCTGCCGTTCACCGAGGAGACCGTGCGTCACGTCGTCAGCCGCGTGCACGCCGTGCAAGACATCCTTGGCCGCCGGCTCGTACTGGAGAACGTTTCCACCTACATCAGCTTCGCCGCCGACGAAATGAGCGAGTGGGAATTCCTGCGCGAGATCGCCGAGCGCGCCGATTGCGGCCTGCTGCTGGACGTGAACAACGTATACGTCAGCAGCGTCAATCACGGGTTCGATCCGCTGGCGTACCTGCGCGGGGTGCCGGTCGAACGCGTGCAGCAGTTCCACCTCGCCGGCCACCAGAGCCAGGGCGACTATCTCATCGACACGCACGACCAGCCGGTTTGCGAAGAAGTCTGGCAGCTCTACACGGCGGCAGTCGCACGCTTCGGCGCGGTCGCGACCATGATCGAGCGCGACGACAACATTCCTGACCTGCCGGTCCTGCTGGACGAATTGGCGCGCGCGCGTGCACTCGCGCTGACTGCGGAGGCAGCGTGAGCACTCTCGCGCAATTGCAGCGGGACCTGCAGCACCACGTGCTCACCGGCGATGCCACGATTGCCGACGCCGTCAACGGCACGGCCGCAGTTCCCGCCGCGACCCGGCTCGGCGTCTATTCGAACGCCTACCGCATCCGGCTCGCCGATGCGCTCGGCGACAACATGCCTCACCTGCGTGAGCTCCTCGGCGAGGACGAGTTCGGCGCAGTGGCAGCGCGCTACATCGACACGCACCCGTCGCAGTTCGCCTCGATCCGCTGGTTCGGCGATCGCCTTGCGCAGGAGCTGGAGCGCTCGCATCCCGAACAGCCTTGGTTCGCGGAGCTGGCTCGCTGGGAGTGGGCACTGGCAGCATCGTTCGATGCCCAGGACGCGCCGGCGGTCGGCATCGAAGCGCTGGCGACCGTGGCGCCCGACGCCTGGGGCGAACTGCGCCTGGAGTTTCATCCCTCAGTGCAGCAGCTGCAGCTGCAGACCAACGCGCAGGCCGTGTTCAAGTCGCTGGCGGAGGAACAGTCCCCGCCGCAGCCTGCAAGCCTGGGGTCTCCGCAATCCTGGCTGCTCTGGCGGCAGGATCTGAAAACGCAGTACCGTTCGCTGGAGCCGCCCGAGACTGCCGCGCTGACGGTAGTGCGCGGCGGCGGGAGCTTCGGCGAGATGTGCGAAGCGCTGTGCGAATGGCACGAGGCCGAGGCAGTGCCGCTCGTCGCGGCGGGCATGCTGAAGCGTTGGATCGTAGAGGAGTTGTTGGTCGGCCTGGCATGAAGCTGTACACCTTCTTCCGCAGCTCCGCTGCGTTCCGCGTGCGGATCGCGCTCAGTCTCAAGGGGCTGCAATACGAGTCGGTGCCGAAACACTTCGCCCGCAACGAGCACCGTACGCCGGACTATCTCGGGCTCAATCCGCAGGGACTGATTCCCGCGCTGGCGGTGGACGGCGTAGTGCTTTCCCAGTCGCTGGCGATCATCGAATACCTGAACGATCGGCACCCCGAGCCGCCATTGCTGCCCGCGGATGCGATCGACCGCGCGCGCGTGCGCTCCATGGCGTTGGCAATAGCCTGCGAGATCCATCCGCTCAACAATCTGCGTGTGCTGAATTATCTGCGGGATGCGCTGAAGCAGGACGAGACGGGCGTGGGCACCTGGTATCGCCACTGGGTCAGCGAAGGATTTCGCGGCCTCGAACAGCAGGCCCGCGAGTTGTCCGCCGCCGGCCGCTACTGCTTCGGCGACGCGGTATCGCTCGCCGACGTGTACCTGGTGCCGCAGATGTTCAACGCGCGCCGCTTCAAGACCGATCTCACGCCGTTCCCGACGCTGGTCGGGATCAGCACGCACCTGGAATCGCTGCCCGCCTTCGCCGCGGCAAGGCCCGAAGTCCAGCCTGATGCCCAGTAGCCGGCAATGAGCCAAGGCATGCCGCCCACGGGGAGCCTGGTCTGCGTCGGCGTCGGGATGACGCTCGGCTCGCATCTCACGCCGCTCAGCCGCAGCTATATCGAAAGCGCCGACGTCGTGTTCGCGGCAACCTCGGACGGCATCGTCGAGCTGTGGCTCGCGAAGATGAATCCGGACGTGCGCAGCCTGCAGGCGTGCTATCGCGAGGGGAAATCGCGGGCCGACAGCTATCGCGAAATGATCGCGGCGATGCTGGCCGAAGTGCGTGCGGGCAAACGCGTCTGCGGCGCGTTCTACGGTCATCCCGGCGTGTTCGCCGGCGTCCCGCACGAAGTGATCGAGCAAGCGCGCAGCCAAGGCTACTCCGCGCACATGGAGCCCGGCGTTTCCGCCGAGGATTGCCTGTATGCGGATCTCGGCATCGACCCGGGTCGCTACGGTTGCCAGCATTTCGAAGCGAGCCAGCTGCTGCTGTACCGGCGGCGTATCGATCCGTCGGCATATCTGGTGCTGTGGCAGGTCGGCGTCGCCGGCGATCGCTCGCTGACGCGGTTCGCGACCGGCGCGGAGTATCGCCAGGTGCTGGTCGACGTGCTGACCCGGGACTACGCGCCTGGTCACGAAGCAATCGTCTACAAAGTCGCGACGCTGCCGACGCAGCAGCCGCGCATCGAGCGCACGACGATCGCGCAGCTGCCGTCGATCGAGATCGACATGCACGCTACCGTCGTCATTCCGCCTGCCCGCGCCTTGCAACCAGATGAAGCGATCCGCGAGCGACTCGCCGCGCTGGACCGGGCGGGGGCGACACGTTGAATCCCGCCGAGCTCGCGCGCCTGCAATTCACCAGCGAGCGCTTGATTCTGCGCTCGCTGCGCCAAGGCGACGAGGAGCTGTACTGTCAGCTGTTCTGCGACCCTGAAATGATGCGTCATATCGGCCCGGCGTGGACGCGTGCCGCGGCGGCTCGCGCATTCCGTGACTCGCTTGCAGCGATGCTGGCTACCCCGCCGCGCGGCCTGTTCCTCGTGCTGAAGCCCAAGGCGGCCGCGCAGGCAGCCGGGCTGTGCAGTCTGCAAAACTTCGAGCTGGACGGGCGGCGGGCCGAGCTGGGCCTGATGCTGGTGCCCTCGGGACGCGCCTACGGTGTCGCGACGGAAGCAATGATCGCGGTCCTCGCACACGTCTTCGCCACGCTGCCGGTCGACGAGATCTGGGTGCGATTCGCAATCGATCACGACGCTGCCACGCACACGGCCGTAGGCGCCGGGCTGGTTCGCCACGAGCAAGCCAGGCCGGAAGACCTGGCCGCGAACCTGTGGCGCTGGTCGGCCTACCGCGACTCATGGCGACCCCGCGCGCGGCAACGGTCGGTTTCTGTGCACTGCTCCGCTGCGGACGAGTGAGCTTTCCGCTTAGGCTTGGTCCAGAATATGGACGCGGTCCGCAGGGGTTCCCCTAAAGCGAGGAGAAGCAGAATGACGGATGCCATCGATTTCCTGGAGCAGCTCGGACGCAACGCCCGCTTGCGCCACGCCCCGACAGCGGAGCTGGAGCGGGTGCTCGCCGCGAGCGGGATCGATCCGGGTGTGCGCAGCGCGCTGCTGGCCGACGACGCTGGGCGTCTCGGCGAGTTGCTCGGCGCCCAGCCGAACATCTGTTGCCTGATCGTGAAGCCGGACCCGGCGCAGCCCGACGAGGACGAAGAGGAAGAAGACGACGAAGAGGAAGAGCAGGCGTTCGTCTAAAGACGCGAGCGTCCGCTTCGGGAGGATCCCGTGGAGCCTCAGCGAGTGCATTCGAAGAATGATCGCATCGCTGCTGCCCGACGCGTCGCGTCGCGCGGACTCGGATTGCTGTGCGCGCTGTTCGCGAGTGCAGCGCTGGCACTCACGCAGCAGGAAGCAGAGCAGCTGCTGAGTCGCGCCGACAACGTCAAGGGCGTCGACCCTGCCGAGTTCAACGCGCTGATGCAACAGCTCGACGGGCAGTCCGCAACCTTCTCGCGCCCGCAACAGCAATACCTGCAGTACCTGCATGGCTGGCAGAACGCCTACTCCGGTAACTACGCGCAGGCTGTCCCGCTGCTGGAAGCGACGATCAAGGAGGCGCCCGACGTCACGCTGCGCTTCCGTGCCAGCGCCACGCTCGCGAACGTGCAGACCGTCGCCACGCATTACGATGAGGCCTTCGCACAGCTGGGACAGCTGCTTGCGTTGCTGCCGCAAGTCACGGACAAGGACGCTCGTCAGCAGGGCCTGCTGGTCATCGGCTATCTCTACAACCAGGTGGGCGAGTACGACCTGGGCCTGAGCTATACGGACAAGCTCGCCGCCGAGGACACTTCGCCCCGCGCGGTCTGCCGCACGCATCTGCTCAGGCTCGAAGCGCTGTATCGCAGCGGCAAGTTCAAGGGCGACGTGGCGCCGTTCATGAGTGCCATCGATACCTGTGTGGAGGGCAGCGAGGTGCTGTGGGCGAGCGCGATTCGCTCTTACGTCGCGCGCATCTACATGGACCGGGGCCGTAACAGCGACGCGATCAAGCTGCTCACGACGCACTACGACGAAGCCCGCAGCACGCGCTATCGCCGCTTGATCGCCGAATACGACGACTTGATGGCTCGCGCTTACAAGAACGTCGGCAACTCCGCGGCCGCTCACCAGGCTGCCTTGCGCGCGATCGGCGGCGATCCCGGCATCCAGAATCAATACAGCGAGCCGATGGTCAGCGCTTATCGGCTGCTGTATCAGCTCGCGCAGGAACAGGGCGACACTCGCAATGCCCTCCTCTATCACGAGAAATACGCGGCGGCGGACAAGGGCTATCTCGACGACGTCAGCGCGCGGCAGATCGCGTACGAGCGCGCGAAGCACGAGGCGGCCGCCAACCGTCTGCAGATCGATGCGCTCAACAAGCAGAACGAAGTCCTGCAGCTGCAGCAGCAGCTCGGCAAGAAAGCGGTCGAGACCAGCCGTCTGTACATCGCGTTGCTGATGGTCATGGCGGTGTTCATCGCGCTGTTCGCTTACCGCACCAAGCGCTCGCAGCTGCATTTCATGAAGCTGTCGCGGGTCGACGGCTTGACCGGCATCGACAACCGGCCGTACTTCATCACGCAGGCCGAGCGCGAGCTCGAAGCGAGCCGCAAGCTGCAGCTGGAAGTGTGCGTGATCCTGTGCGACCTGGATCACTTCAAGTCGATCAACGACAAGTACGGCCACGCCACGGGCGACCAGGTGCTGCGCCAGGCCGTGGACGCGTGCCGCAACCACCTGCGCGCCAGCGACCTGTTCGGCCGCTTCGGCGGCGAGGAATTCTGCATCCTGCTGCCGGGCTGCAGCCTCGCGGATGCCCGGCAGCGCTGCGAGGAGCTGCGCACTGCGATCGCAACCGTCACGGCCGACGCCGGCAACTCGGGCTCGACCGTCTCAGCAAGCTTCGGCGTCGCCGCGACCTCCTCGTCCGGCTATGAGTTGCGCCAGCTGCTGGCGCACGCGGATGCTGCGCTGTATCGGGCGAAATACGCCGGGCGCAATTGCGTCGTCCTGTATGACACGATGCATGCAGTGGCAATCAAGTTGAGTCAGGCCCAGGCCTGAGGCTGCCTGCCTCGCTGCTGGTACTTTCGGCCGATGCGTCGTACGCTGCGCGTCGCGCAGCATCCTGATGTTTCCATCCCGCTGGTTCTGAAATGCGTTCGACGCCGCGCTCCGCAAGCGACGACCGACAAGCCGCCCGCGTGCTCGAGGGCGGCTTCGCGCGCCTGCGCTTCCCGGGCGAGATGGAGGCGGAGTTTCGTCGCCATCACCTGCTCAATTCGCAGCATTGGGTGCGCCTGAGCATCCTGGTCGCGCTCGGCACGACGCTCGGCTTCGCGATGATCGATCACTGGGTCATCCGCTCCAGCAATGCCGTGCCCGATCTCGTGCGCTTCGGGCTGCAGGTGCCCGCGATCCTGCTGTGCCTGCTTGCAACCATCAAGCCGCTGTACACCCGTCTTTATTTGCCGGCGATCCAGGTGGCCGCGCCGCTGTTCGGCATGGGCAGCGTGATGATGGCGGTCTATGCCGAACCGCAATACGCGCCGCTGGTCGGCGCGCGGCTGCTGCTGGTCGCATTCTTCCTGTACTTCATGCTGGGCATGCGCTTCGCGCCGGCCTTGCGCAGCAACCTGATCGTGCTCGGCGCGCTGGTCGTCGCCGGGCTCGTCGGCGCAATCGCGCCGCAGGCGGCGATCTACCTGGCGTTCGCGGTGTTCTGTGCCAACGTCATCGGCGGCGCCGGTGCCTATGCGCTCGAGCACGCCAATCGCACGGCGTTTCTCGAGCGCAAGCTCCTCGGCGAAATGGCCGCGCTCGATGGATTGACGCGCTTGCTGAACCGGCAGACGTTCGAAGCGCGTGTCATCGAGGTCTGGCGCGAAGCAACGGCGCGGCAGCTGCCGATCTCGGTACTGATGATCGACGTCGACGACTTCAAGCGCTACAACGATCACTACGGCCATCTGGCAGGCGACGATTGTCTGCAGCGTATCGCGGCAGCCGTTCGCACCGCTGTCGCCGGCAATCCTGCCGATCTGCTGGCTCGCTATGGCGGCGAAGAGTTGATTGCCGTGCTCATCGACCGCTCCGCGGCCGATGCAGAAGCCGCCGCGGAACGGATCGTTGCAGACGTCGCCGCGCTCGCGATCCCGCATGCAGGATCGAGCACCGGCGGCACGGTCAGCATCAGCGTCGGCGCCGCCAGCCACCACCCGGCAGCTGCAGCCGTGTACAGCACAGTTGCGAAGCTCGCGGACAATGCCCTGTACGCAGCCAAGAACCAGGGCCGCAATCGCTGCGTGTGCGTGAAGATGCACGTGCCGAACACGGCGCCTGCGCCTCCGGCCTCCCGCCGGGGTCCCCACCCAAATAATCAACCGGGCGTTCCGCAGGCACAGCAAAGCCAATAGCCCCCGGCACGATTTCGTGGGGTGGCTTTCCTGGGGTGGCTTTATCATGCCGGGCCCATGAGACTGCTACTCACCCTGCTGGCCCTTGCCGCCGGCACAGCCTTCGCGCAAACCCCCGACTCCCTCATCCTCGTCCACGCAGGCCGCTTGCTGGACCGCCCAGGCCAGCAGCCGCGCGGTGCGGCGACGGTCGTCGTCCGCAACGGCCGGATCGAAGCGATCCGCGACGGTTTCGCTGCGCCCGAGGGTTATCCCGGCGCGACCGTCGTCGACTTGCGCGAGCGCTATGTCCTGCCCGGCCTGATCGACTGCCACGTGCATCTGGAAAGCGACCGCGCCGGCCAGGAGGGTCTGGTGGAGTCGCTGACTTCGAGCGATGCGTACTTCGCCTATCAGGCGCTCGCGAACGCGCGCAAGACGCTCGCAGCGGGCTTCACGACCGTGCGTAACCTCGGCGACGATCGCGGCGTGACGCTGGCGCTGCGTGACGCAATCGCATCCGGCACGGTGGCCGGACCGCGCATCATCGACGCCGGCACCGGCATTTCCGCTACGGCTGGGCACGGCGATCGCACGCTGAGTCTCGCGCCCGAGATCGCCGAGCACGTCTCCGAAGCGAACCTGTGCGACGGGCCCGAGAGCTGCCGGCGCGCGGTCCGCACGCAAGTGCGTCGCGGTGTCGATGTGATCAAGATCATGACCACCGGCGGCGTCAACAGCCGTATCGGCGCCGGCGTGGGCAAGCAGATGTTCGACGACGAGGCGCAGGCGCTGATCGAAACCGCGCACTTGTACGGCAAGAAAGTCGCCGTGCACGCGCACGGCGCCGACGGTATCAACCTCGCGCTGAAACACGGCGCCGATTCGATCGAGCACGGCACGCTGCTCGACGAAGAGAGCGTCAAGCTGTTCCTCAAGAGCGGCGCTTACTACGTGCCGACGCTCTCGACGGTGAACGGCTACCTGGAGCGCCTCGCCAAGGATCCGAACGCATACCCGCCGGAAGTGCGCGCGAAGATCGATTGGCGCATCCAGATCACGGGCAAGGCGCTCGAGCTGGCGTATCCGCGCGGCGTGAAGATCGCATTCGGCACCGATGCTGGCGTATCGAAGCACGGCCGCAACGCGGACGAGTTCGAGTTGATGGTGAAGCACGGCATGCCCGCGGCGGCGGCCATCAAGGCTGCGACGCTGAACGCTGCCGACTTGCTCGGCATCGCCGCGGAGGCCGGCTCGATCGAAGTCGGCAAGCGCGCCGACCTGATCGCCGTTGCCGGCGATCCGCTCAGCGACATAACGGTGCTCAAACGCGTGGAGTTCGTGATGAAGGACGGCGTCGTACAGAAACGGCAGGCAGCTCCATGAAAACTGCGGCGCTCGTGCTGACGATGGTCGCAAACGCGGCGTTTGCGGCCGAGCCGGCCGTGAACGAAGGCGACTTCGTGTTGAAGAATTTCCGCTTCGCCTCCGGCGAGACGCTGCCCGAGCTGCGGCTGCACTATCGCACGCTGGGCAAATTGCAGCGTGACGCTCGCGGCGTGGCGCGCAACGCAGTGTTGATCATGCACGGTACTGGCGGCACCGGCGCGCAGTTCCTGCGGCCGGAGTTCTCCGGCGAATTGTTCCGCGACGGCGGCGAGCTCGATACGGCGCGCTTCTTCGTGATCCTTCCGGACGGCATCGGTCACGGCAAGTCGAGCAGGCCGAGCGATGGCTTGCGCGCGCAGTTTCCCCACTATGGCTACGAAGACATGATCGCCGCGCAGTATCGGCTCGTGACCGAAGGGCTCGGCGTGCAGCACCTGCGGCTGGTGATGGGTACGTCGATGGGCGGCATGCACTCGTGGCTGTGGGGCCAGCGCTATCCCGATGCGATGGATGCGCTCATGCCGCTCGCGAGCCTGCCGACACAGATCTCAGGCCGCAATCGCGCGTGGCGTCGGGTTGCGATCGATGCAATCCGCCTCGACCCACAGTGGCGCGGCGGCGATTACCGCGAGCAGCCGCTGGGGCTGCGCACAGCGGAGCAGGTGCTGTTCCTGATGGGCAGCAATCCCGTGCTTCGTCAGCAGCAGATGCCGGATCTCGCCAAGAGCGATGCCGTGTTCGACGCCGCCGTCGCGGAGTCGCTGCGCGGCGCAGATGCGAACGATGTCGTGTACCAGCTCGAAGCTTCGCGCGATTACGATCCCGCGCCGGGATTGGAGAAGATCCGCGCGCCGCTGCTCGCGATCAACTTCGCCGACGACCTGATCAATCCGCCGGAACTCGGCATCCTCGAGCGCGAGATCAAGCGCGTGCCGCACGGCCGCGCGCTCGTGATTCCGGTGACACCCCTATCGCGCGGTCACGGCACGCATACCGTCGCCGCAGTCTGGAAGGAACATCTCGCCGAATTGCTGCAACAGTCTGCCCACGACTGAGCGACCAGGCAGCGAAGGCTCAGATCCGCCGCAGAATCTGCTCACCCATGGCGGCATTGCGCGCGTTGCCCGTCAGGCCGGTGTCGAGCAGCGTGACTCCGAACAGAACAGCCCAGCCGCGTGCGCGCGCCCACAGCGCATCGTTCGCGACGTTGTAGGCTCGTTGCGCCTGCGTGCGTGCCGCCTTGCCCGGCAGCAGCATCCACAGGCACGCAAGATCGATTGCCGGATCGCCGGACGTCATGTCGCCCCAATCGATCACGCCGGTCAACGTACCCTCGAGCGTCAGCACGTTGCGCGCGTGCAGATCGCCGTGAATCCAGGTCGGCGGCGTGTCGTTCGGCGCTTCCAGCGCTTCGCTCCACGCCTCGCGGATGCGATCGTTCATCACGTCGGTCGTGCGCTCGAGGTGGCGCATGCGCTCGCCCATCGCGGCGGCACGGCTGGTGAGCGCGGCGGCACGGTCGAAGTTGCGAGGGGCGTCGGCCGGCGCCGCCACGTGCAGCGCGCGCAGGAAGGAAGCCAAACGGGGTGCCTCTGGCGCGGCTACCGGGGATATTTCAGCAGTCGCACCCACCAACCAAGGCACCACGCTCCAGCGCCACGGGAACCCGAAGGCGGGCTGGCCGACGCGAATCGGTACGGGAATCTGCAGCGGCAAACGGTCGCTGAGAGTCAGGAGCCAGCGCTGCTCGTTGACGAGCAGGCGAGCGGCCGCGGCAGTGCGCGGCAGGCGCACGGCGAAAGACTCGCCGAGGCGGAACATGAAATTGTCGAAGCCGGATTCGCCGGCGCGCACCGGCAGAGTCGCGAGGTTGGGATGCTGCTGGGCCAGCAGCACTTCGACGAGCTCGACGTCTACTTGAACCTCGCCGGAAGGGCCATCCATTGCAGCCGTCAGCACGGGACGCCCCACGCAGCGCTCAAGACGCGGGCCCGGCGAAATCCGCCGTGCTGATCAGATTGGTTTGCACCGTGACGTTCTGCGTACCGGTGAAGACCAGCGTGTCGTCGGCCGTGGCGTCATCGTCGTCGCAAGTGAACGCGGCCGTGTAAGGACCCGGCGGCAGGAAAGCCGCGCGATAAGCGTAGGCAGTGCTGCCGTTCTCGATGGCGACGTCCGCGACGACGAGTGGATCCGCGTCGGTGCCGCTCGCCTCTTCGATGTCGTCCGGCGTGACGCCGCTACCCGAAAAGATGTAGACCTTCGGCAGGCATTCGTCAGTGACCAGCGCGCTGTCGACGTGCCCGCTGATCGCACCGACTTCGGCATCATTGACGATGCGCAGCGTCGGGCGCATCAAATAGCCCTGCGTACAAGCCTCGGCCGTGCCCCGCTGGCCCGGCGGCGCGTGGATCGACTTGCGCAGATCGAAATCGATGGTCAGCGCGACACTGCCGTCGGCCGGCAAGGTGAACCCGCGGTTGAGTTTCAGGCCCGATTCGGCGCCGCTCGGCACGCGCAGCTCGCACTCTTCGCCGCCCGTGAGCACGATGTACGAATCGCGCACCGCCGGCTCGTTGTCGACGATGAGTCGGACCCATTCGTAGTCGCCGGCCGGCAGCGTCACCCCGTCGAGCAACAGTGCTGCCCGTCCGCCTTGATACTGCAGCAGGTCCAGCTGCCGAGGCGATGGCGAGAGGTTCTGCACTCTCTCCGCACCTGCGCCGGCGCGCTTGAAAGCGACGCCGCTGAACTGCACGACGACGTTTCTTGCATCGTCAACCGGCGCATCGGTCACGCCGAGGCTGAGCCGCCCCATGTCGTTGCTGTCGCCCCCGCCGCCGCACGCGACCAGGCCGAGCATCACCGGGATCACCGCCGCTGGATTCGTCGCTCGCATGTGCAAACCTCATGGGTGGTACACGGTCACACGGGGCAGCGCGACAAAGGGTTCCAGCGGGAACCATTCGACCGCAGTGCTCGTGTTGGTTTCTAATGAAGCGCATGGGGTGGCTGAAACGCACGCGGATTGCTCGCGCGACCGGCGAGACGGACGAATTCGCGCAGCTGATGCGGGAGCACGTGCCGACGCTGTATCGCTCCGCCTACCGTTGGACCGGCGCGGTCGATCGCGCCGAGGACCTCGTGCAGCAACTGCTGCTGCGCCTGTATCCGCGGCTCGCAGAGCTCCGCGAGCTGGATCGCGTGCGACCGTGGGCGTTGCGAGTCATGTACCGGATCTTCGTCGACGAGCTGCGCCGCGAGCGCGCCTCGCCGGTGCAGTTCGGCGCAGAGCTCCCGGCCGATTCCGGCGCGCTGAGCGCGGAAGACGAAGCCTGGCTCGATCCCGGTCCGGGGCCCGCAGAGCTCGCAGAGCAGGAGCTCACGCAGGAACGCCTCGTACGTGCTTGGGAGCGGCTTGGAGAAGAGCACCGCGCGGTGTTGTCGCTGCACGACATCGAGGATTACACGCTGCCCGAGCTCGCCGAGATTATGGATATTCCCCTGGGCACTCTGAAGTCGCGCCTGCACCGGGCACGTGCCAGACTGCGCGAGTTGCTGGCCGCGGAACGAATAGTCGCGGCGGACCGTGTATGAAAGTGACGGACGCAACAGGACCCGACGTGAGCGACGACGACCCGCAATCCCTGCGACAAGCGCTGCGGCAGCTGCCGACGCCGGAGCCGCGCGCCGGCTTCGTCGAACGCGCGCTTGCCCGGGCGGCAGCGCAGTCGCGGGAGGAACAGGCGGTATCCTCTGCCGCTCGCCTGCGCAATTTCGCGATGCGGTGGGAGACCTGGGCAGGCGCCGCGCTCGGCGGTGCCTTCGCGGCTGCACTGACTTTCGTGCTGCTGCGGACCGTCGACCTGCCTGCGGTAAGCCCCCAGCCGCAGCTCGCGCTGACGCTGCACGAAGCGCGCAACGTCGACGTGTTGATCGACTCGGAACGCGCGCTCAAGGGCGCCACGATCCGCGTCGTCGCCAGCGGCAGCATCGCGCTCGACGGTTTCGACGACGAAAGCCACGTCGACTGGCAGGCCGATCTCGAGCGCGGCAGCAACCTGCTTTCGTTGCCCGTCGTAGCACGGGCGGCCGGCAAGGGTCGCCTGGTCGCCGTCATCGAACACGAAGGCCGCACGCAGCGCGTTGCGGTAGAGCTCACGGTGCTCGACCCGAAGGTGTCGCAGTCATGACGATCTGCGGCAGCACCGGCTTGTCAGAGTCGCGCCGTGCAGTGATCATGCGGGCAGCCGTCATGCTTGCGGCAGTCGTCGCGCTGGGCTCGTTCGCGCAGCGCGTCGACGCGCAGCAATCACAAGAGAAGCGTGACGATCTCGACGTGACGATGCAGATCATCGTGGACCCGGATGCCAAGCTGCCCGACGAAGTGGTTCGCCGAATTCCCCTGCCAGCGCGCAAGTCCACGCAGACACCGGCCGCAGCCGTCGACAAGTCCGGCAAGCCCGACAAGAGCGGCACGAGCGACACAACCGGCTCCGGCAAAGAGCGCGACAACTCAGCGAGCGAACGCGCCAACTCGGCAAGCGATCGCGGCAACTCAGCGAACGAGCAGGGCAACTCAGCAAACGAACGCAACGACTCAGCCAGCGATCGCGGCAACTCAGCGAACGAGCAGGGCAACTCAGCAAGCGGGCGCAACGACTCAGCCAGCGATCGCGGCAACTCAGCGAACGCACCAGGCAGAGAGAATTCGCAGGCCGCCCAGGAACGGGCACGCGAGGCGGCCGAACAGCGCGAAGCGGCACGCCGAGCGGAGGCCGAAGAGCGCAAGAAGCGCGAGCGCGAGCGCGGCCCACCCGACGACCGTCCCGACCCGCCGAATCGTCCGCCGCACCCTTGATCGTCGCCTGCACGCCGTCTTGACGGTCGTGCTGATCGCATTTCTGGCGCCCGTAATCGCCTCCGCGCATACCCCCGAGGCGCTACGACAGTTCGAGGTCGGCAAGCAGGCAGTCGCCGCGCAGGACTTCGCCTCCGCTCTCGATGCGTTCGAGGCTGCTGCCGCCGCCGGCATGTCCGGGCCAGCGGTTCATTTCAACATCGGCGTATGCGCCTACCGACTCGGCCGCTGGTCGCGTGCAACCTCCGCCTTCCGCGAGGTAGCTCACACGCAGCAGATGGCGGCGCTCGCTCACTACAACCTCGGCCTCGTCTCGCTCGGCGCTGGCAAGCGGGACGAGGCCGCGCGCTGGTTTGCGCAGGCAGAGCGAGAGACGGCCGATGAGGGGCTGCGATCGCTGGCGACGCGACAGCTCGCTCAGCTGCCGCGACCGCCAGAGCGCAATTGGGTGGCCTTTGGCTCGCTGGCGGCCGGCTACGACGACAACGTCGCGCTGGTCTCCGGCGGCGACGTGCTCGGCGTCAGCGGCACGGACGACACCTTCGGGGAGCTGCAGGTCGCGGCGACGGGTCCGCTGGTAGGCCCGTGGCGGTTCGATGGCGGGATCGTGCTGCTCGATTATCAGGATCTGGACAGTTTCGACCAGCTCACGGCGAACGCCGGGGCGCGCTATCGCCTGCCGCTCGGCGACTGGACCGGCGAAGCGGGTCTCCAGCTCGAGTACGCAACGCTCGATAGCGAAGGCTTCCAGAGCAAGCGGATGCTGCTATTGCAGGCCACGCGGCCATTGACCGGAGAATGGCGTCTACGTGTGCGCTATCGCTTCAGCGACATCGACGGACTCGATGGCTTCCAGGGCCTGGATGGCAGCCGCCACGAGCTCGGCATCCGCGGTCTGTGGCACCGGGACACCTGGGATGTCAGGCTGGAGTATCGATTCGACACCAGCGACTACGAAGACGAGTCTCTATCGTTCAGCCGGCATCAGCTCACTGCCGACGTGACGCGCGACCTCGACGAGAACTGGCGCGTGCAGTCGGGACTGTCGCTCGATCGCAGTCGCTATGACGATCCCGCGAACGGGAGCGAGGAGCGCTTCGAGCTGGCGCTCTCAGTCAGCCGCAATCTCAACGACACGTGGCGAGTCGTCGTGCGCTATGCCTACGCCGACAACAGCGCGGATCTTCCCGAGTTCAACTATCAGCGCAACCTCGTCTCAGCGGGCGTCGAGGCGGCGTGGTAACCGCGTCCGCTCCGGGTTGACGCCTGCCGGGTGGCGGTGCTTCCATGCGTTGCACGGGGGATCGCCATGCGACGGCAGTACCACGCTCTTCTTTCTGTCTTGGCAATTGCGCTGGCTCGCCCAGCCGATGCCTACACACCGCCGCGCACCGCCGACGGCAGGCCTGATCTGCAGGGCGTTTGGGCGAACAACACCGCGACGCCGCTGGAACGGCCGGCGATGCTTCAAGGCCGCGCGTTCCTCACTGAACAGGAAGTCGCAGCTCTGAAGGAGCGCTACGCGCAGATCTTCGCCGGCGACGGCGATGCCGCGTTCGGCGACGCCATCTTCGAAGCGGTGCTGCAGGATGTGCAGAAATACAAGCCGACGACGTTCGACGTCCCCACCGGCAACTACAACGCGTTCTGGCTGGTCGAGCGCGACTTCGACAATCGCACCTCACTGATCACCGATCCGCCGGATGGCCGCATGCCGCCGGTCGTGCCGGAAGCCGCGGGCCGGACGATGAAGGCGTACCCGACGCAGACCGCGGAAGGCCCGGAAGCGCGCGGCTTGAGCGAACGCTGCATCACGTTCGGCGTGCCCGACGTGCTCGCGGGCTACAACAGCTACTACCAGATCGTGCAAAGTCCCGGCGCCGTCGTGCTGCATTCGGAAAAGATTCACGACGCGCGCATCGTGTACCTGGACGGGCGGCCGCATGCGCCGGCAACCGTCAGCTCGTGGCTCGGCGATTCGCGCGGACGCTGGGACGGCGACACGCTGGTGATCGAGACCACCAACTTGCGCAGCAGCTTTTTGATCGCGTCCGACGCGTTGCGCCTCACCGAGCGCTTCAGCCGCGCCGGACCGAACACGCTGCAGTACGAAATCACTGTCGACGATCCGCACACCTGGACGCGCCCGTGGACGCTGATGATTCCACTCCGGCGCAGCGACCAACACATCTACGAGTACGCCTGCCACGAGGGCAACGTCGGGCTCTCCGGCATTCTCTCGGGTGCGCGCGCGGAAGAAGCCAAATAATGTCGGAACATCTGCTGAAAGACGTCGCGGCACGCGCGACGCGCTACCTCGACGACGTCACGCTGCGCGACGTCTTCCCCTCGCCGGCCGCGCTGCGCGATTTGCAAGGCTTCTCGGTGGAGTTGCAGGACGAGTCGATCGATCCTGCGAAGGTACTCGCTGAGCTCGACACGCTCGGCGCGCCTGCCACGGTCGCATGCACAGGCGGCCGCTACTTCGGCTTCGTGACCGGCGGCGCACTGCCCGCCGCGCTCGCTGCGAACATGCTCGCCGCTGCCTGGGACCAGAATGGCGGACTCGAAATCCAATCGCCGCTGGCGGCTCATCTCGAAAAGGTCTGTCGCGACTGGCTCGTCCCGCTGCTCGGCTTGCCTGCGCAGACCGAAGTCGGCTTCGTGACGGGCGCGACGATGGCGAACTTCACCGGGCTCGCAGCTGCGCGACACGCAGTGTTGCGCGCCCATGGCTGGGACGTCGAAGCGCAGGGCTTGTTCGGCGCGCCGCCGATCACGGTCGTGGTCGGCAACGAGGTGCACGTCAGCGTGCTGAAAGGATTGGGGATGCTCGGCCTCGGACGCGAGCGCGTAGTCCGCGTGCCTGTCGACGATCACGGCCGAATGATTGCGGCGCAATTGCCGGCCATCGATGGCCCCACGATCGTGTGCGCGCAAGCGGGCAACGTGAACACGGGCGCGTTCGATCCGATCGGCGAGATCGTCGCGCGGCTGCGCGGCACCGGCGCATGGATTCATGTCGACGGTGCGTTCGGGCTGTGGGCTGCGGCCTCGCCGCAGAAACGCGCGCTGACCTCCGGTATCGATCTGGCGGATTCGCTCGCAACCGACGCGCACAAGTGGCTCAACGTTCCGTACGACAGCGGGCTCGTGTTCGTGCGCGAGCGACGCGCGCTCAACGCCGCGATGTCGGCCAGCGCCGCGTATCTCATCGAAGGACAGAGCCGCGACCCGCACTTGTTCGTTCCAGAGATGTCGCGTCGCGCCCGCGCCATTGAAGTCTGGGCAGCGTTGCGCTCGCTGGGCCGGCGCGGTTTGGCGGAGATGATAGAGCGCAACTGCAGGCATGCGGCTCGCTTCGCGAGCGAGCTGCGCAAGGCGGGCTATCAGGTGCTCAACGACGTCGAGCTCAATCAGGTACTCGTTTCCTTCGGCACGCCGGAAGCCACACGACGCGTCATCGCGGCGATTCAGCAGGACCGCACCTGCTGGTGCGGCGGCACCTCGTGGCAGGGAAACATTGCGATGCGCATCAGCGTTTCGTCGTGGGCGACGACCGACGCGGACGTTGCTCGAAGCATCGAAGCGATCTTGCGCTGTGCGCGCGCTGCGCAGCGAGCCTGAATTGGAGCGTGGATGATCGTCGAGACACTGACCATCGACAGGCGCTTTCGCGGTCCGGACCAGTCGGGCAACGGCGGTTACGTTTGCGGACGAATCGCGCGCCACGTGCCCGGCACCGCGACCGTTCGGCTCGCGATTCCGCCGCCGCTCGATACGCCGCTGCATGTCGACGTGACCGACGGCGTCGCGAGGCTGATGGCGGGAACGACGCTGGTCGGCGAAGGTCGCGCCGCGCAGCTCGACATCACGGCGCCGGCGCCGGTTTCGTTCGAGGCGGCAACGCAGAGCTCGAAGCACTATCACGGCTTCCAGCAGCACACGTTTCCGCATTGCTTCGTCTGCGGGCCGCAGCGCCAGCCGGGCGATGGCTTGCGAATTTTCGCTGGGCCGATCGAAGGGCGCGAGGCAGTCGCTGCGCCGTGGCTCGTCGACGCATCGCTCGGTTCGCCGACCGCCACTGATTTCCTGTGGGCCGCGCTCGACTGTCCCAGCGGCTTCGCGCTGTGGTCGCCGCTCGAAGGCACGACCGTCGTGCTCGGTCAGCTGACGGGATCGATTCGCGGACAGGTGCAGCCCGGCGACAAGTGCGTCGCGATGGGCTGGCCGCTGCAGGTCGAAGGTCGCAAGCGATTCGCGGGATCTGCGGTGTTTTCAGAGACGGGCGAGCTCATCGCGCTGGCGCGCGCGGTGTGGATCGAAGTGCCGGCGAGCGCGTTCCAGAATCAGGCCTAGCGCTAAACCTTCTGCAGCTTCCATTTGCCGCGCTTGAAGAGCGCGGCGCTCCATAAGGCGAGCACCGAGAACGATACGGGCACGGAGATGAACACGCCTAGCGCGCCCATCTCGAAGACATCCGCGAGCACCCACGCGAGCGGCACCTGGCCGAGCCAGAAGCAGAAGAAGTTCAGACGAGTCGGCGTCCAGGTGTCGCCGGCGCCGTTGAACGCGGCCTCGAAGCACATGCCGGCCGCATAGAGCGGGAACGCCAGGCCCACGATCCATAAGGCACGCGCGCCGTACGAGAGCGTTTCCGGATCCGACGTGAACAGGCTCACCAGCGGATACGCGAGGATCACGAACACCGCGCCGACGATTCCCAGCAGCAGCACGTTGAGGCGCATCGCGATGCGCACCGCTTGCTCGGCACGGTCGGGCTGCTGCGCCCCTAGATTTTGCCCGACCAGCGTTGCACCTGCGTTCGCGAGACCCCACGCGGGCATCAGCGCAAACACCACGATGCGAATCGCGATCGTGTAGCCGGCGAGCGCGGCGCTGCCGAACATCGACAGGATCTTGAACAGGCCGACCCAGCTCGTGGTGCTGATGACCAGCTGCAGGATGCCGTTGCCCGAAGTAGTGACGATGGTCTTCAGCACTTCCGGATCGGGCAGGAAGTGCTTGAGCCGCACGCGCACGCGGCTGTTGTGACCGGCGAGATGCCACAGCTGATACAGCACGCCGATGCCGCGGCCGATGTTCGTGGCAACTGCCGCGCCGGTCACGCCGAGCTCCGGGAACGGTCCCCAGCCGAAGATGAAGCAGGGGCCGAGCGCGATGTTGAACGCGTTCGCCAGCCACAGCGTGCGCATGGCGAGCACGGCGTCGCCGGCACCGCGGAAGATCGCGTTGATCAGGAAGATCATGAACACGGTGATGTTGCCGCCGAGCATGATGCGCGCGAAGTCCGAGCCGAGCTCGACGATCGCCGGGCTCGCGCCCATCAGCCGCAGGATGTCGGGCGCGAACCAGCCGAACAGCACGCCGAGGCCCGCCGCGATCGTCATGCCGAGCATCACGATCTGCGCCGCCGAGCGCGCCGCGCGCTCCGGATCTTTCTCGCCGATGCGGCGCGCGACGATCGCAGTGGCCGCGAACGAGATGCCGATGGCCACCGCGTAGATCAGGCTCATCACCGATTCGGTCAGCCCGATCACGGCGACGGCGTCGCGCCCGAGCCGCGACACCCAGAACACGTCGACGACGGCGAACAGCGATTCCATCAGCATTTCCAGGACCATCGGCACGGCCAGCAGCAGGATCGCGCGATTGAGCCTTTCCGACGTGTAGTCGTGCTGCTCGCCTTTCAGCGCGTGCGCGACGTCGCTCCAGAACGACGTGCGTGCTGGGGCAGACTCTGTCCCTGGGTTCGACGTAGAGGAAGACATTGGGGAAGTGCTGCGGTCGGCAGCCGGAACGCGAAAGCCGCGCATTCTATGCTAGCTTTCGCGCGCTATTCCACACCGGAGCAATCCATGCGCACGGCATTGTTCGTGGCGATCATCGTTTTCATGCAGGGCGCGCTCATGTCGAGTGCGCACGGGGGCTCGCTGAGCGCCGACGTCGCACGCCAGGCACAGCAGAATTGGCCGGAATTCCTCGACCTGCTGGCGATCCCCAATGTCGCGGACCAGCCGGCCGACATCCAGCGCAACGCGACGTTCCTCGAGCAGGCGTTTGCCCGGCGCGGCTTCAAAGTGCGGCGGCTCGACAATCCGGCCAAGCGGCCCGCTGTGTTCGCCGAGCTGGCTGGCGCGAGTCCGCAGGCGCGCACAGTGTTGCTGTATGCGCATTTCGACGGCCAACCGGTGATTCCCGAGAACTGGTCGCAGCCGGATCCGTTCCGGCCGGTCGTGAAGCGACGCGACGCGCAGGGCAAGTGGCAGGAGGTCGGACGCCAGCAGCTGCAGGCGAGCCCGCTCGATCCGGAGTTGCGCGTGTTCGCGCGCTCCGCGTCCGACGACAAGGCGCCGATCATGATGCTGCTGACCGCGGTCGACCTGCTGCGCGCGCAGAAGAAATCTCCCGCGATCAACGTCAAGGTGCTGCTCGATCCCGAAGAGGAGATGGGCTCGCCGAGCCTCGCGGGCATGATCGAGCACGAGCGCGCGGCGTTCGCGGCCAACGCGATGGTCATCCTGGACGGCCCACAGCACGATTCCGGCCGCTCGACGCTGGTCTTCGGCAATCGCGGCGTCACGCAGGCGACGCTGACGGTGTTCGGCCCGCGTGCGCCGCTGCACAGCGGACATTTCGGCAATTACGCGCCGAACCCGGCGATGCGACTTGCCCGGTTGCTCGCATCGATGAAGGACGACAACGGTCGCGTGCTGGTGAAGGGTTACTACGACGGCGTCGCTCTCTCGTCTGCGGAGCGCGCGAGCTTGAAATCCGTCGGCGACGACGAAGCGGCGCTGCGCAAGCGCATCGGCATCGCGCAAGCCGACAAGGTCGGCGAGAACTACCAGGAGGCGTTGCAGTACCCGTCGTTGAACGTGCGCGGCATGGCCTCTGCAGGCGTCGGCGCGAAGGCCGCGAACATCGTGCCGAGCGAGGCGGTCGCCGAGATCGACATCCGCACCACGCCGACGACCGATGGCCGCAAGCTGTTCGAGCTGCTCCAGCGCCACATCGAGCAGCAGGGGTATCACGTGGTCGAGCAAGCGCCGACCGACGAGGAACGGGCGACGTACGACAAGCTCGCGTCTTTCCGTCTCGGCTCGGTAGAAGCAGCGGCGCGCACGCCGATGGATGCAGACGTCGGCAAGTGGGCATTCGCAGCGCTGAAGTCGCCCACCGCGCCGAATCCCGCGCTGGAACCGGTGCGCATCCGCATGATGGGCGGCACGGTGCCGACCGACGTGCTGGTCGAAGCTCTGCGTCTGCCGTTCGTGCTGATTCCCACGGTGAACGGCGACAACAATCAGCACGCGCACGACGAGAACCTGCGCGTCGGCCATTTCCTCAGCGGCACCGAGATCGTCTACAGTCTGCTGACGACGCCATGAAGCGAGTGGATGACATCGCCCGATTTCGCGCCAACCTCGTCGACGAGCTGAACGGCGCGGCGCTCTACAACGCGCTCGCTGCCGCCGAGGTCGACGCGAATCGGCGCGACATCTTCCTGCAGCTCGCCGCAGCCGAAACGCGCCACGCCCGCTTCTGGCGCGACAAGCTCACTGCTGCCGGAGTCACCGATGTGCCGTTCTCGCCCACGCTGCGCACGCGCATCATCAGCGTACTCGCGCGCCGCTTCGGCCCGCGCTTCGTGTTGCCGACTGTCGCCGCGGCGGAGTTCAACGATCGCGGCAAATATCTGAGTCAGCCTGACGCGGCGTCGATCTCCGCCGAAGAGCGCGGTCACGCCGCGGTCGTAGAAGCGATCGCCGGGCCGACGCATCGCACGAGCAGCTTGGGAAGCGACATCGGTCGCGCCGAGCCCTGGCATAGAAACGCCTCGGGCAACAACCTGCGCGCGGCCGTGCTCGGCGCGAACGATGGGCTCGTCTCGAACTTCTGTCTGGTGATGGGTGTGGCCGGCGCCGGCGCGTCGACTCGCACGATCCTGTTGACTGGCGTTGCCGGGCTCGTGGCCGGCGCCTGCTCGATGGCACTCGGCGAGTGGCTCTCCGTCACCAACGCGCGCGAGCTCGCGACGATGCAGCTGGACCGAGAGCGCGAGGAGATCGAGCAATCGCCCGAAGCCGAAGAGCACGAGCTCGCGCTGATCCTGCAAGCGAAGGGCGTAGCGAAAGCCGAAGCGCAGCGCGCGGCCGCGCAGATCATGCAGGACAAGGAAGGCGCGCTCGACACGCTCGCGCGCGAAGAGCTCGGTATCGATCCTGCCGAGCTCGGCGGCAATCCGTGGACGGCAGCGGGCACTTCGTTCGCGCTGTTCGCCATCGGCGCAGTGTTTCCGATCCTGCCGTACCTGTGGAGCAGCGGCACGGTGTCGATCATCGTGAGCGCGGCGCTGAGCGCGCTGGTGCTCGCAGCGATCGGGATGCTGACGTCGCTGTTCAACGGACGCAGCGCTGCTTACTCGGCATTGCGCCAGGTTGCGTTCGGATGCCTCGCCGCCGCGGTGACTTTCGGCGTCGGCAGGCTTCTTGGTGTCTCGCTCTCGTAGGGAAGAGTCGGGCGGAAGCCCGACTACAGCGGAGTAGTCTGGCCGACGGGTTCGGATTTGGCGGACTTGCGGTGCCAGAACGCCTTGGTGCGCTCGGCGAGGCGGTGCAGGTATGTGTACAGCACCGGCACGATGAGCAGCGTCAGAACCGTCGAAGTGATGACACCGCCGATGACGGCGCGTCCCATCGGCGCGAGCATTTCGCCGCCCTGCCCCACACCTATCGCCATCGGCAGCATGCCGAAGATCATCGCCATGGTCGTCATCAGGATCGGGCGCAGGCGCACCTGGCCTGCTTCGCGGATCGCCTCGTGCAGGCTCCGCCCGTTGCGCAGCGCCTGGTTCGTGAAGTCGACCAGCAGGATGGCGTTCTTCGTCACCAGGCCCATCAGCATGATGAAGCCGATGATCGAGAAGATGTTGAGCGTCGTGCCGGTGATCAGCAGCGCCAGCAGCACGCCGATGAGCGACAGCGGCAGCGAGACCATGATCGCGATCGGCTGCATGAAGCTGCCGAACTGCGAAGCGAGCACCAGATAGATGAAGATCACGGCGAGGCCGAGCGCGGCGAGCGCGGCGCTGAAGGTCTCGTTCATCTCCTGCTGACCGCCGCTGAGGTCGAAGCGATAGCCCGGCGGCAGCTTCATGGACTCGACCACTTTCTCCGCGTCCGAGCCGACGTCGCCCGACGGGCGGCCGTAAGCGTTCGCGTAGATCGAGATGCGGCGCTGGAGATTGAGGCGCTTGATCTGCTGCGGACTGCCGGTTTCGACGAACTCCGCAACCTGGCGCAGCGGCACGAGGAGCGGCGAGCCGTTCGCGTCGAGGCGCGAGCTGGCCACGTACAGGTCGCCGAGGTCGGCGGCGATTTCGCGGTGATTCTTCGGCAGCTGCACGATCACGTCGTAGTCCTGGCCGTCCGGGCCGAGCCAGGTGCTGATGTCGTCGCCGGCAATCAGCGGCCGCAGCGCATTGCCGATGGCAGCGGTCGTGAGCCCGAGGTCGCTGGCGAGCTCGTTGTTGATGCGCACCGCGATCGTCGGGTTCGCGCCCTTCTCGCTGCTCTCGAGGTCGGCGATGCCCGGAACCTTCGCGAGCTGCGCCATCAGGTCCTGCGACAGCTCGGTCAGCTTGCTGCTGTCGGGGCCGAGCAGCGAGATCGAGACCGGGCGATTGTTCTGGTTGATCGAGACCGTGAGCCCGGCCATGCGGGTCAGGCGCTCGCGGATCAGGTTCTCGTATTCGGTCTGCGGCGGACGCTTGGTCTTTTCGCGATCGGCGAGCACGACGGTGAGGCGCGCGTAGTTCTTGCCCTCGTCGGTGCCGACGGTCGTGACGATCGCATCGACGCCCTTGATCTCGCGGATCGCCGCCTCGGCGTCGCGGATCTTGGCATCCGTGTATTGCAGGCTCGAGCCTATAGGCGTGTTCAGCCGCATCGACACCATGCCTTCGTCCTGCTGCGGCACGAACTCCGTGCCGATCAGCGGCACGAGCATGAAGCTGCCCAGGAACGTCAGCCCGGCCACGCCGAGCAGGATCACGCGCGGGCTGAAGAAGCGCGCGTAGCGCCGTCCGCTCAGCGTCCAATGCAGCACCCGGTCGTAAACGACATGGGCGCCCTCGACCACTCGCTCGACGCGCTCCATCACTCGGCCGAGCCACGGCAGGCGACGGAACCGGCCCTCGGACGGATCCGGCCAGATCGACGACAGCATCGGATCGAGCGTGAAGCTGACGAACAGCGACACCAGCACCGCGACGGCGACCGTGATACCGAACTGCAGGAAGAAGCGGCCGATGACGCCGCTCATGAACGCGACCGGGATGAACACGGCCAGGATCGCGAACGTCGTCGCCATCACGGCGACACCGATCTCCTGCGTGCCGTGCAACGCCGCGGCGCGATGGCTCTTGCCCATGTTCGAATGGCGCACGATGTTCTCGCGCACGACGATTGCGTCGTCGATCAGCAGGCCGATGCACAGCGACAGCGCCATCAGCGTCATGAAGTTGAGCGAGAAGCCGAACGCATGCAGCGCGATGAAGGTCGCGATCGCCGAGATCGGCAGCGTCAGGCCGGTGATCACGGTCGAGCGCCACGAATGCAGGAACAGGAACACGATCAGGATCGTGAGCATCGCGCCCTCGAAGATCGTTTCCTTGACGCGGCCCATCGAGCCTTCGATCCATTTCGCATCTGACCACAGCGTGCGGATCTTCACGTCCTCGGGCAGGCGGCCCTGCAGCTCGGCGATCGCCTCTTCCACGCCCGCGCCGACTTTCACCAGGTTCGCCTGCTGCGCGCGGTAGACGGAGAGCGACACCGAGCGCATGCCATCCACGCGCGCGATCGACTGCTCTTCCTGCTCGCCATCGACGATGTCCGCGACCTGGCCGAGGTAAACCGGAGCGCCGCCCTGGTTGGCGACGATGATCCGCTCGAAACTGCGGGGATCCTTCATGCGGCCTTCGACGCGCACGAGCTGCTCGGTCGCAGCCCGCGAGATGCTGCCGGCCGGCAGATCCTGGTTCTCTGCGCGAATCGCCGCGATGACCTGATCGACACCGACGCGCAGGCTCTGCATCTGCTCCGGCCGCAGATACACCTGCACCTGCCGCTGCACCGACCCGCCCACTTCGATGTGGCCGACGCCATAAACGTTCTGCAGGCGCTTGACGATCTGCTGCTCGACCAGCGTCGAGACTTCGCGCAGGCTGCGCGTGCCCGAGTACACGACCATCTCGACCGCCGCGCCCTGCTGGCTCTCGGCGCTGGCACGCTCGATCTTCGGCTCACGCACCTCGCGCGGCAGCGTCGAGCGGATCTGTGCAACCCGGTCGCGGATCTCCTGCGTCGCCGCGATCACGTCGGTTTCGAGACGGAACTCGATCTGGAAAGAGGCGCGGCCTTCGCGCGCCGTCGCGTAGATGTTGCGCACGCCCTCGATCGAGTTGATGACGTTCTCGAGCGGCTTGATGACTTCGTCTTCGATCGCCTCGGGCGAGGCGCCCGGATACTCCACCGTGATGAACGACTCCGGCATGCTGATCTCGGGCATCTCCTCGACCGGCAGCAGCCGATAGGAGAACAGGCCCAGCACGACCAGCGCGAGCATGACCATGGTCGCGAAGACAGGCTGATTGATGCTGGTCTTGGTGATCCACATAAGAGAAGCAGCGTTTAGCGGCTGGCGGACAGTGCGGAAGCGGAGGCGGCAGGGTCGGCGCGCACGAGCACTTTCTGGCCGACCTGCGCTGCGGTGATCTCCGTGACGATCACGCGATCGCCTGCGGCGAGGCCTTCGCGCACTTCGACGAAAGTTGCGCCCGGTACGGCTGCGCCGACCTTGACGTTGGTGCGTGCGATCTTGTCGTCACGCAGTGTGTAGACGTACGCCGCGCCAGCTTCTTCATGCACCGCGCGTTGCGGTACGGCCAGCACCGGTTCAGTCGTGTCCAACGTGAGGGCGCCTTGCGCGAACATGCCGCCCTTCAGCGCGCGGTTCGGATTCGGCACGGCGATGTAGACCGTGATCGCGCGCGAGCCATCAGCGGTGATCGGATTGATCCGCTGCACTTCGCCCACGAACTCGCGGGCACCGAAGCCACCCACCTTGAACTTCGTGGGCTGCCCGATCTGAACGGCGGGAATGTCGCCAGCCGGCACCGCGGCTTCGAGCACCATCTGGCGCAGGTCGACGAGCGTCACGAGGGTCGAGTCCATCGACACTTTCTCGCCCGGCTGCACGTGGCGTTTGGCGATCGTGCCGGCGAACGGCGCGCGGACCACGGCATCTTCGAGGCTGATCTTCGCCAGGCGCGCATCCGCCTCGGCGAGCTTCAGGTTCGCGACCATGCCCGCGTAGGCGCTCTCGGTCGCTTCGTACGTGTTCTGCGAAATGTAGTGCTTGTCGAGTAGCACGCGGTTCTTGTCGCGATTGAGCGTGGCGAGGTCCAGGTCGGCACGGGCACGCTCGACTGCAGCGAGCTGACGATCGTATTGCGCCTGCAGGTTGCGCGTGTCGATGCGCGCGATTACCTCGCCTTCGCGAACGTCCTGGCCTTCGCGCAGCGGCACGAGCTCGACTTCGCCGCCGACCTTCGACTTCAGCGTCGCCTGCACGATCGGCGACATCGATCCGGACAGCGGCAGCGAACGCGACAGCGTCTGGAGCCCGACAGTCGCGACGTCGACCGACGCGAGTTCGAGCGGCGGCGTCGTTGCGGCAGCGGCTGCGGGTGCCGCCGCTGGATCGCGCATCGCGACCCAGACGACCACGCCGATGATCGCGGCGAGCGCCGCTGCAATCAGCGCCTTGATCGGCCAACCGCGGGAGGCCGACGGAGCAATCTGCGCACCGGAGCCGACGTCCGCGGCGGCGTCCGGCGCGCGCGGAAACGGCGTCACGCTCGCCAGCGCCGGGGCGCCGTCTTCGAGAGTGTCGGAGCGAACGAAGTGCTTGTTTGCCGTTGTCATTGCCTGTCCCCGTCGTATGCCCGGCCTGCGGTTCGATCCACCGCCCGTCCAGAACACCGGCGCTAGCGTCAAGTTGCAGGGTTGGACGCGGCATTGGGCGCGAAAGGTTGCAGGGCGGGCCGTTTGCAGATCGACGCAGGGGGCCAAACAGGGAAAAGCTCACACTTGAGCTGATAAAGATCGTTTATCCTCCCGTCACCACAACTCAAAAAAGACGATTTGCGGCGATGGCGACGCACACCTGGCGACGACTCCTTCTGACCCTGCTGCTGGCACCCGCCCTGAGCTTCGCCTCCCCGGCCGGACCCGCGATCGCACCCATCCACCCGGCCAAGAGCCCGCACCTCGGCAAGCTCGACGTCCGCTCCAGCTCGGTGATCGTTCTGGACGCTGTCGATTCCTCGGTGCTGTATTCCAAGCAGGCGCAGAGCCCGGTGCCGATCGCCTCGATCACCAAGCTCATGACGGCTCTCGTCGTTCTGGACGCCGGGCAGCCGCTGGACGAGATGATCGAGCTGACGGCGGAGGACCGGCGGCTGGAGCGCACCTCGTTCTCGCGCCTGGCTGTAGGCAACCAGCTCAGCCGGGGTGACCTGCTCCATCTGGCCCTGATGTCTTCCGAGAACCGGGCGGCGCATGCCGTGGCGCGGGCCTATCCCGGTGGCCTGCCGGCCTGTCTCAAGGCAATGAATGCCAAGGCCCGCCAGCTCGGCATGAAGACGGCCCGCTTCACCGATCCGACGGGGCTGTCGAGCGGCAACGTGTCCAGCGCCGCCGACTTGGCGAAGCTGGTGGCTGCCGCGGCAGCCGATCCGACCATCCGGACGTTCACGACCAGCGCCAGCCATTCGGTCGCCATCGGCAAGCACTTGCTCGAATTCCGCAATACCAACTCCCTGGTGGCGAAGGCCGATTGGGATGTCATGGTGCAGAAGACCGGCTATACCAGCGATGCCGGCCAGTGCCTGGTCATGAAGACCGTCATCCGGGAGCGGCCGGTGCTGATCGTGCTGCTCAATTCCTTCGGCAAATACACGCGCGTCGCCGACGCCCGCCGCATCCGCAAATGGATGGAAGCCGGCCTGGAGCCGGGCCAGCTGGCGCAGGTCGCGCGCTGACCCGACTCTTCGGTCCAGTTACGGGCTTGGCGTTGCGGTGACCGCGGCCGCCGCGTCCACGAAGCCCTCACCCGAATCGAAATCGAATCCCGGCGGCAGTGGCGAGAACACCGAGTTGCCGGGCCCCGGCACGACCTCGACCTCGCGCTTGGTAATGTCTTCCGCCGTTGCGCGGAGAATGCTGTAGATCGTGGCAGCGCTCAGCCCCCCGTTCTTCTGCAGCATCAGCGCCGCAACTCCCGCGACGTGCGGCGCGGACGCCGAGGTTCCAAAGAAGTTCGGCAGCTCATCCGCCGGATTGTCGAGGCAGGGCGTGATGAACGTGCTCGTCGGGCTGTTGCAGCCGTCACCGTCGTCGTCATCGAACGATGAGTCCGCCAGGAAGAACGTGGTGTTGCCGCCGTCGGGCCCCGTGACCCGCGGATTCGGGCGCAACACCGGGGCTGCCAGCGGCGCGCCGTACTTATCCAGATAAGTCGGAATTCCGCCGGCCGACGAGAAGTCGTTCAGGCATGCGGGGACGCAGGCGCCGGGCGCATCCTGCACCAGGTTCGAGAAGTAAGTATCGAACTCCTCAGTGAGATACCACGAGCTGGCACCGATGGATGCGACGTTGGCGGCATTAGCGTGGCCGTACGCGGTACCGCTCTGCGTGTCGTGCTCCAACACGTCGATCGTCCCCTGCTGCTCGAACATCACGTACTTGACGTGCGCCGGCGCTTGCCCGGCGACACGTGCGATGCGGATGAAGAAATCGTTGGTCTTCGATTTCGGTCCACCGATGAACAGCAGCGTCAGATCGACGGCGTCGCCGCCGACGTTGCGAGTGCCCGCGAGCTGGCAGGTGATGCCGGTCGATACACCAGGCGGGCAACGCGGCACTAGTACGCCTTTGTCCGTGTAGATCAGCATGTCGAGATCGCCGGTTGCACCGCGCGGCGCGGCGCCGTTCGGATCCGTCGCCTGCGCGAATGCCGTCGAGGACAGGAACGGCTGATCCCACTGCAGGCTGAAGACGATCAAGGCCTGGCCGCTGGCATCGGGAGTGACATGAACCTTCTGCAAGGTATCGGTCCCGGCACCAGGATCGAAATCGTGCACCGGCAGGCTGAACGGCCTGCCCTTGCCGTTGTTGTTGCCGCCGCCGTTGATCGACACCGTCGTTTCGCGGTACGCCGACTCGTACGACTCCCGCGCCTGATTACCCGCGGAGGAGAAGTAGGCAGCTCCCCGCGCCACGGCGAGGTCGGCGGCCTGCGCGACGATGCCGTCGGAGAACATGTTCTCGGCGAAGTAAATGACATCGTCGACGATCACGTCTGAGCCGGCTTCCTGCAGCTCCAGGATGCCGTCGGCGAAATCGACCAGGCTGTTGAAGGCACTATGGAATTTTTGCGCGGCGCCGGGCGCGACGTCGTGGACCAGTTGCACCATGCCGCGACCCTCATCGCTCCCGGGGCAAGCGCCATTGTCGAGCACTTCTACACCGGGCGGGACGTCCTGGGTCGCCTCGTCCTGGGCAGCCGTCGTGGTCGGCGCGCCCGGAACGAAGGGTGCCGGGTTGCACTGATAGCTGTCGGACATCACCCCGACAGTGATGCCGCTGCCGTCCAAGCCGGTGGTCGTGCGGACCGTGTTGGAGCCGAGACTGACGTCGCCTTGGCTGACCACGTCACCTTGCGAGGCGACCCGCACCTTGGCCAGCGACGGAATCGCAAACCGCAGCGCAGGCAGCGCAGCCAGCTGTCCCAGTGCGCTGACCGGCACCTGGGCGCTGACCAAAGGGCCGTGCGACTTGACGTTGCGCGCACCAAGCGTCGTCAGGCTGCGCTGCAAGCTGACGGCATCGTTGGCATACAGGTCGACGCCGATGAGGCCGTCCTGCACTCTGATTGCCGAGTTGCGGGAGCGGAACGTTCGCTTGTTCGAGCTCCCCTGATACTCGTCGTGAACGTTGGCCAGCCAGGGTCCGAGCTTGGCCGTGACCCCGCTACTGCCGGCGGCGATCAGATCCTCTTCTGGCGTTGCGGCCTGAGCAGTGCCCGTGTTGAAAATAGCCGTGAGCAGCGTCGCAGCGAGTGCGACGCCGGTAGTTTTCCGAGCGTGCATAGAAATCCCCCGAATTTATCGGCCGCGTCCACCGCGGCGTGAAGGCGGCGAGAGTACCCATCACTCTGCCCGGCTCGCAGTGGGGGCAAGTCCGTAGGTGATCTCAACCGCGGCACCCCGGCAATGATTGCGACTGTCGAAACCCCTTTAATCCCAAGGACATTGCCCCATAGAGGGTGAACCCCCCGTCGGCTCCCTCAGGAAGGCGCGATTGCAGCGCTTTTCGACTACAATCCGCGTCCCCGCATGTCACGCCCACATCAGGAATCAATGGTGAATCAACCCGAACTCGAGCTCCAATTGAAAGTCTGGAAGGAACTTGCCATCAGCAAACAGATGTTGATGCGCGCAGCGACGGATGCGCTGAAGCTGGATCCCAACTGTTCGCAGGAAGAGCTCAAGGCGGCCCTCGAAGGCGTTCTGAAAAAGATCGCCAAAGCCGAGACCGAGACCGCCGAAGCTCGTGCCCAGGCGAAGGTCACGATCACGGCGATGGAGAACAAAGTCGCCGCGAGCGAGCGGGCCCTTGCCACCGCCCAGGCGAGCGTCACCCAGCTGCAAACCGCCCAGGACAACAGCACCAGGCAGATGGCGACCGATCGAGCCGCCGCCGCCAAGGAGCTGCAGAAGGTCAAGGATCGCGTCGCCGAGCAGGAAAAGGCGCTGAAGGCGATCAACACCGCACTGTCGGATACACCCGAGAACGTCATCAAGAAGATGAACGTGCTCAAGAAGCAGAAGCAGGAAGAGGCCGATCTGCGCCGTGAGATCGAGACCTCGCTGAACACGCTGCGCAACGAGAAGAAGCAGCAGGATCAGAAGGCAGCCGCTGGCGAGAAGCTCGCCGCACAGCATCGCGAGCTGCATGAGATCAGCGTAAAGCTGCACGAGCGCGCGACGGCAGCGCTGCCGGATGCGAAGGATCTGCCGGCCGTGCCGGAGCTCGACGCTAAGCTGCTCGAAAGCCTCGGCCAGACCATCGCCAAGGACGACGACAAGACCGAAGCGAAGGCTGACGCCAAGGGCGAGAACGGCAACGGCGCCAAGTCGAAGCCGAAGAAGAAGTAGTTGCTTGCCAGGCGCCCTCCCGCTCGGGAGGGCGCTTACTGCCGCTGTACCGCTGCCGCCACCAGGCCACCGATTTCCGCGTGCGCCTGCTCCAGGACTCGTGTCGATTGGCTCGACTCGCTGAGGTAGACCGCGCCGATCACCGCTGAGCGGCCCGGCGGCCACGCGATCGTCACGTCGTTGCTGGCACCGTTCGCTCCAGTCCCGGTCTTATCGCCCGCCTTCCATTCCTCTGGCAGGCCCGCTCGTAGGCGCGCCAGGCCGGTCGTCGACTGTCGCAGCCAGGCGATCAGCTGCAATTTCGATTGCGTCGACAGCACGTCGCCCAGCAGTACCTGCTCCATCGAGTGAGCCATCGCCTGCGGCGTCGTCGTGTCGCGCGGATCGCCCGGCAGGTTCGTGTTCAATTCCAGCTCGGTGCGATCGAGGCGAGTCATCCGATCGCCGATTCCGCGCAGAAATTGCGTCAACGCCGACGGACCGCCGGTTGCAGCGAGCAGGACGTTCGCGGCCGGGTTGTCGCTGACCGTCACGATGGCCGAGCACAGATCGCGCACGCTCATCGAGCCTTCGGCGAGATGCAACGAAGTCACGGGCGCGTGCGCCACCATGTCTTCGGGACGCAGCGATAGTTTGTGATCGAGGGTGAGCGTGCCGGCATCCACTCGGCGCAGCACCGCTGCAGCCAGCAGCAACTTGAATGTGGAGCACATCGCGAATCGCTCGCGCGCATTGAATGCGAGCTCGAGCTGCGACTGCGTGTCGAGCACGTACACACCGACACGACCGCCTAGTCGTGCCTGAATCGCGGCGATGGACACTGCGAAATCACGCTGCAAGGACGTCGAGCGATGAGCACAAGCACTCGCTATATATGTAGAGGCCAGGGCCGTGAAGAGTGCGCGGCGCGAGATGGATTGTTGCTGTCTCATGACGCCGCATGCTGGCGGACGACTATGGCAAACCGGTGGCGCAACCGTGTCCGATCCGTCCGCTCGTTACGCTCATCTGCCGTGCCCCGCGACGGTTCGCCGGTAATCGGCGGCAACTGGCCGGCCGCCTCTCGTGGACTGCAACCTTTCCGAGGAATATCGCATCTGAACTTACGAACACCGCAATAACGCGGATGACATTGAAGATAGAGAGTAAGGAGATCGCCATGTATGCCCTCAACCAGATGAGCCAGACCACGCAGCGCACCGTTTTCGCCGTGGTGTCGGCTGTGATCGTCACCCTCTGGCTCAGCCTCGGGGCGTATGGTGCAGAGATGGCCGCTCACCCCGGCTACTCGGTCACGGTCACGCAGATCCAGTAAGTCTTCCTGGAGCCCACTGCCGGCGTAGCGATTGAAGCGCGCCGGCAGTCTTGGCAACCAACGCCCTCCCGCGGTCCACGCGAAGAGAGCAGACTCGCCGGATGCAGCACCGTCTCAGCACCGGAATCCTCTGCACCATAACCCTCGCCGCCAGTACCGCTGTTGCAGACTCATCGGTCACTCAACAGCGCAGCGTCACCCAGGTCGCTGACGGCGTATACGCAATACGGCACGTCGATTCGCCGGATACCAATCCTCAAGGCAACACGACAGTCATCATCGGCGAGCGCGGCGTGCTCGTCATCGACTCCGGTTATCTGCCATCGAGTGCGGTCGAAGATATCGCTCAGATCCGCCGCTGGACCAAACTTCCGGTCCGCTACCTGCTGAATACGCATTGGCATCCCGATCACCAGCGCGGCAATTCCACCTATGTCGACGCATTCCCCGAGGTCACGATCGTGGCGCATCGGGAAACCGCGAAGTTGATGGCCGCCTATGACGCTGGCAATCGCGAGCGCTATCCGAAGCGAGTGCGAACGATGCAAGAGAAGCTGGCGAAGCAGCCGGATGCGGAGCTGCAGAAGACGTTCGACGGTCAAAGTCGCGTGCTCGCGGAGCTGGAGCGATCGCGCTTGCAATTGCCGACGCTCACGTTCGACAGCGAGTTGAGCGTCGATCTCGGTAACCGGGTCGTCGAGGTCCGACACTCTGGCATCGGCGACACGCTCGGTGACGCGTGGGCATACCTGCCGAAGGAGCAGATCCTGGTGACGGGCGACTTAGTCGTTGCGCCGGTGCCCTACTTCTTCGCCGGCTATCCCGAAGCTCTCGCCCGCAGCTTGCATCGCTTGCTGGAGCTCGACGTCAAGGCGATCGTGCCGGGGCACGGCGACGTCATGCGCGACCAGACGTACATGCGCGCCGTGCTCGATATGGTCGAGACGATCGTCGGGCAGGTGAACGCCGCGGTCGTGCGCATCGGCAGTCTCTCCGCCCGCCTCGAGGACGTCCGCCCGCAGATCGATGTGGCGGAGTATCGCCGGCGCTTCGCCGGCGACGATCCGCACAATCAGGAGTACTTCGACGAGTCGATCGAGGGCCTGATCAAGGACGCGTTTTATCAGGCCCCGAAGTAGACCCGCCCGGACGCGCGCCGCGCGTCACTAGCGCCGTGGCCTGGTCCAAGCGCTGACTGTATTTCGTCAGCACATCCGCGGTGAGCACGGCGAACTCGTTCGCACGCTCCCACTGGTTCTCTTCGATCGCCTCGCGAACACCCGGCACCGTCTTCACGCCATAACCGGTGAGCAGCCCCGGCGCATAGATGTAATGCCGATACCACTCGCGTCCCGGCAGTCCGCGCGCATTCGTGAGCGTGGCTTCCATCCCGCGTAACAGCGCATTGAGTTGCGCGGTTTGCGCAGCGGGCAGCTCCGAACCGCGAGCTGCGAATGCGCCATAGGCCTCGTCGTACGCCTTGGCGCTCTTCTTTACGCGAGCGACGGCGTTGTCGAGCGCCGCGAGATTCAGATACGGCACTTCCAGCTCGCGCTCCGGCGGCGCGATTCGACGCGTCGGATCCGCGGCGAGCTCGAACGCTTTCTTGTCGAGCAGCTGCACCAGCTCTTCCGCATGCTTGCGCTTGTTGTCGGCGAGCTCGTGCAGCTCCTTGACGTAGCCGTCGATCGTGCCGGCGAAGCTGCCGAACTCCATCGGCAGCACGCCTGCATTCGCGACGCGCAGGACCAGCCGGCCGACGGTCTGCGCCTCGGTCACGCCGTACACCAGACCGGGATCGCCGAACCTGATGTAGTGATCGAACGAATCGTAGTTGGAGTGATAGATGCCGTCGGTGTCGTCCTCGCCTCCGTAACCGATGTTCAAGGTCGTAAGGCCCAGGTGCTGCAGGAACGGCGTGAAGTCCGAGCCCGAGCCGAGCGCCGCGAGCCTGAAGTCCTCGCCCTCGCGCGCCCGCTTCGCCGCATCCTTTGCCGTGGCAGACGCGTCCTTGTCGAAGCCGTCCACCATGCTGCGCGCATCGAGACGCTCTTTGACGCTGACGCCGGTTTGCGGATCCTTCACCTCCCTGGCGACGTCGTTGACCAGACCCTGCAGCGAGTGGCTACCTGCCGCCGACAGGAAGCCGCGCGCGTTGCCATCGGAGTTCACGTAGAGCACGGCCTTCTTCTGCAGCTCTTCGGCGTGCTCCTCGGCCCATTCGACTGAACCGAGCAACCCCGGCTCCTCGGCATCCCAGCTTGCGTAGACGATCGTGCGCTTCGGCTTCCAGCCTCCTTTCAACAGTGCGCCGATGGCCTTCGCCTCGGCCATCATCGCAACGTGTCCGGACAACGGATCGCCCGCGCCGAACACCCAGCCGTCGCGATGGTTGCCGCGCACGACCCATTCGTCGGGGCTGACCGCGCCGGGAATCCTGGCGATCACGTCGTACGCCGGCTTGCGGCTCCAATCCGACTGGATCGACAAGTGAACTGACGCCGGGCCCGCGCCGATGTGATACGTGATCGGCAACGCGCCGCGCCAGTGCGGCGGAGCGACCGGCCCGCCGAGCGCGGACAGCAGCGGCTGCGCGTCGGCATAGGAAATCGGCATCACCGGAATCTTCAGGATCGTCTTCGCCTGCTCGAGCTTCAGCCGCTTGGCATTCGCCGTTGCGCCGATGCCTGGCGTGAGTGGGTCGCCCGGCGCAACGGGCAGATCCAGCACCGAACCGCGCTGCACGCCCTGCGGCGGACGGAAGCCGCCTTGCGGATACGTATCGCCGGCGAAGTAGCCGTCCTCGTGCGGATCGGAGTAGATCAGGCAGCCGACCGCGCCGTGCTCCTGCGCAAGCTTCGGCTTCAAGCCGCGCCAGCCGCTGCCGTAACGGACGATGACGATCTTGCCCTGCACGTCGATATTGCGGCGTGCGAGCTCCTTGTAGTCGTCCGGCATACCGAAGTTCACGTAGACCAGGGGCGCGGTGACATCGCCATCGGCGCCGTACGCGTGATAGGGCGGCAGGCCCTCCGTTTGCGTCGAAGTGCTGTCGCCTTCGATCGGCGGCTCCTTGAGCGACGCGACGAAGCGCGTCGGCGCGACCAGCTCCAGACTGTGCTGCTTGAGCGTGGGATACAGCACGTCGAACGTTTCGATCTGCGCTTCCCAGCCCCACGCGCGGAACTGCTGTTGCACGAACTCCGCGTTCGCCTTGTCGTGCGGGGCGCCGACGTGCGTCGGCTTGGCGGACATCTGCTTCATCCACGCTTGCAAGTCGGATGCCTGCAGTTGCGCGTCGAACTTCTGTTCGAGCGTGCGTTGCTCGGCTGTCGCGCCCCACGACGCGCTGGCGACCAACAAGGCGGACGCAAGCAGCGTCCGAATCTTCGGGAATGCACGCTTCATGGAGGAAACCTCGGCGTCTGCGGACCGTAAAGATCTGGCATGATAAGGCATGGCCGCGCCGTTTCATCTCGCGATTCCCGTCCACGATCTCGGCGCCGCGCGCGCGTTCTACGGGCGCCTGTTCGGCTGTCCGGAGGGGCGCAGCTCGGCCGAATGGGTCGACTTCGACTTTTTCGGTCACCAGCTGGTGACGCACCTCGACCCGACGCGCCGGCCGTTGCACTTCAACGAAGTGGATGGCAAGGAAGTGCCGGTCCCGCATTTCGGCGTGGTGTTGGACTGGGACGACTGGCACGAGCTCGCGGCGCGCCTGCGCGACAGCGAGACGCGCTTCGTGATCGAGCCCGGCATCCGCTTTCGCAGCGAGGTCGGCGAGCAGGCCACGTTTTTCCTGTACGACCCGTCCGGCAACGCCCTCGAGTTCAAGGCCTTCAAAGACCCCTCGCGCCTGTTCGCGAAGTAAAGTCGCTCAGTCGGAGACTCATATGTCGACGTCCCTTCCGCCGGTGCGACGCATCGTCACCGGCATCGACGCCAACGGCCGCTCGTACATTGCCGAAGACGGCGTCTCGCCCGCGCTGCACTCGATCGCAGGCCGCGCTGGCTACCGCAACAACAACATCTGGCGCACGGTCGGCAGCCCCGCGCCGATCTCGGCGGCAGATTCCGTGTTGGAGCATCGTGGCGTGCTGCCGCCGGAGGGCGGCACCGTAATTCGCGTGATCGACATTCCGCCCGAAGACAAGGATCCCGAGCTGCGCAAACGCCTGACCGAAGCGGTGTTCGCCGCACAGTTCGCCGACGCGAAGCACGATTCGTCGAGCACGCGCCATCCCGGCATGCACATCACGGACACGATCGACTATGCGATCGTGTTGCAGGGTGAGCTCGTGGCGATCATGGACGAAGGTGAAACCGTGATGCGCGCCGGCGATATCCTGATCCAGCGCGGCACCAATCACGCGTGGGCAAATCGCTCCGACACCGTCGCGCGCATTGCGTTCATTCTGGTGGACGGGCGCCGGTAATCACTGCGCGAGCTCGAACTTCCCCTTGGTCCGCTGCACGCTCGGGCGTGCGGCCACATTGTCGAGCCAGGCGCGCAGCCGCGGATGCGTTGCAAACACCGCAGCGCCCTCCGGCGTCAGCGAGAAGTAGAGCAGTATCGGCAGCGCGTGCAGGTCCGCGAGCGTGAGCTCGGTACCGGTGAAGTAACGGTTGCCGCCGAGAATCGCTTCGAGCGCGAGGCAACAGGTACGCGACTTCGCCATTGCCTCCGCGACGATGGTCTCGTTCACTGCCGTGCCCGCTCGCGGCGCAACGATGCGCGCTGCGAACACGCCCCACACCATCGGCCGATAGGCGTACGAATCCACGATCCCGATGATTTGATTCATGCGTGCCCGCGCTTGCGGAGTCTGCGGTTGCAGAGGCGTTCCCGTGAACGCCTCGTCTACGTAGCGCGTGATGGCATCGGTCTCGTAGAGCATGAAGCCGTCGTGCTCGAATGCGGGGATGCGGCCGAATGGCTGACGGGCGCGATGCTCGGCAGGCGCGCCGGCTGAATCGAAGATCTCGACTTCTTCGAGCGTGTAGCGCACGCCCTTCTCTTCCAGCGCGAGCCGCGCGATGCGCGTGTACACGCTGCGGCTCAGCCCATAGAGCACGGGATCACTCATGGCCAGCGATTATTGGTTACTTGCAGGTGACCGTCACGCCTGCGGCGTCAGAATTCTCCACCGTGCCGCGCCCGCTCGCGACAGTGCACACCTGATTCGCCGGCTGCCGCGCGACAGTAACGTCGTACGGCGAGCCGTCGGGCAACGATGTCGGCAGCATGAACTTGCCGTTCGCGGCGATCGCGAGCTTGGCGCCGTTGCTCTGCAACTCCAGGCCCGGGCTGTCCAGCCCGGATACCGTGCCGCCGACGCCGCGCGGGAAGAAGTTGCGACAGCGGATCTCGATATTCGTGATGTTCGCGTCCGTAACGACGCCGGAGCCGTTCGTTACGTCGCACTGCTGCAGCGGCAGAACCGGCGCATTCGGTACGGTGACGTTGTAGCTCGAACCGCTGAGCACCGCGGTCGGGAAGGTAAACGGCCCATCGGCGGTCGGGTTGAACCGATCGCCGTCATTGTTGGCGATGATCATCCCGGTGCCTTGCAGATTGCTGATCGTGCCGCCGATCGTGAATTGGCGCAGCGCGCAGGTGATTACGACGTTGTCGATGTCGCGATCCGCGACACTGCCGCTGCCGTTCTGCACGGAGCACGCCTGCGGCGGACTGCTCGGGTGCGTCTTGACCGTGACGCTGTACGCCGAGCCGCTCGGAATCTGGGTTGCAAACGCAAAGCCGCCATCCGTCTGCACGCCGACGTCGTCGCCGTCATTGTTCTGTAAAACCAGGCCGCTGCCTTGCAGCCCACTGACCGTGCCGCGAATCGTGTACTTGTTCGTCGCGCAACTGACCTTGACCGTGCGCACGTCGCCGCCGCCGATCGTTCCCGACGCGTCGGCGACGGTGCAGGTCTGCGCAGGATGAGTCGGCTGAGTGGCGACGGTGACTGCGAACGCACTGCCGCTCGCAAGCTCGGTCGCAAACGTGAAGCTGCCATTCGAGGCGATCGGCAGATCGTCGCCGCCGTTGTTACGCAGGACGAGCCCGCTGCCCGAGAGACCGGATACTGTGCCGCCGACGCTGAATGAGCCGGTGCTGCAGTTGACCGTCACGCTCGTGACGTTGCTCGTCGCGGTGCCAGCGGCGTTGGTGATCGAGCAGGCCTGCGATGGGGCGGACGGCTGCGCGAGCACCGTGATGTTGTACGGAGAGCCGGCGTCGACGCTGGTCTTGAAGCTGAAGGTGCCGTTGGTGGCGACAACCAGATCGTCGCCGCCATTGTTCTGGAGAACGAGCCCGGAGCCGGCCAGCCCGCCAACAGTGCCGCCAATCGTGACCTTCGCCGGCGGTTGCTGTTGCCCGGTGCCCCCACCGCCGTCGTCGAGACTGCCGCGGCCGTTGGAACAGGCCGAGAGCCCCAGCACCAACACCGGGACGCACCAGGCACGCAAACACCGCAACACTTTCGTCATCGTTCTCGTCCTGCCCGATGTAGGCAGGATCGATACCGCTGAGCCGGGTAAATTGTTCCGAGTGAGTAGGATTTACAGCGCTCTCAGCGCGGCATAAACCGCCTTGCGCAAGTCGCCGGTCAAGCGACCGATCATTCCCTCCAGCGCCGTGTTCGTGAGCAGCACGCAGGTGACCTGAGCGCTCGGGTCGACGAACCACGAATGCCCGTATACGCCGCCCCAGCTCCACGTGCCGCGAGCCTGCGGTGTTTGCGCCGTCTGTGGATCGAGCAACACTGCGCCGCCGTAACCGAAGCCGAAGCCCGGCATCGGCCCCGCCAGCGTGCCGATCTGATTTGTCATCGCCGCGCGCGCGAGCCCTGTCGACAGAATCGGCGCCCCGCCCTGCCGCATGCATTCGAGGAACTGCAGCGTATCGCGAGCCGAGCCGACCATGCCGGTGCCGCCTGAAGCGAACGAGCGCTCGTCGAATGCGCGCGCCGGCGAATAGGAAATGCCGGCACCAGGGCCGTACGGGATGAGCTGCGGATCCGTCATGCGCTTCGGCGGCGGACCGTCGACATAAGGCGCGGCGAGGCGCTCGCGATCGACGACGCGAAACGCCGTGTCGCGCATCGCAAGCGGTCCGGTCACGAGCTCATCGACGATCAGCGGCAATCCTTTCCCCGCGGCGCGCTCCATCACCGCGCCGAGAACGTCGATCGAAACCGAGTACTCCCACGCGGAACCGGGTTGGCGCCGCAGCGGCACGCTGGCGAGACGCCGCAGATTTTCCGCCAGCGACAGGCCGGGCTGATCGAGACCATCCGAAACATTCGCCCGGTGATACGGCCCGTCGGCGGGCTCGCTAAATCCATAGCCGAGGCCCGAGGTATGCGTGAGCAGCTGCTGCACTGTGATCGACGCGGCCGACCCGTCGGCGAGCCGCGGTTGAAATTCCGGCAGCCACTTCTCGATACGATCGTCGAGCGCCAGCTGGCGACGTCCGATCAACGCCAGCGCAGCCGAGGATACAAAAGGCTTGGTGATCGATGACAGGCGAAACAACGTGTCTGCGCGCATCGGCCGCTGCGTCTCGCGCTCCGCTTGGCCGACCGCACGCTCGCATACGAGTGCACCGTCGCGCGCCACCAGGAACACAGCGCCGACGATGCGTTGCTCGGTGAGCGCAACCTCGAAAATGCCATCCACGCGGGAGGCCAGCGCCGCCGCGAACTTCGTTCCTTGCATACGTTGTCCCCTTCGATGGTCGAAGAATAGAATGCGCGCACAACTAAAATATAGCGGCTGCACGGAGCTCACATGCGTCGCCTCTCGCTTTTTCTCGGCGCGCTCGTCGCAACGTCGATCTCGAACAACGTCCTGGCGCAAACCCCGGCCGCGGCGCCGGCCGCCCGCCCGATCCCGATCGAAGCCTTCACGCGCTTCGACGAGTTCGGCGGCATGAAGATTTCGCCCGATGGCGAATTCCTCGCGGTGCTCACCGGCAAGTACGGCCGCTCGATGATCGCCTTCACCGAGCTCAAGTCCAGGAAGGTCGTCAGCGGGATCCGCACGCCGGAGGACTGCGAGATCGACGAATACCACTGGATCTCGCCGACGCGGCTGATCTACACGATCGCGCAGCGCCAGCGCGGCAACGTCCGGCCGACGCCGACCGGCGAAATCTTCGCGATCAATCGCGACGGCAGCTCCAGCCGCCAGCTTTACGGTTACCGTGCCGAGGAAAGCACGCTCGACACGCACATGCCGACACGCAAGGCCAGCTATGCGACGCCAGTGCTGCTGAGCGCGCCGAAGAAGGATCCGAATCACGTCCTGATCGCGGAGTTTCCGTGGCGCAATGGCGGCAACGTCTGGTACTACGATCCGGACGCGAAGCCGCTGATCTCGCGCCTCGACGTGTACACCGGCAAGAAGCGGCAGCTCGATATGGCGCCGCTGAGCCATGCAACGCTGCTGCTGGACTTCGACGACAACGTGCGCTTCGCCTACGGCGACAACGAGCGCCAGAAGGCGGCAGTGAGCTGGAAGCCCGAACCCGGCGCCGACTGGACCAGCTTCGAGCTGGAAGGCTTCCGCGAAGACAGCGTGACGCCGCGGCGCTTCAGTACGGACAACCACTCGGTGTTCCTGACTGCCGTGCACGAAGGCGAAACGTTCGACGCCCTGTACCGCCTCGACCTGCAGACGAAGGCGATCTCCAAAGTGCATGCCTTCGAAGAGGCGATGGTCGACGACGTCATCACCGATTTCGCCGATCGCGAGATCGTCGGCGTGAGCGGCTACTCCGCCCGCGAGAACGACTATTGGCTGCTGCAGGACGATCCGGCCGCGCAGACGTATCAGGCACTGCAGCGCGCATTCCCGCAGCAGCGTGTCCGCGTGACGAGCAACAGCGCCGACGGCAGGCTGGTGATCGTGCGCGTCGATTCGGACGTCAACCCCGGCGACTACTACCTGTTCGACACCGTGAGCAAACGTGCCGACTTCCTGCGCGCCGGACGCATCTGGATCGAGCCGAAGGAAATGCGTCCGAAGGAGCCGATCGCCCTGACGGCTCGCGACGGACTGAAACTGCAAGGCTACGTTACGCGCCCCGCAGGCGACGGTCCGCACCCGATGGTGGTGCTGCCGCACGGCGGACCGTACGGTGAGCGCGATTGGTGGGACTTCGATCCGGAGGCGCAGCTGCTGGCGAACCGCGGCTACGCCGTGCTGCAGGTCAACTTTCGCGGCAGCGGTTACTACAGCATGGATTTCCTGAGCGCCGGCTATCGCGAGTGGGGCGGCAAGATGCAGGACGACCTCACCGACGCCACGCACTGGGCGATCGAGCAGAAAATCGCGCAGCCCGACCGGATCTGCATTTACGGAGCCAGCTACGGCGGTTTCGCTGCGCTGATGGGCGTGGCGCGGGAGCCCGACCTCTATCGATGCGCGATCGGCGTGGCCGGCGTCTACGATCTCGAGCTGATGCTGGAGTCAGGCGACATTCCCGACTCGAACTGGGGCAAGGCCTACCTGGAACGCACGGTCGGCACCGATGTCGTGAGGCTTCGTGCGCAGTCGCCGGTCTACAGCGCGCAGAACATCAAGGTCCCCGTACTGCTGATACACGGCAAGGTGGACGGGCGCGCCGATTTCGAACAGGCAAAGCGCATGAAGGCCGCGCTGGAGAAGAATCACAAGCAGTTCGATTTCCTGGCGCTGAGCGGCGAGGGTCACGGCGTCTACGACGAGCAGACGCGCCGCGACGTTTATGAGCGGATCCTGCAGTTTCTGTCCGCGAATCTCAGCGCGCGCCCTGCAGCTCTCCCGGCCGAAACTCGATGACGCCGTCGTCGACGCTGCCATAGCGCAGCATCATGATGTCGAACGCGTAGTTCTGATGCAGCTTCCACGGGATCTTCGAGCCCTGCTTCGGCAGCGCATGCAGCGCGCGCTGCACGTAGCCGGACGAGAAATCGATCCACGGCTCTTCCGCCACTGACGGATCGAGGTTGCGCGGCGTGCACTGCTGGTAGCCGTGCTTCTGCATGTGGTTCATCAGTCGGCAGACGTACTCGCAGGTCAGGTCGCACTTCAGCGTCCAGGACGCGTTCGTATAACCGAACGAGGACGCGAGATTCGGCACGTCGCTGAACATCATGCCCTTGTAGTTCAGCGTCTTCGCCAGCTCGACACTGCGGCCGTCGACGCTCACCTGCACTCCGCCCAGCAACTGCAGGTTGAGTCCAGTCGCAGTGACAATCAGATCCGCTGCGAGCTGCTTGCCCGAGCGCAGCGTGATCCCCTGCGGCGTGAACGTCTCGATCTGATCCGTGACGACATCGACGCGACCGCCTTTGATCGCCTCGAACAGATCGCCGTTCGGCACCAGACACAAGCGTTGATCCCACGGGTTGTAGCGCGGCGTGAAGTGCGTGTCGATGTCGTAGTCGGGACCGAGCGCCTTGCGCGCGGCTTTGAGGATGAGCTTCTTGATAATCTCAGGCCGGCGGCGGCTCAGCTGGAAGAACAGCATGCCGAACAGCACGTTCTTCCAGCGCGTCAGCAGGTACGCGAGCTTGAGCGGCAGCACGCGCCGCAGGCCGTTCGCAATAGAGTCCTCGGCAGGCATCGAGATGACGTAAGTCGGCGAACGCTGCAGCATCGTCACGTGCGCAGCCGTCTTCGCCATCTCGGGAACGATCGTCACCGCAGTCGCGCCGCTGCCGATGACCACGACGCGCTTGTTCGCGTAGTCGATGTCCTCAGTCCACTTCTGCGGATGCACGATGCGACCCGCGAAATGCTCCGCGCCCGGGAACTGCGGCGTGTAGCCCTCGGCATAGTTGTAGTAGCCGCTGCACATGAACAGGAAGTTGCACGTGAAGCGCACCGGCTCGCGTTGCGGTCCGCGCTCGGCTTCGACTGTCCAGCGCGAGTCCTGCGACGACCATGCAGCGCTCTTCACCCGATGGCCGAAACGAATGCGCTGGTCGATGCCGTAGGTTTTCGCGGTGTCCTTCAGGTAATCGAGAATCGCCGGCCCATCGGCGATCGCCTTCGCCTGCGTCCACGGCCGGAACGAGTAGCCGAGCGTGTACATGTCGGAATCGGAGCGGATGCCGGGATAGCGGAACAGGTCCCAGGTGCCGCCGATATCGGCGCGCCCTTCCAGGATCGCGTACGACTTGCCCGGGCAGCGCTTCTGCAGATGACAGCCGGCGCCGATCCCCGAAATGCCGGCGCCGACGATCAGGACGTCGAAGTGTTCGAGTGACATAGGCGGCGACGGTGACACAAGTGACACACGTCGGACTAGGACGTTTCTGCCCTAGGTCGCTTTGCAGTTCTTATCAATCCGCGACGGGCAGTTCGATCGCGCTAGCCGTGCCCGGCGCGTGCCAGACGCGGTGGGTCGCCTTCACATAGTCCTCGGGCTTCGCGAACATGATGTTAGGCACGAACTTCTGCGGGTTGCGGTCGTAGAGCGGGAACCAGCTGGACTGGATCTGCACCATGATGCGATGGCCCGGCAGGAACGTGTGGCTCACGTTCGGCAGGCGGATGCGGTACTGCAGCGCCTTGTTCGACGCGAGCGGCTGCGGCTGCGCGAAGTCCGTGCGGTAGCGGCCGCGGAAGATGTCGGCCGACAACATCTGCTGATAACCGCCGAGCGTCGGGCGCTCCTGCACTTCGTCCGGCCAGACGTCGATGATCTTCACGACCCAATCGGCGTCGGTGCCGCTGGTCGACGCGAACAGATTGGCGAACGGTTCGCCGGCGAGCCGCAGCGGTTCGCGCAACGGCTCCGTCTGATACACGAGCACGTCGGTGCGCGACGCCGCGTAGCGTTGATCGTCCACCAGCCAGTCGCCCCAACCCGAGTTCTCGGCGCCGGTCGGCAGCGTTGGCCGTTGCCGATAGGTCACCGGCTTCGCGGGATCGGAAATGTATTCGTCGTATTTCGCTGCGGCAGCCGGCGACGGTGCGAAACCGAGCTTGCCGTCCGGCAACAGATACAGCGACCGCGACTTCTGCGGGCAAGCGTCGTTGCAAACCTGCGGCCAGCTATCGTACTTGCGCCACTGATTGGCGCCGGTCTCGTACACGAGCACACGCGGCGTGTCCGGTTGCGGCGCGTCCTTCAAGTAGCGATCGAGGAACGGCTGCATCACGGTGCGGCGGAACCAGCCGGCGGTGTCGCCTTCGAACTGGATCGCAGCGAGAGCACGGCCTTCGCGCCGGCCCTGGCCGTGGTTCCACGGTCCGAGCACCAGGTGCAGCTTCTCGCCCCGCGGATCGTTCGGTGCGAGCGCCTTGAACAACGCCGGACCGCCGTAGATGTCTTCCTGATCGAACAGGCCCGAGACGATCATCATCGGCACGGTGAGCGGCTCTTTCGCGAGCGCCTTGTCGACAGCCTGGGCCTGCCACCACCAGTCGTAGCTGGTGTGCTCGGCGAGTGCTCGCCAGAAGCCGAGCTGATCGAGACCGCGCGCCTTTGCCAGGGCGCCCGCCGAGCCGGCGCGCATGAACGTGTCGTACGCGTCGTACTCGCCGAACGACCATTTGTGATCGCCCTTGCGCGCGGCCTCCTGATCGTACGTGTACTGGAGCGAAGCGAGCTGACGGAACGCACCGTTGTGGAACCAGTCGTCGCCCATCCAGCCATCGACCATCGGCGCGAACGGCACGGCGACCTTCAGCGCCGGGTGCGGATGCACCGTCGACATGACGGCGGTGTAGCCCTCGTACGAGCCGCCGAAGGTACCGACGCGGCCGTTCGATTCCGGCACGTTCTTCACCAGCCAATCGATGGTGTCGTAGCAGTCGGTCGCGTGATCCACCTGACTCGGATTCGCCGGGCCGCGCAGGGGCCGCGTCATCACGTAGTCGCCTTCGGAGCCGTACTTCCCGCGCACGTCCTGGAACACGATGATGTAACCGGCCTGCACCGCTGTATCGTTCATCTGCGGCACGGCCGCGAGCAGGTGCGGGCTGTTGAAACGCAGCACTCGATTCGCGGCGTCGTACGGCGTGCGCGTGAGCAGCATCGGCGCGTTCTTCGCACCCTTCGGGATCAGGATGAACGTCTTGAGCTTCACGCCGTCGCGCATCGGAATCATTTCCGCGCGCTTGACGTAGTCGAAGTCCGTGAGCGTCGGCGTGAACGTCTCCGGTGTCTCGCTCGGCAGCGAAGTGACTTTTTCGTCCGCGTGCACAGCGGACACGAGTCCGCACGCCAGGGCTGCAACGACGTAGGCCTTCACGAGAGCTCCTTCGAAAATGAAGGAGCGCATCCTATCAGCCTGACTCCTTCGCTCTCCACACTCCTTCGACTGCATATTGCCGCCACGCCCATGGCAACCAGCGCAACAGTGCGAACGACAACCACAGCGCCCACAGCAGCATCGCGAGCTTGTAGAACCAGATGGAGACGGATAGCACGAACGGCTGCGGCAGCTGCGGCGCCGTGCGATCCATGAACCAGCCCATGCTGCCGCCGTAGCCGTTGATCACGCCCATGTCCGGCTCGCCGAGCAGGCCGTACGGAATCGCGCTGACCAGTACGCCGAGCGCAGCGATCGAGAACACTGCGAGCAATACCTGGGCCGCGTTGAACTGCCAGCGCTTCTCGATGCGCACAGCGGGTCGACGATCGAGCAGGAACAGCCAGGCCGCGAACACGATCAGCACCCACCACGAGAACGTGCTCAGTCCGAGCCCGAGCAGCAGCCAATCGCGCGTTCGCAGCGGCGTTCGTCGCAGCCGGCCGAGCGCCAACGCGATCACGATGAAGACTGCGAGCTCGCCCCAGTAGAGGATCGCGGGACCGACTCCCTTACCCCACGCGAACAGGATCCAGCGGTCGCGCGGCAGCGTGAGCGTCGTGTTGACGTTGGTGCCTTCGACGCCCAGGTCCAGCTGCGGCGGCCGACTGACCACACCGATGCCGTCGCCGCCGCTGAATTCCACGGCGACCGAGTGTTGCCCGGGCACGAGCGTCAGCGGCAGCACGCCGTTGGTCGGACGCAGCGACAGCGTTCTGCCATCCGCAACCACGCTTTTCACCTGGACATCCTGCGGCAGGCGCAGGTCATGACGTCCGCCGCGGCTGCTGCGATATGAAAATTCCAGCGTCGTGTCGGCGACGCGCTGACCGAAGCGGGTGATGAGATTGACGCTGTCCACTGCCACCGTCGCGCCTTCGCTCGCCGCCGGGCGCACGATCGTCAGGTCGAGCGTTTCGCCCGGCCGCGGCAGGAACTGGTTGATCCACAGGCCGCCGGAATTTTCGGTCGGCAGGATCGCGGGTGTGCCGGCGAACTCGGCATGCCACGTCGGGCTGACGACGATGTCCCACTGCTCGACCCACGGCTTGTCGCTCGCGGCGGCCGCCCATTGCTGTCGATCGACTCGCTCCAGCGCGGAGTCCCAGCTGACCGTGTTTTCACCCGACGCCATCGACACGAGCACGCCCTCGTCGCCGACCTGCAGACCCGGCGTCAGCACGGACTCGCCCGTCAACAACGGCAGCCGCAAAGTGAAAGCCCCTTCTTGCGGCGCCAGGCGTTCGACGGTCGTCGCGACTGTCCAGTCGAGTCCCATGAACACGCGACGATGAATGCGCACGAACGGCAGGAAGCGTTGCGACACCGCCATCCGCTCGGTCGCGCCGGCAGTCGTCCGCCGCGTCAATTGCAGCGAGCTGTTGAGCAGGCGGCCTTCGCTGATGCCAGCGGCATCCCAACCTTCTGCGCGCACGGCGATACGCCGCGGCACGGTCGGAAATTCCAGCGTCAGCTCGTAGGCCTCCGCGACGCGTCCGCCGATGCTCACGCGATGCACGCCTGGCGCAAGCGGCAATTGCAGCTGCCCGCCACTGTTTGCGACCGAGTCGGCCGCACGATCGTCGACACTCACACGATCGATGATCCACTGCTGTCCCGCTTGCGGAATGCCGAGCACGACGTTCGCCTGCGCGTGCACTTCCAACTGCACGTCGAGACGATCGCCGTTGACGATCACGGTAGCCATCACCGCCTGGACGCAGTTGGGGATGCACTTCGCCGGCTCGCTCAGGCGTTTCTTGAGCTCGCTGAGCACCGAAGGATCCGGCGCCTGAGCGTGCGCGCGCGGTGCGAAGCTGGATGCAAACAGGGCGAGCAGCAAACCTGCCGCAGCGCTCGACCGCCACGGCGGCAGTCGCCAGTTGGTCGGGATTCCATAAGCGAGCTTCGCTATCGCCAACAGCAAGGCGGCGGCAGCAAGCACGCCGAAAATGCGCCACAGCGACAGCAGCAGCGGCGGGACGATCGTCAGACGGACGGTCTGCTTCTCGTCGACAGGTCCGCTCCACCGCAGTTGATAAGTGAGATACGACCAGTTCGGAATACCGGGGCCGGTTTGCAACGTCGCGTCGGGAGCGTAGCGCTCGAGGCGCTTGGGCCCGGTGACCGAAGGGACCGCCAACTGCACGGCCGGTGGCGCAGGGCTCACCGGCGACCCACTGATGAATGCCCGCTCCTCCACGGCGGCTGCATCCAACGCGACTTCCGCGGGAGCGTTGGCAGTCTTGCGCATCATCACTTGATCCATCGGACCGATGCCATACACCTCGCCGTACCCGCTCTGCATCAGCTGCGGATGCAGAGCGAACCGATACTGCTGCACGCCAAAGGCAATCAGCACGACGCCGAGCGCGACGAGCGAAACGAATTGATAGCGCCCCACCCAGGCACGCAGCCGACCCTCCGGCACGAAGCGCAGCAAAGCGACTGCGACGAACAGATTGATCCATAGCCAGCCCGGCGCGCCGGACTCCTGATGTGTGAGCAATATCACCGCCGCGGCCAGCACCGCGCCGCCCCAGCCGAGCAAGCGAAACGCCGCGGCTGCCGCCAGCATCAGCAGAAACAGATCGAGCAGACGCCACTGATTCACCCACGCGCCCGGCGCATCGTCAGCACCCCATGCGGCGAACAATCGATGACCGGGCGGCAGATGCAACATGGTCTGCACACCGTCGAAGCGCGCATCCCAGCCGGTCGCCGCTCGTGCCCGGTCGCGCGGCACGCGTGCGAGAGTCGTCAGGTTTACCTCGGCGTTGCGCACTTCGACCCCGGTGCCTCCGTCCGCGCCATCGGTGATCAGCAGCATCTCATCGGCGCGGCGCGCGTTGAGCAGGCGATACGGCGCATGCATGTCGAGGCGCCAGCCCTGCTGCATCGTGCCGATGATGTGATCGGCGGCGATGAAATCCTCGTGATCGAACGTCAGCCACAGCTGTCGATCGAGCGTCAAACGGTGCGCGTCGGCACTGCTGAGCCCGCGGCTGCGCTCGGCGATCGTGACGGTCGCTCCGCGCTGCAAGCGAAATGCAGACATGCTCCGCCAGGCGTCGGGGACACCCGCCTGGATCGGATCGATCGCCGCTGCGCCTTCGAGAGCGGTGATGCGCAACCGGTCGTTGCTGGCGTAGGTCCACACTTCTTCGTCGGCCCACACGCCTGCGCCTTGCGGAACCGCGATTGCATCCGCCGCGGATGTGGCACGCGCGACGATCGTCAGCTCATGCTCGCCCGAGCGCACCTGCACGCGCAGCCGTCCATCCGGCTCGAACCTCATCGGCAGCTCGCCGGTCGTGGCCATCGGCACGAAGCCTTCGGGCAGCACGCGTGCCAGGACCTCCTCGCGTGCGTCACCCGAAACCTTGAGTTGCAGCTGCGTGGTGAGCCGTAGCGGAATATCGTCCTGGAGCAGGCGATAGACCTGCACCTGCAATGCACGCGGCACCGTGACCGTGCGCACGGCGCCGAGCCACAAACGTCCGGCGCGCAGCTCGACCGGTGCGATCGACTTGCCGTCGATAGTGAGATCGACGAGCGCCGTCAGCGCCGCGAGTTGCAGCGACTCCGGCCGGCGCGCCCAAGTGAAACTCCCGCTGATCGTGTGATCACCTGCGCCGAGACGGAGCTGCGGCACGCCATTGCGCTCGACTGCCGCCGCCAGAGCACCGTCGACGCGCACGTCTTCCGGCCAGTGCTCGCTGTCGCCCGGGAGCGCTACCCAGCTCTCAGCGTAGATCCGCCAGCTCTGTCGGAACTCCCCGCCGCCCGATGACACTGCAACGTGCATCCGTCCGGGCCACGTGCAGACGAACGCATCGGCGCCGTCCGCGCCCACGCCATTGCGCACCGGGCAGCGGCGAAACTCCTCGCCGTACATGACCCAGCTTTCCCACGGCTTGAGATCCGGCGGGATCGCCGTCTGCTGCGCGGGCGCGGGAGCGATGTGACAGAAGACGATGGCGAGCAGAGCCAACGCTGAGCGACGCATGCGAGCTCCTGAATTTTCTTGTTGCTATCAACGGTCAGGTACGCACGACGGGTTTTTAGTGGTGCCGGGAGAGAAAACGAGGGGAAACTCAGCAATGCAGCATGGCTATGCTGCCACGGACGGATGCTGCAGTGCTGAGTTTCCCCTCGTTTTCTCTCCCGGCACCACTCACTGCAGCGCTTTGCGCAGCGAAGCGTCGTCGTCGAACATGAGCCATTCGACGACGGACAGCGGCAAAGTTCCGTAGCTGAGCAGCTGATCGTGGAAAGCACTGAGGCGATACGCATCGCCTTGCTGGTCCTTGTAGCGCCCGAGCAGCCGCATGATCTGCCACTTGCCGGTGATGTACGAGATCTTTTGCGACGGATTCGAAGCCGCGCCGGCCGCCTCGCCCTCGGCTGCTTCGCGATCGAGACCGCCGCCTGCCATGAAGTACTGCACGGCCTGCTCGAAGGTCCAGCGTCCCGTGTGCAGGTTGACGTCGACGCCGATGCGGGCCGCGCGGTAGCGGCTCAGGCGCAACACCTGCCCTTGCGCTGCGGAGTTCTCCGGATAGAGTCCCGCGCGCGACAGCATCTCCTCCGTGTACAGCGCCCAGCCTTCGGCGAACACGGAGTCGCCGTGCTGACGGCGGATCTCGCTGGCGACGCGATTGGCGATCGAGATCTGCAGGAAGTGGCCGGGAATGCCCTCGTGCCCGAGGACCGGCCGCGGATCCTCGATCGCCGCGCGGATATAGAAGTTGCCGCTCTTCGGGTTGTAGGTCGGGATGTAGAAGAAACCGACGGGATCCTGCTCGTACAGGCCCGGCGGATTCATGAAGCCGCCCGGGCTGGTCGGCTTGAACGCCTCGGGCAGCTGACGGATGCGGAACGCGCCCATGTACGCCGGGATCGTGATCAGCTGCATTGCTTTCAGGAAGTCGACGATCTCCTGCTGCCGCGACTCGTAGGCGGCGAGGAATTCCGCTTGATCCTTCGGCACGTGCTGCGCACGGGCCGGATCTGGCGATGCCAGCCGTGGATCTTTCAGCAGCGCTTCCAGCGCACGATAACGGCCCAGCTCGATTTCGCCGAGCGTTGCGACATCGCGCGCATCGAACGGCAACAGCAGCACGCGCTTCAGCAACCGGTTGTAGGTCTCCTCACCCATCGGCGTCCAGTCGGGCATGCGTGCGACGCCGGCGTCGAGCCAATCCGCAAACTCGTGCAGCGCCTTGAGCGCGTTGTCGCGTGCCTTGACCAGACGCTTGCGCTCGCTCGCCGTCAGCTCGTCTGCCAGCGCCATCAGGCTCGTCGTGTAGAGCTCGTCGCCGCCGCGCGCCGCCTGGATCGCGAGCTGCGCGTACAGCTTCACCGGCTTCGTCAGGTTGGCCCGGCCATTGCGCAGCAGCGCTGGCATTTTTTCGAGGCGCGCCGTCGCGGCGAGCGCGCGCGTGCGATGGGACGCATAGTCTTTCTGCAGGAGCGTGAAGATCGCGTTGGCGCATTCGCTGACGTAGATCTGCGGATCCGTCGCATTGGGATCGAGCGTGCGGCCGAAGAAGTCCCCGTATTCGAGCTGCGCCTGAAACAGAACCGCATCGACGCGATCGTCGCGCGACCACCCTGCGGTCGACATCGACTTGACCTGCGCCAGCACTTCGCTGAAGTGCGCGCGGCGTTCGCTGATCGCCTGCGCCGAATAGTCCGTGATGCGGTCGTCGAAGCGATGGTCGCCTTGTGAGCTGGTGATGACGGGATACGCAGCGTCGCGCCACTGGTAATGCTCGTGCGCGAGCTTGCGCAGCGCTGCGGGATCCGCGCTGGCGCCCGACGCCCACAGCGCGCTACAGGAGGCCAGGATCAGAACGACGATGCGAGTGCCTGAGTTCATGTTCTTACCTCGGTCCATCGGCGCCGCGATAGTAACAATTCGCCATGCTCGTGCGTTGCGCTATCGGAACGACGAGGGCTGCCGATGAACAGTGTGCTGAGATTGCTCTGGATCGCCGGATGTTCGCTGCTGGTGGCGGCATGCGGCGGCGGTCACCACGACGAAATGCCTGCGCCCGCGCCGGCAATGCCGCCGGCACGCGGCTCGCTGATCCAGTCGCCGCCCACGCGCACGGCGTCGCTAACCCCTGCGACGATCGCCGCCGCGCTGACCAATCAGCCCGGCGCAAACCTGCTGCTCGACCTGATCGTGGCTCCGAAGTGCGGCATCGACGTTCACTCCGTTCAGTACAACACCGTCGACCCGAGCGGCGCCCCGACCACGGCGTCTGCCGCGATGATGATCCCGACCGGCAGCGATCCGCTGTGCCAGGGCCCGCGGCCGATCGTCCTCTACGCCCACGGCACGGCCGCGCAGCGTTCGCTGAACCTCGCGAATATAACGAGCGAGGACAACCTGGAAGGTCTACTGGCCGCGACGATATTCACTACACAGGGATACATTCTGGTCGCGCCGAACTACACCGGCTACGACAGCTCGGCGTTGCCGTACAACCCGTATCTCAACGCCGATCAGGAAGCGAAAGACGCTGTCGATGCGCTGACGGCCTCTCGCAGCGCGCTGCCGACGAGCTTCGCGCCGACGATCAGCGATTCCGGCAAGTTGTTCGTCACCGGCTACTCGCAGGGCGGGCACGTCGCAATGGCGACTCACAAGCTGTTGCAGGAAACGGGCGCGGCGATCGCAGCGTCGGCTCCCATGTCCGGCCCGTACGCGGTCGCTGCATTTTCCGATGCCGTGTTCTTCGGCCAGGTCACCCGGACGACGCCGTTGTTCATGGCATTCACCGCGACCGGCTATCAGAAGGCATACGGCGACGTCTATTCGAGCCCGATCGATATCTTCGAAGCGCGCTACGCGACCGGCATCGAATCCTTGTTGCCGAGCTCGGTGCCGCGCACGCAGCTGTTCGCGGAAGGCAAGCTGCCGCGCGATCAGTTGTTCGACAGCACGCCGCCCGATCCGAGCTTCGCACAGTTCACGCCGGCGACTGCGCCCGCGAACCTTGCGTCCGTCTTCGCGCAGGGCTTCGGACCCGACCATCTGGTGACGAACGCATTCCGTCTCGCCTACTTGCAGGATGCGCAGGCGAATCCCGATGGCGGCTTTCCGAACCTGCTCGACAACCGGCCGGCGGCCAATCCTGCGAATGGCCTGCGCCGCGCATTCAAGCGCAACGACCTGCGCACCTGGGTGCCGACGGCGCCAGTGTTCCTGTGCGGCGGCGCCGATGATCCGACCGTGCTCTTCATGAACACGCAGCTGATCCAGTCGTACTGGTCCGCCAACGGCGTGACGGCACCAGTGACCGTGCTCGACCTCGAGAGCGACATCGCGTCCGGCGATCCCAATGCCGCGCGCAAAGCCGCCTTCGCAGCTGCGAAGGCGGCCACTGCGGCCGACGGTGGCGACGCCGCCGTGATCGAGTCGTATCACAGCACGCTGGTGCCGCCGTTCTGCTTGTCTGCGGTCAAGTCGTTCTTCGACAGCATGTAGACCTGCCCGTCGCGCACGCGCTTGCGCAACGCTTCGCGCTGCTCCGGCAACACTCTGCGCTCCAACGCGCTGCGTGAGATGCCGAGCTCGCCGGCGAGCAGCCGATCGAGCCGAATGTCGCACGGGAACGGCACGTCGAAGCAAATGCAAAAGTGCTCCGGCGGCACCGCGTCGCATGCCAGCGAGATGCGCTCGACTGCGACTCGCACCTCGGTATCGACTCTGATGACGTGCGGCCGCAGTCGCCCGACGTCGAAGGCGTACTTCCAGACGGCTCCTCGATCGTGACGCGCGAATGCATCGAGCAGCGCGCCGCCGAGCTCGCTCACCGAGCGCCGCTCGAACAGCGGAAACTTCCACACGTCCTCGCACGACGCGCAGCGATAGTTGAGCCAGACGTCGAGCGATTTCTTGTTCGCGTTGACGCGGAAACGCTCGCTGCACACGAATGCGCGTGCGGTCGCGCACGACGCGCAATAACGCCATGGACGCGGCAACTCCAGTGGCTGGATGCGCCAGCGCTCGGACCATGAACCCATGACAGTGCTCCAGACAGGAAGCACTGCGCGCAGAGAAGCGAGAGTCCGGCGAACGAAGCGGCGAGCGGCAAAGTCGGGCGAGCGCCAGATCTCAGTCCGCTGTCGCGCCTTGCTTCGTATGCGCGCGCTGCCGCGAATTGCGGACGCGCGCGACGATTCTCCGGCGGCGCGTTACGCGCTGGCTGCCGGAGAGGCCGAGGGAAACTGAGATCGGCTACTGCTGAGGCACGACTGGTATGGAAGGTGGGTCTATTGCGGGCACGTATTGTGCCATAGTTGCGCCGCATGTCCGAGACCGAACTGTTCGACACGTTGATCGTGGGCGCCGGCGCTGCCGGACTGGTCGCCGCCGCCGAGCTGAGCCGGCAACGCGGCACGGTGTGCGTGCTGGAGGCTCGCGACCGCGTCGGCGGCCGCATGTTCACGCGACGCGAGCCCGGCGTGACTTTGCCGATCGAGCTCGGCGCGGAGTTCATTCACGGCCGCGCGCCTGCGACGCTGGGCTGGCTCGCGAAGTCGAATACCGCGATGGTCGATGCGCACGGTGATCGCTTCACTTTGCGGGACGGGAAGGCCGAGCCCACCGACAACCTGTTCGAACAGATGAAGCGTGGGCTCGCCGGCATCCGGCGTCCGCGCAAGGATCTGCCGTTCGCCGAGTTCCTCGATCGCGTCGCGAGCCGCAAGCTGTCGCCGGAAGCGCGGCAGCTTGCAAAACAGCTGGTCGAAGGTTTCGACGCAGCAGACGCGACGCGCGTGAGTACCTGGGCGACGCTGGACGAGTGGAACGGCAGCAGCGCGGCGGATGCGCCGACGTTCCGCCCGCTCGGCGGCTACGCTTCTCTGATCGATGGACTGGTCTGCGCGCTCGACACTTCTCGTGTTCAAGTCCGGCTGAGCACGGCTGTCCACACGATTCACTGGCAGCGCGGTCGCGTGACGATCGAAGCAACGCGGCATGGTCAGCCCTGCAGCGTGCAGGCGAAGCGCGCGATCATCACTTTGCCGCTGGGCGTCCTGCAGCTACCCGCACACGCCGCGGGCGCGGTGCGCTTCCTGCCCGATCCTCGCAAACAGCAGGCGCTGGCAGGCCTGGCGTCTGGGCCCGTGATCAAAGTCGTGATGCATTTCCGCAAGCCGTTCTGGGAAGAGATCGACGACGGACGCTATCGCGACGCTTCGTTCTTTCGCGCGCCCGGTGCGCCGTTTCGAACGTTCTGGTCGGCCGTCCCGCTGCGCGGCTCCTTGATCAACGCATGGGCCGGCGGCTCGAATGCGCAGCTGCTTTCCGGACGCAACGAAGCCGAGTTGACGAGCGCTGCGCTCGACAGCCTGCAGTCGATGTTCGGCAGGAAGGCGCGCGTCCGCCCGATGCTCGAACGCGCGTACCTGCACGACTGGCAGGCCGATCCGTACGCGCGCGGTGCTTACAGCTTCGTCATCGCCGGCGGCACGGGAGCGCGCAAGGCGCTCGCGGCACCGGTGAAGAACACGTTGTTCTTCGCGGGCGAAGCGGCCGATACGGCGGGCGAATCCGGCACAGTCGCCGGCGCATTGGAAAGCGGAATGCGTGCCGCGCGCCAGGTGCTCGGCGAGTCGTAGACCGCTAGGGCGAATCGACGCAGTCGACCACGATCGTGGTCACGTCTGCGCCGCTGACGATGCCCACGCTGTTCGTGGCCAGGCAGGCCTGCGTCGGAGTGTTCGGCTGCGTGACGACGATGACGTTGTAAGCGGTGCCATTCGGTAGCGACGTCGGGAACTTGAAAGGTCCGTCGGCCGCGATACTCAGCACTTCGCCGCCGTTGTTCTGCAGCTGCAGCCCGCTGCCGTGCAGACCGGTCACGGTGCCGCCAATCGAGAACTCGGTCGTGACGCAGCTGACCTGCACGTTCGTGACATTTTCGCCGCCGATGGTTCCGGCCGGATTGGCGACCGTGCACGCCTGCGCCGGACCGGTGGGCTGCCCAGCCACCGTCACGTTGTACTGCATCCCGCTCGGAACGGGAGGGAACGTGAAGGTGACCGCGCCCGAGTCGAGGCGCAGATCGCTGCCGCCATTGTTCTGGAGCACGAGGCCGGAGCCCGCGAGATTGTCGATGGTGCCGCCGACGGTGAAGTCGCTGGTGCTGCAGCTGACGACGACAGTGGTGACGTCGCCGTTGCCGACTGTGCCGCTGGGGCTGCCGACCGTGCAGGCTTGAGTCGGATTCGTGGGCTGAGTGCGAACGCTGACGTTGTAGCCCGCGCCGCTCGCCACCTTCGTCTTGAATTTGAAGCTGCCGTCTGCAGGCACGGACAAGTCGTCGCCGCCGCTGTTACTCAACACCAGCCCGGAGCCGAGCAATCCAGTCACGCTGCCGCCGACGGCGAACGTGTTGACCGCGCACGTCACAGCGACATTGGTGATGTCGCCGCTACCGACTTTGCCGCTACCGCGTGCGACGGTGCACGTTTGCGAAGGGCCGACCGGCTGCGTGCGAACGGTCACCGCGTAATCCGTGGCACTGGCCTGCTCCGTCTGGAACGTGAACTGACCATTCGAAGCGATCGCGATGTCGTCGCTGCCGTTCTTCTGCAGCACCAGCCCCGAGCCTTGCAGCCCCGAGACCGTGCCGCCGATCGAGAAAGACCTAGTCCTGCAGGTGACCACGACGTTCGTGACGTTCGCGTTCCCCACCGTGCCCGTCTCGGTGTCGTCCCGGACGTCGCATTCCTGGGCGGGATTGCTCGGATTGCGCGTCACGCGCACCACGTAGCTCGTGCCGCTCGCAATCAGCGATGCAAACGTGAAGGCGGTTGCGCCGGCGGGCACGTCGAGCGGCGGCTCATTGTTGAGCCGCAGCTGCAGCCCGGAGCCGGCGAGCAGGGAGATCGAGCCGCCGACCGTGAAGCGATTCGTCATGCAGGTGACGGTGATGTTCGCGACGCTCGCGCCGTTGATGGTGCCGGTCGGGTTCGTGACCGCGCAGTTCTGCGCCGGATTGCTCGGATTGGTCGCGACCGAGATGTTGTAGGTCGCACCCGACGCGAGCAGCGCCGCGAACTGGAACGGGCCGTTGCCCGCGATGGGCAGATCGTTGCCGCCGTTGTTCCTCAGCACCAGGCCAGTGCCTTGCAGTCCTGTCACGCTGCCGCCGACCGTGAACGATCCGGTCGCGCAGGTGACGGCGACGTTCGTGACGTCGGCGGAACCGATCGTGCCAGTGCCATTGGCCACGCTGCAGGACTGCGATGGCCCGGAAGGCTGTGTCTTGACTGTGATGCTATAGACCGCACCCGATGCGATGGGCGACGGGAAACTGAAATCGCTCGCGCCGGGCGCGATCGCGAGGTCGTCGCCGCCATTGTTCTGCAATACCAGACCGGTGCCGGCAAGGCCGCTCACGGTGCCGCGCAAGGCGAACGCACCGGTCGCGCAAGTCACCGCGACATTCGTGACGTTGGCCGCTGCAATCGTGCCGCTGCCGTTGCCGATCGTGCAGGTCTGCGAAGGACCGGAAGGCTGTGTCAGTACCGTGACGCTGTACGCTGCTGTGTTGGTGAGCTGCGCGCTGAAAGTGAAAGTGCCGTTGTTCGCGACGGCGAGATCGTTCGCGCCGTTGAGCTGCAGCACCATGCCGTCGCCATCGAGCCCGGCGACCGTTCCGCTGACAGTGAATCCACTCTGTGCGGGGCCGCTCGGCGGCGGTTGCTCAGAATCGACGCTGCCGCGGCCGTTGGAACACGCGGCGAGCAGCAACAGGCTGCACAGCACGTATAAATTGCGCACGCTGCGCGCTTCGACCATTCCGGCTTCCACCTTGTGCTTTTCATCCTGCCCAGTGTCATATCATTTCGGAGCCGCAAATGTTCCCGAGAGGTCTGCATGCGTCAGGTGAATTGGTACTTCGACTTCATCTCGCCGTACTCATATTTCGGGCTACTCGAGCTGCAGCGGCTCGGCGGCGACGTGCGCATCGATTACCGGCCGGTGCTGTTCGCAGGCTTGCTGAATCACTGGGGCCAGCGCGGCCCTGCGGAAATTCCCGGCAAACGGACCTGGACCTATCGCTGGTGCACCTGGTACGCCGCGCAGCGTGGCATCCCTTTCCAGCTGCCGCGCGCACATCCTTTCAATCCGCTCGGCTATCTACGGCTCGCGATCGCAGCGAGCTGCGAGCCGGCGGCGATCCGCAAAATTTTCGAGCAACTGTGGACGACAGGTGCAGACGCAGCGGACCCGCGCGTGCTGGAAGAGTTGGCAGCGTCACTAGGCATCGCGCGCGAGCGGCTCGCTGAGCCGCGAGTCAAAGAGAGTCTGCGCACCAACACGGATGCGGCGATCGCGGCAGGCGTGTTCGGCGTGCCGACGCTGGTCGTCGACGGCGAAGCGTTCTGGGGCGCCGACGCGACGGACTTCGCGATTGCGTATCTGCGAGATCGGAGCGTGCTGGATAACGAAGAGATGAAGAGAGTGTCAGCGCTGCCGGTGGGCGCGAAGAGAGAGTCAGGCTAAAGCCTGACAAGACATCTCGCTGTCATCCGAGTGCAGCCGATCTCTCCCCGCTCGCTTTGCCGCGAGCAAGCGCTGATCAGCGCGTGCCAGCAGCGTGCCCCCGTCGATTCCATCCATCGGCAGCTCGGCGATCCCCGCACTGCAGGTGATCGTGAGCTCCTCGCCTTGTGCCGTGAGCATCGGAAACGCGGCAATCTGCGCGCGTAGCGTCTCGACCCGCACGGCCGCAGCCGCGCGATTCGTTTGCGGGAACAGGATCGCGAATTCCTCGCCTCCGTAGCGCGCGATCATGTCGGTCGTCCGCATGCCGCGCGCGAGCCGCGCCGCCACTTCCACCAGCACGCGATCGCCGGCCGCGTGACCGAAGGTGTCGTTGATGCTCTTGAAGTGATCCAGGTCGAGCACTGCGACGGACAGCTCGTGTCCCACGCTCTGCGCGCGCTCCACTTCGAACTCGAGCGCGAGATCGAACTGACCGCGGTTGTATACACCGGTCAGCCGGTCGCGCGCGGCGAGGTGCAGGAGCCGCTGCGCCCGGCGCACGATCGCATACGCGAGCATCACCGCAGCGGTCAACAGGATCAGCCGCGTGGTCTGGTCGATGTACGAGTACTCGCCGAGCCCCTGCGCATAGGTCGGATCGTTGAGGTCGTAGCGCAACGCCGCGAAGGCCCACAGGCCGGCGTACTGCGCGACTGCCAGCACGCCGACGCCGATGCAGATGCGCTCGTCGTAGCGCAGGCTGGTGGCGATGATCGCGAGGTAATAGATCTCGAACGTCACCTTCGAGTTCAGCGCCACCAGCGGCGAGCCGACGAACACGAACGTGACCAGCGCGAAGGTCACCAGCGACACGTCGAGCGTGCTGGATGCGAAGCCGAGCCACGGCCGCCAGAATTTGCGACGCAGCGCCAGCCAGATGCCGAGGGCCGCGAGCGCTGCGCCGAACGTCACCCAGAAGCCCCAGACGAACACCGGGATCTGCGGGTATTGGATCAGCTTGTAGGTCGGCGTGATCAGCAGCAGCGTCACGGCGAACAGCCGCACGCGGGCGACCAGCCACTCGCCTTCGACGCCGGCGGCCGCCAGTGCGGGATCGGTTCGTTGCCAGAACTCGTCCAGAGCGGAGCCTCGGTTTCTATTTATTGATGGATTGGCGTTCGTTGGGCGCAGCGCCGACTATCCCTAAGCTCGACCGCGCTTTCAATCTAACCGACGGGCATGTCCGCGCGTGGCGACACCGCATCGCAATGTCGGGAATGTTTACGGTTCCGCCTCATGCAGTCGCGCGCCGCCGTGTCGATATTCCAAACAGCCGGCTGCAACGTTTGCGCGCCGGACGACATAAGAGCGCCGTGCCGCGCGGTCGAAGCGGAGTGTGCGGTCGGACCTTTCGAGCGTGAAGCGCGAGCGCGCCGACTTCTTCGGCTGACTCGGTCGTTAATGCACGTTGCGTCGACGCTGCAACGCCGCTGAGCGCGCCGCTGTCCCACCGTTGTCCAACGCATCCTCGCTTGGCACAAGGAGAATTGCGTGGCGCGCCGCATCGCTGCCGGCGTCGACATCTGACTGCGTTGCAACTCAATCGCGACACTGTCGCCGCGGGCACGCGTTGCCGCGACAACGACGAGTCTGCGGCAAGAGGAACTTCGCCCTGTACCTTCCGTTAGTTGCTTACCCTACACAGGCGGAGTATGAGCAGTGCATATGCTGCTCCGGAGCGCGGCGATGAGACGTTGGATTGCATTAGCGGCCCTGCTCTTTCCCCTCCTCGGCCTTGCTTGCGAAGGCACCGATCGGCGCGAGTGCAAGAAGCAGTTCCGCGAATTGGTCTCCTACCGCGCGCAGGCAATCGACACGGCATTCGGCGACCTGTTCGGCGCGGTGCCCGCCGAGATCCAGATCAAGTTCGTCACCGCCAAGGACCCGGAGTACCTGCTGTTCGGCGGCCGCGAAGGCTACGACCTCAAGCGCCGCACGATGATCTTTCCGCGCCGCGTGCTCGGCGCGAAAACTCCGAACCCTCTGCGCTGGGCCGCCTACTACTGGCCGTTCTATCAGAACGAGCAGTACCGCCTGCAATTCCCCGTCGTCGAGGTGATCGACAACGTGCTGTGGAACGCCTTCCTGCAGGAAGCCGCTTCCGCGCGCGGCGGGCAGTGGCCGCACAAGGAGTGCAGCGCGGTCGATGTCGGCCGGCGGCTGCCCTGCGAGATGCTGGTCAAGGGCATCGCGGAGAACGTCAAGGCGCTGCGCGGTCCGCTGTTCAACGTGAATCGCGTCGACCAGATCTGGCCCGACGACTTCGCCGTGTTCCGCAAGCGCGTGTGGCGCACCGACCAGGAGTACCAGGACGTGCAGCGCTACGGCGGCATCATGCTGGTCAAGCCGCTGATCGAAGAGTTCGGCGTGCCGCGCACGCTAGCGTACGTCGCACAGACGCCGTTCCGCGTCGACGAAGAGAACAACCTGCGTGAAGCGGCGTTGCACTATCAAGAGCGCGCGCGCGAAGTGTTGAGCATCGCGATGCCGATCGCTCCGGCCGTCGCCGCGGCGCCGATCCTCGACAACCCGCAGCTGCCGGCGTTGACTCGCGCGTATACGTTCGTTGCGAGTCCGGCGCCTGCGCCGAACGGGCGTTCGGAATAACCTCCGCGACGGATTCCCCTGTTCACACTGCAGCGCGATTGCGAGGATTGCTCGCACGCGTGTGGTTCGCGTGCCCGCGAACACTGTGCTTTACATATGTGCTACATATATATGTGAGTTCAGTCTCCTGATCAGCTCACGTCATGGTTCCGGCTCCATCGGCAAAATACCTGGTCCTCGCGCTCTGGCTCTCGACGATTCTGTACGTTCAGCTGCGCGGACACGTGCGGCACAAGCTGAAGCGACTCGCGGCCGATCATGCAAACGTGCTCGCGCCGTACAACACGCTGATGTACCTCTTCTCGGCGGTGCGCGCGCGGCCGTACGCGGACGTGTCGCAGTTCCCCGAGCTGCAAAAGGTCACGGCGCAATGGGGGATGATCCGCGACGAAGCGCTGAAGCTGTTCGACGAGGGTTACATCCGTGCGGCGGCGAGTCACAACGACATCGGCTTCAACACGTTCTTCCGCACCGGCTGGAAGCGGTTCTATCTGAAATGGTACGGCGACTTCCTGCCGTCAGCCGCTGCGCTGTGCCCGCGCACGACCGAGCTGCTCGCCGGCATCCCTTCGGTGAACGCCGCGATGTTCACGTTGCTGCCGCCCGGCAGCCGGCTAGGCGCGCATCGCGATCCGTTTGCCGGCTCGTTGCGTTATCACCTCGGTCTGGTCACGCCAAATTCACCCGAGTGCTTCATAGTCGTGGACGGCGAGAAGTACTACTGGAAGGACGGCGAAGCGGTGATGTTCGACGAGACGTACATCCACACGGCGGAGAACCGCACTGACGTCACCCGGGTGATTCTGTTCTGCGACGTCGAGCGGCCGCTGTCCAACCGGCTGGTGCGCGCGCTCAACCGGACGTTCGGGCGCAGCATGATCAAGGCTGCCGCGACGCAGAACATGCCGGGCGAGCATGTCGGCGCGCTGAACCGCGTGTTCGAGCACGTCTACAAGATCCGCATCCTGGGCACGCGCATCAAGGCGTGGAACCGTCCGGTGTACTACCTGGTCAAGTGGCTGCTGATTGCAGCTGTAATGTACGCGATCCTGGTGTAAGGAAACCGCGGCTGCAGCCCGCGCGTTGTAAATGCGATTACTGACGCAAAGCGGGAGCTCTTCCGGCGGGAGGAGGCGTATGAGTGACATCAAGGCGCGCGAAGGTCAGTGGTACGCCGACCGCGCCAACCACGAGTTCTTCCTCGTCATTGCGGTCGACGAGACGGACGGCCTCATCGATGTGCGCGACCGCTACGGCGATATCGACGAGTTCGATCTCGACGAATGGGACTCAATGGACCTGGTGATCTGTTCCGCGCCCACGGAATGGTGGCAGGAAGAGGAGCCGGACAGCGACGAAGGTGACGGCGTCGACAGCAGCTCTCACCACTTCAGATCGTCGGGCACCACGTAGTCTTTGTACGGATCGTCTTCGGACGGTGTGCCACCTGCGGAGTCCTGTAGGACGATCACGGCGCGCGCATCGTAGCCGCGAATGCGTTCGGCGATGTCACGGGGCACCACGTCGTGCTTGCCTTCGCAGCGGACGATCATCACCTCGCCACTCGTGAGTCGCTCGCGCAACTGCGCGTCGACCGCCAGGCGCCGCACTTTGCCGCGGGCCACGAAGTTGAAATATTCGTCGGTCTCCAGCTTAGGCAGGCGGTGCTGCTCGATCAGCTGCTTGATCTGCGTCCAGCGTTCTTTGCGATCCGCTTCTTCCTGGCGACGCTGCTGCAACGCCTGGGCACGCGCAGCTTTCTCTGCCTGGCTGGCAGCTTGAGCTGCCTGAGCCTGCGCGATGCGTTGCTGCTCCTTCGCTCTGCGCTCCGCGTGCTCCTTCGCCCTGCGCTCATCCTGCTCGGCCTTTTTCTTGCCGAGTCCCGCGGCCAGCAGCTGCTCGCGCAACGACATGCTCATGGATCGATCTCGAACGGGGAGGAGCGAACTATAGGTCAATCGGCAGCGGGGGGCCAGCGCCGCGCCCAGCGCAATTTGGCCGGTTTTTCCAGCTGCTTGAGCGCGTACTCGGCCTGCAGCGCCAGCGAGCGGCTCGCGAATGGTTGCGCACCGAGCACCCGCAAGGGCTTGTTCGCGCGTGTGAACTTCGAAGCCTTGCCGGCGGCGTGCAGGCGGAAGCGTGCCGCGACGTCGAGCGCGATCCCGGCATACGTCCGCCCGTCGGCACAAGCAAGTAAGTAAAGCCACCAGACCTTTTCGGGTTCGGCCACCGTCAACGTCTTCCCGCAAACAGGCTCGCAACGTCTGCGCTGTCGAGCGGCCGCCACTTGCCGGGCGCCAGGTCGCCCAACGTCAATCCGCCGATGCGGCTGCGATGCAGCGCTTCGACATGATTGCCGACGGCAGCGAACATGCGGCGCACCTGATGATAGCGCCCTTCGGTAACCGTCACCCGCGCCCGGCGGGGTTCGAGCACTTCGAGTACCGCCGGCGCCAGGGGCGCGCGCTCGGATTCGAGCATCAGCTTGCCGCTGGCGAAAATCGCGCCGGCGTCGCCGCGCAGGTCGCGAGCGAGAGTGGCTTCGTAGACTTTCTCCAGCTGAGAGCGCGGCGAGACGATCCGGTGCAGCAGCGCACCGTCGTCGGTCATCAACAGCAGGCCAGTCGTGTCGCGGTCGAGGCGGCCGACGGTCGCGAGCGTCGGCGAGCGCCGCCGAAAGCGCGGCGGAAACAGATCGTAGACGAGCGTGCCGGCATCGCTGGTCGAGCAGGTGTAACCGGCTGGCTTGTGCAGCATCAGCAGCAGGCCGGGCGATGGATCGAGCGGCGCGCCGTCGACGCGTACGCGCTGCGGCTCGATGACCTCTTCGATCTCGAGCTCGCGACCGTCGGCGTCGGTGATGCGACCGTCGCGAAACATCGCCGTCACTTCCTTGCGGCTGCCGTAACCCAGGTTCGCGATCAGCTTGAGCAGCTTCACGAGCGCTTCGCCTTGCGCGCCTCGACGATCTTGAAGCCATGCTGCTGGATCACGATGCGGACCCGGTCGAAGCCGGCGCCGAGCGCTTGCTCGTAAGGCAGGTGGCGATTCGCGACCAGCCACAGTCGGCCGCCGGGCTGCAGTGCTTGCGCGGCTGCCGCAATGAAGCGACGACCGATATCGGGGCGATCGGCGCGCGCATGCGTGTGAAACGGCGGATTGCAAACGATCACGTCGTAACGAGCCGTCAGGCCGGCGGTCACATCCTGCCAGCAGTAACGAATGACGTCGGGAGTCGCGACTGCCGACAGATTGATGCGTGCGAGCTCGAGCGCACGACCCTCGGCTTCGTACACGTCCAATGCCACGATCCCGGCGCAGCGCTGCAGCAGCTCGACCGACAGATAGCCGAACCCGGCGCCGAGATCGGCGGCACGCCCGGCGAGATCCGGCGGCAAGTGCTCGGCGAGCAGTTGCGAGGCAACGTCGATCCTGTCCCACGCGAACACGCCGGGCCGGCTGACGAATCGACCGCCGTCGATCGGCCGCACCGCGTCCAGCTGCAGCCACTGTTCGACGAGCGCGGCATCGTGCGGCTCAGCGAGCGGCGCGCTCCAGAACACGCGGCATTTGTTCTTGGTCAACGTCGTGACCGTGCCGACGATGCGTTCGAGGTCGGCTTCGCCCGAACGCGCGCCCTCGTCGTTACTCATACAGGCGACGATGCGTCCGCCCCGCTCCGTCAATCGCAAGGCGCGAGCGAGCAGTGCGCGGGCTTCGTCGCGCTGGCGCGGCGGCAGCACCAGGACGAGGGGAAATGTGTGGGTGACAGTGTCGAGATCGTCTGTGAGGACGCGCAGCTGCAAACGTTCGAGAGCCGCGGCGTCGGGCGCGAACGTCTGGTGACAAACCAAGCCGGGCCACGCACGCGCGTGGAGTGGAGCACCGGCACGTGCGCGCAAAAAGAGCGCACCGCCCTCGGGCCACGCCAGGTGACCTTCTAGGAACGGCAGGAAAAGAGTTTCGAGCGGCCGATCTTCGCTGCGATCAGCGCACATCGAACACTACGGCGACGGGTTGCATCGCCGTAGTGTAGCGGTTGCCGATCGAGCTATTGCTGCTGCGGCTGTGGCGGCTGCTGGTCCGGAGGAGTCGTCTGGTCGCCCGGCGGCGGCGTAGTGCTGTCGCTGGGCGGCGGCTGATCCGGAGGCGGAGTCGCGGGTGCTGCCGTCTGGTCCGCAGGCGGAGTCGGGTTGTCCTGGTGGGCGGTTTTCGAGCAGCCGGCTGCAAACAACAGCGCGGCGGCGCACAGGGTAATCAATGCACGCATGAGCGGGTCCTCACTGAAAGGGAAGGTGCACCCGTAGTAAAGCGGTAGCCGCGCGAGAGTTCCGCGTTGCCACGGCGCAGACGCTCCTATACTTTTTCGCGGGTGTTTCGGTTCCGCAGCGCCGGCAAATCGCGTGCAGTAATCCCTGCGATTCCCGGCACTTCGGAAAATTGCGTACAGGGAACTTTGCGCCGGTGTGCGAGTTTCATGGACGACTTCGACGTGCACGCTCGCTGACAACCCACAAACTGGCTCATGAACGATATCGGTCGCTTGCTGCGCACCGCCGCACGCGTTTCGCGCACGCGGTACCCGGGCTTCATCTTCGGCCTGCCGCTCGCGCGCGGCGAGATTCCGGTGTTCACGTATCACGACGTGGAAACCCAGGTGTTCGCGCGCGACCTGGAGTTCCTGCACAGCAACGGCTATCGCACGCTGTCGCTGGAGGAATATCTGGCTGCGCGCAATGGCGGCCATCGGCCGGCGCGTGCCGTGCTGCTCACGTTCGACGATGCGCGCAAGAGTTTCTGGACAGTCGCGATGCCGCTGCTGCGCACCTTCGAAGCACGCGCCGCCCTGTTCGTGCCCACCTACTGGATGACGCCGCCGGCGCAGCCCGCGGACGATCTGTTCATGTCCTGGCAGGAAGTGCGCGCGTGCGTCGAGTCGGGTCTGGTCGAGGTGCAATCGCACGCGCATCGCCATGCCCTCGTCGCGACTGCGCCTCAGCTCGTCGACTTCGCTCACCCGCGAGCGCTCGCGCGCTACGACATCTACGACTGGCCGATGCGCGAGCTCGACGGCGACGAGGAGCTGGGCCGCCCGGCGCCGGGCACGCCTATCTACCGTTCGACGCCGCTGCTGTCCGCGACACGGCGCTTCGTCGAGAACGGCGAGATCACGCAGGCATGCCGCGAGCTGGTCGAGCGCTGCGGCGCCGAGCAGTTCTTCGCGCAGCCGCAATGGCGCCGGCAACTCGAGCACCTGCACCGCCAGCTGAGCGAGCGGCTGCTCGGGCGCTACATGGACGCGGACGCGTTCCGTGCGCTCGTCGCATCGGAGTTCGAGCTGAACCGCGAGCAGTTCCGCAAGCACCTCGGCGTCCCGCCAAACTGCATCGCGTATCCGTGGATGCTCGGCTCGCCACTGTCGCTGGAGCTCGCGAAGCGCCACGGCATCCGCTCTGCGTTCGGAGTCGCGCTCGACTACGGCGCCGAACGACGGCGCGCGCATCTGCCGATCCCCGTGTACGGCCGGCTGAAGTGCGACTGGCTGCAGTTCCTGCCGGGCCGCCGGCGCTCGAACGTGCTCGCAGCAGTCGGCCGCAAGCTGTCCGGCATCGCCAAGCTGCAGCACCTCGCCCATTGATCGCCGCAGCACCAGCAATGAGCAATCGCACGATCGGCGTGATGGGTCGGCTCCTCGATCAGGACGATGGGCTCGGCGTGTACGGCCTGCAGCTGTTGCGCGAGCTGCTGCGCCTCGATCCGCACACTCGCTATCTGATCCTGCTCGACACCGCGAAGTCGCAGCACTTGTTCCGCGAATTCGGCAATGCGGAGACGCGTGTGCTGCCGGCGCGCAGCAAGCTCTACTGGGATCAAGTCGTGGTGCCGCGCGCGGCCCGCCGCTACGGCGCCGACTTGATCTTCAACCCGAAATTCTCGATCCCGCTGTTCACGCGCCTGCCCTGCGTGTTCGTGCAGCAGGGCTCGGACTGGTACATCAACCCGGGCAACTATCCGTGGTGGGACAATCTCTACATCCGGTTGATGTTGCCGCTCTACAGCTTGAAGGCGACGCGCACGCTGGCGATCTCGCAGGCGACGCTCGACGACCTGGCGAAATACACCTGCATCAACGTGCGCGATTCCGTCGTGAGCTACGCGGGCGTCGGCCAGAACTTCACCGGCGAGCGCGACGAAGCAGCGCTCGCGCAGTTCCGAGCCGAGCATCGACTGCCGGCGCGCTTCATCCTGACGGTGGCGCGTGCGCTGCACGTCGGACACAAGCACATGCCGCACTACCCCGGTGGCAACAACGAGCGCCTGATTCGCGGCTATCAGCGCTATCGCCGCGCCGGCGGCAAGCTACCGCTGGTGGTGATCGGCAAGTGCATCGACGAATATCTGCGGGCGCGCGGCTTTACGGACGCGGATCTTGCCGACGTCCAGTTCCTCGGCTTCGTGCCGAACGCGCGCATTCATCTCGCGTATCAGCTCGCGGAATGCTTCGTGCTCGCGACCCTTTGCGAAAGCTTCGGCATCCCGATCGTCGAGGCGTTCGCCTGCGGTTGCCCGGCGATCGTGCCATCGACCTGCGCCGCACCGGAGATCGCGGGCGGCGCAGCGCGTCTGATCGACCCGCTCAGCGAAGCAGACATCGCCGATGCGCTGACCGAAGTGACCGGGTCCGCGGACCTGCAGCACCGCCTGCGCGAGCTCGGGCTCCACCGCGTGCAGAGCCTCACCTGGCGCGAAACGGCACGACGTACGCTGTCCGTGTTCAACGAGATCGTGCCGGTCGAGGTGTCGCCGCGTGCCGAAACGGCACCGCTGTGAGCAGGGTCAGCCCGCCATGAAATTCTGGCTGCGCATCGCTCTTTCGATTGCACTGGTCGTGCTGCTGTTCACCTATGTGGTGGACGCGCGCGAGGTCGTGCACATCCTGCAGCGCTTCGACGCGGGATATCTGCTGCTCGCGATCGCGGTCGTGACGCTGGACCGCATCCTCATGACGTTCAAGTGGACACTGCTGTTGCGGGCGCAGGGATATCGTCTGCCACTCCTGCAAGGCGTGACGATCTACTGCACGTCGATGGTCTGGGGCATGGCGCTGCCCGCGACGGTCGGTGCCGACGCGATCCGCGCCGTGATGGTGACGAGGCGCGGCTTCAACGGCACCGACGTCGTCACCTCGATCGTAATCGAGCGCATGGTGGGCTTCGTGCTGGCCCTCGCGCTCGGGCTCGTGAGCCTCGCCATCCTGCGCACGATCGGCGTGCTCGATGGGCGATTCGACATCGCGCTGTACCTCGGCGTCGCGATGCTCGTGGGCGTTACCACGCTGCTGGTCGCGGCACTCAACGAGCGGCTGGTCGGCAAGGTCGTGGCGTGGCTGCCGCGCTTCGTGCGCGAGTCGAAGGTCATGCAGTACCTGGACCGCTTCGCCGCCGCTTATCGCGCGCTCGGCGGGGCGCGCAGCACGATCGTGCAGTTCAGCGCGCTGACCGTGCTGGAGCAGGTGTTCGCGGTCATCTTCCCCTGGACCCTGGCGCTGGGGCTCGGCATCCCGGTCGACCTGTTGCTGCTGCTCGGCGTCCTGCCGATCAGCACGTTGATCTCGCGCCTGCCGATCTCGTTCGACGGGCTCGGCGTATTCGAGGCGGTGTTCGTGGGCTTGCTGGTGCTCGCGGGCGTCGACGGCTCAGCCGCGCTGGCGATCGCGATCAGCGGCCGCATCATCCAGCTGTGCGCCTTCCTGCCGTGGTGGTTCGTGCACGTCGTGCGCTCGGGCGCCGTGGGCCCGCCATCCGCCTCGAAAGAGCTGCCGATCAACTGAGCAGCTTCTCCGCCGCAGCCAGCAGCACGCAGACCGCGACGCCTTCCGCCGCCTGTGCAATTTCCCCCGGCTCGGGAAAAGTCGGTGCGATGCGGATCGTGCTGTCGCGCGGATCGTTGCCGTGCGGGTGCGTCGCGCCCGCCGGCGTGAGCTCGACGCCGGCCTCCTTCGCGAGCTTCACCACCTGCTTCGCACAGCCGTCCAGCACATCGAGCGTGATGAAGTATCCGCCGCGTGGGTCCGTCCAGCGTGCAACGCCGGTGCCCGCCAGATTGGACTCGAACGTTGCGCGGACCTGCGCGAACTTCGGCCCGATGATCGCGCGATGGCGGTCCATCAGCCGCTCGATCCCTGCCGCGTTCTGCAGCAGCCGCAGGTGGCGCAGCTGGTTGACTTTGTCGCCGCCGATCGTGCGCTTCTCCATGCGCTTCAGATACCAGGCGACATTGTCCTTCGAACCGCCGAACAGGCCGAAGCCCGAGCCGGCGAGCGTTACCTTCGAAGTCGAGCCGAAGATGAATGCGCGGTTGGGATTGCCGTGGCGCGCGCACGCGGCGTCGATGTTCGCGATGCGGATGCGTTCCGGCGTCAGGTGATGCACGGCATAGGCGTTGTCCCAGAACAGCCGGAAGTCCGGCGCCGCCGTCGGCATGCGCGCGAGCCGTTCGACAGTTTCCGGCGAGTACACGGCTCCGGACGGGTTGCTGTACTTCGGCACGCACCACATGCCTTTGATCTGCGGATCCGCCGCGACCAGCTGCTCCACGGCGTCCATATCGGGACCGTCGTCGTGTAACGGCACGGTGAGCATCTCGATGCCGAACTCGTTGCAGATGGAGAAGTGCCGGTCGTAACCGGGCACTGCACAGATGAAAGCGATGCGCGACTCTTTCGACCATGGCCGGGCGCTGTCGCAGGTTCCCTTGAGCAGGGCATACACGACGGCATCGTGCATCAGACCGAGACTGGTATTGCCGCCGAGGACCACGCGATCGGGCGTCACGTCGTAGATCGGCGCGAGCAACGCCCGCAGCTCCGGCAGGCCTTGCAGCTCGCCGTAGTTGCGGCAGTCGATGGCGCCGGACATGTAGTCGCGCGAGCCGGGCATCTCCAGCAGCTCGTTGCACAGATCCAGCTGTGCCGACGAGGGTTTGCCCCGTGTCAGGTTCAGTTTCAGACCGCGCGCGGCAAAGGCCTGGTAGCGTTCGCGGATTCGCTGGTGATAGGCGCGCAATTCATCCGCGCGCAGCGTCGTGAGCTGAGGCATGGAAGTCCTGGAGATCGGCCTGGAAATCGTCTCGCGGAGCCCAGATCATAGCGGAACAGCGCGCCGGCCGGCGCGCCAGTAACCGAGGACCAGACCATGAGCTCCTGGAAACGACGAGCAGTCGCCGCGACGGCCGTGTGCGGCATCATGCTGATCCTTTGGGGAACCGTCGGTCGCCTGGCCGTCTCCGCGGCGGAGCGGCCCGCGGAGATCCCGCCGCCGGCGCTGGACAACCCGAAAGCGGCCGGCCCGCCGCAGACGGTGGTGCTGGCTGGCGGATGTTTCTGGGGAGTGCAGGCGGTATTTCAGCACCTGAACGGCGTGCAGCGGGCGCTGTCCGGCTACGCGGGCGGCGAGCGCGCCACGGCCGAATATGAAATCGTGAGCAGCGGACGAACCGGGCACGCCGAGTCGGTGCAGGTCACGTTCGATCCGAACGTCGTCTCTTACGGCGAGATCCTGCAGGTGTTCTTCTCGGTCGCTCACGACCCGACGCAGCTCAACCGGCAGGGGCCGGACAGCGGCACGCAGTACCGTTCGGCGATCTTCTACGCGGACGAGCAACAGAAACAGATCGCGACGGCGTACATCGCGCAGCTGGACCAGACCGGGAAGTTCCGCAAGCAGATCGTCACGCGCGTCGATCCGCTGCAGGGCTTTTACGCCGCCGAAGGCTATCACCAGGATTATCTGGTCAAGCACCCGAACGACCCCTACATCGTGTTCAACGACCTGCCGAAGGTGCGCAATTTCGAGCGCACGCTGCCCAAGCTGTATCGCGCCGAGGCGGTTACACTCGGGCGATGAACGTCCTCATCGTCGGCGCCGGTGCAGTCGGCGCGCTGTTCGGATCGGCGCTCGCGCGTCAGGGCGCACGAGTCAGCGTCGTCTGCCGCTCGGACTACGATGCGGTCAGCCGCGACGGATATGACATCCGCAGCAAGAGCTTCGGCGACCATCGATTCCGCCCCGACCAGGTCTATCGCAATGTCGCGGACTGCCGCGAGCCGCCCGATTACCTGCTGCTGACTTCGAAGGTGCTCGAGAGCGTCGACCGCGCCGCGCTGATCCGGCCGGCGGTCGGCCCGCGCACTGTCATCGTGCTCATTCAGAACGGTGTCGATATCGAGCCACCGGTCGCCGAGGCATTTCCGGACAACGAGCTGCTGAGCAGCCTCGCATTCGTCGCGGTCGGGCGCGGCGGGCCCGGGCAGGTCAATCACCTGTCCCTCGGTTCGCTGATCCTCGGTCGTTATCCGGCTGGCGTCACGCCGGCGGCACAAGCGATTGCGGCGGCCTTCGAGGCCGGCAACGTCCCTTGCAAGCTGACCGAGAACGTCATCGGCGCCCGTTGGCAAAAGGCTGTCTGGAACGCGGTCTTCAATCCCATCTCGATCCTGGGCGGCGTGCTCGACACGAACGCGATGCTGCGGACCGACGCGGAAGTCGAGTTCGCGCGGCGTGCGATGCAGGAGGTCTGCGACGTGGCGCAGGCAGCGGGCCATCCGCAAAGCCCGAGCCTCATCGAGCAGATGCTCGCGACGACGCGAGCCATGCCGGCCTACAAGACCAGCATGGCGCTGGATTACGAGAACGGGCGGCCGATGGAAATCGAGGCGATCCTCGGCAACACCGTGCGCGCGGCGCGCAAGGTAGGTGTGGCGACGCCGAATCTCGACGCGATCTACGCCCTGTCGAAAATGGTCGCCGGGAAATGACGCTGTAGGTCGGCCGCTCCAGCGCATCCTGCGTCCGCCATTCGCGCATCCATGCGCAGCAGGCTTCAGCCCGACTTCTTCTTCGCCAGCGCCTTGGGCGGCTGCCGGACCGTGTGCAGCACGTTATCCGCCACGCGCGACATCCAGCCGCCCGAATACAGCATCATTTTCAGCACGTGCAGGAGCACCTGGCCGGGCCCTTCGACGGCTAGGCGGCAGTCCTCTTCGATCTTGCAGTTTTGCATCTCGAACAGGCCATTGCCCTCGATGATCAGGCTGGCGTCCTTGAAGTGACATTCGACGAAGGACTTGCCGTCCAGCACCACGCGCTGGCCGGTGAACGTTTTGCCGCGGACTGTTTTCATGAGCCAAGTCAGGTGCCGGGGGCAGGACCCCCGGCACCGTAATGCCTCCTACTTGCCCTTGCGCGCCTTCTTGGCGGCCTTCTTCTTGCCGCCCGAGCGCTTCTTGGCCGTCTTGCGGCCGCCCTTCTTCGCGGCCTTGCGGGCCGGGCGCTTCGCGCTCTTGGCCGCAGCCTTTTTCTTGGCCGCTTTTTTGGCCGCCTTCTTCTTCGGCGCACTCTTCTTGGCAGGGGCCTTCTTCGCAGCAGCTTTCTTCGGTGCTGCTGCCTTCGGCGCTGCCGCCGGCTTGGCAGGCTCGGCCGCCGGTGCGGCGGGCGCAGCAGGCGCCGCCGCTGGAGCAGCCGCGGGCTTCAGATCTGCCGCCAGCGTATGAACCGCGAACATGGCGCCATACGGATCGACGAACTGCGCGATCCAGTCGCCGCCCGGGACTTCCATCGGACCGTTGATCAGCGTGGCGCGCGCGCCCTTGGCTCGCTTGACGGCGTCGTTCACATCCTTGACGCGGATGTAGCCGAGCCAGCCCGGGCCGCCGGGCATTTCCGCCGGCTTGTTGAACATGCCGCCGCGCTGGACGCCGTTGCTGCCGAAGAGCACGTACTTGCCCATCGCGCCCATGTCGTGCTCGGCCATCTTCTCCCAACCGAAGACCGCCGAGTAAAAGTCGACCGCTGCCTTCCAATCGGTGGTGGCCAGCTCGTGCCAGGAGAACTCACCGCGCTTCGGCGGCGACTCCTTACCGGCATCCTGGGAGCTCTGATAGACGGCGATCGCCGCGCCCTGCGGATCGGCCAGCACCGCGTACTTGCCGCCGTTCGGGATCGAGGTGATTTCCTTCGTCACGCTGCCGCCGCGGCTCTTGGCCGCCTGGACAGTCGCTTCGATGTCGGGTGTGCCGACGTAGTGCAGCCAGTGCGGCGTACCCGCCGCCTGCGCCACCGAGCCGCCGATCGGGCCGCTGCCGGCAGCGAACATCTGGTAGGAGGGATCGTGCTCAAAGGGCTGCGTTTTCCAGCCGACCACCTTCGAGTAGAAGGCATGTGCACCGCTCGTGTCCGGCGTCATCAGCTCATGCCAGACAAATCGGCCACGTACTGTGTTGTCTGCCATCACGATCTCCCTCGAGAGTAAGTTGATTGTTGGGGACGGAAGCCGTTCGAAAACGTGAGCGCGGGAGCATACTCTGCTCGCCGCCGCAAATGTAAGCACGTTGCAGCGGCACGCCGTGCGGTACTTGCGAAAACTTCGGCGTGAGGTACAAAGAAAAATATGACAACAATGGGTGGCCCGCGCCTCTCGCGACGGGCATTCGTAACGGCGGCCGGCGTAGTACTGACAGCGGTCGCTGTGCCGGCACTCGCAGCCGAAACCGGCGGCGCGCTGCAGATCTGGTTCATTCGCCACGCCGAGAGCGAGATCAACATCCCCGGCAATCCGCGTCCGGTAGCCGATGGCGGGATGACGTATCCGCTGACCCGCAAAGGCGTCGAGCAGGCCAAATCGCTGGCGGAAGCGACTGCGGATGCACCGATCGTGGCCGTCTATACCAGCACTTATCTGCGCGCGGTGCAGACTGCGGACGCCGTTGCTTTCCGTCACGACCTGACGTTGTCGCTGGCGCCCGAGGCGGTCGAGGTCGACCTCGGCATCAAGCCCGGCTCGCCCGAGGATCCGCGAGCTGTATACGTGGAGCTGGCGCGCAAGTGGACAGTCGATAAGGACCTCGAAGCACGCCACGGCGAGGGCGAGAGTTTCGCCGACGTGCAGCGGCGCTTCCTGCCGTTCGTGCGCGAGGTCATGAACCGCCACGCGCAGGACAGCGGGGTGGTCGTAATCGTGGCCCACGCTGCCACGCTCGGCTTCATGGTGCCGGCACTGGCGAGCAACGTGCCGGCCGACTATGCCCTGCTCCATCCGATGCCGAACACCGGCATCATCAAGACCGAGCTGCGCGACAGCCGCCTCTTTTGCATCGACTGGCTGGGCATCCAGAGCGAGGAGCTCGGCAGCAAAGAGCCGTAGGTCGGGCTGTAGATCGGGCTTCAGCCCGACTCTTGCTATCCTTTCCCGATGCGTAAATCCCTCTGGATCCTCGTCGCCTTGAGCGGCGCGTTCGCCGTCGGCGGTATCGCCCTGCACCGGGGCGAGACCATCAATGCCATGTGGCTGGTCGTGGCCGCGGTCTGCGTGTACGCGATCGGCTACCGCTTCTACAGCGCCTGGGTCATGGCGCGCGTGCTGAGCGCGGACGCGGGCCGGGCAACCCCTGCCCTGCGCCTGAACAACGGCCGCGATTTCATGCCGACGCATCGCTGGATCGTGTTCGGCCATCATTTCGCGGCGATCGCCGGCCCCGGCCCGTTGATCGGCCCGACGCTCGCGGCCCAGTTCGGCTACCTCCCCGGCACGCTGTGGATCCTGGTCGGCGCAGTGCTCGGCGGCTGCGTCCAGGACATGACCATCCTGTTCATGTCCACGCGCCGCGACGGCCGCAGCCTCGGCCAGATGGCGCGCGACGAGCTCGGCCCGGTCGGCGGCCTGGCGGCGATCATCGGCACGCTGACGATCATGATCATCCTGATCGCCGTGCTCGGACTGGTGGTCGTGAACGCCATGAAACACAGCCCGTGGGCCACGGCGACTGTGTTCGCGACGATCCCGATCGCTGTGCTGATCGGGCTGTACCTGCGCAATATCCGTCCCGGACGCGTGCTCGAAGGCTCGCTCATCGGCATCGCGCTGCTGTTGTTCGCAGTGGTCGGCGGTGGCTGGGTGGACCACCATCCAACGCTGCGCGCGCTGTTCGACATGGACAGCAAGCCGCTGGCGTGGTTCGTGATCGGCTACGGCTTCATCGCGGCCGTGTTGCCGGTGTGGCTGCTGCTCGCGCCGCGCGATTACTTGTCGACGTTCCTCAAGCTCGGCACGGTGTTGCTGCTCGCGATCGCCGTCGTGCTGATGCGTCCGGAAATCAAGATGCCGGCGATCACGCAGTTCGTCGACGGCACCGGTCCGATCTTCGGCGGCGCGCAATTCCCGTTCGTGTTCATCACCATCGCGTGCGGCGCGATCTCGGGTTTTCACGCGCTCGTGTCGAGCGGCACGACGCCGAAGCTCATCGGCAGCGAAACCGACGTGCGGCTGATCGGCTACGGCAGCATGATGCTGGAGTCCTGCGTCGCGATCATGGCGATGATCGCCGCGACGCTGCTCGAGCCGGGCGTGTACTTCGCGATCAACAGCGGGCCGGGCGTGGTCGGTGCGACGGCGGACGCGGCGGTCGCGACGATCAGCTCGTGGGGTTTCCCGGTCACTGCCGAGCAGATGCACGAGCTCGCGCGCGAGATGGGCGAGTCGACGCTGTTTGCGCGTACCGGCGGCGCCCCGTCACTCGCAGTCGGCATGGCGAGCATCTTCTCCAGCGCCTTCGGCCAGGGGTTGCTCGCGCTCTGGTATCACTTCGCGATCATGTTCGAGGCGGTGTTCATTCTGACGACGCTCGATGCGGGCACGCGCGTCGGCCGCTTCATGCTGCAGGATGCGCTCGGCCACGTGTGGAAGCCGATGGCACAGACCTCGTGGTATCCGTCGGTGCTGATCGCCAGCGGACTGGTCGTCGCCGGTTGGGGTTATTTCCTGTACATCGGCGTCGTCGATCCGAACGGCGGCATCAACATTCTCTGGCCGCTGTTCGGCATCGCCAACCAGCTGCTCGCGGGCATCGCGCTGTGCGTAGCCACCGGTATTCTGGTGAAGAGCGGCAAGTTGCGTTACGCGTGGGTGACGGCGGTGCCGCTCGCGTGGCTGGCAATCGTCACGACGACGGCAACGTGGCAGAAAGTAGTGTCCTCCGACGTGCGCGTCGGTTTCCTGGCAGCCGCGGAGCAACTCGCGAACAAGCTGGCTTCCGGCGTACTCAGTCCGGAGCAGGCCGCGGTAGCCCCGAAGCTGATCTTCAATCAGCGCCTCGACGCGGCGCTCGCAATGCTGCTCGTGGCGATTTTGTGGATCGTGATCGCAGACATGCTGCGCGTGAGCTGGCGCGTCGTTAAAGGACTGCCGGTGCTGCCGAGCTCCGAAGCGCCGGCGGTCGCGCTGGCGGAGGTACGGACATGAAGCGGCGGTTGGTAGATTTGTGGAAGGTGCTGCGGGCGCTGGCGACGGACGATGCGTACGAGCGATATCTGGCGCACCACGCGGAGGCGCATGGAAAGGCAAAGCCGATTGGGCGCAGTGAGTTTTATCTGCGGCAGCAGCAAAGCAAATGGAGCGGCGTCTCCAGATGCTGCTGAGACCGGAGTCAGGCTGAAGCCTGACAGCTACACCACGAACCCCTGCTTCGCGATCGGCAGCGCTCTGATCCGCTTCCTCGTCGCCGCGTAAATCGCGTTACACACCGCCGGTGCGACCAGCGCGACGGCCGGCTCGCCCATGCCGCCGGGTTTCTCGGTGCTGTCCACGACGTACACCTCGATCTGCGGCGTCTCGTTCATGCGCAGCATTCGATAGTCGTCGAAGTTCTGTTCCTTCACGCGGCCGTTCGCGATATTCACCTCGCCGAACAACGCGGCGGTGAGTCCGAACACGATGCTGCCTTCGGCCTGCTGATGCACGATCGTCGGGTTCACCATCTGCCCGCAGTCGATCGCACACACGATGCGATGGACCTTGAGCTTATTGCCTTCCACCGACACTTCCGCCACCTGCGCGATGTACGTGTCGTAGCCCGACATCAGCGCGATGCCCTGGTGGTGGCCGCTCGGCGCACGTCCCCAGCCGGCCTTCTTCGCTGCCGTGTCCAGCACCATCTGCCAGCGTGCCTGCTTGTCGAGCATGCCGTGGCGGAACTCGTACGGATCGGCCTTGTTCTCGTACGCGAGCTCGTCCATGAAGCTCTCGACGGTGAAGCAGTTCAGCGCGTGGCTGACCGAGCGCCAGTAGCCGACGTCGATGCCGATCTCGTGCTGCAGATAGTCGACGTACACGTTCGGCACGTCGTACGGGAAGTTGTGGGCCGCTTCCACTGCGAACGGATCGACCTCGCCCTTGGCGACGGCCGCCGGGAACCAGCGCGAAGTGATCGACGGCGCGACGAGATGAATCTTGACGGCTTGCAGCTTGCCGCCGGAATCGAATGATCCCGTGAGCGTGTTGCGCGCCGGCGGACGGTACTTGTCGTGGGTCATATCGTCTTCGCGCGTCCACAGCAGCTTCACCGGCTTGTTCACGGCCTTCGCGCATTCGACGGCCGCCGGAATGAAGTCGCCTTCCAGCCGCCGGCCGAAGCCGCCGCCGAGGAACGTCGTGTGCACGAATACTTTCTCGGGCGGCAGTCCCGCTGCCTGCGCCGCTGCGCCCTGCGCGATCTGCTGAACCTGCGTCGGCACGTAGATGTGGCAGCCGTCGTCGCGGAACTCGGCAGTGCAGTTCTGCGGCTCCATCGTCGCGTGCGCGAGCAGCGGCAGCTCATACGTCGCCTCGAAGTGCCGGCCTGATTTGAGCGCGGCTTCGACATCGCCGTCCTTGCGCACCTCCTTGCCTTTGCCGCTCGCAGCGGAGCGCAGTCCCGCGCTGATCGCAGCGTTCGTCAGTTTCGCGTTCTTTCCCGGCGTCCACTCGACCTGCAGCGCGTCGCGGGCCTGCTTCGCTTGCCACCACGAGTCGGCAATCACCGCGACGCCGGAAGACGTCTGCAGCACCTGCTTCACGCCCGGCATGCCTTGCGCGGCATCGGCCTTGAAACTCTTGACGCTGGCGCCGAGCTCCGGCGGCTGAGCCAACGCCGCGTACAGCATGTCCGGCAAGCGCACGTCGATGCCGAACTGCGCAGTGCCGTCCACCTTGGACGGCGTATCCAGGCGCGGTTGCGGCTTGCCGATGTACTTGAACTCGTTGCGAGTCTTGAGTTGCACGTTCTCGGGCTTCGGCAGCGCTGCCGCCGCTTCCGCGAGCTCGCCGAACGATTTGCGGCGGCTGGTGAACACGACGTAGCCGTCGGCGACCGAGCACGACTGCGGCGGCGCGCCCCAGTCTTTCGCTGCCGCGCTGATCAGTCTCATGCGCGCTTCCGCGCCGGCCATGCGCAGCTTCTCCCACGCGTCGCGCACGCTGGTGCTGCCGCCGGTGACCTGGCCGCCCAGCAGATTGTTGATGTACTCCTTGCCGGGCGGCGCGAATTCGACTTTGACGCTCGATGGCGCAACGCCGAGCTCTTCGGCGATCAGCGTCGGCAGCGCGGTATAGACGCCCTGGCCCATCTCGGAACGATCGCAGAGGACGGTGATCGAGCCGTCGGTGCCGATTCTCAACCACGCATTCGCAGTGACCTGCTTCACGGGCCCCGCGTTCTTCGCCGCTTGTTCCGGCTTGCTGCACGCGGGTAGATACACCGCGATGACCAGACCGCCCGCGGCCGTCGCGGCCGATTTCAGAAAGCTGCGACGGGAAATGTCGTCATGAGGGAGGCGCATCATGTCAGCCACCCTCCTTGCCACTCAGCTCGGCCGCGCGATGAATCGCTTTGCGAATGCGCGGGTAGGTGCCGCAACGGCAGATGTTGCCGGACATCGCACTGTCGATATCGGCGTCCGAAGGCTTCGGGTTTTGTTTGAGCAGCGCCGCGGCCGCCATGATCTGACCGGACTGGCAGTAGCCGCACTGGGGCACGTCGATCTCGATCCACGCCTGCTGCACTGGGTGGCTGCGGTTGCTCGACAGACCTTCGATCGTCGTAATGGATTTCCCGGCAACACTCTCCGCCGGCGTGATGCAGGCGCGTGTGGGCGCACCGTCGACATGCACCGTGCAGACACCGCATAAAGCCTTGCCGCAACCGTATTTGGTGCCGGTCAGCCCGAGCGTATCGCGCAACACCCACAGCAGCGGCGTGTCGCCTGCGACATCGACATCCTGAGCCTGACCGTTGATCGTAAGCTTGATCATGTGGGTCCCCCGTGCGCCGCGATGGCTCGTCGTTGTGGTGCGTACTATACGCCGCGGCCGGGCAACGGGCGCTGCACCGCAGTTCGGGTTATGCGGATCCGCCGCTTGTCCAAGTGTCGGCGCCTCGCGACGCATGGCTGCAATTCAGGGTTGGTAGGTTTGACACCCCGTTGCTTCGTATGTCATTTACCTCCGCTCGAATTCCAACAGGAGACTCGTCATGGCGTTGTGGAAAGACCAGTACGGCCGCGAACAGAACACGCCGGAACCTGCGGCCGACAAGCCTGCCGCAGCGGCACCCGTGAGCAGCATCGAGTCGGCCCGGCAGCCGGCAGCGGCAGCGCAGCCGCGCGGTGACGCGAAAGAATCGCTGCTGGCAGCGGGACTGACGATCGAAGGCAAGATCGAAGGCACCGGCCATGTGCGTATCGCGGGTAGTTTCAAAGGCGACGTGCACGTGCAGGGCAATCTCACGATCGAATCGGGCGCCAAGGTGACCGGCGGCGTGCGCGCCAACACGGTCGTGATCGGCGGCGAACTAGAAGGCAACATCGATGCGGCAGCCCGCGTCGAGCTGCTGCAGACCGGCGTGCTGAACGGCGATTTGAAGGCCGGCTCGCTGACAGTGGCGGCAGGCTCACGCATGCGCGGCCGCGCCGAGTTCGGTTGGGACGAGAAAGGCGGCAGCGGCAAAGGCTAAGGGGCTTAGCCGTGAACACCGGCCGCGTCGTGCTGACGGGCAAGACGCGCGTTTGCCCGCACTGCAAGTCGACGATTCTCGAAAGCTCGAGCGTCTGCCCGGCTTGCAACCATCACCTGCGCTTCGATCCGAAGGCCATCGTCGAGCGCCGGCTGCAGCCGGCTTTCTCGGCGCTGCGGGTCGAAGGCGGGTTCAAGCATCCCGCGGGCGGTGAGCCCTGGGAGTACTCCGTCGTCGTCTCGATCCGCAACGATCGCGGCGAGGAGCTGGCCCGCAAGGTGATCGGCGTCGGCGCCCTCGCACCCAACGAGGGCAGGCAAGTCATGGTTTCGGTGGACGTGTTCACCGCCACCGGCCCACCCGTCGAAGTCGAGCGCCGCGCCGACACGACGCAGGCGCCGGACCGGAAGCCCGCGGACCGCAAAGAGTTGCCGGAGCCGCAGCGCAGCCTGCAGAGCATGGCTCAGCAAACCAAGGACAAGCTGAAGCCGCCGAAGTAGGCGCCCCGCCGCGCGCATGCCGCGAATATCTCTGGTGAGACATGCCAAGCCTGCGGCAGCCTGGGGCGACGACCCGGACCCGGGTCTGGACGCGCTCGGCGTAACGCAGGCTGCAGCTGTCGCGCAGCAGATTGCGAAATCGACAACGCAAGTGCCGATCTATTCGAGCCCGTTACGCCGCTGCCGCGAAACGTCTCTACCGCTGTGCGAACTGTGGGGATGCGCTGCGACGGTGCTGCCGTCAGTCGCGGAAATTCCCTCGCCGCAGGTCGATCGCGAGGCGCGTCGTGAGTGGCTGACCGCAGCGATGAACGGCACGTGGCGCGATCTGCAACAGCATTCGCCGGCAGGGTCGATCGACTATCTGGACTGGCGCCGCAGCGTGGTCGAGGCGCTGCAAGCGCTCCCGCATGACTGTGTCGTGTTCACGCATTACATCGCGATCAACGTCGTTGCGGGTTTCGCGCAACGACGTGAAGATGTCGTGTGCTTCCGGCCGGATCATGCATCGGTCACGCTGATCGAGACGCGATCGCAGGGTTTGCGGCTGATCGAGCTCGGCCGCGAAGCGCAGACCGGCGTGCTCACGCGCTAGCAGCGCTACAGAAAGTAGCGTCGAAGGTCACTTCAGTCGTGACGCAAACGTAAGTAATCGGCGGCGCTGCTGCGCACCTATAATCCGCGCTCTTCCTGGCGGTCACGAGAGAACACGCTCATGAAAATCTCCATGTACGAAGCCTCGATTCCCACGTTCCTGCTCACGCTGCGCAACCTGAAGGCGATCCTGCAGAAAGGTGTCGCGCACGCCGAGTCGAAAAAGTTCGAGCCCGCGCTGCTCGCCACCACGCGCCTCGCGGTGGACATGTTGCCGCTGACGCGGCAGGTGCAGATCGCGAGCGATGCGGCCAAGGGCGCGGCGGCCCGCCTCGCAGGCGTCGATCCGCCGAAGTTCGAAGACAACGAGCAGACGCTGGCCGATCTGATCGCGCGCGTCGACAAGACGATCGACTACCTGCAGAGCTTCAAGCCCGAGCAGCTCGACGGCTCGGAGGATCGGACGATCACGATCCCGACGCCGCGCCAGACGTTCACGTTCCCGGGACTGCTGTTCCTGCGGCACTGGGCGCTGCCGAACTTCTTCTTCCACGTGACGACGGCGTACAACCTGCTGCGTCACAACGGCGTCGAGATCGGCAAGGCCGATTATCTCGGCCGCGTCAGCTGACGCGGCGCGCCGCTTTCTTCTTCGACTTCGCCTTCATCTGACTAGCTGCGGCCGGCTTTGCCGGCCGCACTGGCTCGACCTGCGCATCCAGCCCGCGGATGCAGCGGTGCAATAGATTCTGCAGCTGCTCGACCTCACGCTCCTTGAGCGCGGCCAGCATCTTGCGCCAGATCGCCTTGCCCACGACCTTCGCCTGATCCATCTGCTTGTTGCCGCGCGCCGTGACGAACCAGCTGTCGGCGCGCGAGCTCGACGGATGCGGCCGGCGCTCCAGCTGCCCGTCGCGTTCCATGCGATGCAGGATCGTATTCATGGTCTGCGCGGTCACCGAGCTGCGCCGCGCCAATTCCGCGCCCGCCAGGCCGGGCTCCGCATCGATGGTGTACAGCGTCGCCAGGTGGGCGAACGACAGCTCGATCCGCTCGCGCCGCAGGCCTTCATCCACGACCGCACGTAAAGAATGGTGTAGACCCTTGAGCAGATACGGGATCGCCTCTTCGGGCGGCAGCGCTTGCAGGTGCGTCTCAAGATTTCTTGACGATGGGCGTGACACGCGGCTCATGGCTCCATATCAGGTTGCTGATATCATATCAGCAAGCTGATATTGAACAACCCTGCACTCTTCGCCCCTGACGACTGCGACATGATCACTTCGAGCGCTCTCACCCATCTCGGCGGCTACCTGCCGCAATCGCGCCGCGGCCGCTTGCTCGCGGCTGTCGCCCTGACAGTGGTGCTGCTTGCCGCGCTCATCCTGGTGCTGCGCGGTGCCTCGAATCGCTCGCACGCGCCGGTTGCTGCCGCTGCTGCGCAAGCTGTCACGACCAAGACGCTCGAGACGCTGCAGATCGCGCGCGGCGTCACGGCCAACGGCACTGTCTATGCGTGGCAGGAAATCGTCGTTGGCCCGGAAGTCGGCGGCTATCGCGTTGCCGCCGTGAACGTCGAAGTCGGCGATCACGTTCGCAAGGGGCAGGAGCTGGTGCAGCTCGCCGAGGACATGCTGGCCGCGGATGTCGCGTCGAAGCGCGCCAATCTCGAGCAGGCCCAGGCGTCGCTCGAAAATGCCGAATCGGCTTATCGCCGCGCGCATTCGCTCTCCGGCTCCGGCGCCCTGTCGCAGTCGGATGTCGACAAGCTGCGCGCCGAGGAGCTCGCGGCGCGTGCGCGAGTCGAAGTGAGCAAGGCGGAATTGCAGGCGTCCAATCTGCGGCTGCGTCACACGCACGTGACTGCGCCCGATGACGGCGTGATCTCGGCGCGCAGCATCAACGTGGGCCAGGTCGCGCAAGCCGGCAGCGAAATGCTGCGGCTCCTGCGCAAGGGCCGGGTCGAATGGCGCGCGGAGATTCCCGAATCGCGCATCCGCGAGATCCGCGTCGGCCAGAATGTGAAGCTGACGACCGCCGACGGCGCGCAACTCGACGGCAAAGTGCGAGCGATCGCGCCGACCATCGAAAGCAGCACGCGCGCAGGTCTCGTGTACGTCGACATTCCGTCGGGCGCTGCGCGGCCCGGCATGTTCGCGCGCGGCGAGATCCTGCTCGGGCAAACCTCTGCAAGCATGACGCCGCTGTCGAGCGTGGTGACTCAGGACGGTTACACGTACGTGTTCGTCGTCAACGAGCAGCAGATGGTCGTGCGCCGTCGCGTCGAGACCGGCGCAGTGCATGACAACCAGATCGAGATCGTCGCCGGCGTGGAGCCGGGCGAGCGCATCGTCGACAAGGGCGCGGGCTTCCTCAAGGACGGCGATCACGTGCGCGTAATCGTCGGCGTCCCCGAGGGCGGGGAAGGCTCGTGAACTTCGTCACCTGGTCGATCCGCAACCCGGTCCCCGTGGTCGTCCTGTTCGTTGCGCTCAGCGTCGCCGGCCTGATCAGCTTCGCGAAGCTCGGCGTGCAGGACCGGCCCGACGTCGAGCTGCCGGCGGTCGTGGTGACGATCGCGTATCCGGGCGTGCCGCCTTCGCAGCTCGAGTCGGAGGTCACGCGCAAGATCGAGGATGCGGTCGCGACGGTCACGGGCATCGAGCACATTCAATCGATCGTCAACGAAGGCGTGTCGACGACCTCGATTCAGTTCCGCTTCGAGCGCGACATCAACGAAGCCGTCGATGAAGTGCGCGACGCGGTCACTGGCGTGCGCGCCGATCTGCCCGCAGACGCTCGCGAACCGGTGATCTCGCGAGTCACGACCGCGGGCAGTCCGGTCGTCACCTTCAGCGTCGCATCGCCGAACATGAGCGACACGGAGCTGTCGTGGTTCGTCGACCTCACGGTCATGCGCGAGCTGACGGCGGTCAAAGGGGTCGGCAGCGTGAAGCGCGTCGGCGGCGTGACGCGCGAGATCCGCGTCGATCTCGATCCCGATCGCATGGCATCGCTCGGCGCGACGGCGAGCGACGTGTCGCGTCAGCTGCGGCGCATCCAGGCCGAGTATCCCGGCGGCGAGGCGCGCATCGGCGGTCTCGAACAGAGCGTGCGCACGACGGGCACGATCTCTTCGCCACAGGAGCTGGCCGCGCTGCCGATCGTGCTGACGGACGGACGCATGCTGCGGCTCGATACGATTGCCGACGTCCGCGACCAGGCCGCCGAACGGCGTCAGCTTGCGCTGCTCGACGGCAAGCAGGTCATCGGTTTCCAAGTGGTCCGCGCCTGGGGCGCGAGCGCGCTCGACGTCGCTGAGGCTTCGCGTGCAGCTGTAGCACGACTTGGCAAGCAACATCCGAACGTGCGCTTCCAGGAAGTCAGCTCGACCGTCGATTTCATTCGCGAGTCGTACTCGGCTTCGATGGAAATGCTGTTCGAAGGCGCGCTGCTCGCCGTGCTCGTCGTGTGGATCTTCCTGCGTGACTGGCGCGCCACGTTCATCTCTGCCGCCGCGCTGCCGCTCGCGATCATCCCTACGTTCTGGGCGATGTACCTGCTCGGCTACACGCTGAACCTGCTCACACTGCTGGCGCTGTCGCTGGTCGTCGGCATGCTGGTCGACGACGCGATCGTCGAAGTCGAGAACATCGTGCGTCATCTGCGCAACGGCAAGAAGCCGCTCGAGGCTGCGACCGACGCCGCGATCGAGATCGGTCTCGCCGTAGTCGCGACGACTCTCACGCTGTGCGCGGTCTTCGTGCCGGTGGCGTTCATGGGCGGCGTGCCGGGCGAGTTCTTCCGTCCGTTCGCTTTCACGGCAGCGGTCGCGGTGATGTTCTCGCTGCTGGTCGCCCGCATGCTGACGCCGATGATGGCCGCATACATGTTGCGGCCGCATGCGGAGCAGAACGAGGACAGCTGGATCAAGCGCAAGTACCTCGTGGCGATCGAATGGTGCCTGGGACATCGTCGCAAGACGCTCGCAGTGGCCACCACATTGCTGGTCGCTTCGTTCATGCTGATTCCGTTCATTCCGAAGGGCTTCGCGCCCGCTGGCGACGTCGGCTTCGCCGTGCTGCAAGTGGAGCTGCCGCCCGGTGCTGCGCTCCAGGAAACGACGCAGATTGCCGAGACCATCCGTGCCCGCGTGATGCAATTGCCGTCCGTCACGAGCGTCTACAGCATCATCGGCGCATCCGCCGGTGGCGGCGGACCGGGCGGTCCCGGCGATTCGGTCGGCGACGTGCGCCGCGCCAACCTCACGATCAAGCTGACGCCGCGCGACGAGCGCGACATGACGCTGCAGGAATTCCAGGTGCTGGCGGCGGCCGCGCTGCGCGACATTCCGGGCGTGCGGCTGTCGTTTGGCGGATTCAGCAACGGCGGCAAGCTGCAGCTGACGCTCGCGAGCGACGATCCCGAGCAGCTGAACGCAGCGGCTGCCGCGGTCGAGCGCGATCTGCGCACGGTGCCCGGACTGAGCAACGTCACCTCGAGCGCGAGCTTGTTGAAGCCGGAGATCGTGGTTCGTCCGCTCCCGGATCGTGCTGCCGAGCTCGGCGTCACGACCGACACGCTCAGCACCGTCACGCGCATCGCTACGTCGGGCGACGTCGAGAACAGTCTCGCGAAGCTGAACCTCGCCAGCCGGCAGATACCGATTCGCGTCCAGCTGCGCGACGACGCGCGCGGCGACCTGGAGCGGATTCGATTGCTGTCCGTGCCCGGCAAGTCCGGGCCGGTACCGCTGGTGAGCGTCGCCGAAGTCACGATGGGCGCCGGTCCGGCGCGCATCACGCGCTACGACCGCAGCCGCAACGTGACTGTGGACGCCGATCTCAACGGCATGCCGCTCGGCGACATGGTGAAGAAGGCGCGCCAGTTGCCGTCGCTGCAGAACCTGCCGGCCGGCGTGCACCAGGTCGCCTCGGGCGAAGTCGAGTTCATGATGGAGCTGTTCGCCGGCTTCGGCCAGGCGATGGTGGTCGGCATCCTGTGCATCTACCTGCTGCTGGTGCTGCTGTTCCGCGAGTTCCTGCAGCCGATCACGATTCTCGCCGCGCTGCCGCCCTCCGCCGGCGGCGCGCTGTTCTTCCTGTTCATCACCGGCTACGAGATGTCGGTGCCGTCGCTGATCGGCATGCTGATGCTGATGGGCATCGTGACCAAGAATTCGATCCTGCTGGTCGAGTACGCCGTGAAGGCGATGCACGAGCAGCAGATGTCGCGCTTCGACGCGCTGATCGACGCGTGCTCCAAGCGCGCGCGTCCGATCGTGATGACGACGATCGCGATGGGCGCGGGCATGCTGCCGATCGCAACGGGTTGGTCGGGCGATCCGAGCTTCCGCGCGCCGATGGGCGTGGCGGTGATCGGCGGCCTGCTGGCGTCGACGGCGCTGAGCTTGTTCGTCGTGCCGGTGATCTTCACGATCACGGACGATCTGCAGCAGAAGCTGCGTCGCACGCTGGCGCGCTTCAAAAAAGCGGAGTCTTCGCCGCCAATGGAAGAAAAGACAGAATGGACAGGATGAACAGGATTAACTCTCACTATCCTGTCGATCCTGTTCATCCTGTCAAAATCTCTCTTTCCTCTCCTCTCGCGGAGCATCAACCGGCTGCCCGAGAAACACCAGGCGGTCGTTCAGCGCAGCGACCATGTCCACGTACGCCGCCGCGCGCTGGTCGCTGCGCGCTATCGCGTCGGCTGATTCGAGCGCTTCTTTGAAAATCGACGTGCCCTGATCGACATCGCCCGTCTTGACGCGCGCAGCCGCGAGCGCCGCGAACGCAGCGGGTTTCGGCTGCTTCTCCTCGATCTTGCGCACGGCGCGCCGCGCTGCCTCGATCGTTTCCTGCGACAACGGCGTCGCCCGCAACAGCTGCATACCCAGCACGCCGAACTGAGCGGCCGCCTCGATCAGCGGATCTGCGAACTCCGCAGCGCTGGCGGCGGCCGAAGAGCTATCTGCGTTGGTCTGCATCGTCACGACATCGCGTACGAGCAGCGCCCGCGCGACGCGATCGTTCATCCGCAGCGCCGTCTGCAACGCTCCCGCCGAATCGCCCGCGCGGGCCATGCCGCGAGCGATGTGATCGAGCGTGTCCTCGCGCTGATCGCCGCGTTCGAGTTTCTCGGCTTCGCGCAACGCCTGGGCAAGCGTCTGGACCGCGGCGGCGCGATCTCCACTCAATGCTTGCAGCCGCCCGAGCTGTGCGAGAGTCAGTGCGCGCCGGTCGGGCTCGCGCGGAAAGGCATCGACGGTCGCAATCGCGGTCTCGAACATTTGTTTCGCGCGCGTTGCATCACCCGCGACTGCTCGCGACGCGGCCAATCGGCCCTGCATCGCCGCCCGATGCAGGTCGTCGTCGATTTTCTGCAGCGTTGCGGCGGCGCCGCTCGAGTCGCCCTGCTCCGCCCGCGCGAGCGCGATACGTCCGTAAACCTGTGCCCGGTCCGCGCGGCGTACGCGCCCGACCAGGGCATCGGCGCGATCGTTGTGACCCAGACGAACCTCGGCGACGGCGATATCGCCGGCAGCGAGCGCTTGATAGAACGGATCGTCGATCTCGCGCAGCATGTCGCGTGCGTTTGCCAAGTTGCCGCGTGCGGCCGCGATGGAGACGAGCTGTCGCAGAATTTCGCTCTTCGCTTCGCGCTCACGGATCGCAGCCGCTGTTTGCTGGGCGCCGGCAAAGTTGCCCGCGCGCACCTGGACGGTCGCAATCTGCACGAGCGCAGCGCCCTGCTGCCGCTTGGCTTCGATGCGGTTCGCGGTCTGGCGCGCGCCCGCCAGATCTTCGGCCGCGATCTGCGCGAGCACGATGTCGTTCAACACCCAGTCGCGGAACGCCGGCTCGCGGATCTGCTCGACCGCGGCGAGCGCCTGATGAATCGTGCGATCGGTGGCGGACTCGCCGATCAGCGTCTGAACGCGCGCGATGCTGGCGAGCGTTTCGGCACGTCGATAAGGATCGGTAATGGTGTCGGCTGCCGCGAGCGCGCGGGCGAGCGCCACGCCGCGCCATTGCACGGGATCGTCGACGGACTGAGCGTGCGCAATCGCAGCGGTGGCCGCGATTGACGCTGCAACGAGCAGAAGCCGCCGAATCTGCATGCGGCAAGCGTCCGCCGCCTGCCGCGAAAGGTCAACAACTCACTGACGAGCCCGCTAGCAACCAATGATCGGCGCAATCGCCGCGCGAATCCTCTGCATCTGCGGCTGCGTCACCATGCCGCCGAGCAACTTCATGAAGTGCGGGTGCTGCGAGCCGGACGCGATGTACTGCCAGCGATAGGCGCGCAAGACAGTCTCGCGGATTGCGTGTTGCTCGGCCGGCGAGAAAGTGCGCTCGCACAGACGCATGAAATATCCGGCGTCGGCGGCTGACTGACCTTGCAGCAGATGATCCAGACCGCCGATGAGCGCGATCAGATCGTCGACCGCCGCATCGCGCGCCTCGGGACTCAACGCGCGGTCTTCGCGGCACCACTCGATCTCGTCCATCACTGCGTGCTGGCATTCCTCGAGCCAGTGGAAGCGGAACACGTCGCGATACAGGTCGGACAGCTCTTCGTCGCGCTCGATGCTTTCGCGGTAATGGACCTGCGTGAACAATTCCACGTGGCAGGTCATTGCCAGCACGGCCCAGCTCGACCTGCCCAGCACCGTGCGCGCAACTTCGTTGGCGTCCGCGACCAGCACGTAGCCGCCGGGCATCTTCGCGCCGAGCGCGGTCTCGATGCGGCGGAACAGCTCCTGGTGCTTGATCTCCTCGTCGCTGAAGCGCACCAGGCCTTCGAGCGCAATCTGGTCGCCGAGGCCGTAGCGGATCGCGATTTCCAGGGTCTTGGTGCTGATGAAGCGCTCCAGCACGCCGAAGATGCTGGCGTAGCTGCGGCCCTGCACGTGACTCATCGTGCGCTTTTCCTCGGCCGTCAGGAATGGCAGGTCGTTGACCTTGGTCAGTCCGTCCGGCAGGAATTTGCGGCGGAAGTCGAAGCTGCGGCCGCGGAACACATCGGCATCGATGTCCCAGCGGACGCGCTTGGAGGCCTTGATGCAGCGGGCGTAGCGGGCGCGGTCGCTGTTCTCCTGGAACAGGCGCTCGGCGGCGGGCGAGACGACGAGGTCGACGGCGGCATTCATGGCCAAAAAACCTCGCGTGAGCTGGGGTGGCGACAGGGACGTAGCGAATAGTGACGAAGCGCCGCAATTCGCACATGAGGCAGGTGCCTCATTCGATGCGGCACTGCGCCCGGGACAAATGTCCCACGTCCCACAGGGCTATTGACTCGAGGGGTTTGACTAGAACAGGCCGCGGTCGCGGGCGTGCACGATCGCGCGGGCGCGCGAGTCGACGTTGAGCTTCTCGAAGATATTCGTCAGATGGTTGCGCACGGTCTTCTCGCTGATGAACAGCTTGCGTGCGATCTCCGCGTTGCCCTCGCCGTGGGCCACGAGCCGCAGGATCGCGTTCTCGCGCGCGGTGAGCTCCGCCAGGTCGCCGCGCTGCGGGCTCTCGTGCGCGCCTTCGCCGGGGCCGAGGAAGTCCACGAACGTCTCGCAGAAGCGCTCCCACGCCGGCTCGCCCTCGATCAGGATGTGGTTGCGGCTCTCCAGCGTCACGAACTGCGCGTCGGGAATTTCCGCGGCGAGCAGCCTGCCCTGCTCGAACGGGATGCGTGCGTCGCCGCGCGCATGCACCACCAGCGTCGGCACCTTTACGCGTGGCAGCAACGCACGCACGTTGATCTCGCCGAACGATTCGAGGATGCGCGCCGCGATCTCCGGCTGCGTCGTGGTGCGCATCAGGTCGCTGAACCAGCGCACCTGCTCGGCGTTCGCGTCCGGAATGAACAACGAAGCGAACAGCTGGCGGAATGCCGGATTCTCCTGGCCCCAGCCCTGGCGGATCAGCTCGTTGAGCGCCTGACCGTGACGGCGCCCTTCCTCGCCGCGCTGTGCCCACCCCTCGGCGTAACAGCCATACAGCACGAGCTGCGTGATGCGCTCGGGATGCCGTACGGCGTATTCGATGCACGCAGCGCCACCCTGCGAGAGGCCGAGCAGCGGGAAGCGATCGAGATCCGAGGCCGCGACGATCGCCTCGAGGTCGGCGACCTGCGCCTCGTGCGAAAGATCCTGCGCGTTCCAGTCCGACAACCCGCAGCCGCGCGGATCGAAGCGGATCAGCTGGCGGCCGGCCGAGAGAAAGCGGAACCAGTGGCGCCACACCGGGCTCTGCCAGTCGAATTCCAGGTGCGACAGCCAGTTCGCCGACTTGACGAGCGGCGCACCGCTGCCCGAGGTGGCGACCGCCAGGCGCACGCCGTCGACGGACTTGATGAACCGGATCGTTTGCTGCATCGGGGACACGGCACTGCGGTGGCGGGGCTCAGGAGCCGCCGCCGCCAAGAATACAACGCCGACCGGGTCAGATGGCGCGCAGTGCTGTCGCGACCGGCAGTCTTGCAGCCCGCACTGCCGGGAACAGGCCGCCGATCAGGCCGATCGTGCAGGCCCAGATGATGCCGGTGGCGATGAGCGCCGGGCTGACGCTCAGCTCGAAGATCAGATGGCCGGCGGCGGCGCCGCCGCCGGAAGTGCTCACCTGATGGCCGTTGAAGAACAGCCAGGCGATGGCCGCACCGATGGCGCCACCAATGAAAGCGAGCAGCAGAGCCTCGGCCAGCACCGACATGACCATCGCGGTCGCGCCGAAGCCGATAGCGCGCAACGTCGCGATCTCGCGTAGGCGCGCACTCACTGCGGAATACATTGTGTTCAGGGCACTGAAGATCGCGCCGATAGCCATGATGCCGCCGACGACATAGGCGATGACGTAGATGACCTTGCCGATCGTCTCCGACTGGCGCCGGTAGTACTCGCGCTCGCGGCTCACGTCGACGGCCAGCGCCGGGTTGGCCGTGAGCGCGTCCTTGAACTTCTGGAACGCGGCCGGCGATTCCAGCAGGACGGTCACGCTCTGAAAGCCGCCGCGCTGATCCGCTGCGATCAATGTCTCCGCGTCCGCCATCAGGCCGGACTCGTGCGAGTCGCCGCCGCTCGTGAACACACCGACGATCGTCCAGGTCGCGCCGCGCGTGCGGACCTTGTCGCCGATATTCAGGTCCTTGAACTCGGCGTTCGCGGCCTTGCCGACAATCATCTCGGTGACGGCAGGCTGGAACATGCGCCCCTGGATGATCTTGACCTCCGGGCGCAGCTTCGCGAGCTGCGGCCCGGTGCCGCGCACCGCGACGTTCACCTCCGCGCCGTCTTCCTTGCGGAAGAGGTTCATCAACCGCAGCGCTTCCGCGGACGCGATCGGCTTGCCCTCGCTGTCGCGCTTGACGCCGGCGGCGTCCTGGACGAGCCGCGCAGCGTCGCGACTCATCGCGCTGCCGGTCTCAGAGGCAGAGCCATTGCGCAGCACGATCGCGCGATCGTCGCGGCCGGAATGCTCCATGGTTTCGAGCATGCCGGTGGACATCGCCAGCACCGAGACCAGCACGGCGACGACGCCGGCGATGCCGATCACGATGACGATGGAGGTGCCGACCCGATGCGGCAGGCTCTTGAAGTTCATCATCGTGACGGCGCCGATCTGCCTGAACAGATTCATGACCGGTTATCTCCCTGCGAGCGCATCGACGATGTTCAGCTGGCGCGCGCGCCAGGCCGGCGGCAGCCCGCTGACAATCGCAAGCACCAGCGCCACGCCAGTGCCCATGCCGATCACGACCATGGGCATCGTGAAGTTACCGAAGATCTGCCTCAGCGCGCCGGAGTTGAAGAACAGCGTCGCCAACGCCAAGCCGCCGGCGGCAGCGAACACGCATAGCGCTAGCGCCTCGATCAACACCAGCGTCAGAACCTTGCCGTCGGAAAAGCCGAGTGTCTTGAGCACCGCAAGCTCGGGCGTGCGTTCGCTGACCGACTGCATCATCGTGTTGGCCGTCAGGAACAGCAGGGTAAACAGCACGGCGCCGACGATCGCGTTGACGATGAAGTTGATGTCGCCGATCTGCTTGAGCTGCATCTGCGCCAGCGCCGACTCGGTTTGTGTGCGCGTCTCGTTGGTCGAGTTCGCGAACATTGCGTCGATTTCCTTCGAGATGCGCGTCGCCTGGTGCGGATCCTTGATGCCGACGATGTAGTAGTGGGCGACGTTGCCGCCGAAGGCGGCGTTCTCGGTGAAGTACTCCTGATTCAGATAGAACACGGGAAAGCCGCCGCCGTACTCGGTGCTGTCGAAGATGCCGACGATGTCGAACATCCAGGTGCTGCTGCCTTGCTTCGTGGTCCAGATCGACGTGCCGATGGGTATCCGGTCGCCGATCTTCCAGCCGTACTTCTTCGCCAGCTCGCTGCCGACGAGCGCGCCCGTGCGCGTCCGCTTCATCGCCTCGAGATACTCGGGCTTGATCTTCATCTCTCGGTAAACCTTGAACAGCGGCTCGGGATCGGTCGCGAACGCCGGGATCGCATTGCGCGCGTTCTGGTAATAGCCGCCGAAGTAGGTCCAGTGCGAAACGGCGCGCACGCCCGGCACGTTGCGGATGCGCTGGCCATAGGAGATCGGTAGGCCGTCGGTCATGTTGGTCTTGGCCGAAACGTACAGGCGATCGACGTTGAGGTTCGTGACGACGGTGTTGAAGCCCTGGTTCAGCCCTTGCAGCAGTCCGAACAGCAGGAACGCCACCACGATCGACGCCATCGTGAACAAGGTGCGGGCGCGCTTGCGCCACAGCCCCGCCCAAATCAGCCCGAAATACTTCATGCCGCGCGTCTCGCTGCTTCGTCGACCAGCCGTCCCTTGTCGAGATGCAGCTCGCGCGAGGAGTACTCGGCCGCCTTCGGATCGTGCGTCACCATCACGATGGTCTTGCCCTGCGTGCGATTCAACGCCTGCAGCAGGTTCATGATTTCCTCGGCGCTGCGCCGGTCGAGGTCACCCGTTGGCTCGTCGCACACCAGGAGCGTCGGATCCGCCACCAGCGCGCGCGCGATCGCGACGCGCTGCTGCTGGCCGCCGGACAGCTCGTTCGGCTTGTGCTTGCCGCGATCGGCCAGGCCGACCAACTGCAGCGCAGTCTCGACCCGCTTGCGGCGCGCGCCGCGTGACAGATTCGTGAGCAGCAATGGCACTTCCACGTTCGCTTCCGCCGTCAGAACCGGCAGCAGATTGTAGAACTGGAACACGAAGCCGATGTGTTGCGATCGCCAGGTGGAAAGCGCAGCACGCGCCAGGCTGTCGATGCGCGCGCCGGCCACGTGCACTTCGCCGCTGGTCGGCTGATCGAGACCTGCGATCAGGTTCAGCATCGTGGTCTTGCCGGAGCCGGACGGGCCCATCAGCGCCAGGAATTCGCCGCGCGCGATATCCAGATCCACGCCGTGTAGGACTTCGACCTGCTGTTTGCCGCGCAGATAACTCTTGGCGACGTTGCGCAATGAGACGACTGGAGTCATGGCACCCTGCCTCGCATCGATTTTTGCGTCGGCGAGTGTACGTCGGGGTCGCAGGCACAGTGAGACCGAGTCGGCGAACGGCCGCATTGCGCCGGCCAACGGCCGGAACCGCCTTCAAGCGGGAGCGGCTTGTGCAGCGGGCAGCCGCGCTTCGCGGATCGGCAGGTTCACGGCTGCCGCGAGCAGCGCGAGCGTGATGTCGGCGTACCAGATCCATTCGTAGTTGCCGGTCTGCGCGAGCGCGACGCCGCCGAGCCACGCGCCGAGGAAACCGCCGACCTGGTGCGAGAGCAGCGTCAGGCCGAACAGCGTCGCGAGATAACGCGTGCCGAACAGCTTGCCGACGAGACCCGACGTCGGCGGCACCGTTGCGAGCCACGTGAAGCCGAGAGCACCTGCGAACAGATAGACATTCAGCGCAGTCTTCGGCATCACGACGTAGATGCCGACGATCGCCGCGCGGCTCGCGTAGATCAGCGCGAGCAGATACTTCATGCGATAGCGTTGTCCGAGCCAGCCGGCCGACAGACTGCCGGCGACATTGAACAAGCCGATCAACATGAGCGAGCTCGCCGCGACTTCCGGGCCGAGACCGCACAGTCGCAAATCGTTCGGCAGATGCGTGACCAGGAAAGCGATATGGAACCCGCAAGTGAAGAACCCTGCGTGCAGATACAAGTAGCTTGGGTCACGCAACGCGACGCGCAGCTGCTCGCCGAGCGTCAGGTGCGGCACCGGCGCCAGGCTCGCAGCGCCGATGGCGCCTGCGGTTTGCGAACGCCGCAGCGGCAGCACCAACGGGATCGTCAGCAGCGCAGCGAATGCCGTTGCGAACATCGCGCTGGCCCAGCCGGCTGCGCCGATGATGAGTTGCACGAGCGGCGCGAACACCGACTGTCCGATGGAGCCGCCTGCGTTGATGAGCCCGGCTGCGAACGAGCGTCGCTCGGGCGGGAGACGTTGCGCAGCGATGCCGATGAGGATCGAAAAACTACCCGCCGCGGCACCGGTCGCCGACAGCACGCCCATCGTGAGCAACAAGCCGGTGCTCGAGGTCGCGAACGGCGTCAGGATGCAGCCGAGCGCGAGCATGATCGCGCCGGCGATGATGACCTTCACTGCGCCGAACTTGTCGGCGATTGCACCGAAGACCGGCTGGGCCGCGCCGAATACGAACTGCCCGACAGCGAGCGCGAAGCTCATCGCGACGATCGAAACGCCGGTCGACTGCGTGATCGGAATCAGGAACAGACCGGAGGTCTGCCGCGCGCCCATGGTGATGAGCAGGATCGCGCTGGCCGCGAGCGTCAGGGTCCACAGTTGTCGCTGGGCTCTTGATCGGTTGATGTCGTCCATTCTGTAGTATCGCCACGGGTCGCCATGTGCTCACAGATACAGATTCGTCCGGTGCTCCAGGTACACCCGCGAGCGCCATAACGAAATGGAATCTGCTGATCAGCCCGCCTTCTGATCGACTCTCGCAGCGGCTTCGACGATCTTCTCCGCCTGCCGCTGAAGCTTGCGGCGCAAGCTGACCGGCTTGACGATGTCGGCCTCGTGACCGACCTCGAACAGGACGCGCAGCGCGATGTCCTCGCGATCGAATTCCAGCGTCACCGGCTTGCGGCCGCGGAAATTGTCGCCGAGCGGCTCGAGACGCGGCCGCAGCCAGGTGCCGAACGAATCCAGCAGGTGGCGGCGGCCGCGCGCGCTGATGTTCACCTCGACGGCGAAGTTGCGCGGCGGCGGATTGCTCTCGAAGCGCTCGCACCAGCGCTTCCAGAATTTCTGCAGATCGAAGTCCGCTTCGCGCGCGAAGGTTTCGCCCGTCGGCGTCGCCGCGAGCGTTTCGATGCGCGACACGCGGAATACGCGCATCTCGCGCTGCACGCGCCCGATCAGGTACCACGTGTCCACCTTCACGACCAGCGCATACGGTTCGACGCGATAGTCGCGATGCTCGCCGTTGCTGCGCTCGTAACGGATGTCGACGCAGGCGTCTTTCCACAGCGACGTGCGCAGCTGATCCAGATACGGCGAGGCATCGAGCGAGCGGAACCAGGGCTTGGTGTCGAACAACAAACGGCCGCGCGCGTGCTGTGCGCGCAGCTGGTGGATCGAAGGCACTGCCGCTGCGAGCTTGTCGAGCGCAGAGTGAGCCGGCTGCGCGAGCTCGCGCACACCCATCGATGCCGGACTCGCTATGAGCGCAAGCGCCTCCGCCTCGCCCGGCGAGAGGCCCGTCAGGTCGGACGTGTAGCCTTCGACGAGGCGAATGCCGCCGCCGCGCCCCGCTTCGGTGTACACCGGCACGCCCATGGAAGACAGCGCGTCGATATCGCGAAAGATGGTGCGGATCGACACGTCGAGGCGCTGCGCCAGCTCACCCGCCGTGAGCGGGTGACCGCGTTGCAGAGCCATGAGAATGGAAATGAGCCGTTGCGCGCGCACGCCTATCTCAGCATCCCGGCGCCCATGAAGGCCGCCACGTAGTCGGCCTGGCTGCGGCGGATGACCTCGTAGGCCTCGTCGCGGCCGTACACGTGCGTGATCTCGACCTTGTGCTCGGGCGAGCCGGGAACGTGCTTGTAGGTGAGGAAGTAGTGGCGCAGACGCTCGATCACCGAAGGCGGACATTGCGCGAGCTCGGTGATCTCCCCGTACAAGGCGTCGTCGCGCATCACCGCGATGATCTTGTCGTCCGCCTCGTTCGAGTCGATCATGCGCAGCCCGCCGATCGGGATCGCCTGCACCAGCAGGTCGCCGTGACCGATCGTCTTCTCCGTGAGCACGCACACGTCCATCGGGTCACCATCGCCGATGATGCCCGCGCGGCCGGTGCGCTCGCTGCAGTAAGCGCCGACACGCTCGGCGCACAGCGTTCGCGGCAGGAAGCCGTACAGCGACGGGCAGACGTTCGAAAAGCGCTGCGGCCGATCGATCTTGAGCAGGCCAGTCTGCTTGTCGATCTCGTACTTGACCGTGTCCGTCGGGACGATCTCGATGTACGCGGTTACGACTTGGGGAGCCTGGGCGCCGAGCTCGACGCCGTGCCAGGGATGCGCGCGGAATGCAGAGGGGAAAAGTGTTGGCATACTAATCAGGCTTCGGAATAGGCTCGCAATGATCGACCTCAAGTCTTACATCCGCAACGTTCCGGACTTTCCCCAGCCCGGCATCCTGTTTCGCGACATCTCGCCGCTCCTGCGCCACGCGTTCGGCCCGACGATCGAGGCGCTGAGCGCACTGCTCGACGAGCGCGAGTGGTCGCAGGTCGAGGCCGTTGCCGGCATCGAATCGCGCGGCTTCATCCTGGCCGCGGCGCTGGCGCTGCGGCATCGCAAAGGCTTCGTGCTCGTCCGCAAGAAGGGCAAGCTGCCACCGCCCGTCGTGGAGCTGGCCTACGGCCTCGAGTACGGAAAGGGCGTGCTGGAAATGCAGGCCGGCAATGGCCGACTGCTGCTGGTCGACGACGTGCTGGCCACCGGAGGAACGCTCAAGGCCGCCGCCGCCCTGGCGGAATTGGCCGGTTACGGCATGTTCCAGTCCATCGTGCTGCTGGACTTGAAGCTGCAGCCGCCCTTCCACTGGGACCGCCCGCCCGTCCGCGCCGCCCTCCAATATTGACTCCTCCCCCGTTCCAGTCTGCGGAACGGATGCTCTCACAAATCTTTGCCCGGCGCTGCGCGGTCGCGACGGAACCTCGCGCTGACAACACTGTAGATAAGGGGAATGAGCGGCTAAGCTCAGCCTGCTTTTCACGAGGACCATTTCCATGAGGAAGGGGCGATGAAGACGATGCGTTGGTTATCCGCGCTGCCGCTGCTGTGGCTGGCCGGTCAGGCCTGGGCGCTCAACCCCGGCGAAGTCGTCGACAACTTCCGGCTGCTCGACCAGGACGGCAAGTCGCACGAGCTCTACTACTCGTCCGACATGAAGGCCGTGGTGCTGATGGTCCACGGCAATGGCTGCCCGATCGTGCGCCAGGCGCTGCCGGCGCTTCGCGAGATTCGCGAGCAGTACAAGTCGCAGGGCGTCGAGTTCCTGCTGCTGAACTCGAACCTGCAGGACAAGCGCGATGCCGTCGCCGCCGAGGCGAAGGAATTCAACGTCGACTTCCCCATCCTGCTGGATGAAGCTCAGCTCATTGGCGAGGCCCTCGGCGTCGTGCGCACTTCCGAGGTGTTCGTGATCGACCCGAAGGGCTGGAAGCTGGTGTACCGCGGCCCGATGGACGACCGCCTCTCGTACGAGAAGCAGCGGCCGGCCTCGAAGCACTACCTCACCGACGCGCTCGACGCGACGATCGCCGGCCAGCCGGTGAAGGTCGCCAAGGCCGACGGCGTCGGCTGCCTGGTCAACTTCCCGGAGCGCGACCGCAAGACTTCGCACGCCAAGATTTCCTATTCCGAGCAGATCGCGCCGCTGCTGGTCGACAAGTGCACGGCCTGCCACCAGACCGGCGGTGTCGGTCCGTGGGCGATGACCAGCTACGACATGGTCAAGGGTTTCGCGCCGATGATTCGCGAGGTCGTGCGCACGCAGCGCATGCCGCCCTGGCATGCCGATCCTCACTACGGCGTGTGGCAGAACACCCGCGCGTTGACGGATGACCAGCGCAAGACGCTGGTGCACTGGATCGAAGCCGGAGCGCCGCGCGGCGCGGGCCCCGATCCGCTGTTGAAAGTGAAGCCGGATACGAGCGAATGGAAGCACGGCAAGCCCGACCTGATCGTCGAGGTGCCGGCGTACGACATTCCGGCGACCGGAGTGATCGAGTATCAGTATCCGAAGGTCAAGAATCCGCTGGGCCGTGACGTCTGGATCACCGCGGTCGAGATTCATCCCGGCGCGAAGCAGGCGATCCATCACATCATCGCGCAGGATCCGGTCGTGCTGAACGGCCAGCAGCGCGGCGGCAACGGCGGCGGCAATCTCGCGGGCTTCGCGCCCGGCATGTCGCCGGTCGTGTATCCGGCCGACACCGGGGTGCTGTTCCCGAAGGATGCGGACTTCGTGTTCCAGATGCACTACACGCCGAACGGCCAGGCCGTGACGGATCACAGCAAGGTCGCCTTCTATTTCCGCGAGGCCGACAATCCGCCGAAATATCCGCTGCACCTCACAGCGCTGGTGGACTTCCGCTTCCAGATCCCGCCGGGCGCCAAGGAGTACGGCACTACGGTGACGCGCGACGTCACGCGCGACATGCTGGTCTACAACTTCATGCCGCACTCGCACCTGCGCGGCAAGTCGGGAACGATGAGCGTCGTGTATGCGGACGGCAAGGAAGAGACTCTGCTGCACGTGCCGAAGTACGACTTCAATTGGCAGACCGTGTACGAGTACAAGGAGCCGAAGAAGATCCCGGCCGGCTCGAAGCTGGTGTGGAACTTCAACTGGGACAACTCGACGCAGAACCCCGGCAACCCGGATCCGACCAAAACGGTGAAGTGGGGCGACCAGACATTCGAGGAGATGGGCATCGGCTTCGTGCGCTTCCGCTACCTCGACGAGGAAGTGGGCAAGCCGGCGCCGGCCCAGGTCACGAAGACTGCCCAAAACCTCGACAAGAACGACTGACATGAATAACTGACAGGGAACCTGTCTTAGCGCCCGGACGTTTTTTCCCCGGAGGGACTCGATGTTCCGGGCGAGCGGAACGAGGCGAAAGCAATTTCGACTCGAACCGTAAAACCGGAAAACGGGACCTTCCATCAAAGCCCCGTCCTCACGGACGGGGCTTCTTTCGCTGCAGCGCGCCGTTTGCCCCACCCCATCCGAGTTTCGCTATAGTCGCGGCCCTATGCGAAAACTCGTGCTGGGCTTGTGGCTCGTCGGCTTGTCCGTTATCTGCCTTTCCGCATCCGCCGCGACGACGTACGTCTCCGATCAGTTCACGGTGCCGCTGCGTCGCGGACCCTCCAGCAGTTACAAGATCCTGAACGCAGGATTGCCGAGCGGCATGGCGCTCGAGGTGCTCAGCGTCGACAGTGCGGCCGGATACACGCAGGTACGCACATCGAACGGCACCGAAGGCTGGATCGAAACTCAGTATCTCTCCGCGCAGCCCATCGCTCGCGATCAGCTCGCAGCTGCCAATCGCCGGGTCGAGGCGCTCGAAACACAGCTGAAGGGCCTGCGTCAAAGCGACAGTCGCGCGAACGAGCTCGGCAAACAGACGGAGAAGCTGCAAGCCGATCTGGCCGAGGTCCGGCGCGTCTCCGCGACTTCGATCGCGAACTACGAAGAGAACAAGCAGCTCAAGGCGAGCAACGAGACGCTGCAGAAACAGGTCACGCAGCTGAGCGAGCGCGTGCGCCAGCTGGAGCGCAACGAGACACTGCGCTGGCTGCTGGCCGGCGGCGCCCTGGTCTTGCTGGGATTGCTGATTGGCGCCTTGATCAAGTCCCGACCCAAGCGCAGCAGTTGGGCGTGAGCTAGAATCCGCGCTCCCCAGAACGTCCAAGAATCAGGGAGCCGAGATGAACAATTGGATCCGCCCACTCGCGGTCGGCGTGCTTGCCGCAGTCGCTGGCATTGCAGCCGCTCAGCAGCAGGACTTCAGCAAAGTCGAAATCAAGGTCACGAAGGTCGCCGGCAACGTCTACCTGCTGGAGGGCGCCGGCGGCAACATCGCGGCGTCGGTCGGTGACGACGGCATCGTGATCGTCGACGATCAGTTCGCGCCGCTTGCCGACAAGATTCGCGCCGCGCTCAAAGGCATCACGACCAAGCCGCTGCGCTTCATCATCAACACGCACTATCACTTCGATCACACCGGCGGCAATCTGCCGTTCCACGACGCGACGATCATCGCGCACGACAACGTGCGCAAGCGTCTCGCACAGGCGAACGTGGTCGGCAACGGCGGCAGTGCCATGAAAATGGACCAGCCCGCGAACCCGCCGGAAGCGCTGCCCGTGATCACGTTCGCGCACGACGTGACGCTGCACGTCAACGGCGAGGACATTCGCGCGCTGCATGCGCCGAGCGGCCACACGGACGGCGACAGCATCGTGTTCTTCCCGAAATCGAACGTCGTGCACTTCGGCGACGACTTCGTGCGCTACGGCTTTCCGTTCATCGACATCAACGGCGGCGGCAGCTCCAAAGGCATGATCGCTGCGCTCGAAAATGCGATGACGCAGCTGCCGAAGGACGTCAAAGTGATTCCTGGCCACGGCGCGCTCGCGACGCTCGACGACGTGCGCAGCTTCGTGACGATGCTGAAGGAAACGCGCGGCGTCGTGGAGAAAGGCGTGAAGGCGGGCAAGACGCTGCAACAGCTGCAGCAGGAGAAAGTGCTCGCGCAGTGGGAGAAGTATTCGGGTCAGTTCGTCTCGACCGATCTGTTCATCGAAACGCTGTACAACGAGCTGACCGGGAAGAAGGTCGCGGCGTTAGTGAAGCACAACTAGACGAGCTTCAAATCGCGCGTCAGAGCGTCGATCGCTTCGATCGACGCCGGTCCCAGGCCCAGGCACGTGATCGTGCCTGCGGCTACGACCGTGTGTCCCGCATCCCTGATCAGAGCGTTCGGTAATCCCGCGTCCTCCGCCGCTGCTTCGAGCTCCAGCAGCTGCTGCTCCGATTCGCAGCGGAGCACGACCTTGGGCATTCCCTCCTCGACCCAGCGTCGGCGCGCGTCTGCCGTCGCCTCGAGCAAAGCGGCGACGGACGCGTGCGCGACCTGCGCGGCGAGCTTGCCGCGCGGGAGCTTCAACACCTCGTTGACGACGATGACCTGCTTCAGAACAGCTCGCCTGCGGGTCCCTTGAGCATCTGCGCGCGCACCAGCGGAATCGGCGGCCCGCCGTACGACAGGAACTCATCGTTGAACTGCTTCCACGCCTGCTCGCCGCCGCGCGTCGCTGCCCAGTCGGAGCGCAGCTTGCGGATCATCAGCTTGCCCATGGTGTAGTTCAGATACGCGGGGTCGTACGTGCCGCGCGCCGCCTGTTGGCGCGCATTGCCGGCATCCTGGTGTCCCTTCTCCTTGAACATCTGCTCGCACTGCTCGACCGTCATGCCGCGCGTGTGCAGACCGATCGCGCACATGTAGCGCACGTTACGCAGCAGCGCGTTCAACAGCTGGCCGATGTGCACTTCGGGCGCGCCATTCGCAATGCCCTTTTCGACCATCAGCTCCTCGCCGTAATGCGCCCAGCCCTCGGCGAACGCATAGCCGACGAACAGCTGGCCGAAACGCCACGACGCGCGATTGGAATGCAGGAACTGCAGGAAGTGGCCGGGCCACACTTCGTGCACGGACGTGAACATCAAGTCGGCCTTGCCGGGCACGTACGCTTCCTGCTCGGCCTTCGGCCACGACGGATCGGGCGGAGCGATGTAATACACCGACGGCAGGTTCTTCTCGTAGGGACCCGGGATGTTGATGTATGCGAAGTTCTGCCGCCGATACGCGGGCGCTTCCATCACCAGCGCTTCTTCCGGGCCGGGAATCGTCACGACTTCGTGATCGACGATGTATTGCCGCAGCTGCGCGAGTTGCGCACGCGCGCCCTCGACTGCGCCGCCGGTCGGCTTGTCGGCGTTCATTTTATCGATGCACTTCTCGATCGTCGCATCGCCGGCGTAACGCTTGCACTCGTCGGCGAGCGCCGCGAGGTTGCGTTCCAGATCCGCGTTGCCGATCTCCTCGAGCTTGTCGATCGAGGTCGTGACGTTCTCGGTCATGCGCACCATCGCCGCGAAGCGCTCCGGGCCGAGCACGTACGCATCGCTCTTGCCCGGCTTCTGCGCCGTCAGCCATTTGGCGTAGTCCTGCATCGCCTTCGCGGCGGGCTCGACGACTTCCGCAAGCTGCTTCTTCAGCTCGGCGTCCTGCACTTCCGCGAACGCCTGCGGCACGTCCTTGCGATAGAAATCGACGAAGCCGCCGAAGCTCTTGCTGCTGAAATCGATGAACGTCTTCGGCAGCGGCATCTGCACGTTCTTCCTGATCTGCGCGACCGCGCCGGGAATCTGCTGCGCGTACTTGATGAACGCGCGCAGGCGCTGATCGGCCGGCGCGTACGGCACCGTCACGTAGGTGCTCGGATCGAGTCCGGTATTGAAATACCAGGCGGGATTGGTGAACGGCTGGCGCACGTCGCGAATCCAGAACAGGTCGCCGTCGATGCGGCTGATCACGTAGTCGCGTTGAAAGCGCTCCTCGGGCGACAAGCTCGCATCCTGGAAACCGACCGCGCGTTGCCTGGCCTGCTCAAGGCGCGCGATTTCCTTCTGGATGCCTTCCGGCGTCCAGTCAGGCAGCTGACCGTCGAACTCGTGCTTGCCGCTCTGGACCGCGAACGGCGGCTGCGCCGCGAAGTAGGCATCGATGAACTCGTCGACGAACTTGGTCCACTCGACGTTCACGGCGGGCGCGGGCGCCTCGCTCTTGTGCTCCGGCGACGGCGACTTGCTGCAGCCCGCAAGCATTGCGAAGGTCGCTGCAGCGATTGCTAGAAGGGGGAAGAGACCAGGGCGGGACTGCGCCATATGCGGACCTCGTCGATGCGGATGGGCACGACAAAGCCGCGATGATACTCGCCCTCCCCCAGTGCGGGGGAGGGCGATGCCCGGACCGTGTTAGAAGTTCAGGCGCAGCGACACGCCGTAGGTGCGCGGCTGGTTCGTGAGATAGCCGACGCGGGCACGGAAGCCGCGCTCGCGATCGAGCGACAGCAATGCGCGCTCATCCCAGACGTTGTTGACGAACAGTGCCGCTTCCCACGCATCCTTCTTCACGCCGAAGCGCATGTTGCCGATGTCGTACGCCGGCAGCTCCGGCTCGAACGTGAAGCTGGTGATCGTCGGATTGCCGAAGTTGAAGAAGCTCGGCGCACCCGGACACCCGACGCAACCGACGCCCGGCTCCTGATCGGCGAGCTGCGTGAACGACGAACCGACGTGCTGATACGTGAAGTTCGCGAACGCATCCAGCGCCGCCGTGAACTGCCAGTTGTAGGTCACGCTCGCCGAGCCCTGGAACTCAGGCGACGTCGGCAGGCGGTTGCCGTCGCGGATGCCCGCGATCGGCTGGCCGGCGGAGTTCGTCTGCGTCTCGGTGATCTCGGCGTTGACCCAGGTGGCCGACAAGCCAAGGTCCCAATCCGGCGTGGGCCGCGCGATCAACTCGATTTCCGCGCCGATCGACTGAGCCTGCGCGTTGAGCACGATACGCGACGAGCACGAGCCTGCGTCCGCGATCACCTGCAGGTTGTCGATGTCCGAGAAGAACACCGCAGCGTTGAACGTGACGCGGCCGTCGGCCAGCTGCGTCTTCGCGCCCAGCTCGTAGTTCAGCACCTTCTCGTCCTCGAAGTCCGGGTGACCGTCGAAGGTGGCCAGGTCGCCGGTGGCCGGATCGCACAGACGCCGGTTCAGCGGGTCGTTGATGCCGCCGAGACGGAAACCGCGCGCGACCTGTGCAGTCAGCAGGACGTCGTCGTTCGGTTCGTAGGCCAGGATCAGGCGCGGCGAGAAGCCGTCCGAGCTGGTCGAGGCCTTCTCGTTCGTGTGCAGATCGTCGGCGAACACGCCCGCAAACGTCAGCGTGCGATCTTCGTCGAAGTCGTAGTAACGCAGGCCGCCGGTCAGGCTCCACTGATCGGTGAAGCGATAGGTGCCCTCGCCGAACAGCGCGAGCTGCTTGAACGTGAATGGCACGTCCGAGAAGTACGGCGTGTTCGGCGGTGCGTTGAACGCCGTGCTCGGCGGCAGGCCGCGCACTGCGAGGAAGGCGTCGTAGCCGGGCGTCGGCAGGTTCTGGCCGTACTCGCGATCGATGTGCTGATAGTACGCGCCGACCAGCCACTGGAATGCATCGCCGCCGTCGGAGGCGAGACGCACTTCCTGGCTGAAGAGCTTCAGGTTGGTGGTGTCGATCAGCGGTGAGTTCAGTCGCACCTCTGCAGGCGTCGCCGGGATATTGTTCGGCGGCGTGGGGAAACCCTGGCCGAGCGAGATCGAAACGCTGCCGGTCAGCTGCGACGCGTCGCGCACCACCACCACGTCGCGATCGGTGTACGAAGTCACCGAGGTCAGCGTTACGCCGCCGAAGCCCCAGTTGACCACGAGGTCGGCGAGCGTCATCTCGTCGTCGATGCCCTCGGGGATCTGCGTCACCTGGCCGCGCTCGCCGGGATTCACCGGCGGCTGCGTGGTGGTGAAGGGATTGCCGAGGATGTTGTAGTGATCGATGCGCGGATAGCCGTCCGTCTCCAGCTTCTGGTAGACGACGCGCGGCGTGATCGACAGGTTGTCGCTCGGCTGCCAGAGCAGCGCGACGCGCGCGCCGTACTTCGAGCCGCCGTTGACGTCCTCGCGCGTGGCGCGATTGGGATAAACGGAGTCGATGAACCCGGCGAGCTCGTTGTAGTAGCCCACGACGCGCAGCGCCGTCGTCTCGCCCGCCGGCAGGTTGACCGCGGCGCGCACGTTGTAGCCCATTTCGGAATCGTCACCGCTGGTGACACCGGCCTCAGCAGTGCCTTCGAATTTGCCGAGCTGCGGCTGGCGCGTGATGTAGCGGATCGTGCCCGCCGAAGATCCGGCGCCGAACAGCGTGCCTTGCGGGCCGCGCAGCACCTCGAAGCGCTCGAGATCGAACAGGTCGAGGTCCGGCGTGAACAGCGACTGCGAGATCGCGGACTCGTCCAGGTACACGCCGATGGATTCCTTCACGCCGCCCACCAGGTCGCGCACGACCTGGCCGGAGCTGATGCCGCGGATCGCGACCTGGCTCTGCCCGGGGCCGAGGTCGGCGATCGAGAGGCTGGCGATGTTGCGCGCCAGCTCGGCGATGTTGGTCGAGCCCGAGTCGCGGATCTGTTGCTCGCTGGTGGCAGCTACCGAGAACGGCACGTCCTGCAGCGCCGAGGCGCGCTTCTGTGCGGTCACCACGATCTGCTCGATGATGTCTTCGTCGCTGGCTGCGAAGCCCAGCGCCGGCGCGGCCAGGCCGAGGGCCAGCACGCCACGTCCCAATATCTTGGGAGCCAATGTCTTCGTCCTGCACATGTCCTAGTCTCCCCGCATCTAACACTGAAGCGAAATTTCGATTAGCAAAACGAGAAGGGGCGCGAGTGCGCGCCCCTTCTCTATCCACTAGGTCGTGGTCGGTCTCTCCATCAGAACTTGACCGCGGCCCGGGCGTGGATGTAGCGGCCCGGCACCGGATAGATCGTTCCGTCGTAGTTGTTCAGATCGCAAGCACGGCACGGCGGCGGATCCTCGTCGAGGATGTTGTTGATGCCGAGCGCCAGCTGCAGCTTCTGATCCCACATTTGCGGCGTCCACGCGACTTGCAGGTCGGCGTACACCTTGGCGTCGAGTTGGTCGATACCACGCGCCGGATCGCTGCACAGGTTCTGACTCGCCGCAGCCGCCGGGCAAGTGGCGTCGAGGGCGCTGAGGTAGCGCAGCGTCAGCGACGTGACGAAGTCGTGGAGCTGCCAATCCGTCGCCAGCGTCGATTTGTAGCGCACATAGCCCTTGATCGGCGAACCGAGCTCGATGCCCGCCCGCTCGCTC